>ERZ1673700.259-NODE-259-length-75960-cov-5.775087_pt1 | contig 75960 bp, 63 predicted proteins | sample MGYA00580230_ERZ1673700 | MGnify/ENA primary metagenome ERZ1673700 (study PRJEB41218, sample SAMN15661782) | gut metagenome | host: Homo sapiens | place: Canada: London | collected 2015-08-20/2019-03-30 | study: EMG produced TPA metagenomics assembly of...
GTAGCAAATTATTCAATCGATGAAGACAAGATTGGTTCTCACGACTCGACATTTAGAAAAGATAAGAACGGGGTTTTGAAAGAATACAATCTGACTGATCCATTAGGTGTAATTCCTGAGTCTCCACAGTGGTATTGGGAAAATGTTACTGAAGATGATGGCCGTGTGAAGACTTATTTTTGTTGTGAGGTCCTTCTGTGGAAACGTCAGGCAGTTTATGACCACATCAAAGAAAATGGTATTACAGATCAATCCATGGAGATTGGTGTTAATTCATATGAAATGGTTGATGGTGTGTGTCATGTTACTGATTTTGAATTTCAGGCGTTCACATTGTTAGAGAGTGCTCCACCATGTTTTGAATCAGCATGTTTAGAAACATATAGTGCAGATACTTTCAAACAATCAATGGATGAAATGTTTGAAGACTTTAAACAGTACTGTTTTGAAATGAAAAACACAGAAATCACAAAGAAAAAGGAGGAACATGACTTGAATAAGAAAGAACTTATCAAATCTTTTGGATTTGATCCAGAGTCTCTTGATTTTGAATATGCAGACATGGACGAAAAAGCCTTGACTGAAAAATTAACACAGATGAAAGAGACAAAAGAATTCTTACTGTCTAGTAATCTCGGAGAAGCTATGAGTGAAGCTTTTGCTGATCAGAAAGTTAAAACCGACTGGGGAAGCTATTCTAAATATTTTGTAGTGGACTATGATCTAGACAGCAGAGAAGTTTATGCTTACGACAGAGAAGATGGATACAAATTATTTGGATTCAGCTTTGATGTTGCAGGCGATGAAGTTAAAGTTGATTTTGACTCTAAGAAAAGAAAGAAATATACAATTGTAGATTTCGAAGGTTCTGAGGAACCAGCTGAAGACTTCTCTCTTGCTGATATTGTACAACCTGAGATTGATAAAGCTAAATATGAAGCTGAAAAAGCAACTGAAAAGACAGTTGAAGAAAAATATACAGCTAAAATTGGTGAATTAACATCAAAGGTTGCTGATTATGAAGCAATGGAACCTGAATTAGAAACTCTTAGAGAGTTTAAGAAAGAGGCTGACAAGAAAGAAAAGACAGCCATGTTAGATTCTTTCCAAGAAAAATTAAAAGGTTCTGAAGAATATTCTGCTCTATATGAACAGATCGAAAAATTCTCTGTTGGAGAGTTAGAAAATGAATGTTTAAAAATCATTGGAAAAGCTGCTATCAGTGTTGAATTTGCTTATAAAAATCCTGCTAAACATAAATTTGGTATGAGTGTTGGTGGAAAATCACCTGAATCTACAGCAAATAAACCATATGGTTCATTATTTGATGATTTTGAAAAATAATATATGAATTTTGAAGGATGCCTGTGCGGTGTCTTTTTTTAATGTCTAAAAACAAGGAGGAAAATTTAATGGCAAATACAAAATACGGTGTTGTCGAGACAAGTAAGATCAATGCTACTTATCTCGGTGGTGGACACATTTTTTCTGTGGTTGACGATGTTGCTGCTATGGAAAATGGAATGATTGTTGCTCTGGGTGATCCAGTAGAAACAAGTGGAAATGAAGAATATAAAGCAGCTACACCTACAAAAGGTAGTCAGGTTGTTTTAATTGCTAACCCAGCATTAATTTATGATCAGTCTACAACAGTTGGACAGGCTGAATACAACTATGTGATCGAAGCAGGTAAAAGTGCTCGTGCTTATACTCTTGTTCCAAGAGATATGTATGGAATTTCTGATTATCTGATCACAAAAGCTGCTGGAGAAAAAGTTACAGTTGGTAACTTAGTTGTTGCAAAAGATCGTAAGTATCAGGAAATTGCTAAAGCAACAGCTGTTACAGATTATGGATTTGTAGCGAAAATTCGTTATACATACATCAAATCTGGTGTAACTATGGTCATGCTTGAAGTAATGAAAAACACAGAAGTGGCTACAGCGTAATAAGGAGGGGAGAAATATATGTTAAGACTTATGAAATTTAGCGAACTGGGAGAAACAGTTCAGGCTGTTTTTGAACAAGGCGAGCAGGAATATATGGACTTCTCTGCTTTAATGTTAGACACAGCTAACGACAAAACGAAGAAAATTGACGGTGTTGCAGATGCTAAAAGTGCTGCTAATACTGTTATTAGAAAGAAATTTGCTCAGGTTCTTGGAGTTGCTGAAGATGAAAAGAATCGTAAAGTTCTTAGAAAAGCTATTCGTAGACATCAGCCAGAAGTTTTCGAATTGTTAGAGGAGACATTAGAGAACTTACTTGTAAGTGGATGGGGAGACAATCCTTTCTTCATGGAATGGGTTGATCAGAGAAACTTAGCTGACGGAGATCAGAATGTATTCTATGTTGAAGAGCAGGCTGTGTTAACAGTTAGTAGATTCGCTGGTAATCATCATGACTTAATCCGCCAGAAATTAGGAATCGGAGAAAGCTTCTCTGTTACTACAGACTGGTATGGAATTAAGATCTATGAAGAGTTTGAGTTATTCATGGCAGGTAGACGTGACTTTGCTGCTATGATCACAAAAGTATATGAAGCTTTTGACAGAAAGATCAATGACATGATCTATGAATCTTTCATGGGAGCTGATGAAAAATTACCTACAGACTTAAAGATCACAGGTAAATTAGAAGCTGATAAATTAATTGAAGCTGTTCAGAATCTTGAAACAGATACAGGTAAAGAAGTTGTTATCTGTGGTACAAGATCTGCTATTTCTCAGGTTATCGCTCTTTCTCCATCTGCTTGGATTTCAGACGATATGAGAAATGAAAGACATACAACTGGTACACTAGGACAGTTTGAAGGAATCAGATTAATGGCTATCCCTCAGGTTAATGAACAGGGAACAAGAAACAAAAAGCTTGACAATAAGAAATTACTGTTAATGCCTATTGATGCTGATAACAAACCTATCAAGCTTGTTAATGAAGGTGAAGCTATTGTTAAACAGGTCAATGATGGCGCAACAAACCAGGATATGACATATGAGTACGAGTTAATGCAGAAACTTGGTATCAATGTTGTTATCAACCAGTTATTTGGAACTTACAAATTTACAGTAGGATAAAATCTGAGCCAGTTAAATGCTGGCTCTTTTGATATTAAAAAGGAGATATTAAAATGCCAGAAACTAATAAAACTAACACAGAAAATGCAGTCGAGGAAAAAGCTGCTGCTAAGTCCACAGCGAAAAGAACTAGAACAAAAAAAGCTACTCCTAAACCAGAGCCAAAAGCTCGTGTGTTTGACAAGGAGGAATTAATTCCTTGTATGTCAGTAACAACAGGAGAATTAATTTATCACGAAACATTCGCAAAATCTCGTACTCGATATGAGTGGCTTCAGTATGGAGAAATTACTGATGTTGAGTATCAGGACTTAAAAGCAATGTTAGCCAGAAAATCCGATTACCTGTTTTATCCTTATTTTATTGTTATGGATGAAGATTTCTTAAAGGAAAACCCTCAGTTACAGGAAATTACAAATCAGTTCTATGGATTAGATGATCCTAGAAGCTTCTTTGATAAGACACCAGATGCTTTAGAGTCATTCTTAAATAGTGCTCCTGAAGGAGTAAAAGATGCTGCTAGAACAGCTGCTGCAAAACTTATTAAAGATGGACAGTTAGATAGTATTCGTATTGTGAAAACAATCGACAAATCACTGGGAACTGAGTTTGCTAAGTTAGTGCTCTAGGAGGTGTATTATGACCTCTTATGAACGCATCTACTCTGTTTTCTTATTAAAGATCGAAGATTATGATTTTGCTGATCTATCTGATAAAGATGCCAATGAAATGCTGTTAGGTTATTTAACTGCAAGTATTTCTAAGTTTAGCAAATGTACTTCTGATCTTTCCAAGAGAGATGATACTGAAGGGGTCTTTGAAGATGATCTTTCAAATATTGAAATTGAAATCTTAGCCTTGTCTATGGTAGAAGAATGGATTCGCCCTCAGGTGAACTCTACTCTTCTTACTAAACAGATTTTTGGTGGAGCTGAAGAAAAATTTTATGCTCAATCAAATCAATTAGATAAGGTAATGGCCTTGAGAGATCAGATCAGAGTAGAAAAACAAAAAGCTTACAGAGATTATCAAACAGAAAAATTTAGACAGAACAATAGTTAGGAGAAATGTATGAATAGCAAATATGGAAATTTTCCAAAGGAGCAGATCCATGCTCATAAAAAGACTATTCAGAATTCCATCTTCAAGCTGTTATATATGCGTGAAGAAAAAGATCCTAATTTGGATAGATACTTTGCAGGATTATTATGGAAATTATCTGGATACAATAAAATCTTTTCTAATCAGACAGTCGTATTAGATCTTCTTGCTATCTTAGCTCAGGCTAGAGATGAAGCATTAAAAGAAGATTACGATCATGCAGCTTATAGAAAAGCTATTCTCGATGCTACATCACTTGTTGACCATATCAAGGAGGATGATGTAGATGAGTCTAGAGAGTTATAGAAATAGGTTAAATAATGGTGCTCATAGTACTGCTGCTTCTAAAAAGTACAGAGCCCATTCGCTGAAAGCTATGGATGTCACATTCACAAAGGACCCCGCCTTTCGGGAATGTAGGATATTAGGTGAAGATGTTGACGCAAAGTTTTTAGCATATACAAAAAACAGTATCAGTAAAGATGCGATTGATTATCATCTACAGTTTAGACCGGGTGTTAAGTATCCTTTGGGAACTTACGTAGATATTCCTGTCAATGATGATGAGGAATTTAGTACTTGGTTAATTGTTGATCATGATAATCATCCTCTTTTCTATCGGTACAATATTCTTCTTTGCAATTGGACTTTTAAGTGGGTTGCAAATGGGAAAGTGTATTCATGTCTTGGTGCGATCCGCAGCCGAAATTCGTAAATTCGTGCGCACTATCAGGGAAACTTGTTAGTGAAAAAGCTCTCTTTTTGCTGGAAACTCCTTAAAGTTATTTTACTACAACGTGGTCATGAAATATGGGCGAGCGTGAATGTTTGAAAAAAAATAAATTGGACAATCAGCCGGGAAGTCTCGAACAGAGAAACCTTCAACGAGCAAAGTAGGGCAAGTGCCTGAAAATGGGAGCCACCTAAGTTGTACTTACAATATGGTGTTGATGTGCTCTTCTCTTGTGTGAAAGCATAAGGATTTTAGTTTACATAAATAGTTAATTAAGACAGGACAGGAGGTAGCTCCTCTTTTGTTGTGCTCCTAACACAACAATTACTGTCTTTTTTATATTGAAATTTTTAGGAGGAAATTCAATGAAATACGAAACAGATTATTATAGAAATTTATTTAAAAAAGGAAAAACTTTATCAGAAATTGTAGACATTACAGGAGATGGATATCCTGAAATTCATAAAATTATAAAAGATTTAAAGGGTGGACGTTTTACTCATAATGACGTTTCACAAAAGCATAAAGACGATATGGCTCAAATGTATAGAGATGGAGTCTCTTCTGTAGCAATTGGTAAAAAATATGGTGTCAATCATAAATTTGTTGGAAGGATTCTGGACACTTATGGAATCAAAAGAATTGGTAATGGCCAAAGAACTTATAAAGTAAATGAACATTATTTTGATGAAATAGATACTCCAGAAAAAGCTTATATTTTAGGATTTTTAGATGCAGATGGTTCTAATTATATGCCTAAACAGACTATATCTATGTCTTTACAGAAAGGTGATCGTCCTATCCTTGAAAGAATTAATAAGGAAATTGGCAATGAACATCCTTTAAGATTTGTAGATAATTCTAATAAGCATGATTTTGGATATACATATCAAGATCAATATACTTTATTAATCTTTAGTGCATATATGTGTCGTCAATTACAGTCACTTGGAATGGTTCCAAGAAAAAGCTATTGTTTAGAATACCCAACATGGCTTAGAGAAGATTTACATTCTCATTTTATTAGGGGATATTTTGATGGAAATGGCTGTGTAAGAAAAAACATTATTTCTATCACATCTACTAAAAAGTTTTGCTCTAAATTTTATGAAGTGATATCTAAATTTTTTCCAGACATAAAAGCTAATTTAAGACCAGCAAAAAAGGGAAACGACTTTACTGGAGTAATTGATTTTTATGGTGAAAACGGAAAAATAGTCGCTGATTGGATGTATAAAGACGCTAATATATATCTACAACGAAAATATGATAAATATCTTTCTTTATATGTAAATTAAAACTATTTAAGCTAACGACTTAAATATAAAACTAAGAACAATTCTGGTGTGTGGACAGATTATTTGATCACGAGTATAGAAAACCAGATTTCATTCTGGGTTCCAACAAATGATGTTACAAACACCATAGACTACGATACACGATTCTTAATTACACGTAACCCATTACATCCAGTGGCATGGAAGGTTACAAAACGAGAGGATGCAGTTCCTCTTGGGATTACAAAAATTACATTAAAACAAGATGCTTTCAATGGTCACACAGACAATGTGGACGAATTGATTGCCGACTATTATAAAACCGAAGTTCCACCAACTCTTGAAACTGATGAAGACAAGCCTACGTTGCCTGATCTTCCAGATGATAAATTGGTGATCAACTTTGCTGGTGCTAAACCACAGATTAAATGTGGCGGTAGTGCTAAAAAATTCTCTACTGTTATTAAACGTGGAGATGGTACTACTTCTTCTCCTGAAAAAGTGGAGTGGAATGTTATAGTGCCACAGGGTCACTTAGATGACTTTGATATTGTTTGTGATGACACAACAGTGAATATCAAATGTCATAAAGTGTACTCTCTAATTGGTGAGACGATCACCATCCAAGCATTTGTAGATGATTTAACAGCTGAATTTCAGACGGAGGTGATTGGATTATGATAAGAGATTTTCAGAACATAGATGATGATATTATCTACAAGAAAAGGATTATTAAAGAAATTCTTTACAATGATTCTGATATTATCGAACTTTTGGATAACCCAAAACTTGATCCAAACTCTCCAGATGAATATCTGGGAATAAATATTTTTCCTGCAATTCATATTGAACCAGTACAATCTGAAGTTCAGAATTTCATTTGTTTCGACATTGATGATGTAGATATCAATGATCGGAATGGGATGATGAAAGAACAGGTATGTACTTTTAGAGTATTTTGCCACGAAGATAATCTCGCTACTCCTTATGGGGCTGAAAGACATGATCTTTTAGGATATTGCATCAGAGATAATTTTCAGTGGAGTAACAATTTAGGATTTCAAATGAAACTTACATACGATGTGTCAGGAACTACTGATACCAGATATGTTTGCAGGACATTGAAATTCCGAGTGATCACTCCAAGTAATCCTTATCAGGGACGAATGGACAACAGAAATAATGCCCATAACAATGTCTCACATGAGGAAATTCCTGACAATACGGTAGATCATGGATAAAGACCTGTCTATCATTTTCGGAGATGATTATTATATCAATGATGCAATAAGTATTCATCAGCCTACTCTTAGAGACATAAAAGAGATGGGTGAAGACAAATACTTTCAAGCTGTATTTACATTAACCTGTATTCCTAGTGATATGAAATACAGGCTTTTTAAATTGGGATTAGACTATGAAGAAGTTGAAGACTTTGATTTATTTATGCTTATGGCTCCAACTCTTGAAACTGACATATCTCAACGATTGTTCATGGGAGTTGATCTCAGTAAATTTGAGATGGCTCAAAATCAAGTAAATGGAGACCTTGTTCTTGTTGATATGGAAGACGACATCATGATTGACAAGCTAGCCTATATCAAAATATGTGATTATTTTAGATCTTTGCACGGCCTCAAACCTAAAGTAGAAATCGCTGGTAATGAAGAAACTAAAAAAATCCTTATTGAAGAAGACAAGATGAAATATGAAATGAATCAAAACAAAGAGTTTGAACCAATACTTCTTCCTCTTGTTATCTCAATGGTAAATACTGAAGAGTTCAAGTATGATTATCAATCTGTTCAAGATTTAAATATCTCAGCTTTTATGTCTAGCGTTGAACAGATTCAGAAAAAGAAACAAGCTGTTGCACTTTTACAAGGATGCTATTCAGGTATGATAGATACCTCAAAAATTAAAACCGAAGACCTTAATTGGATTAAGTAGCTCTTATGGAGCTGCTTTTTTTATACAAATTTTTAAATATTTCAAGGAGGATTAAACATGGCAAGTACATTCGACATTAATAACTTTGTCATCGATAGATGCTTACGTGCAATCATGGTAGATACAGACACAGGAGAAATCTTATGGTCTATTAATCAGATTACAGAGCCATCTATTAAATGCGAGTCTGACACAACTCAGGCTACTGATGCTCTTGAAGTTCCTATTATGGAATTCGATAGAGCTAAGAAAGCTACTTTCTCTGCAACTAACTCTTTATTCGATTTAGGATTAGCTGCTGCTCAGTTTGGTACAAAGAAACAGGTTGCTGATGCTGAGTCTAAAGTAATTGCTACAGCTTTCGAAACAATTGATATTGCAGCTGGTACTGCTGTTACATTAAAACACACACCTACAGAGCAGATTAAATACATCTATGAATTAAAAGGTGATAGCACATTAGGGAAGAAATATACTAATGGTGCAGCTGCAAGTGATGATAAATTTGTTCATGCTAAAGGAACAGATAGTGTAACATTACCAACTGGCTTATCTAAAGGTTCTCAGTTATTCGTTGAATACGAATATGAGACAGCTGAAGCTGTTAAAGTAACTAACAGTGCTACAAAATTCCCTAAAGCTGGAAAACTGATTGTACAGATTTTAGGTGCTGACGTATGTAACGTAAGTACACTGTACAATGCTTATCTTGTATTCCCACAGGCTAAGTTAAGCTCTAATGTAGACTTAACATTCTCTACTGATGGTAAACATCCATTTGAAATCCAGTGTATGCAACAGTACTGTGATAAAGAAAAGAAACTTTTCGATATCATCGTACCAAAAATGCCTACAGAATAATCAAATTTAAAAGCTGTCTTGTCAGATGATAAGGCAGCTATTTGATTGGAAACGATTTAGAAATGGAGGAATATCATGGGAGAAACGAAACAGAGAACCTGTTTTTGTTGTGGGAAGGCATATCACTACTGTCCTCATTGTGATGTCGATAGAGATAAACCATCTTGGTATTTTATCTTTGATTCAGACAATTGTAGAAAAGTATTTGATGCTTGTCAGAGATATTCTACAGGCGAATGCAATGCTGAACAAACAAGACAAAAACTGGACAAGTGTGATTTAACTAACAAATCTGACTTTCTCCCTGACGTTTTAGGCGTTATTGAGAAAGTTTTCGCTGAGACCAACAAAACGGCTCAATCCCCTTCCTCTTCTCCTTCTTCTTACTCTCGTGGTAAGAAGAAATGGAGATAGGTTTGCGGATCTCTTAGTGAAAAGAAATGATCACTGAGAGACACATAGCCATTAGGTTTTATGTGTCTCTCTTTTTTTAATTATAAGCAGGAGGAACTATGAAAACTACAAGTGGAATTACCGGGAAGACTTATGAACCGGATGAATGTGTATTTATTCCAAATATGCTTCAGAATTTTAAATACTTAAGCTATGGAGCTGAACTTTTGGATATCATTCCAGACAATAGATTCGATCAGAACAAAATTTTATTTGTTTGGAACAGAGAAGACACTAAGCACCTGTATGATGCTTGGTGTAAGCATGAATTAATTTAGAACATTATAGCAGCAGGTACTTCTGCTGTTTTTTAGTATACGGATTTTATAAGGAGGACTATGAGCGAAAAGAAACAAAGAGACAGTAAGTACAATGTTAGTAAGCGAACTGATAATCGTATGTGTGATGGGATCGTATTCGACTCTGCTCTTGAGATGAGATTTTACAGAGATGCTGTTCTTCCGGGCATCCTTTCAGGGGAAATCACCTATTGTGAACGACAGAAAGAATATTTATTACAGGAAGGATTTGAACATCAAGATAAAAAATATCTTCCTATTAAATATGTGGCAGATTTTGTACTTACATATAAAGACGGACATGAAGATGTCATTGATGTAAAAGGTATGCCAGATCATGTGGCACCTATGAAAAGAAAATTACTTCTATATAAATATCCTCATATCAACTTTTATTGGGTAGCATACTCAAAGATTGATGGTGGATGGAAAACTTATGAATATATTCAGTCTCAAAGAAGAAAGAGACGCAAAGAGAAACAGAAAAAAGAAAAGGAGAAATAACTATGGGAGAAAATACAGTAAATTTAGACACTATTATTGAGGAATTCAATAGCTCTGTAGAGGGAGCTACATTAGAACATGCTATCCCAAGCTTAAAAATTGGTCATTATGTTCCAATTGCAATAAAAATTACTGCAATTGAAGAAATCATTAAGGCATTAGGAAAAGAAAGCGAAAGCTATACTGTTACTGTAAATTCAATCAGTGCTTATCATGTATTGATCACTACTGCTCTACAGCTTTATACAAATATTGAGTTTGAAGGAGAAAGTACTTACGAGGTATTAGATTCTCTTGCTGAAGCTGGATTGATTGACAGAATCTTAGAGGAAATTGGAAAGGATTTTGAAGAATTTAAAAAGCTATATAAATTAGCTTGGGAAGACCATATGAGGAATCATAATTCTTTAGAAGCCATTGTTTCAAGGGAATTAAGATTTATTAATCTAAGCGTTCAGGAAGCTATTGTAGAAGGTGCCAAAGGAATTGATAGTACTGAAGTTATGAAAACAATGATTGAAAAATTAAAAGTAGAATAATTTAAAAAGAGTCTCATGTGAGGCTCTTTTTAATGGAAGGAGAATTACATGAGCAAAGCACAGGAAGTGTTGACGAAAATGAATGTTGCTGCAGCTAATTTGGCTGCTCAATTGGCATCAGAAAAATTGAAAGAAATTGGTGAATTAGCTGCAGCCAGCTTTTATGGTGATTACGACCCTAAACAATATGGACGAAGCTATGGACTATATGAAGCTAGTCAACCTCTGGTTAAAACTATCAGTGGGCCTGGAACAGCGAAAGGTGGAATTACTATCTCTTCTGCTTCTATAGGTGGGCACTATAATCAGAGTCCTGAAACAGTATTTGAATGGGACTTTATTGGTGGAGAACATGGTGGATACAATGTTGGAACTCCTACTTCTTCTCCTAGTCCTATGCAAACTATAGAGAACGATGTTAACAGCCGAAGAGCTGAGTTGGAAGCTAGTTGTGCCCAAGAAGCTATGGCGATCGTACAAGGGCAATATATGAACGAATTAAAAGCTGCAATGATAGCTGACTTTAAATCACAGGGGGTGAAATAATAAATGGCAGAAAGTACACAAGTAATTTCTTTTACTGCCTCTATGGGGGTTGACGTTGATCAGGCCTCTTTAGAAAAAGCTAAAAGCGAAGTAGTAAATGGTTTTAAACAAGTTCAAGTACCTATTGGTGCTAATATCAATAAATCCTCTATGGATAAAGTTGCTAAAAGCATCAGAAGTTATATTGATAAAACTGGATTAACAAATTTTCAATTTGTATATGAATCTAAAGATCTGGCCGATGCAGAAAAGAAGTTAAAGAATCTTAAAACTACTTACAATGATCTTGAAAAAATTAAGAACGACAATTTAAGCAAGGTTTCTAAACGTAGCTACGAGGACAGTGATCTTGCCACAAGAGCTGCTTCTAAGGTAAACGAAGTACAAAAAAAGACTTATAAGCAAGATAAATATAAAGATTTTTACAACGAATCTAAAACACAATATAACAAATTACATGGTAATTCTAAAAATGGTATCTCTTTAAATGATTTTAAAGAATATGCAATGGCCGGAATGCTAGCTCAAGAAGACATTGGAAAAGCTTTTGAAGAACTGCATGGTTTAATGTCAAATTCTGATTGGAGTAAGAACGATGAAATGCTCAAACGAGCTGGTGAGTTAAGAAATACTATTACTTCTAGACAAAAGTTTATAAAAGAATTGCTAACAGGACAAACTGATTTTGCAGGTACAGAAGGTTATAAAAGCCTGTTCCAAGCCCAGGGAATCGACTTAAAAAATATTTTATCTCCGATCGAAGAGGATGTTGTTAAACAGGTTAATAAGGCTCTTACTCAGGCTATGACTAGCACTGATAGAAATATCAAAAAGACTACAGGAGTAACTAATAAACTTAAAAACCAATTCAATAAACAATGGAGTGATATTTTAGCCCAAGAAGGTATTTTGATTTCTGGGTTCGACTCTAGTAAACCATATAAATTTCAAGAAGGACAAGCAATTAGTCCTCAACAATACAACGGTGCAAAAGCCGGTAGTAAGAACCTGATGGAAAAACAATCCAAAGGTGAAACTCTTACCGATGAGGAACTACAAAAAGCCGAGTATTACAGTAAAATACTAAGCAATTATCAGCCAGAAGAAGGTTCTACTACTCATGCTGTTGATAAAAATATTACACAATTCTTATCTGAAGCAGTTAAAAAATTAGAACTCCGTCAAAGGGAAGTTGATAAAGATTTTGAAATGCCTGCTGACATGAAAGACATGAGTAACAAAGACCTGATCAGTACTTTCCAAAGCGCTAGAGAATATATCCAGAAATTCAATGAAAAGATTAAGAATGAAGAAAATATCTATGCCGAGGAAGCTAAAGGTCTTCAAGAAGCTGTTAAAACTGTTGATACATACACATCTATTAAAGCTGAAAAAGGAGCTACTATTGAAACTCCTTGGTCTCAAGAAAGCCGTGAATGGTTAAGCAAAAACAAAGATGCAATTCGTGAACTTCCAAGCAGAAATGTTACTGAAACTAAGACAAACAGTGTTACAGAAGGTGAACATCTCAAAGAATCTTCTGTAAAAGTTACTGCTGACACTTCTCAGTTAGAATCTGCGTTAGCTAAGGTTGATGAAAAGATTGCTTCTTACGAAGGCAAAGATATCATTGTTAATCTTAAAGCAAACGATTCCGAGTTCAATACAATTTTACAAGAAATTAATGAACTAAGATCAAAAGAAAATATAGATATTACTATTAATTTTAAAGCTAATACAGAGAATATTGATAACATTCTTCAACAAGTAAATGAACTTCGCTCTAAGGATGCTATTGACGTTGCGGTTAATTTTAAAGGCAATGTTGAAGATCTCGAGAAAGCTATTACTTCAACTCAAAAATTTAAAGAGGATTCTAACAGCGGAGACACAAAAATTGACATCAATGTTAATGATGAAGAGTTAACACAAGCCGAAAGCAAGCTTACTTCTTTAAGAGAGAAAGCTTCTGAACCCATTAAAGTTGGTATTAATACTGATACTGTATTAGATGATTTGGTTACTGTTGAGAAGATTATCAATGACCTAAAAAAGAATCTTGATTTAAAAGTTAAGTTCAATACAGGACAGTCTTTTACAGACAAGAAAGCTTCTGATATTGAGACCATGACAAATAAGATTGCTAATCTGGCTGACAAGTCTACTGCTTATTCTGCTAAGATCGCAGGTGCTTTTGCTGGTATTGGTAGTTCAATTCGTGAAGTTACAAGACTGGTTGATAATTTAAATAAGAAATTTAATCTTACTGGTGAGATTGCTACTGGCTTGAAGAACATGAACAAGGTTTTAGCCGGTGGAAATGTTGGTGGAGCAAACGATGGTACAGCATTAGGGAATACTAATCCTAAATCTGATCGTGTTAAAAATGCTGCTGACAGAGCTTTATCAAAGACCATTGTTAGTCAAGATCTTGAACAATATACAACAGAATTTGCGACTAAGGTTGAAGCTACAGTTAACCGAATTAGAGATTTAAAAGAAAAACATAGTGGAGATGTTTTCTTTGATAATAAAGAAATTGAGGAAGATATTAGAGAGCTTAATAGACTGAACGCTGAGCTTACTGAACATGGTAGACTTAGAAACCAATTTAAGCTCCAGAACAATCAGGGAACTGTTATCGGAGAAGGATTATCCTTAAATGATTTCAATGAAGCTAAAGCTGAAGAATTGTTCAGAGCTTCTGGTGTGAATAGTAATATTCTTGAAACCAGTATGGGTAGAAATGGAATGGCTGCTTATATCAAGGCGAGATCAAGAGATGATGGAAAGCTTGAAAAGTATGCTATTAATTTTAATCAGGATACTGGTATTGCTAGATCACAGCTTAAGAGTCGTTCTGAATATAAGAGTTTGTTTGGACAAATCGTTGGAGATATGGGTCAAGAAGTTACTAAGTTAAGTAAGTACTTGATCTCAATGGGTGGAATTGATGTCGTATGGCAAGGATTCCAACAAGGAATTGAAAGCATCAAAGAAATGGATGCTGCAATGACAGAGTTAAAGAAAGTCACAAGTGATACGAGTGATGTTTATGCTACTGTCGAAAAAGATATGTATGCTACTGGTAAAGATATCGGTAGAGATGCTGTGGAATTAACCAAATCTACTGCTGACTGGGCTAGATTAGGCTATAACACACAAGATTCTGAGAAGATGTCTAAGTGGACAGGTATTCTCATGAATGTATCAGAATTTGAGCAGGTAGATGATGCTACTAATGCATTGATTTCTATCATGCAGGGATTCGATAAGGGTGCTGATGATGTAGAGAATGTTGTTGATGTTTTGAATAACATTGGTAACAAGGAACCTATTTCATCAGATGAAATTGCTAGTTCTTTGCAGAGATCTGCTAGTGCTTTGAAAGCTGGTGGAAATACTTATGAACAGGCTGTTGCTCTTACTACGGTAGGTAAATACAGTTGCCTAGGATGTACAGAAATGTACAACCAAAGAACACATTTAATTGCATTGGTTGCCTAAAACTCTATGCCACAATACAGGAGAAATCACTGTATGAAGGATTAACAAGTTAGAGATGTTACAATGGCTAATTTGCAGGGAAGTGCCCTAACGTATTCCATAGATCATATGGTGTTAGTCGAGGGTAAACCTTCAACGATCATCCCCATGTCGGGACTCAGGCTAGTGAATAAAGGTGGAAATCCTGAATATCTGAGTCAATAGGAGTAGGACGCAAGCTATTGGCGTTGGTTAAATACCAGTAAACGAAAAGGTGTGATCCCTAACGTATAGCCGAGGGATTAAAACATGATCTAAGCTTCACAGAGATGTGGAGAATGTATAAACGTATCCAAAAACATGACTCCATAAAAACTGAATATTGTAAAAATCATAATATTCCATTGCTTCGTATTCCGTATTGGGAACGAGATGATTTGGAATATTTTTTTATTGATAAATTTGTTGAATTAAACCTTATTGAAGAAATTAAACACACATCATAAAAATAATCATTTATACATTGTAAAGTGTAGCGAACTTTACTCAATTTTTGAACTCAGTCGTACAAAATCCAGAAAGCGTAGGTGCAGGATTACGAACTATCGGTCTCAGGCTTAGGGCAACCGATGCAAAAACACTGCAAGAGGCAGGCGAGGACACAGATGGTGTTGTAAGTTCTGTCCCTCAGTTAAGACAATTAATTAGAGACCTTACTAAGGTATCGTCTAATGACTTTAAAGGTCTTGATATTTTAAAAGATGATGGATCTTTTAAATCTACATATGATATCCTTCTCTCTCTTTCTAAGATTTGGGATGAGATTGGTAATTCTGACCAAGGCGATTTGAAACAAGCTTCGATTTTGGAAAAAATTGCCGGAAAAAACAGAGCTAATATAGCTTCCAGTATTTTACAAAAGCCAGAAATGCTCGAAAAAGTCTACAACGAAACACAAAACTCAGAAGGATCAGCACTTCGTGAAAACGAAACTCAACTTGATTCCATCCAAGGTAAAGTTGATCAGCTGACAGCAAGTTTCCAAGAAATGTGGAACACTTCTATTTCTTCTGATTTTATCAAAGGACTTGTAGATGCTGGAACTCAAATAACAAATTTAGTAACTAAAGCAGGACTTCTTAGAACAGCCTTTATAGGTGCTTTAGGAGTCGCAGGAGCAAAAGGAAAGCTGGGTAGGGCAAATTATCAGTTGTCCCCATGTACAATGCCCAGAGCAATCTAGTGGTAACACAGAACGAGTTTGTATCGAAATGGTGATACAAATAAGAGATTGCTTAGAAAACAACCGAAACTGAAATACTTTTTGATAATTTATGTACGGGAACTGTTAAGTGATATTGATTACTAACTTAGTACAGTGATGTATTAAGGGCAAGGGGTAATTCCTAAGGTATAGTAATAAGATTAATATTTACACAGAATCCGCAGCGAAGCCTCTATATTAGAGGAACGTCCATCGATCATAATGGGAATCTGGTTAACTCACCTTACGAGTGACATCAGAAAGGGATGATCAGAACTGTATGCGAATGTGCCGCTAGAAAATTATCAGCATGGAAACACGCTTGCACATAGGGAAATGAATTTTATACGATATATTATAAATACTTATTAACATAATTTAATACTCTTTTTATATTGCTCTAGCAGACTTACCACATTAATTGAGTCTTAAAACATTAGGTAGAGCCTGGTGTTTTAAAGGGGTAGTAAATTAGCCATATATGCATAGAAGGATAAGCAAATCATCAGCACCATCTGTTCTATGCCATTTGGTGCACCTTCCTGAAGAAAAGGAGAATTTAAATCATGTTAAAAGAATCAAAGAAAACTATTGAATGTGAAATTGCTGAAATCAATGAAGAATTTGGTCTTGAGGAGATCAATGGTGACGTGTACACTACTTCTCTCAATGTGGCTGAGACTTATGGGAAAGAACACAAAAATGTAATGGCTAAAATTAAACATTTTCTTGAAGTCATTCCTGAATTAGCCGAGCTTAGTTTTAAGCTGGGCTATTATCTTGATCCAAATAACCAAGAGCGTCCTATGTATTACATTGATCGTAAAGGATTTGCAATGCTGGTAAACAAGTTTACTGGAGACAAAGCTCTTATCTTTACAGCCAAATACACAGATGCTTTTGAGAGAATGATTGAGCTGATCACACAACTTCAGCAAGATAACAACGATCTATATGATGTAGCGGTTTCAGATGAATGTCAGCTTCAGAGACAGTATAATGCAGATAAAATTAAATATTCTGTACGCAACATTGACCGTGTTCTTTTAGAATCTGATTACACAAATCTGGAAGCCACTGTTGATAAGATCATTGATGTTCACGTTCATTTAAAAAAGAAAGATCGCTATGAGTACCATAGAAAACTAAATGCAACTGAATATAAGCAGAAAATCGTAACAATGATCGATGACAAACTTGAAGCGATTATTGAAACTTCTGGTTCTTTAAATCCAATGTATAGAATGACTGCAGAGTATGTATTAAACAATCTGAAACGCAGATACATAGAAACAAATCATCGTAGTACTGGAAAGAAAATTGCATTTAGAGATTCTAAGATTAAGGATCTGGAAGATCAGTTAGAAAGTTAATTTGAGGTGTGCCCTGTTTCAGGGCATCCTTCCCCACTTATGGGGAAAATAATCTAAAGTAACGAATCGTTACCCCATAAATGGAGAAAAGGCATCCCTACCTCCCAGGAATGCCTTTGTATGAAAATAATTAATTGGTCAACTAATTATTCTATGATGTTTCTAATTATAACTTATGTTTCCAAATATTGCAAGGTTAATTGTAAAAAAGAGGTATCTTTATGAACCTCTCTTCTCCTGTTAAATCCAGATACACAAAAGGCTCACTGAATTGTGAGCCCCATGTGTATTATTACTTTGAGATATAATACATATTTCTTGTTACATAATTAGTATAGAATATTGCATTAGTGATTGTCAAATACATATTTTACCAGTGTGAAAATAGGGTATTTCCCTGCCCTTGAATAAACAGTTTGCTTGTACAGTACAATAAAGAAACTGGTAAAAATGAATTTCCAATTGGTAGTGCTATTCTGAACATACTTAGTCCTACAAGACGTAAGGCTAATTATGAGAATATGAAGTCCGATCAAAGTAGATTGCAGGACTTCTTTAGTAACAGTATGGTTCCTGAAATTTTTGGTAGCAAGTCTGCTAAAGAAAAAGAGGATATGTTTAAGCGACTTCAGAATGAAATGAAGACTGAAAAAGGTCGTGATACAGCTAGTACTCTTTACGGTCAAGCCAAACAAAACAACTATGATCTTACCGATAAGAAAAATACTTATGGAAAAGGCCTTGAGAAGTTTAATGAAGCTGTAGAAAAATCTGGTAGCATTGCTCAATCTGCTGCAGGTGGAATTTCTGGTGCTTTTGAAAAGATCAAAGCTTCTGGTATTGCTGCTAAAGCTGGTGCTTTTGCTGCTAATGTTGGTATTGGTTTAGCTGCTAGTGCTCTTATGCAATTAGGTGCTATGGCACTTTCTTGGGTTGGTACAAAGATTCAAAAAGCTGCTACCTATGATAAAGATAAAATAGAAGCTGCTGACAAAACACGTACAAACTATCAGGACAAATTATCTGATACAAAAACTAATATCTCTACTCTTAAAGGAAACAAAACTGAGTTTGAATCCTTATCTAAAGGTGTGGATGAATATGGTAATAACATCAGCTTAGATACTTCTTCTTATGAAAGATTCTTAAATATCCGTAAGGAAATTTTAGATACTACTCCTTCTCTTATTTCAGGTTATGATGCTGAAGGAAATGCAATCGCTAAGACATCAGGTTTGATAGACAAAGCGATTGAATCTCAGGAGAAGAAATTAAAGAGTACACAAAAGGATTATTCTTCTGATGCTACTTGGGATAAACTTAACAAAGGTAATCAGGAAAGCTTGAAGAAAGCTGCTGGTGGCCTATTAGATAAAAGTCTTTCTAAAGATATTGAATCAACTCGAAAAAATATTTCTGATGAGATTTATAAAAGAACATCTTCATCTGGAGATAGTTTCGGAAAAGCATTTGGAGATGCAACAAAAAAAGTTATCGGTGGTAAAAAAGCTCTTGATTTAACTAAAGATGCTGATATTAGCAAATTTGCTAACAATTACAGCAAAATCTTTGATCAGATGAAAGAAGACAATCCTTCTATTTCAACTGAGGCTATTGAAGCCAATGTATCTAAATATGTAGCTAGATATAATAAAATGATGAAAGAGATCAAGTCTCTTGCGAAACAATATAAGGAAGATTTCCAAAATACGGTTTCAGCTTCAGATGGTTATGACAAACTATCTAGCAAAGGACAAAGTTTCTTAAGTGGTATTGCTGGTAACATTATTGACTTCGACAATGCCAATGAAAAAGATTTAACTGACGATAACATTAGTAAGAAGCGTAAAGATCTCCAAAAAATTACCAAAGAGTTTACTAAGAATAAAGAAGCACAGGAAGATTTGGATGAGCTGGTTAAAACAACCAACAAAACTGGTGGAAAATCGGCCAAAAAGTGGAGTGAAGATGTCCAAGATGCTTATAACGATCTGACAAAAACTTTAGGTAAAAAAGTTGATGGTAAAACATTAAGCGCTGCTCTTGAAGACGCTTTTGATTTTAAATTCAGCAAAGATGGAGATATTCTTCATGATGGCAAAAATGTTGAGGATATGATCAGTAGTATACAAGACAAACTTGGTAAAAGTAAAGACACAACTAAGTTTTTAGATGGTCTTGATTTTACTGAAATGTCTCAAGCCTTTGATATCTTAAATTCTAAGACTCAGGTTTGGACTGGTAGTCTTGATCAGTTGAAAGAACGTCTAAAACTGATCAATCAAACAAAATCTCAGTCTACTTGGAGTGATTATCTCCAAGCTAAGGAAACTGCTAATTCTGGCGATACTTACTTGGCAATGCGTGAGGCGTTCAATGCTCAGAAGAAAGAACGTGATAAAGGACTTATTGGAACAGATGATTTCAAAACACTAACAAGTGTAATGAGTTCTTCTGGTAAGACTGATGCTGCTACCTTTGATAAGACATGGGCTAAGACTACTAAGTATTTTACTTCCGATAATAGCGGTCTGGTTAAATTCTTAGATGATTTATCTGCCAAATCCCAAAAAGCTAATACTGATTTTGGTACTTTAAAGAAAACTGCTGAAGGTACTTATTCAGGAAAGATCACTAATACTGCTTCAGCTGCTAAGGCAATGGGTATGGGTATTGAACCTTTTGAAGCTGTATTGAATCGCTTAAAAGATTATGGTGGTAAGATCAGCTTTAAGTCCGTAGTTGAAGATTACAATGATTTTGAAGATAGCCTTAATGGATTGGCTGACAAATGGGACAAAATGAACGAAGGTGCTGGCAAAACTACTCTTGGTAAACAAATTGAGGAATACCGTCAGAAACTCATTAAGCTCAAAAATGCTGAAAAAGAAATCCCTGATGATTTGAAAAAGAGTTTGGAATTTACAATTAAGGTTGCTGATTATACATCTGATTTAAACAATCTCAGAGAACAGTATAAAATCAATGAGAAGTCAATGACCACTAAGGAAAAGAACGAAAACCTAACTAAACAGGTAAGTGATGCTAATAATATTCTTTACAATATGACAGGTGGTAAGGACTTTGGTAAAGGTGGACTATTAAAAGGCGTTCAAATCAGTGCCAACATGAAACTCAATCTTAAGGATAGTCAAAGTGAAATTGATAAATTATCTGAAGAATTTTCTAAAGCTACTGGAGAAAAGAGAGTTAAAATCGGTGTAGAGCTTACTCAAAAACAAACAGACCTTATTGAACAACTCAATAAATTGTTACCAAAAGATAAACAAATTCCTATCAATATTATTGACAACGCTACTCCTGAGATCAAAAAACTAGATACTAAAAAAATTAAAGATAAAAAATTTGCAGCATACTGTAAAGATCATGCAAGTGCAGTCCTTTTGGCGATTAAGAAATATCGTGATAGTTTACATAATAAAACAATTACTTTAACTACTAAGCAAAAAAATATTATCGAAAATATTCATAGAGATATTACAGATAATGGCGGTAAACCTAAAATCACAGGAAAGAAGAATGGAAAAGGCAGCAGAGTTTCTAGTCCCTTTCAGATAAAAAATCTTGACTCACAAGCCCATGGTACAGCACATGCACACGGATCTTTTATTCCGCATTCAAATGCTTTTGCTCAAGGTACTGTCGATGACTTAACAGACTGGTATGATAATGAGCTTGATGATATTGAAGAATTTGGTGCTTTTGCTCACGGAACAATTAAGAAACTTGGAAGCCGTGCTCTTGCGATGGGAACAACAAGAATCTCTGATTTATCAGAAATCAATCCTATTGTACAGGCTGAAAAGAACAAATATTTACAAGAGAAAACGGATAAACTCAAATCATCTGTTGGTAATGCTCACGCCAATGGTGGCGATTGGGGATTAAAACAAGATGAACGAGCTCTTACAGGAGAATTAGGAGACGAACTTGTCGTATAAACCACATATGCGACCTTATGTAGTAATACATATGTGAAAATTTATCTAATTGCTGGAAAGTCTTAAAGATAATTAAGCTACAACAGAAGGATGAAATATGCCTAGATGTGAACGCTACGAAAGTAAAAAGAATTAATTATATGGAAGCGAGGTTAAATCCCCTGCTTCTGCTACAATGGACAATCAGCAACCAAGATCCGAATAGGATAAGGTTCAACGACTATCCTCTTATGAGGAGTAGAGCCGCAAGCTAATGGCGGTACAGTAATGTTTAAATCGAAATGATAAATTACCTGATAAATATGATAAACAAATATTCTCTCTATGAAAAACATGTAGAATGTTGTATAATTGCTTTATAAATAAATTACGGAGGGAAAAATGTATGAAAGAATTTAAAGAAGGATATTATGAATATGAAGTTATTGCTCTTCAAGATGAAGATGGAAGAGTTAATATCCCAAAACTAAAAGATTATTTAAATAACATGGGAAAAAACGGATGGCGGGTAAAATGTGTAACAACAAATGAATTAGGAAGGGAAAGTAAGGCATTGGGAATTGGTGGCTTCGGCGGTGCAGTTAATTCAACTGTAGATGAAACTATTATAATTTTAGAGAGATTTGTTTATCAAGAAAATGCATCTCTCCCACCAATGTAGGAGGCATATGATGAGTAATAATAGATTTGATATAATTTACGAATCTTCAGATATTAACTATGTAAAAACATGTCCAGTTTTTATAATTGGAAAAAGATTATTGTATGATCAGTGTAAAAGAAGTTATCTTGGACAAATAAAATTTAAAAATATCACAAATGCTACTATTAAGACCATAGAGATTAGCCTCATTGGTCTTGAAAACATTGGTGATAATAAAATTGTGCAGCAAAGTTTTAAATACTGTAATCTTGAGGCACAAAGAGATTATTGCTTTGGAGAACAAACACCGATATATATTAATGGAAAAGACCTAATTAAAATAGATGTTATTATAAATAAAATTGAATATATTATAGATAATGAACTTTATGTTTGGGCTAATAATAATATGACAAAAGCATCTATACTCCATCCACAATTAATAGAAAGTGTTCTTACTCCTGATTTACTTAATCAATATCGTAGAGAAAACAATTGCACTGAACAGGACATATATGCTCCCTGTGAAATGGATGAACTATGGATTTGTACATGTGGAGGTGTAAATTCTATAAATGAAACAGAATGTCATCTATGCAAAAAAGACATTAAAAAATTAATATTCTCATTAAACGAGGATTATTTAAATCAAAAGCTAAATGATTATAATTCAAAATTAAAAAAAATAGCAGAATCTTGGGAAAAGCAAAAACAAGCTAAAAGAAAACATTGGTTGAAAATCGGCAGTATTTGTATTTTAATATGTTTTATCGTTTTTGGAATAATTGTTCCCAAAGTTGACAATATACGCAAAAAAGATTTTGCAAAAAAATTTGATGACTCAATAATTGAGTTTTATACACAAGAGGTTTTAGATAATTATGGCCGAGATCTAACAGACAAAGAAATCGGGACCCCAATAGAAAATACAGCCGAAGATGATGACTACGAAAGCCACATAGTTTATGGTGGTAAAGATTATAAACTAGGAGGAATAAGAGGCCATGTATCATATGAATATGACGATCGATATCGGCCCTATGTCACCACAATAAGCTGGTCTCCTACAGAGGACAAGGATTTAAGATATATAAAATATGCTTTTTCTCAATTGGGAGTTGATGGAGAAAAACCTAAAAAGTCAAATTCTTATGATTCCGATTGGGAAAAAGAAGACGATGAATCTGTTGTATATTATTCTTTTGAGAAAGACAATAGCTATATAACATCGTCTGAAAGTGGTGAATATGGTAAAGTTATTCTAACTATTGAGAAAAATTCAAGTGGAAATATTTCAGACCTTACCATTACATGGGATAGTAGTTATTTAAACCATTATTAAAAATCTTATAAAAAAGAGCAAAAGTATTCTTACTTCTGCTCTTTTTTCATACACAAATTTATCATACAAACATACAAAACAAATCATATAAAAATTCAGGTAAAAGATATAGTCTGAACTCATGTGAAAGCATGAGGAGTGAAAACTCTTGTCGGTGTTGCGAACCGATGAAAACATAATTGACGTGGTAACAGATGGTTTACAGTAGGGTCTCAAGGCCCAGAATTTGTGAACCTCAAACGTGGTGATATAGTATTTAATCACCTACAAACAAAGGAACTCCTAAACAAAGGAAAGACAGGAAGTAGAGCTAAGATTGTTGGTGGTGAAGGAGCATTTGCTCATGGATCTGCTCATGCTAACTCTGCTGGAATTAAAATTAAATTTAATGGTAGCAAAACTACTACACACAAAAAGAAGAAAACTACTTCTTCTGGTAAATCTAAAACCGGTTCTGGAAGTTCAAGATCCGGTAAGTCTGGCTCTGGAAGTGGTAAGAAGAAAACCAAATCTAAATCTAAGAAATCAGCTCTTGAAAATTATCTTAATAAAATAGGTAAAGCATTTGATTTCATTGAAGTAAAGATTGAAAATCTTACTGCTGCTACTGATCTTTGGATAGCTAAAGCTGAGAATGTTCATAGTCTTACTTCTGCTGTTAGCGATTATGATAATGCTTTAAAGAGTGTTGGTTCTTCTATCACTGCTAATACCCAAGGTTATAAGAAATATAAGAAATTCTATGAAAGCTTTGAAAAACAAGCAGTTAAGAAAGCTCCTAAAACAAAAAATGCTTCAAAAGCTAAGAATCAAAAAGTTCTAAAATCTTATTTTAAAAAAGTACGTAACGGGTCTATTGATATCAAAACTATTAGTAATGATAAAATCCGTAGTGCTGTTGAAGAGTATAAGAACTGGTATGATAAAGCTAAACAATGCAAACAGCAAGTTGAGGAGCTTAAGAAACAACAACAAGAACTGGTACAAACCAAGCTTGAAAAGGTTGTTAGTTATTATGATGCTATGGCATCTAAAACGTCTGCTATCCTAGAGAACTATCAAAAGATCAATGATCTTAATATTGCTCAGGGTTCAGATACTTTTGATAATAAAACAGCTAATCTAAACAATCAGATTCGACAATACCAAAATCAGAGAAATATTCAGCAACAAGAATTGAATAAATATCAGGCAGAATATGATAAGGCTAAGAAAAAGGGAATCTTAACAGATGAACAAAAGAACACATATGAAGCCCAGATTCAAACTTTTAGGAATAATATTGCTGATACTGATACTGCTATTGCAAATGCAAGAAAAGAAATTGATCAGATCAAATTTGATAGGTTGACAAGACTTGCAGATGAAGCTGAACATGCTGCTACTGCCTTAGAACATACTGCTTCTATGGCTGAAGCTCATGGTGATTATGCTACTAAGCGGTCAAAAACTGATCAGATCGCTAAAAACAATGATAGAGCTGCTGTCAATGCTGAGATCATGAAAACCGATCAGGAATTGATGAATAAGGTTGCTAAGGATTCTGAAAGATACAAAGAGCTTTATGATGACTGGTATTCAAGACGTGAAGAAAATTACTCTTTAGAAGAAAAGAATGAACAGCTACGTCAAGAAGCTGTTATGATTCCTCTTGATGAAAGCAGTCGTAAGATTGATAAGAGAAATACTCGTATCGATGAGAATAACGATCTTATGAATATGCTGAATCAGGACTACTTAAACGATCCTGACACAGGTAAACTGACTACAGATGGTAAAGCTAAAGTTGCTCTTCTAAGTGATAGTATGCGCCAAGAACAGCTTAACATGGCCGATCTGACAGAACAAAGAAATGCTTTATATAAATTACATGACGATCATCAAATTGGAGATTCTGCTTTTGAAAGTAAGTTAGCTGAAATCAATAAACAACTTCGTGAGGCTGCAACAAACACCAACGACTATAAGAATCAAATTGTAGAACTTGGTAAGGCAACGATGCAAGCTGAAGTTGACGCTCTTGTCAAAGTTATTGATAAGCGTAAAGAGGCTTTAAGTCGTAAGAAAGAATATTATGATTATGACAAAAACATCAAGAGTCAGACAAAAGACCTGCAAGCTCTTGAAGCTCAGCGTGCTGCTTTAGAGGGTGTCGAAGGTGAAGCTGCGAAAGCACAAAGAGCCAAATTAGACGCTCAGATTGCTGATGCTCAGGAACAAATGGATGATACTAAGAAAGAACATCAATTTTCTATGGAATCCCAAGGATACGATGATCTGACTGAAAAGTTACAAGAATCTTTAGACAAGCAGCTTAAATCTTTAAGCGGTTCTCTGGATGAACAATCTAAGCTTATTAGCAAGTTCTTAAAACAGGTTGGAGATTCTTATTCTGATGTCTTTAAGAAGATCAATGACACTGCTATTAATTCTGGACTTATTAATGGACTAAGTGAGTTATATCATTCTGAATACAATAGTTCTGCTAATGGCAAGACACCTGAACAAAACGCAAAAGATACTCAGAACAAGAACAGCTCTGTGACTAATAATGTTGCAAATCCTGATACTAATGTAACTGGTACAACTGGTATTACAGGTTCTAAGGTTGATTCTTCAAAAGTTGAAACTGGAAATGCTAGTGCTGTTAGTGGTTCTATGAAAACACCTGAACAGCAGGAACATAATCTTATGTCTTTCAGTGTTAGTCCAGCGTCTATTACCTTAGCCCCTGGAGAAAGTAAGACTGTTACTGTTTCTGATATTGTTCCTCCAGACGGGGCTGGACAATCATTTTCTTGGTATTCTAATAGCCTAGGTTACATAACGATGTCTCCTTCAGGAGCTTCATGTACAATTACGGCTACAAAAGGAGATCATGAAGGAACAGTTACTCCAGTGTGCAAATCTGCTAATGGACTCTCTGTGAATTTCACCGTTGTAATCCAACTATCTGCCAGTCAAAAGAAAGCTAAGTCATTAGGATTAAATTTTCATATAGGAGCTGCTTACACTGAAGCTCAGCTTAAGAGTTGGTCTCCTTTAAACAATTATTTAGCTAGTAAGGGCTATGATGTTGTAAACAATCCAAAAGGTATGGAAGCCCTTGGAAAGAAGTTAGGAGTAATCACTACTAAAAATTCTAAAAAAGGGAAAGAGTTTTATAAGGGTAAAGATGGGAAATATTCTAAAGCTCAGTCAAATAAAATCCTTACAGCATTAAAGAATGCAGGAGTTAGAAATGGTGGTGTCATTTCTGACGTCATCCCTATTTCAAAACTCAACTCTACCATTCAAACGAATCATGATCATGGTATTGCTACTGTTCGTAGAGACGAAATCTTACTGAAGCCAGAAACATCTGATGTGCTGAAACAAGCTGTTAAGATTTCTGAATCAGTTGTTAAAGCCTCTAAGACAAAAGATATTATGACTGGTACTGGAGGCTTCTCTTCTTATTATGATGCATTGATCAAAGTAGAATCTGGAGGCATGGTTGATAAGAGTGTTTTGAATGATCTTAAGGTTGTTGCAAAACAGGTTTATGATCAAGAGCAAGCTAACAAATTAAAAGAATATCACAAAATTGGTCGTAAGCCTACGATCGGTAAATAATGTAGAGCCTGTGTGAAAACATGGGCTCTTTTTAAATTGGAGGAAATTATGGAAATTAATTTATTATTATTACTTATTATTGGAATTTTATTAATCGGAGTTGTGCGAATGAAATGCAAGAATAGTTTGTATTCAATTTCGTTGGGAGCTCTGATGAATTATATGGATGATGAAGGATTAACTCCTTTCGATGAGCTGACCCCTGAGATGAGGTCTATGTACATCAGGGAAGAAATTGCTTCTATGAGAGATGGAAATTTATTATAAAGACATAGAAAAAGACACCCACTGTAATTAGTGAGTGTCTTTTTGTGAGTGATGATTAAACCTTGTTACAGGCTAGATTTTTTGGTATAATTCCAATTCTCCTTTTAATCATGCTTTTAACTCCTGTAAGATGCCCATTCTTACAAAATTGTTAGAAAGCAACTTATGTTACTAACTCATACTCGATAAAATAATCATATCACATTATATGTTAATATTCAATTATTTTATATAGCACTTGTTTTTGTATGGTTTACGTCTAAATTAATATATGGATTTTGTATTTTTTATCCGGCGCAACAAATGGGCAATAAATGTTGTGTAAATCTTGTATAAACAATACAGAAACGTATGCCAAAAAAATTTTAATCTTATGTATTTCTTAGTATCTAATCAACATAAGTACCAACATTGCAACAGTGGAAATTCCACTTGCGATTGCAACCATATCGAGTATGATTCGTCTCATGTCATTACCTGCTTTCTACCACATACCCTTCAGACATCGTATAAAATACGACAATTTATTATATGACAATAACTTCCAAAAGTAAAGGTTATTTTTAAGAATGTACATCTTACAGGATAATTTTTTAGAAAGGAGACTTTATGTATTCAAATGCAATAAATTTTACTTATAACAATAAAAGTCTTTCTGACTTTTCACATAAAATGATCATCGGATATCTTGATAAATCCGAAGATTCATTCGGTCTTGATAGAGAGATCGTAAGCGGTTCAACTACTATGAATCGTAACATCTATCATGCTTATAATACAAAATATTCAGGAAAACTTGGATTCCAGATTACTCTTCTTCACGAGGATCAGAAACGATTTACTGAAAATGAAGTATCTGAAGTTACTAGATGGTTAACAAGTCCTAAGAGCTATAGAAAATTAGAGTTCTATGGTTGTGATGGCAGCAAGAATGATGTCATTTATTATGCCATTGTTACTAAAGTTACTCCTGCTCTTGCTGGAGGAATTGCTGGCTTAAAGATTGACTTTGAGTGTAATGCACCATATGGATTTGTAGAAAAAGAAAGCAATTTATTTGATCTAACAAACAAACTAGAAACACCTAACCATAATGGATCTTTAGTTCTTGATTGTAGATCAGATGAACTGGAACAATATGTTTATCCTATTATTGAAGTTGAAAGTCCTGAGCTTTGGACTGATCTTCAAATTACAAATCATTCAGACAACAACAGCACGATGCACTTATGGGATACGAAAGGCACTTATGAGATCAATTGCCAACATCAAGTTATTAAACTGAATGGAAAAGGAATTGTATTATCAAATGTGTTCAAGATGGACACTGTGCAAAAATTATATTGGTTACGACTTGTTCCGGGGGAAAATTGGATTGAAATTACAGGTCGTTGCAAAATAAAAATCAAGTGGCTCGAACCTAAGAAGGTTGGAGCTTTTTAAATTCAGAAAGGAGGCGTGAGAGTGAATTGGAATTTATAAAAGACATTTTCAATCATACAGAGCCTTATGATTTTTATCTGGTAAATCCAGAAGGCAAGGCAATTTGCGCCTTAAATAGCATTGACACTTCTACTACTTCTCTCACTGCTACTCTTAATGATAGATGGGAATTAAGTTTTAGTGTAGAAAAGTACATTGATGTCAACAATGATGCAAATTTTGTCTTATCAAATGGATATGAATATCTAGATAAAGGAATGGAAATTTATATAGATCGTATCGGATACTTTGTGATCACTGAGGTCCCAAGTGTTCAGTTTGATGGATATTCAGAGATGAAGACTGTCAAAGCTGAGTCTTGTGATGTTGAGCTAGAGAATAAAGATTTAGTTACTTTCTATGTTAATACAGGAAAAACAGGAAGTAAAGAATATACTGCTGATGGGAATGTTATCGAAGATAAATTAACAGGTAATAAGATCTTAAAACGCTATGTTGCTTTATATGATCCTGATAATCGTCAGTTAAGTTTATTAGATTTAGTCCTTGAAAAATTGCCGGGGTGGTCTGTTGGACATGTTGATGAGTCTTATATTGATGAAGAGGGAAATACCAAATGGCTTATTCCTTATAAGAGACAAAATGAGAACGGAGAAGACGAATGGTTCTTCGTAAGAGGTACATTTGAAGAAGAGTCTATTAATGTTTATGCTTTCTTAACTCAGAAAGTAGCACAGGCTTATAGATGCGTGTTCACATTTGACATATTAAATAGGAAGATCAATTGTTACCACATTAGTCAACTTGGTAAAGATACAGGTATTTCTCTAAGCACAACAAACTATATTGATTCTTTAAGTGTAACCGGTGCAACAAATGATGTCTATACACAGTTTAATGTGGCCGGTGGAGAGAATCTTGATATTAAATATGTAAATTTTGGTGAAATTACCATTGATAATTTATCATACGTCCTTAAAGAGCCATTGGTTTCTAAGGATCTGATTGACAAATATGAAGCTTATTTGAAATATAGAGGGACACATTGGGATAGCACCAAGAATGAAAAAGTAACTTATACTCTTGATGATGGAAGTTCAAAAGAAATGACTCGTAGAGAGTATTATTCTTATCTCACTAGAATGTGGGGCAAATACAAGAAAGTTGCTGATGAAATTAAAAGTCGTGTTCCTAATGATGGTTTAAAAACTGATTGGGATACATTCAAGGAAGATGAGCTTCAAAAGCAACTTGACATCTATATAGATGCTGTTAATTTCATTTTATTAGAGTATGGATATGCTAAAAAGAATAAGAACGGTGAGCCCATTAAAAAAGAAGATGGCACATATGAGACCATTTTAACAGGTGATGAATTACAACTTCAGATGCGAAAAGATGGTTGCTGGTATACTTACACTGCTTATGTTGATGGAGTTATTCCTAACATTAAGATTGCCATTGATAACATTTACAAGTCTGATGACGATAAGGTAAAACCGATTGACAAATGGGAAACTCAGTGGGAACTATATGGAGTTGATGAGTTAAAAATTAAAATCAAATCTTATCAGAACACATTAGATACCCTAAAACAAAATGGCTATGATAAACCCTACGAAGTTTCTGAAAACACAACAGATTATTACCAAGTTTATCAAGAGTACAGTCAGCATTTAGCTGATGCTCAAGCTGCTTTACAAGAGCGTGAGTCCGAATATGAAACCGCAAATAAAAAAGTTGAAGATAAGTTAAATGCTCGTACTTCCCTAATTGGCGAATGTAGTCTAAAGAAAAATAAAAGTTTTGGGTTTATAGATAATACAGAAAACTATAATACCCTTGGAAAAACAGTATTAAACCTTTATGTTACAACCGATTATGTAAATGAGAATTATTTAATCACAAGCCTTGATGATATTGAAGCCTATGTTGATCGGGCTGAAGATTTATATCAGGCTGCAGTTAAGGAACTGTCTTCACAGGCCCAGCCACAATATATCTACTCTCCTCAGATTGAGAATCTATTATGTGATGAGAATTTCTCTCCTTATTTAGATCAATTGGTTCTTGGAGATTATATCTGGTTAGAAATTGACGATGGGAATGAATTTGGTGGTCATGGTAATTTAGAGAAATTCAGATTGTACACATTTAGTTTTAATCCTAAAGACCCATCTGAAAAGTTTGAAATTTCATTTACTAATATGATCAAATCTCAAGCAAAGCGAGATGATGAAGTATTCTTATTAAACTCTTCTACAAAGAATAGCAGGAATTCTATTAAATCTAACACCTACACAGGCGTAGACGAAAGTATCAATGCAATTCTTACTCCAGAGCTATTAAAAGCTTTGACAGGACAATTGGCTTCTTCTCCAGGTTTCTCTAGTGCTGTAGGGAATGTATGTGAATATATTCAATGCCAGCCTAACAGTGTTTTAAATATTACAGCAAACCAAACAAATGTAAAGAAAATTGTTGGTACAGAAGCTGAGTTTGAGAAATTCTTTTCTAAGTATATTGATGCCGATTATATTAATGCAAGAGTTGTTATTGCTAATGTTGGTGAATTTAAGAATTTAACAACTGAAGTAGCAAACATTAAAAGTGCAATCATCGGAGCTTCTTCTACAGAAACAGGTATCGTATTCAACCTTTCCTCAGCAAATGCAAAGTTTGACAGCGCATGGATCATTAATGGTATCGCAGGGAAAATGACGATCGGTGATTTAGCCGCAGGCGATATTACAATCTCTGATACAATGCGAATCTTATCTGAGAACGGCAATTTTATAATGAACGGGTCTGCCATGCAATTCTTAGACACTGAAGGCAATGTTGGAATTCAAATTGGTTATGATACAAACAAAAATCCTAGCATTATTATCAAAGACGATAAAGGTGCAACGATCATGACAAGTCAAGGTATTACTAAGGATGCGATTGCTGATGGATTGATTGTAAATAATATGCTTGGAGATAAATCTATATCTAAAGATAAGCTAAACTTTCCTATCGTTGAAGCGAACGCACAAGGCGGAGTTGATATCACACAGATTTATGATGGCAAAGGCGGTTTGTGGGGAGCTGAGTATACGACATTTAAGGAAAGTGTAAATAGTACATTGGATAATTTTGATTCTCAAATGAATGAGATGGGTTATAATATCATTCTTACTTCTTCTACAGGAGCAAGGCTTGGTGTGGACGGAACATCTACATTGAGTATCACATTAACAAAAAATGGTACAGATGTAACAAGCGAATGGTCAGAAAATCACTTTGAATGGTGTAGAAAATCGTCTGACACAGATGGAGATACTTATTGGAATGAACAGCACTCTGGTATGAAAAGTGTTGTTGTAAATAGACAAGATATTATGAATGGAGCGACTTTTGGTTGCTCTTTTGTTGTTGATGGAGAAACATTGGCAACTACTTTAAATTAAGGAGGAAAATTATATGGGAAAAGTGCTTGCCTATGGCGAGATTACAATTACAGACTTAACAGATGGGAAGCAGATACAAGCATATGTGACATCGAACCAACCAAATTTTGTATCATACGATCCCAATGCAACTACAAAATATAATCCTGACTGGTCAGCAAGTAAATTGGTACTTACGCCAGTCATTTTTATTGATAATAAACAGGTGTCATTAACTCAGACTGGGCTAAGCATTACTTGGCAGAGAAAAGTTGGATCAGCAGCATCTACAAATATTGTCACAGGAGAAAGTGTATCTAGTGGAGTGTTAAGTGTTAGCAAAACTATGTTAGTGCCGAATAGTTCAGAAATGATCACCTATATTTGTAGTATCGTTTATACTGATCCAGATACACAAATTAAAGCAGAAACAAGATGTCAGATGTCCTTTACTCTGGTGAAACAAGCTACTGAATTATCCGACTGTAGCATTACTGGAGATACAACATTTAAATACAATGGAGATGGAGCAAGTACTTCTGCTTCTTCTATCACATTAACTGCTGTGTTAACAAATACTTCTGTAAAACAGTGGCAGTATAAGAAATCTGATGGAACATTCGCTGCCTATCCTAGCGCTGGCACAACTACTACTCTTACTGTAAATCACAATGATGCAGTGTTTGTAAATGATGTGGCAGTTATTAAATTACTTACAAATGATGATAATGTTTATGATATTCATCAGATTGTTAAGTTAAGGGACGGAGCGGCAGGTAAGGATGTTTATAGTTGTGTATTAAGTAATGATACACAATCTGTGCCTTGTAACGCCAATGGTGGATTATATAGTTCATCTCTTACAGGTGCTGATACTACAATTACTATCTACAAAGGTGGGGTTGATGACTCAGCCAACTGGACTATCGAAGCTACTCCAAGCAATGGTATCACAGGTACATGGGATGGAGACACAAGAAAATATACTGTTACAGGAATTACTGTTGATTCTGGTTATGTTGAATTTGTATGTACTAAATCAGGTCAGGCAAATATTACAAAAAGATTTTCTTTAAATAAAGACAGATCTGGTAGTGATGCAACTATTTATCAGGTAACAGCTGAAAGTAATGTTCTTAAACTAAATGCTTCTAATGTGCTTAGTCCAGCACAGGCTAAGTTCAGTGCTACTAAAAGAGTTGGAAATACTACATCTGCAACAGCCTATTCTGGTAGATTTAAAATCTCTGAAAGCACAGATGGAAATACATATACAGTTAAATACACATCAAGTTCTGATCAAAGCAGTGTAAACTATACACCTTCTAGCACGAGTATTAAGACAATCAAAGCAGAATTATATGCTTCTGGTGGTACAACTACATTATTGGATACTCAGACCGTAACAATTATTGCTGATGGTAAAAATGGTACAAATGGTACAAACGGTACTTCTGCTGTAAGTACAGTTCTTGGAAATTACAGCGAAGTAATTCCTTGCAACCCTAATGGAACTGCCAGTGCAGCTAAAGATATTACAATTCCATATTCTTGCTATAAAGGAACGACAAGAATCGCAGGTAAAGCTACTGTAGGAACATTACCAAGTGGAATAACTGTAAAATCCAATACAGATGCAACTGCTTCTGCTGAAGGATCAATTATCTTAACTGTTGCGAATGGAGCTTCTTTAGCAAGTGCCATGAGTGGAGATATTACTATTTCTATAGTTGCAGCAGGATTAACATCTACGCACAAATTTAATTGGAGCAAAAATACGAAAGCCACAAATGGCGTAAATGCTATATTATTCCAAGCTTATGCACCTAATGGAAATCATATCATCAATGGCGAGAACACGGTTTTATTACAAACGACATTAACAAATGGTACAACCACTGTCACTTCCGGTGTTACATATCAATGGAGCAAATATGTTAGCGGATCTTATCAGAATATCGCAAGTGCTACGTCTGCAAGCTTAACAGTAACGCCTAGTATGGTAGATTCTGTTGCTTCGTTCAGATGTAATGCTGTTTATGGCGGTAAAACATATTCTGCGTATGTTAGTGTTATTGACCAGAGTGATCCATGTTCAATTAATGTGCTGAGTTCTTTAGGAGATCAATTGATTAATGGACAGGGTGCAGGTGCTTTATATGTAATCGTTACAAGAAACGGAAAAGAAATTGATACATTGAAATCTACAACATTCTCTACTTCTGCTCCTACAAAGCCTGCGAGCGGGGATTTTTATTATAAGGTAGATGCTTCTGCTAAAACAGTTACTTTAATGAAATATAATGGAACGGCTTGGTCAGCAGCTACTGGCAACGATCTTCCAAAATATACTTACAATTGGACTCGAAGAGATAAAAAAGGGGTTGAATTAGACACAGCTTCTAATTATGCATCTGGAAAAGCAATTTTCTTAGATTCATCTGTTGTAAATGGGAAAATGATTTTCGGCTGTGAAGTCGTTGATGATAGTGAATAGGCAATAATGTCAGGGCGTACATTATTGTCTTTTTTAATGTACGCCTAATTATCGTTAAGGAGGAAATATTTGAATGGGTAAAACTTTAGGCTATGGTGAGATTACTGTTGCTAATATGACAGAACCATTTACAGTCATGTTAACAAACGAAGCACAGCAATTTGCCACAGATTCAAATAGAAAAGTAACTTCCGCACAAAGTTACTATACAGACATTATTGTTATTCGTGGTAGTCAGGAGCGGACTGATTACACAATCGGGAATATCACTTCTAGTAGTGGGATTACTGTCAGTAAGAGCAGTAAAAGAGTTACGTTTAGTGTGAGTGCTGGTACTACTATCGGTGCCGATACGGGAGTAATCGAGATTCCTATTACGCTTGATGGGCAGACTGTTAAGAAACAGTTTTCCTGGAGTTGTGGGAAACAAGGACCCCAAGGTGTTCAGGGTAATGATGGGAATAGTTTTGCTTGGAATATGTTAAGTGAAACAAATTGTGGTAAAAAACATTGGGGAACAGAGTCTTCTGGCGGAAAATATTCTGTTGAAGATTTTATTACAGAAGATAATATCGATGCTGTAAAACTAATTTGTACTGAGGCTATATCTACATCAAATTGGTCTTATGTTTTGTTTAAAGATATTAAGATGTTGAAACAACTGAAACCATCTACAAAATATACATTAAGTTACGATATTAAAGCAAACAGATCAGGAGCTATAAGTCACTCTATATGTAAAGGAGATGTAAGTAATTTTTGCACTAATACTATCGTTGTAAACAATATAATTGGGAATGAAACGTGGCAACACATCTCAGTAGTTTTAACTACGAACGATTTAAAAACAACACCTACAAACGAAATTCTATATCTAGGCAGAAATGCTTTAAGTAAGGTAGGTTATTCTATCATCAAAAATCTCAAACTAGTTGAAGGAGATATCGACACTCCTTGGAGTCCATCTCAATCAGATATCGAAGGAAAAGGCGTTGTAGAAACAGTTCAATACTACCTAGCAACATCTCAAGCCTCTGGAGTAACTTCTTCTACTTCTGGTTGGAGTACAGACATTACAACTCAAAAACTCACTGCTGATAAAAAGTATTTATGGAACTGTTATCAGACTAAATATTCAGATGGTACGAGTGAACCTATCAGCACACCTAAAGTTATTGGCGTATACGGAGATAAGGGAGCCAATGCCCTACAATGTAAAAGAAATTGGACAGGTACTTATACAACTATTAATGGTACAGCTTCAGCTGCATTATCTGATTTCAATAGAACGCCAGTTGCTGGGGACGCTTTTACAGCGCTTGATGGATCATCTAATACTGGTACATGGCAAGTAATAAGCGTCAGTGGATCAAATGTCAATATTAAATTACTTAGCTATGTTAATAGCAAAGGTGAAAAAGGCGACAATGCCAAAAACATCTCTATCACACCTTCAGCACAATACTTCAAATCTACTGATGGTGGCAAAACATTTGCACCTAACCAGATCACAATTACCCCTACGCTTCAGGGCGAGATTAGCTTTGGTAAATGGCAATATAGTATTGATGGTGGAGTGAGCTTCGCTGATATTGTGAGTGGACAGAAAGGGCTGACGATCAGTAATAACGTGTTAACTGTTAGTAAAGATAGTAGTTTATACAGTGACGCTGTTACTATGGTTACTTTCAGAGCCGTTGCTAGTGATAGTAGTTTTTATGATACGTGTAGTATTGCTAAGATTTATGATGTGAGTGATATTGGTGATGGTAGGAATTTACTTTGGAATAGCAATTTTGCTAAGACCGATGAAGCCATTACTGGAACAACGAATAGTTGGGGGTTACATACTAGAGGAACGAATCTTGTTGCTTCAATTGACACTTCAACAAAGCATAATGGGTTCAACACGTTAAAGACTGTTAGTGCCGCCAATGGCGATAAGAATTCAAGTAATGACCTCGAATGGTTTGCATGGGGTATTTCTGAAAGGACTTCTGACAATCTTCATTCCAAAAATCAAAATTATACATTATCATTTTACGCAAAGGCGAGTGTTACGACTGATTTTATTGTTAGATGGGGATATGATGCCTATGGTGCGGATACTACAAGAACACTTACAACCAATTGGCAAAAGTATGAAATCAAATTACATCAAGCAACAAGTGCATATAGTATAACCATTATCTTTAAGCTTTTAACAGCTGGAACTGTTTGGTTTTCTGAATTTAAACTTGAAAAAGGCTCTTCTGCAACAGGTTATTCTACTGCTCCAGAGGATCTTCAAACAGCGATTTTATCTACAAAATCAGAGATATCTGACGTAAGTTTAAAGGTGGATAACAACAAGCAAGCCATTGAACAAAGAGTGGAAAAGACTACTTATCAGCAAGATTTAAAGTTGGTCAAAGGTGATATTAGCAAAGCGAATGAAGGACTTAACAAGTGGAGATATGAGATTTATCCTAAGAGTTTGTTTACAAGTGAATACCAAGGCAAGAGTACAATGGATGTATTTGCTAAGAATACAAATCTTACACCTAGCCAGAGTGTGTTGATTAATGATACGGATTTTGGGAAAAACTGGGCTTACGGAGATAACTATATTGGCTACGCTCTTACTTTTGTGAAGTTCTCTGCTGCTAAAAGTGTTGCGATTACATTTAAGCATGACGATGGAGCACATTTGTACTTAAATGGCAAATTAATTGGCGGAGATGATACATGTAATACTGGTAGTGGGGAATCATTAACGCTTAGTTTTATCCAAGGTTGGAATTGTCTTGAGGTAGTTTTAAATGAAAAATCTGGTGGTGAATATATTGGATTAGGTACTACTATTTCTGCCATTTCAGAATGTCAACTCATGAATTGTTACTATGGTACTCCTGTTGCTAGACAGTCACATATTACAAATCAGTTAGTCCAGAATACTACTGATATTGATGGTGTTAGCGGTAGCGTACAAAAAGTTATGAGCACTGTTGGTGGCTCTGGTAAAATTGATGAGTTTGTGAGCAATTATGCTACATGGAAAAAGAAAGTCGATGGTATTGAGACTAGAGTTGGCGAGACTTATACGACTAAGGATGATTTTGATGATTTGCAGATTGGCGGTAGGAATTTACTGAAACATTCTTCTATGATTGGGGAAAAGCTTATATGTGATAACTACTTTATCTGTAATAACTGCAATATACAAGAATATACAAACGATGGATTTCATATCATAACGCCAACTGAAGGTAATGCAAATAACGGAATTGCATTTGCTTTTGATAATTTTACAATAATGGAAATTAATGGTGGAGATACAATAACTTTTAGCTGTGATATAAAAGGAACGAGTGATTCACATGCTCCGTTTGTAAGTATTCACATCTCAGATAATAATTGGCATGGATCGGGTGTTGTACAAAAGAATACCAATGTAAGTATTACTAAAGATTGGCAAAGAGTTTCTGTGACAATAACTACCCCAACAGGTTTGACTAAAAATCATATGTGGTTAGCAATCCACGGTAATCATCAATCTGATTTATATGTAAGAAATTTTAAGCTTGAAAAAGGCAATAAACCCACAGATTGGACTCCAGCACCTGAGGACGTTAACGGAAAGATTGTGAATGTAGAGACTATTGCTAATCAGACCGCTAAGAAGTTTGAGTGGATTGTCAAAAGTGGGACAAGCGCAAGTAATTTTGAAATTACTGATAAATTCATGAATCTTGTATCAACAAACATTAATCTTGATGGTATTGTAAGCTTTATGAATACTGCTAAAGGAGATGGCAGAAAGAATCTATATAATCTAGATTACTCTAGTTTTGAAAATGTTGCCTCACAAGAAGATGCTATATGCTACGCAAAAGATAACGGTGTAACTTCTGTTGGCATTGATAGTTCGGTATCTTATGATGGAGATAAGTCTCTTAAAATTAGTTATACTACTGCAAATTTAAACTCAAGTACAACACCATTGTATTTAGGAAGTTCTACAAATAATTACGGTTGTGTAAAAATACAAGCAGGCAAACAATACATACTTTCTTGTTATGTAAAATCAGATTCTACTACGGGAATGTTCATGATAGATATTCAGGGACATGATACCCCAGACACTAAAACAGATGGACTTTATCTATCTAACATTGATCCGAGAAGATTACCAGGAAGTTCCACTTATGTTGATTTAAATACGAATTGGCAACGAGCTGTTTGTGCGATTAAAGTCGCAGATAATGCAACTGGATTATACTGGTCTGTAGTTCCTCTTATCTGGGGGAGACCAAGCAGTTCTAGTGCGCCTAAAACTTTTAATGTATGGGTAGACTGCATTATGTTGGAAGAGGTTGATTCTATTTCAAATGAACCTGGTACTTACATACTCGATAAAGAAACTATCATAGATGGTGGAAGTATTAAAACCGATACTATTACTGGTAATCAAATTTTGGCTGGCTCTATCACAGCAGACAAAATTGCAACAGATGCCATTAAATCTCGCAACTACATCTCTTCTGGTGGTACGCAGGGATCATTCTTAAATCTGGGTGATGGTAGCTTTACAAGTCCTAATTTGAGTTGGGATTCAAATGGTAATTTGATTGCCAAGAATGCGAACTTGAGTGGACAGATTAATGCCACAAAAGGTACAGTCGGTGGTTGGAATATAGCAACAAATGGTTTATATTCTGGTATTGACGAAAATGCTATAAAAATATATTCTGCTACGACTTATGATGCACAAACAATGTATCAAAAACAGAAAATACAAGATTCATTCATTTTATCTCAAAAATATATAAATCATTTTGTTTCGCAGCAAGTATCTGTTGGACATAATATTCCTTATTGGCAAACAAGATCATTTATATATAATGATTCCCAAATACAACTTGCACAAAGTGATTATTGTATAAATACTTCTTCAGCTTCGAATTATGATGCACAATATAGTCTAAAAGATGGGTATATAAGTGCTACTCGTATTTATATGGAACAAAACATTACACAAGTTGGCGGAGATGTTATTAATTCATCATTTAGCATAGGTTTAGATAGCATGATGGGGTGGTGTTCTATACAGTCTACTAAGGGGATAAATATATATGGAAATTCTTCAAGGGCGTTATACGTTCAATCAAATGATACATCTAAATATAATGCTCTTGAAACAGAAGGAGATGTCGTGGTGAACGGCAAAATTCATGCGGTTTCTGGCGACAATAAAATTCAGCTAAATTCAGATAATAACGGATCAATTGAATTATATGGGAATACTCCATTTATTGATTTCCATAGTGCGTATAGTAGTGCTGACTATACTTGCCGAATTATAGCAAATACGCCAGAACAGTTGCTTGTATGTGGCAAACTACGTTGTGATTCCAATATTATTTCAAACAACGATCTTATTGCAAATAGTTGGGTTTATGCAGGACAAAACGCACATTATACATGGCAAAACCAATTGGATTGTTATTTTTCATGTGGATATTATAATAACACAAACAATGTTTACTATTATGCTGGATATCATGCTTTTTACGTAAATAATGACTCAGGCTCTGGAATGATGTATATCAACACAAATGGCGTTACTTCTCGTGTAGGCTTTACAAAGACCTCAGACGAACGCATCAAAAAGAATTTTGAATCTTTTGATGATAATATTATTGATGCTTATATGAACATCGAACCAGTAAAATATCAACTCAAACAAAGTTCCAATGATAATTATCACTTTGGTTTTAAGGCACAACATGTTGATAAGGTATTTAGTGATTATGGAGACACTTACAATGAGTCATTTGATATTTGCACTTCTCGACCTATTGATCCCGACAAAGCAAAGGAACTATATGGTGTAGACGACATGACAGAAGAATATGGACTTCGTTATGACGAACTTATCGCTCCTACTACTTATATGGTACAGCATATTTATAAAGAATTAGAATCAACAAAAGGTGAACTTGCCAAAGTCAAACAAGAAAAAGCAGACCTAGAAACTCGATTACAAGCAATCGAAGCAAAACTTAGACTTTAAGAACTGATAAACAACTAAATAAAACATAAATTTGATCGTACATAGAGCAGTTTTCGGACTGCTCTTTTTGTATGCTCAAAAACAGAAAGAAAGGTGAAATACATATGGTATATACAGTTAAATTAGATAGCTCTGACGACAAAGTATTTAATCTTATGCAGTTTAATAGCATGACTTTTGACATGGAATGTAAACTTGTCGTTTGCACAGATGATCTAAAAGCGGTTAAATCAGCATTTACAAATTTTAAAACATTAGACATCTTCAGAGATGATGTGCAGATTGCAACTTACACATGCTTTAACAATTATAAAGAAATCTCTTTACAACAGGGATTATATAACAATTCTAACGGAGAATGGGAAGATGCGCTGATCGTATCTCTTACAAGAGCAAATATTGTAGAACAGGTACAGCGACTTGATGAAAAAGTCAATCAGGTTGTTGATATTAATACCTTGACTCTTGACGAGTACAAGAACTATTTACAGGAGAAAAACAAAGCTGCTCTCGCTGAGTTCTTAGCAAGTCAGAGTGTAGAATTCAATGATAAGCCTTATGGAGTATCTGAAGAAGATCAGAATGAAATGGCTCTGAACTTTATGCAATATCAAGCTCTTACTAGTGCTGGTCAGCAAGTAACTCTTGAATGGCATAGTAAGAAGAGTGCGTGTGAAACATTCACTGCTGAGGAATTTGTGCAGTTAACAGCAATGATCAAGGCATTTGTCTATCCTTACTTTCAGCAGATGAATGTCATCAAACAACAGATTTTTAGTTCTGCTAGCAAAGAAGAATTGGACAAGATTGAAATTAAATATGAAGTAATTCCTGTACAGTCGACAGAACCTACTACTCCTTCAGGGGGAAAAGATTCAGTTACGACTGATAAGACAGATGAAATAGGAAAAGATTCAGTTACGACTGAAGAATAATTAGTTTAACAGAGAAAAGGAGAAAATTAATATGGAAATGACAAATATGCAGGCAGATATGATCTTAGGACAGTTAAATACAATTTATGCATTCCTTATGAAAAACAGTGAATTAGTACCATGTACTTTAAGTGCTGGGCTTGCCAAGAATATTAGAAAGATTCAAGAAGAGCTGAAGGAATATTTTGAAGAAAAACGCAAACTCTTACAGAAATATGATATCACTACTGATGCCCAGATCAATAGCACAGAGAACGGACAGAAATTCTTAGCAGAGTTTAATCCTTTAAGCATGGAAAACTCAGGGGTTGAGTTCCATAAGATGAGAATGACTTTTAGCGAAGTTTGTGATGTTATTGAGAATTGTCAAGGAATTCTTGAGGGAGACATCATGATTTTACAGCTTATTTGTAAAGATGAAAGTGAGAACGAAGATCAAAAAGAAGGTGAATAAATGTTGCATGTAAAGAAATCATGTAAATATCTTATCTTATTCCTTATTGGAGCATTTGCTTATTGTGGAATTGAAATCATCTGGCGAGGATATACACATTGGACAATGGGAGTGTTAGGTGGTAGTTGCTTTATTCTTATTGGGCTGATCAATAACAGTCGCTTCTTCTACCATCTTATGCCCTTTCGTAAACAAATGATTCTCGGAGGATTGATTGTTACTGTAATGGAATTCATAGCAGGTTGTATTTTAAATTTATGGTTAGGTTTAGGCATTTGGGACTATTCTCAGATGCCTTTTAATCTGTGTGGGCAGATTTGCTTACCTTACACAATCTTATGGATTCTATTGAGTGCAGTGTGCATTGTCGTGGATGATTGGCTTAGATATTTATTATTTGGAGAAGAAAAACCAGAATATGTTTGGTAAAGACTTAAAGGAGTGATTTTTATAAAATAATCGAGGTAATTACATGATAGAAAATTGGAATATTATAATTAATTTTTTATCTCAACATGGGGCTGCATTGACAGTGTTTGTCTTTGCGGTTCTTTTGTTTGCAGATAAAATTTTTGATGTCACTTCCAAATTAAACGAAAAGTTTGGGTTTGAAACACGAGCCTCATTAGAAAAGAAACATCAAAAAGAAGTGATTGAACAACAACGCTTAATGATCGATAAGCATACAGAAACTTTGGAGAAACTAACACAGATTTTGAGCAATCAGAATAAGGATATTCAAGTTATCAAAGACATGATGAGAGAGCAAGCCGCATTATTAACAGACCAAAAGGTAGGCATGGAACGACTATTTGCACATACAGCTGAACTGGCTAAAAAATTAGATGATGCGTGCGTAATAGACGTTGCTTTATCTGAAGGTGTTGCTGCAATGTTAAGAGACAGAATCAAACAAGCCCACAGGTATTACAAGCAAAAAGGTTGTATTTCCCCTACGGGGCTTGAAAACATCAATGCTATTTATAAGGTATACCATGACCAATTACATCAAAATGGCGTTGGAGAAAAAATGTACAAAGAAATTAAAGCATTGCCTATTAAGGATGAAGAGTCATTCTTGTAGGTCTTTTTTATTGCAAAGGAGGATTGCATTATGAACAAATTTAAAGAATTTTTGGCAAGTATTAATTGGAGTGAAGTTAAACCACATACTGTTGTGAGCTTGATTTTACAGGTGTTAGCGTGGATCAATATGGGATTAACTGCGGCAGGTAAACCTGTGATTGACGTACATGAAGATGTGATTAACCAGATTGTAGGTTGGGTATTTGTATTTGGTACTTCTGCTTATGGCAACTGGAAGAATCATAGCTTTACTTGGTTTGCACAAACAGGAGATAAGATTGCTTACGCATTACGTGATGGTAGATTAACTGCCGATGAAATTGATCAGATCATGGAAAAGGTTGCAGATAAAGACGTAATTGTAAAAGTTGATAAAGATTTATTTGAGAAAGAATTAGACGATGTCGCAGAGGGTAAAGAGTCTGACGACATTGTTGGATAATTTGCTAAGTGATGAATTAGTTATTGAATAATTAGTTATTGAGCAGTTGCTGTTATGGTGACTGCTCTTTTTAGATAAAAGAAAGGAGCCTGATATTTATGGCATTAAAATTTAAAACAAGAACGGCAAAGAGCGTGAGCTACGGAAGTAAACGTAGCACGAGTTCTATTAAGTTTATTGTAATCCATTTCACAGGTGGGGAGAAAGATAGTGCAAAGAATAACGCAGATTATTTTGCTACTGGTAACACTAGATCTGCTGGCGCACATTATTTTATTGATGATGAAGATATTGTATGGAAATCTGTTCCTGTTAACAGAATAGCATGGGCGGTTGGAGGTTTCTTCACTCAAGCAAATGGGGCAGGAAAATATTATAAAAACTGCACAAACGCAAACAGTCTGAGTATTGAAATGGCAGGTGTAGCTAATGGCGTTTCTAAAAAGACATACAATAATGCTGTTGCATTAACAAAAAAACTAATGAAAAAATATAATATCCCTGCTAGTCATGTTATTCGTCATTGGGACACAAATGGAAAACGGTGCCCAGAACCTTGGTGTGGAAAAAATAATAAACAGTGGGCTAAATTCAAAGCAGACATTTCTGGTTCTACAGTAGTAAAACCAAAAGCATCTTCTAAGTTTAAATCATACAAAGTAAAAGTAACTGCTTCTGCTCTTAATGTACGTAAGTCTCCATCTACAACGGCTGCTATTGTCAGAGACGCTTATAAGAAAGGCACAACAGTTACAATCAAAGCTGTTAAGAATGGTTGGGGTAAAACTAAAGATGGTTGGATTAAACTGTCTTATACAAAGAAATGCTAATGGATATGAAAAGACACAAGAAACAGTTATGATTAATTTGGCAATTAGTCGGTATTTTCTTTATTAGTTTTCTTTGTTAGTGATAAAGAATTGTTACTCTCTGCTGCGGAGAGGGTAAATATGAGCAGAATAAACTAGGCTCTGCCTCTATTTTTTTATCGAAAAGTGTTGTATTTGTTTTGAATTTGTGTATAATGAAAGTAGGAATAGTAATATTCTCGATGAAAGAGCATCGTTAAAAGTTGTGCTGCAAGTGGAGCAGGGTAATTTTCCACAACGAAAAGATATTTTAACTGGATATCACGTCTTGCGACTAGGAGTAAAGTCGTAGTCCATGCAGGGGACTTAAGGATTTCTGCAACGAAAAGATATTTTAACTGGATATCACGGCTGACAACCAGCAGAAAACTCTAATAAAGAATTATCGAAGAGTGTGGCTTCTGTCCCACTCTTTTTTACGTATGAGGTAAATATGGCATCAAAAACACAAAAGAAAAATAAAATACGACAAGATATTATAGAGGCAGCGTCCATGTATGAACAATACCTAGCTGGCCAAGCATTTTTATATATATATGGAAATGAATATTTTGAAGTGATGTTCCCAGTCAATAGATTTTTGCATCTTGCTGGCGTAGAAACTAGATTGTTTGCAAAAAAATTTTATAAAAATGCCAGAGAAAAAACATTAACTACACAACAGTTTTATTTCTCTCCAAGACATCCTTTTGAAGTCTCTAAAAAGAAACTATCATGTCTCAAAAGATTATATGAATTAACAAACACGAAGGTTCGTATTCTTAGGAATATGGAAACAGCCAGTGTTGTTTATAAAGTTGGCATATCGAACTTAGAGTTTACTTTGTGCTTAACAGAGAACAGAGATTCTAATGGAGAAAAAATTAATGAATACTTCTTGCCAATGTCGTTACGAGCAGGAAGAAATTCAACGAAAAATGGTGATGATTATGGAGAAGTTGACTTCATTTTTCAAAAAGACGCAAGTCTTGGAAAGTATACAACTCTTCTGGTAAAGAATGAAAACAAAGAGATTCCAGAATGTGTTCATCATTTGTTGCAAGGGAATTTATTACAATAAGAATAAAAAATTAAGGGTACATCAGATTAATTTCTGGTGTACCCTATTTTTTACGATTTTTCTACTCTACACATATCATCTATTTCATGCTCAGACAAGTATAAAGGCATCCCACATTTATCATCGAAGAATGAAATGGTGTATTCTGTAGAATCAATTCTAGCCCCATATAAGACTGTTTTCACAGGCGTCTGAGAGTCAATTTCTGTGAGCTGTACTGTGTCACCTATATGGAATAATCCGCACTCTGTATTGAGTGTCCGAGTGCTTTCGTTGTATTCGTATATTCTCATTGTATTTTCAATTTCCTTTTTTGTTGTATATATGCTTCTTCTACTTCTGACCGCACATGACCGTAAAGTTTCTTTTGAGCTTCTGTCAGCGCCTTCATTGCATCATCACGATTATTAAATTTCCTTAATATATATAATTTATTTTTGTAATTAATTACTGGGCGGTAAGTATTATCTTTTTTATTGTGTCTAATTGAGAATGAGCCGATTTCTACTCCGAATAACTTGTTCATTAGAACACCTCCTATCTATTTAAAAACTTTGTGATTTTAATAAGTCTGCATATTCTCCGCAAATATACCATGTGCCTGACGATGGAATGTATTTTAGTATCTTTGTCTTAGTAGAGATGTTGAATCGTTCTAACACTTCTATTCTGCTTTTGTAATATTCTACTTCACGTTCTTGTCTTGCTGAGTTGGTTTCTTTTCTAGTACCCTGTAGAAGTAATTCTCTGATGTGGAATTTTTGGAGCTTACCATAAGAATCTAACATAGACATCCAAATGTCTGGCGGTGTATCTCCTGAGATATTTACTCTCTTGGTAGCTTTTGGAATGTTTGTTGTATTGTACATTTTATTTCACCTCTTAGACATTATAGCACGAACATGTGTTTGGTGTAAAGGTTATAAATTCATTAATGGACTTGTACTGATAGCCATGTCTACAAGATCGTTTGTTTCCAATGATTCTAAATATCTTTTTGTGACTTTGATATCAGAATGTCCTAAAAGTCTTGCAATTGTATAAAGATCACAACCGTTTTTTAACTGTGTTTGTGCATAATAGTGTCTGCAAGTATGTGGGCTAATTCTTATGCTAGATCTAACCTTACACGCTTCTCCACATTGTCTTACAATTCTTTCTACGGTAGCAATATCTAAATGCTTCCCTTTCTGAGATAGTAACAGATATTTAAGATCATAACGTACTTTATCTTTTACATATTCGTCTCTAATCCTGCGATACTGTATTAAAGCCTTATTCATAATAGGAGTGATGGGCACAACCCTTTCTTTGTTCCCCTTGCCGTGTATCAATATATATCTGTCGTTTATGTCTTTAAGTTCAATATCACACAATTCACTACCTCTAATGCCCGTATCAAATAATAATATCATAATTAGGTAGTTTCTCATGCCTAAATATCTGGGTCCTCGATAATATCTTATCATGCGATAAACTTCTTCATTGGTAAATGTTTTGATTACTGGTTGTTTTTCTTTTTGGAATTTTACTTTCTTCATAGGACTTTTCATAATATAGCCTTCATCTGTACAGTAGTTGAAGTAAGCCCTCATAGTTTTTATTATTCCATTGATGTAGGTCTCTTTCCTGCCTAGACTTGTTAAATATTCAATATAGCCTTGAACAGCTCTTGGATATGTTCCTTCCAGTTCAGTAATACCATATTCTTTTTCAATAAACCGGAAAAATCTTAGATTGTTGTTTAGATAGCCCTTGATTGTTCTCTCGCTTAATTTCCTCATTTTGCAATCGAAAATAAACTCTTGAATTACATCTTGATTTAACATAAAAAAACCTCCTAGACATATACCGTGAGATATATGTCTAAAAAGTTTTGTACTCTCATCACTGAACAGTGTAAATTTTTACATGTTTATAATCACTGGTAAGGTTTTTTCATGTATATCGTCATCTTTTTGATGTACCTAACACACTTCAAACCCGCATAAACACTGGCTTTCAGAAGATTTCTGATTATTCATCCCAGTTAGTATACACTTCTTGCACATCGTCATCCTCATCAAGAAGATCTAATGTTTTCTGAATACTCTTAATATCTTCTTCACTTGTAAGTTCGACCATAGTACCAGGGATCATTGTTACACTGGCATCTGCCATAGGAATTTCTTCCTTCTCTAAAGCTTCTCTGACTGCACTGAAGTCTTCTGGTGTTGTCAATACTTCAAAGCTGTCGTCTTCTTCGTTGAAGTCTTCTGCTCCGGCATCTAATGCCATCATCATAAGATCGTCTGCATCCATTTCACATTCTTCTTTAGAGATGATGATCTGTCCTTTCTTCTCGAACATATAAGATACACATCCTGGTGTTCCTACGTTACCATTTCCTTTTGTGAAAGCATTTCTTACATTAGATGCTGTACGGTTTTTGTTATCTGTTAATGTATCTACGATGATCGCAACTCCGCTTGGTCCATATCCTTCATATGTAATCTGCTCATAATTAACAGAATCTGCATCTCCAGCAGCTTTTTTGATACCACGTTCGATCGTGTCATTTGGCATATTATTTGCTTTTGCTTTTGCAATGACATCACGTAATCTGCTATTGTTGTCTGGATCTGGTCCACCCTCTTTAACGGCTACTGCAATTTCTCTTCCAATGACTGTGAAAATCTTTCCTTTTTTCGCATCATTTTTTTCTTTTTTGTGTTTGATGTTCGCAAATTTACTGTGTCCTGACATCTTCTTCTTCCTTCCTTTTCCTTTTTTCTACCTTTACCTGTCTAATCATGTTGTCATGAATATCAACAGATTTAAAGGAATATCCTTGGTAGATAATTTCTATTTCTTCATTGTCTTCTGGTAAATGTCCCAGCTGATCAATTAAAAATCCATTGAGTGTCTCAATATCTTCAACGTCAAATTCGATTCCTAATGTATCCTCAAGTTCTTCCAGTCTCGTACTTCCACGTACAAGATAGATATCTGCCCATCCGATCTTGGTGATATTACGGTCTTCGACATCATATTCGTCTAAAATATTCCCTACTATGACCTCTAACATATCTTCCATAGATACAATACCTTCTGTCTGGCTATATTCATCAATAACGATCGCCATATGAATCTTCTTGGTCTGCATCTCCTGAAAAAGCACCGATAAATTCATCGTCTGATGAACAAAAAACGGCTCTCTTGCAATATCAGAAAGTGTTGCTTCTTTCTGATTAAGATATGCATCGATCACATCTTTTAAATAAAGCACTCCTACAATGTTATCAATGTCATCTTCATATAATGGGTATCTTGAATATGGCTCATCTAACATATAATTTAGTGCTTTCTCTACGGACATGTTTACATCAATCGCATCAATCTTCTTTCTTGATGTCATAACATCTGTAACATCTTTATCTCCAAATTCGAAAATATTCGTGATCATGCGGGCTTCCCCTTCCATGATCGCACCTTGCTCATGTCCTTCGTTAACAATGTTCATGATCTCTTCTTCATATTCATTGTCTTCATCCTCTTCATGTTCTTGTTCTGATGTGTGCAGTTTTTTCTTTGCTTCTTTGATCTTCTCTCTTTGTTTCATGAAAAAACACCCAACTGCAAATCCGATGATAACTGCTAAAATGATCATCATAAGCACCGAGGGAGTAAATCCTTCCATTTCTTTTTCTTTCTCCTTTTATCTTCTAGAAATTAAGACTATACAAACTTAAATATATCATTTCTAAGAAAAAAGGTCAATATATCCAAGATTCCTGTTATGTATCAAGACTTAAACTGATCTTTAGTGCATGATCCACTTGTTTTAGGAATGTACAATTTAAATGGCATACCTTTTCTCTTAAACGACTTTTATCGATTGTCCGGATCTGTTCTAACAAAATCACAGAATCTTTTTCTAATTCACATCTGTGGCAGTCGATCGGTACATGAGTCGGCAACTTTGCCTTGTTCATCTTGCTTGTGATCGCTGCACAGATGATCGTTGGACTATATTTATTTCCCGCATCATTTTGCAATACGATCACAGGACGGATACCGCCTTGTTCTGAACCAACAACCGGTCTTAAATCTGCATAAAATATATCGCCTCGCTTAATTACCATAAGCATAAACACTCTCCATTTCTTTTTAAATATTGTATGAAGAGTATTTACGATTCTTTCAAAAGTATTCCTTATTTTTCAAAATATTCTGTTTCTTTCATCTCTCCGTTTCGAATGTATACTCGTGGAACACGTTTCCCAATCCCACAGACAAATTCATAATTAAAAGATCCTGCTTCATTTGCAACTTCTTCTACGGTCAACATTTTATTGCCATCGTGTCCGACTAAAGTTACTTCATCCATCACAGATACACCTTCAATATCTGTCACGTCAACCATAAACTGATCCATACAGATTCTTCCAATGATCGGTGCATACTGCCCACGGATCAATACTTTTCCTTTGGAAGAGAGTGATCTTGGGTATCCGTCTGCATATCCTACTGGGATAGTTGCGATCTTTGTCTTCTTATCAGTTACATATGTGTGATTGTAACTGATTCCTTCTCCTGCCTCCACTTCTTTGATATATACAATGTGTGTCTTTAATTCCATTGCTGGTCTTAAATCCAATACATCTTTTGAAACTTCTTCTGATGGATATAATCCATAAGTAATGATTCCTGAACGTACCATATCTTTTCTAAATCCATCCAGATCAATGATCGATGCACTGTTTGATACGTGTTTGATCGGAATATAGATATCTCTTTCCTCAAGCCATGTAATAAACTGATCATATTTTCGTTCCTGCTCATAAGTTTCTGTTTTATCCGCCTCGTCTGCACATGCAAAATGTGTAAAGATTCCTTGAATCTTGATATTTGGTAATTTGGCGATCTTCTCTATGCTATCTACAGATTCTTTGGTTGGTTTAAATCCGATACGGTTCATTCCTGTATCCAGTTTGATATGAATCTTCGCATCTTTGCCTAGTGCCTGCGCGATCTTTGATAAGGACTCTGCCATCTCATAGCAGAATACGGTTGGCTCGATCTCATACTGAATCAATGAGCTGTACTGATATTCTGATGTGTATCCTAAAATCAAAATTGGCTGTCTGATTCCATTGTTTCGAAGTGTGATCCCTTCTTCTAGGATTGCAACGGCAAATGCATCAACTCCGATCTTATTTAATTCTTTTGCAATTGGAACTGCTCCGTGTCCGTATCCGTCAGCTTTGATCACTGGCATTACTTTCACACCTTCTCCAACTACACGTTTTACTTCTCTTATATTATGACAGATTGCATCCAGATCAATAACTGCATGCACTCTATAGTACTGGTTCATAATTTCCTCCTGTAACGTCCTTTATATGAGCAATAATATCTGATGCGATCATGCTGTAAGCGCCCAGATCATGCTTTGCATGATCTCCTGCAAGACCGTGAAGATAAACTCCGTGAACTGCTGCCTCATGAACAGATAATCCTTCCCCCAAAAGGCCTGTGATCATTCCCGCAAGAACATCTCCACTTCCTCCAGTCGCCATTCCATCATTTCCGCTTTGATTAATATACACCAAATCATCTTCTCGTGCAACGATAGTTGTTGCATCTTTTAAAACAGCTGTACAATGATATTTCTCAGCAAGATCTTGTGCACTCTGACATAGATCTTCTTTGATCTGTGTGATATCACATGACATCAATCTTGCTGCCTCCATCAAATGTGGAGTCATGATCGTCCCATATGGATAATCAATTTTCATGTTAAATCTACTGATTATATTTAATCCGTCTGCATCAATGACCAATGGTTTTTTCCCTTTTTTCAAAACCATCTCTAACATTTCTTTCATTTCTTCACTGACACCAACTCCTGGGCCAAACAAGATACAATCACACCATTCTAAAGATTCTTCTAAATCTTTTCGTTCTCCAAATAAAATTTCTGGAAGTCTTGTCTGTAAAATTTGACGATTTCCAGCATCAGAAAGCACTTTCACAAGTCCTGCACCCATCCGAAGTGCTGCTTCTGCTGCAAAACATGCAGCTCCTGACATTGTTTCATTTCCAGCAATGATCAAAATCTTCCCATAGCTTCCTTTATTGGAATATGCTTTTCTTTCTGGCATTAAATGATCACTTTCCTCTAATATATATCCTGTCGCATACTTTTTGATCGTCTGGTTATGAAATCCTATGGATACCAGTTTAATATCTCCACAATATTCTCGTCCTGGATATAATAAATGACCTCTTTTATATCCACCAAATGTAACTGTTGATGACGCATGCACTGCACATCCAAGAATCTTTCCACTATCTCCACTGATTCCAGATGGAATATCAATTGCGATCACAGGCTTACCACATGCATTGATCCGTTCAATGACTTCTTTATAAACACCACCAACTTCTCTAGAAAGTCCAACTCCAAAAATCCCTTCGATCAAAAGATCATATTCATGAAAATTTATATCTTCACAATCTATCGGAAAATAGCCTAGATTCTTAAGTATCTGAAGCTGTAATTTCAGATCCGCTGAAGCTTTTTCTATATTACCAACGATCATATAATCCACTAAATAATCCTGCTCCAACAAAATTCTCGTACAAGCAAGTGCATCTCCTCCATTATTGCCAATTCCTGAAATGATCAATATCCTCTGTGAATGATCTGCTATCTGTGCAGCCTTATCTGCAACTGCTTTAGATGCTCTTTCCATCAATACAAGTCCCGGAATTCCTATTCCATGAATCGTCTCATGATCGACCGTTTGCATCTCCTGATTCTTTAATACATATCTCATACGCATTCTCCTATCGCAAAAGCTTGTGCAAATTCTCTTGTATTCGTGATCGATACATGAATTCTTGAAACTTGTTTATCTTTTGCTATCTCTTTCGCATTTCCATATAATTTGACATATGGCGCACCTGATTCATTTCTCAACACTTCAATCTCATATGGTTCCACACCGAAAAAGCCGGTTCCAAATACTTTGGAAACGGCTTCTTTTACAGCAAAATTGCCAGCTAAAGTCGTAGCATTGTCTTTTGCATATGCTAATTCAGTTGTCGTAAAAATTCTTGAAAGATGTCTTCCTCGAAGAATCATCTCTTCTATCCGGTATATCTCTACGAGATCTGTTCCTATTCCAGCAATCATCTTCTTACCTGCTATTCGTTCTCACTCTCTTCACGGTTGTGGACATTGTATGTTAATGTCATCAGACTTTCTGCTAAATGTACATTCTCTACTGTAACATTATCTGGTAAATGAAGATCGATTGGTGCAAAATTCCAGAATCCTTTAATTCCCCATTCTGCCATCTTCTTTGCGATCGCAGGTGCCTGATCCTTCGGAATTGTCAGTGCAGCGATCTTAATTCCATGTGTTTTGATAAAGTTCTCTAGTTCATCTGTATCAAGAACTTTCACTCCACGGACAGAAATTCCGATCAGCTTTGGATTCACATCAAAAAGTGCCATGACTTTGTATCCATAATCTTCATTAAAAGACTGATAATTCGCAAGGGCCTGTCCAAGATTTCCGGCTCCAACAATGATCATGTCATTTCTCTTATCCAGACCTAAGATCTTACCAATCTCTGTATACAGATTATCTACATTATATCCGTATCCCTGCTGCCCAAATCCACCAAAATTGTTAAGATCCTGACGAATCTGCGATGCTGTTACCATCATCTGTTCACTTAATTCTTTTGAAGAGATTCTTGTAATATTCTTCGCTTTTAACGCTCCTAAATATCTGAAATACCTAGGAAGTCGTTTGATAACTGCTGAGGAAATATTCTTATCTGAGTTTGCCATTTTATTCCTCCAAAATCTTTATTTCGCTTATAATTATATAAGATTGTCTAATAACTGTCAATCTTTCCGTCATGAAAATATTTCATTTTTTCAAAAAATATGGTATTCTGAGAAATAATGTCTATAATAAAAAATTTGAAAGGGGTATCTTAATGATATTATCATGCCAGAATATCTGCAAAACATTTGTCGAAAAACCAGTCTTGCAGAATATCTCATTTCACTTAAATGAAAACGACCGGCTGGCGATCATCGGATATAACGGTGCCGGAAAATCGACACTTTTAAAAATATTGATTGGTGAAATCTCTTATGATGAAGGTGAAATTTCTTTAAAGAAAGACGCAAGCATTGGCTATCTTGCCCAACATCAAGATCATACATTCCACCATACAATTTTTGATGAACTTCTTTCCGTCAAAAAAGAAGTCATTGAATTAAATGAACAGATGCGTACCTATGAACAGGAAATGAAACATCTGACCGGTGATGCACTAGAACAAAAAATGAACCAGTATACAAATGCTACTCATAGATTTGAGCAATTAAATGGTTTTGCATACAAAAGTGAGATCACAGGAATCTTAAAAGGACTTGGCTTTTCTGAAGAAGATTTCACAAAAGAGATCAACACTTTATCTGGAGGTCAAAGAACTCGTGTTGCTCTTGGTAAGTTACTGCTTAAAAATCCTGATATTCTGCTTCTTGACGAACCAACAAACCACTTGGATGTTGATTCCATAAGGTGGCTTGAAAATTACCTGTCTCATTACAAAGGAGCTGTGATCATCGTATCTCATGACCGCTATTTTCTTGATAAGATTGTCAATAAGGTCATGGAGATCGACCAAGGACACTCCATGGTGTTTGATGGAAATTATACAACATTTATCGAAAAACGTGATCAGATCAAAGCAATCCGTTTAAAAGAATACAAAAATCAGCAACAAGAGATCAAACATCAACAAGAAGTCATCAAAAAATTAAAACAGTTCAATCGTGAAAAATCAATCAAACGTGCAGAAAGCCGTGAAAAAGCTTTAAATAAGATTGATGTATTGGAGAAACCTACGGAATATAATGCTGATATGCGTCTTAGCATTGAACCGGAGATCATCAGTGGGAATGATGTTCTGACTTTAAAAGATGTATCCAAATCTTTTGGAAACAAATCATTATTCCATGGATTAAGTGCTGATATTTTTCGTGAAGAACGCGTTGCCCTGATCGGACCAAACGGAACTGGTAAAACAACACTGTTAAAGATCATTTGCAAAAAAATCAGCAATAATGGCGGTACGATCAGCCTTGGAGCTGGAGTTTCCATTGGATACTATGACCAGGCACAAGATAACTTAGATGATTCCAAAACGATTTTTGATGAAATTTCAGATGCTTATCCAGATCTTAATAACACAAAGATCCGCAATACTTTGGCTGCATTTTTATTTTATGGAGAAGACGTTTTCCGCCCGATCTCCTCTTTAAGCGGTGGAGAAAAAGGACGTGTTTCTCTTGCAAAATTAATGCTGTCTCATGCGAATTTTCTGATTCTTGATGAGCCTACAAACCATTTAGATATTCAGTCTAAGGAGATTCTGGAATCTGCAATGAATGCTTATACTGGAACGATCCTTTATGTTTCACATGATCGTTATTTTATCAATAAAACTGCAACACGAATCTTGGAAATCTCTGATCATGGATTAACTTCTTATCCTGGAAATTATCAGGATTATATTGCTCAGAAGGAAAAAGAAAAGGCATCTCTTACTTCTTCTACTGCTTCCTCCGTTTCTGTTGATACAGAATCCAAACTCGATTGGAAACAGCAAAAAGAAGAACAAGCCAAACAGAGAAAAAAAGAAAATCGTCTTAAAAAAGTCGAAGAGCAGATCACAGAGTTGGAAACGAAACAAGAAGAACTTTCAGAAGCTATGTCTTTACCTGAAAATGCTTCTGATCCTGCAAAATTAATGGAACTTAGCAATGAGCAGGCTTCCATCGCTTCTTCTTTGGAAGAACTTTATGAAGAATGGGAAACTCTTTGCTAATTTGTAAAAAAACATATATAATAATAACGTTAACCGTATTGAAAAACAGGAGGTTTTTATGAAATTAATATCCTTTGTTGTACCTTGCTACAACTCTCAGGAATATATGAGACACTGCATTGACACCTTATTACCAGGTGGTGATCAGGTAGAGATTCTGATCGTTAATGACGGATCTTCCGATAACACTGCTGCGATCGCAGATGAATATGAAAAAAAATATCCTGACATCTGCCGTGCAATTCACCAGGAAAATAAAGGGCATGGTGGTGCAGTGAATACAGGAATCAAAAATGCCACGGGTATTTACCTGAAAGTTGTTGATAGTGACGACTGGGTAAATGAATATGCTTATGGAGAAATCCTTGATACTCTTGCGAATTTCTACAAACAGGGAACTGTCCTTGATATGCTGCTTTCTAACTATGTATACGAAAAACAAGGAGCCAAGAAAAAAACTGTTATTCATTATCGTCATGCAATCCCAAAAGATCAGATTTTTTGCTGGGATGATGTTGGGCGTTTTCCTGTCAGCCAGTATATTTTAATGCACTCTGTTATTTATCGTACTGCACTGCTTCGTGAATGTGATCTAGAGCTTCCAGAGCATACATTCTATGTGGATAATATTTATGTATTCAAACCACTTCCATATGTAAAAACAATGTATTATCTGGATGTTAACTTCTATCGTTATTTCATTGGACGTGATGATCAATCTGTCAATGAGACAAATATGATCAAACGTATCGACCAGCAGTTTAAAGTTACTTATATCATGATTGATTATATGACTCAGTTTAATCTTGTAAGTAAGCCATTAGAACGTTATATGAGACATTATCTTTCCATTATCATGTGTATTTCTTCCGTAATCTCTGTAAAATCTGGACAGAAAGAACATTTAAAGATGCGAAAAGAATTATGGAAATATTTATATGACAGTGACAAACGTCTGTATCGTAAGATCCGTCATAATATTACAAGCTGTGCAGTAAATCTGCCTGGATATGTTGGAAGAAAAGCTACGATTGCTATGTATAAAGCTGCTCGTAGATTTATCGGATTTAACTAAACATTTTTACATTAAAAGGTCCTGCAGAGGGCCTTTTTCTTGTTCCCCTCATCTTTTATTCTGCGTATCCTAATAATATAAAGTATGAAAGGCAACTTTCCATGCAGATTTCTGTTTCAAAACAAATCCATGCTGATCTTGCCCATCAGCATGGTTTTCTTGGAGAAGGTATCGGCATTGCCTATCTTGATACTGGCCTTTTTCCACATAAAGATTTCTCTCCACATTCCACACGGATTGCCAAATTTGTAGATTTTGTTCATTCCAAATCTTTCAGCTATGACGATAATGGACATGGGACTCATATTACCGGCATTGCTGCTTCCTCTGCAACATTTGGTTCCGATTATTTGGGGATTGCTCCAAAATCCCATATCGTTTCTTTAAAAGTACTAGATGCCTCAGGGAACGGTGTTCAAAGCGCCTTCTTACAGGGTCTTGATTGGATTCATGAGCATCATCGCTCCTATCAGATCCGTATCGTTAACATCTCAATAGGAAGTCCTGGTTCCGAGGATAGTTCAGCCTCCAAAGAACTATTAAAACATGTCAATGCCCTATGGGATGATGGTCTTGTTGTTTGTATTGCCGGTGGAAACCATGGTCCAAAACCATACAGTATTTCAATTCCTGGAAATAGTCCAAAAATCATCACTGTTGGTTCCAGCGACGATAATTTTCAAATGATCGGAAGAAAACACTTCTCTTCAGGATATTCCGGACGCGGTCCCACAACATCCTGCGTTATGAAGCCGGATGTTGTTGCCCCTGGAACAAATATTTTTTCGTGTTCCTTAAATAACCGCTATACTATCAAAAGTGGTACTTCCATGGCAACCCCTGTCGTCTCTGGTTCTCTTGCTCTCTTACTCGAAAAATATCCTTTTTACACCAATAAGGATATAAAAATGAAACTTCGAAAAAACTGCGACAAATTAAAAACCCCCAGACACCATCAGGGCTGGGGGCAGATCAATCTAAAAAAATTAATGGATCTTTGATAAACTTGTATCCTTAAACTTCCTTGTCAAATAAAAATTCACATAAGACCTGATTACTGACTAAGGTACCATCTTGTGTCAGAAAGACTCGGTCTCCTTCTTCTTTCATCATGCCTTGTTTCATGGATTCTATCAATGGCTTTCCATAGACAGAATCCATGGAACAGCCAAAACGCTCTATAAACTCTTTCTTTGAAATGCCTTTCGTCTTTCGAAGTCCAAGAAACATAAATTCTTCCATCTGTTCATAAACTGATAACGAACGGGCTCCTTCATATGCATCTCCGAACGATTGAATCTCTAAATAGTCTTTCATATCGGAGGGATTCTCAAAACGTTTCTCATCCAGATACGAAGAGGCATTAAGCCCCACTCCCAAATACGGAATATGGGACCAATACCCAAGATTATGTCTGCTTTCAAAACCTGGCTTTGCATAATTTGAAATCTCATATTTGTCGTAACCATATTCGTTTAAAATCTTTTCTGTCATTCGATACATTAAAACTTCATCTTCTTCTGATGGAAGAAGTTCCTCTAACTTGTTATCTTCGTAAAAAGGTGTTCCGTCTTCAATGATCAGACTATACGCAGAAATATGTTCTGGAGAAAGTTTAGCTATTTTTCTTAAATTCTCTTCATAAGAAGTTAATGTTTGTTTCGGCACCGCACTCATCAAGTCAACATTGATGTTCAAAAATCCAGCTTGTCTTGCCCAGTCGAAACTTTGTAAAAATTCTTCATAGGTATGAATTCTTCCCAGATACTCCAACTCTTCTTTCACTGTTGACTGCAATCCAAAACTAATCCTGTTGATCCCATTTTCCCTATATGTACATAGTTTTTTTAAATCTACTGTTCCTGGATTCGCTTCAATCGTAATCTCAGCATCCTCACAAATATGAAAATGTTCAAATATAGTTTCACAAATCATTTGAATATCTTCTCTTCTAAGATATGATGGCGTTCCGCCTCCAATAAAGACGGTTACAACGTCTCGTGCTGCTAATTTCTTTCCCCAGAAAATCAGTTCTTCTTTTAGTTTCCCCAGGTATGCATGGATCGTTTCCTCCTCTGCCCGAAAGGAACAGAAATCACAATATCTGCACTTACTTTTACAAAATGGAATATGAATATAAAGCTCGATCGTATTAGTCTTCATCTAACTTCAGAACACTCATGAATGCTTCCTGTGGAATTTCAACATTTCCTACCTGACGCATTCGTTTCTTTCCTTTCTTCTGTTTCTCTAACAGCTTTCTCTTACGGGAGATATCTCCACCGTAACATTTGGCAAGAACGTCTTTTCTCATTGCTTTGACAGTTTCTCTTGCAATGACTTTACTTCCAATCGCTGCCTGAATCGGTACTTCAAACATATGTCTTGGAATTTCTTCTTTTAATTTTGTACACATCTTACGTCCTCGCTCATACGCGGTATCTTCATGTACAATAAAAGAAAGCGCATCAACTTCTTCTTTGTTGATCAAAATGTCTAATTTTACAAGTCTTGATGTCTGATATCCTTTCATTTCGTAATCTAAGGATGCATAACCTCTGGAACGTGATTTTAATGCATCAAAGAAATCATAAATGATTTCATTTAATGGAAGTTCATAACGAAGTAATGCCCTTGTCTCTTCCATATACTCCATTCCAAGATATACGCCTCGTCTTTCCTGGCATAATCCCATGATCGCTCCAACAAACTCAGAAGTTACCATGATCTCCGCTGTTACGATTGGTTCTTCCATATGGTCGATCTCAGATGGATCTGGAAGATTGGATGGATTCGTTAATTCGATCATACTTCCATCCGTCTTATATACGCGATAAATAACGCCTGGTGCTGTTGTCACAAGATCCAAGTTATATTCTCTCTCTAAACGTTCCTGAATGATCTCTAAATGCAATAATCCAAGAAATCCACATCTAAATCCAAATCCTAACGCAACGGATGTCTCTGCTTCAAATTGTAGTGCTGCATCATTTAACTGTAATTTTTCTAATGCATCTCTTAAATCCGGATATTTTGCTCCATCTGTTGGATATAGTCCACAATATACCATAGGATTTACTTTTTTGTATCCTGGAAGTGGTTCAGCACATGGATCATCTGCATCTGTGATCGTATCACCAACTCTGGTTCCCTGTACATTTTTAAGGCTGGCTGTAACATATCCAACCATCCCTGCTGTCAGTTCATCACATGGATTGAATCTTCCTGCCCCAAATGTACCAACTTCTACAACTTCTGCACTCTCTCCAGTTGCCATCATCTTCATCTTTGTTCCGACTTTGATCGTTCCTTCTTTGATCCTTGTAAAGATGATAACTCCTTTATATGCATCATACATACTGTCAAAGATCAATCCTTGTAATGGTGCATTCTTATCGCCCTCTGGTGATGGAATCTTCTCTACGATCTGCTTTAATACCTGTTCTACATTTAGTCCGCTTTTTGCAGAAATCTGAGGTGCATCTTCTGCATCGATTCCGATCACATCTTCAATTTCTGCTTTAACACGCTCTGGATCTGCACTTGGAAGATCGATCTTGTTGATAACCGGCATAACTTCTAAGTCGTGATCAATCGCAAGATAAACATTTGCCAATGTCTGTGCCTCTATTCCCTGTGCAGCATCGACAACAAGGATTGCTCCCTCACATGCTGCAAGACTTCGTGATACTTCATAATTAAAGTCCACGTGTCCCGGTGTATCGATCAAGTTAAAAATATATTCTTCCCCATCGTCAGCTTTATAAACAATTCGTACTGCCTGCGATTTGATCGTAATCCCACGTTCTCTTTCAAGATCCATGTTATCAAGAACCTGCTCCTGCATCTCTCGATCCGTTAATGTTCCTGTCATCTGAATGATTCGATCTGCTAATGTTGATTTTCCGTGATCTATATGTGCGATAATACAAAAATTTCGTATTTTACTCTGATCTATTGCCATAAGTTCCTCCTAATTATATTTCAAGTACATATGTCTTTTCAGACACTCCATTTTAGTATAACACATTATTTAATAATTCAGCAAGTAAACTCATAGACGCTTTTGCTTCTGATAACGTATTATTCTGCGCACCAACTTCCACTAACAAGCTTCTTCCTCTGTAGTGCAGATTATAACGATATCCTTTTACGTAAATTTTTCGTGTAAATCCAGGGTATTTCAAAGCAGCCTGTGCTTGCAATTGCAGGCTGAACGCAAGATTTGTCTGCTTATTTGGATTCTTTAAATATTTGATATTTCCATTTGTTGCTGTACGGCTCATTCCATTAAAAAACATGATCTGCGCCATTCTCTTTCCATTTTGTCTCGTCACAAGCTTTGTCGATTCATTGACTCCATCCCTGTGCAGATCGATCACAACCTGAATGGATGGATATTTTTTTAGATTCTTTTCAATTGCAGTTGCTGCATAATTATAAGCCTTGGATCGCTCCTCTTTTCCGTTTTTTACATCGTAAATGTTACGATCATGTACAACCTTGATATTTTTTTGCTCCAATCTCTTCGTTAAAACATCTCCAACACCGATCACAGTATCTGATTTTCTTCCTTTCCTGCTGCCACGGTATGCCTCACTCCCATGTGTATGATAAATTAAAATCTGCGGTTCATCATATTTCCTTAATTTTAAGTTCGTGTTTAATAAAACTTTTCCATTTAACTCATTTTCTGTCGCCATTGTCGTACTGTCGATCTGATAAATATATTTTCTTAAATATTTTGAATTTTCCCATTTTTTTGCATGAAACAACTTTTCTTCTTTTTTTACCTCCTCTACCACCTCATCCGTTGTTTCATCATCCTGAAAATAATAATCTTGCTGTACTAGATCTTCTTCTTTTTTATCCTTATAATCTGTGCGATATTGTAAGATCGGTACTGTTTCCTGATAATACATACGGACCATGTCCGATAGAATATTTCCCGAAAATGTCACTTCCTTCTTAGATACTGCCGGAAAAAATCCTGTCATGATCCCATGATAATAATGATCCATGAATTCTAAAACCATTCCCTGCACATTGATCTTCTGACTGAAAAAAATGATCAGAAAACAACCGATCATAATACTCAATATCCATCTCTTTCTTTTCTCCATACTTTCATTGTATTCATTCATATTTTAATTATGCAGTAAATGATTGATTCCTTCAGATATCGTATAACTGATCCGTTTCATAGATTCATCAATATTTTTTGGTGTAACATGCATGGAAATAAATTCTTCATCAATATTTTCAGAAACATTTTCCAGAGATTTTTCTCCAAAAACATCATGAATGATCGCTGGAACAGAAATTACCGTTGGAACACCAATTGCAAGAACTGGAACACCGATCGTATGTTGTGTAATCTCATTTCTATGGTTTCCAACACCTGAACCCGGTGCAATTCCCGTATCGCTGATCTGGATCGTTTTATTTAACCTGCTATAACTTCTGGCCGCCAGAGCATCGATCACGATAACAACATCTGGTTTTATCCGGTCTGCTAATGATTCTAAAATCTCACTTGTCTCAATTCCCGTCTGTGCCATAACCCCCGGTGCGATCGCACTTAGTTCAAATTGATAGCTTGCGATCCCCTCTTTTTGCAAATGTCTTGTAATATATAGATTGTTCACAACTTTAGGTCCTAACGAATCCGCTGTCACATTAGCATTTCCAAGTCCTGCGATCAGTATTTTTTTCTTTTTGTTTAACATTTCCTTTAAATTTAAAAACAATGCTTCACTCATTTCTTTATGAAAACTACCATCGTTTGTCGACAGATCTTTCGCTTCGATCGTAATATAGGTTCCCTTTGGTTTTCCTAAAGAGTCCTCCCCTTTTTTGTTTTTGATGATGATCTTTGTTTCTTTTATATGATTCGTTGTATCAATTCTTGTCTTTACGATAATTCCTGACTGTGCAGAGCCAATATTCTTCTCTTCTTTTAATTCCAGTGCCAGATCTGTACGATTTTGCATTGATTTTTCCTCCTTTTTTCTCTAGTATGTGATTGTATTTAAAAAAATATTACATTTTTTCCCCAAAGATATTGACAAATTCAATCATTTTCTATAAGATATAACAGTATGTTTTGTGTATAGCTAACCGTGTCTCGCTATAGACAAGATTCAAGAAAAGAAAGAAATTTAAGTTATCATATTGGAGGTGCCCACTTTGGCAAATATTAAATCAGCAAAAAAAAGAATCAAAGTTATCAACACAAAAACAGAAAGAAATAAAGCAATCAAAACTAAAGTTAAAACATATATCAAAAAAGTAGAAGCAGCGATCGCAGCTAACGATAAAGCAGCAGCTTCTGAAGCTTTAACAGCTTGCATTTCTGAAATCAGCAAAGCTACTTCTAAAGGAATCTTCCACAAGAATACAGCTTCTAGAAAGATTGCTCGTTTATCTAAAGCCGTTAACGCTATTGCTTAATCAGATATCAAGAAACGAATTTTAATAAAATTAACCCGAAAAAAAGAAGCCACCGTCAGGCTTCTTTTTTTTCATCATTTTTATTATACTAGACTTCTTCTATCTTAAATTGATTGATTTATTTCTGACTGAACTGGATCAACAATAGTTCTACCCCAACTCTGTCACTGATCTTTCCTGTTTTAATTGATTCATCAGTTTTTGCACATGCTTCGATCATATCTCTGAGTGTATCCATTGAAAACATTTTCGCTTGATCTTTTAACTTTCCTACAACAAATGCTGGAACTTTCATCTGCTTTGCGATCATCCCATTGCTCTTTCCAAGACAATCTAAATCTTTCACCTGAAGCAGCTGATTACACTGTCTGACTAACAATGCCAGAATTCCAAATGGTGATTCCTTTAACTCGATCAGATCATAATATAGTGTCAATACTTTTTCTCTTTGCTTTCTCGCAATTGCCTCAAGCATCACAAAGATCTGATTTGTCGTCTGAGAAGATGTCAACTCTTCCAGATCACGGATCGTAATTTCTTCTCTCTCTCCAACATAGGAGATCAATTTCTCTAATTCATTTTTTAAAGTATACATATCAGATCCACAGCGATATAAAAAACTTCGCATCGTTGCAGATGACATCTGTTTTCCTTCTTTCTTAAGCAATGAGGCCAGCCATCTGGATAATTCTTTATCTCCAGCAGATTCAAAACATACCGCATGTCCTTCCTTCGAAAGAAATTTATAAATCTTTGAACGCTTATCTACACTATCTTCTATAAAAAGCACAACACTTGTATCCGAGGCTTCCTTTAATCCTTCAATAAACGTATCATCACTTTTCTTTCCAAGTCCTGTTTCATCCAAGATCAAAAACCTATGATCACTAAAAAACGGCAGTGTTTTAGCAAGTTCAACAATCTCTATCGCATCAGCCCTTTTTCCTTCAAAATAAGAATAGTTCATCGTATCATCTTCTGAAACTAATGCTTTCTTTAACTGGTTTTTCATCTGGGAGATCATATATTTTTCTTCCCCGTAGAATAGATAAAAACGTTCGTATGTATTTGTCTTGATATCTTCTAATATTTTCTTCATATTCTTTGCATCTCTTTCTATAGCTTTTGATAGTATACCTTTTTTTTTGAAGATTTTCAACCATCTCTTCTTTTGAAAAAAATAATCGCACCACTTCGATCTGTTCTATAAATCTTTGTGCGATATGTCTGTAGTCTGTGAATAGTTTCTAAATGTGGGTGTCCATATCTATTTTGTTTTCCACAAGAGATGACCGTCTGTTTCGGCTGAACCTTTTGTAAAAATTCATTACTCGTGGAATTTTTTGACCCATGATGTGCTGCTTTTAATATATCTGCTCTTTCCAATTCTTCTGATAATAGTTCTTCTTCGCCTTCTTTTTCCACATCTCCCGTTAACAGCACCCGATATCCAAGTATTTTTCCCTGCATTACCAACGATGCCGCATTCTTTTCCATCTGACTGTTCTTTTGAGGATGCAACACTTTCAAACTTCCATCTTTTGTAGTGATCTGCCTTCCTCTTGAAAGATAAAAAATAGTTGTTCCTCGTTTCTTCGCTATACCTATGATCTTTTTCATTGTCGCATCTTTTGGAATCTCTGGAAGCCCAAGATACTTAATTTTCCCCATCTCAAGTAATTCCTTGATTCCAGAATAATGATCGATATCCATATGACTGATCACCGCAATCTGAATCTTCTGATACCCCAGATATTTCATATACGGAAGAATCCGATATCTTCCAACCTGATCTTCACTGCTGCTTCCACCATCAAATATGATCGCCCCAGACTTCGTATCTGCTACAAAACAATCTCCCTGCCCAACATCAAGAAATGCCAGACTCTTTCTTCTTGCCATTGGAATCCATATCAAAATGATCATGATAACATAAGCCAGACTGATCCTGATATGTCGATTTTGTCCATTTTTCTTCCATATCCACAATCCGGTCATAAAATAAAATAAGAGTACCCATAAAAATGGTACATGTCCGATCGTCAATATCCCATAAGACTGTCTGGAAATCCACAAAACCCCTTGGATCATCCATGAGACTGCTTCATGAAATACGGTATACGGCAAAAAAATCAAAAGAAAAGCTAAAGTAAAAGCACACGTTGCCAGTGGTACTGCTGCTACATTCGCAAGAAAAGAAAAAGCTGGAGCTTCATACTGAAAATATATGATCAATGGCAGCATCCCTATCTGGATAAAAATACAAAACGATAAAGATTCCTTCAACTTATAATATTTACCTTTCATCTTTGGTTTAACAAGTTGATAGATTGCGATCACAAAAACTGCTGTAAATGAATATAAAAACCCCGTATCATAGATTCTGTACGGACACATTATAAGTAAGACAATTCCTGCAAAAGCTCCTGCAGACATCATATCATAGTGTTCTCCTAATATCTCTGACAGGAAGTAAACACCCAACATCATCACTGCACGAAGTGACGATCCCGATCCACCTGTTAAAATACAATAAAACACTGCGCCTGTCATTCCTGCCAGTGAACCAACTACAAAATTTCCACACCACTTGCGAACCAATTTATATACCCTTCTTCCTGCCAACGATATATGAAGTCCTGATACCGCAAGTAAATGAATTAATCCACTTTCCTTAAAGTCATCTTTAACCTCATCACTCAGTCCATTTTTATCACCTATTAACATCCCCTTTAAGAAATCACTTACTTCATTTTTGTATTGAATTTCTAACTGATGTTTCATGTACTCTCTACATTGCAAGATCTTTTCCTGAAAATATATATTTTGATGTCCTTCGATCTCAATATTTTTCGAATATACATGATAGTAAATTCCTTTACTGAAATAATAATGTCTGCTTGAAAATTGGCCAGGGTTAGCTGTATCTTCCCATTCTTCTAATTCTCCTTGAAACCGAAGAATATCTCCTGGAATGATCTTTTCATCCTCGGGTATATATAAAAGGATCTTCCCCTCCAAGTTTTTATTTTTTAAAAGTACTGCTAACTTTCCCTTCTTTGTTTTCGATACTTCTAAAACTCTTCCCATTGTATATTCTGTTGCCTTTTCCTTTACCTGGATCAGATCAAGTTTCATGGAAGTCTTAAAACCTAACGATAATAAAATTCCTGCAAGTATTCCAACTACAACCCATCCATAACGCCTATCACTAAAAATCAAGGACGCCAACAGAGAAATACCTGTCAATAGATAAAAAGCCGCTGTCATGGACATAATATTCCATACAACGGCTGTTCCGGATAACACTCCGGCAAATATAAGAACCATCGGTCTTTGTTTCATAAATTATTTCATTGGCAACTTACCAAATACAAAACTATCTCTTCCAAGAGCACCAATTGCTGTACCATCTGTATCAAGCATTGGCTCTCCAGAAATTGAAAATGATACATAATTGATATCTTTTAACTGAGTCAATGTATATACAATACCAGCACGGCAGATCAAATCTCTATTCTCTGAAATTCGTTTATACCCTGTCGAAAAATCAATCTCAACGATATTTGTATTCACTGATACACCATTGATCATAATTCTCTTTGGAATCACTGAGCGTATCTTATCACTCTTTGGAGTCTGTTGAAGTTTCTTTAATAAAATCTTCACTTTCTGCTGCTGATTCCCTTCAAGCTCCACATTTTCTTTCTTCATGATCAATTTCGTAACATCATTATTTGTATAGTAAATTGCTGTTCCTTTTTGATTGCCTTGGTCATTGGTTTCTTTTTTTGACCGGCATCCTGCCACTAAAGTCATCAAAGCCAGACAAAGCAAAAAGATCATGCATAATTTTCTTTTCTTCATCTCTTCCTCCTAGCCTTTATACTTTAATGGAATTCTAAGTGTAAATGTTGTTCCTTCACCAACCTTACTGTATAACTTAATCTCTCCATTATGAAGAGAAACAACGCTCTTTGTGATCGCTAATCCAAGTCCTGTGCCTCCAGTATCTCTTGATCTTGCTTTATCCACGCGATAAAAACGATCAAATACCTGATCCTGGCAATCCTCAGGAATTCCAACACCAGAATCTGCAACTTTCACATAAAAATACTTATGATCTGCATTCAGTGTCACGCGGATCCACCCATCATCTTTGTTATACTTGATACCATTCTCGATCAGATTCGTAAGCCCTAAAGACAACTTCACTTCATCAATCTCTGCTGTTACTGGACGAAAACTTTCAAAGATCAATTCGATATTACGCTGTAGAGCCAATGGTTTTAAACGCTTCATGATAATCTCCAACAATTCATTGATACTTACTGTTGTGATCTGAAGCTGCGCTGCTTTCTTATCTAGTTTCACCAGAGATAACAGATCTGAAATGATCACGTTCTCACGGTCGATCTCAGCAACGATATCCTGCATGAATTCTCGATATAATTCAGCCGGAACCTGATCTCCCTGCTGAATTAAGGAATCTGCAAGAACTTTCATCGATGTCATTGGTGTCTTTAACTCATGCGATACATTCGATACAAACTCTTGTCTTGAATCTTCCAACGTCTGCATTCTTCCAAGAATCTCATTAAAACGCTGCACAATACTGCGTACTTCTAGGAATCCTGTCTCTTCAATGGATTCATCTTCATGACCAGCCGCAATAAAATCAACATCTCTCTGAATCTTCTTTAAATCCCTCGTCAGCAGATAACTGATGATCATTGCCATTGATAATCCACAGATGATACATGCTACCAGCAGCATATTCCTGCGATGCTCCATCTCCGTAACTGCTCCCATCATATCCTCAGATGGTACAGTCGCCTGCACAGCTCCCAGGATATGATTCTGCTTTCCAGCTTTTGATACGATTGGAACCATCACTTCGATATACTTTCCACTCTCTGATACAATCCTTGTCTTCTTTCCATCCATAACATCCAATACATTATCATTTAAAAAGAATCTAGACTGAAAATCTGTATGAGTATCCTTGATGATCTTATAATTATTCTTAATTACGATGATCCGTCCATTCATACTTGCTGCAAGTTCATCAATCTGATTAGAAAGAGAGTTGGAGCCATCATCTAAATGAAAATCGACTCCAACTACCTGATCACCAAGCCAGCTACACTGACTGACCACACTATCCACTTTCTGGTCATATGTTTTCTGACGATATCCATCATTTAACAACTTACTAAATAAAACTGATATCAATGTCGTCAGAAGAAAAACTGACAAGAAAATAAAGAACTGCATACTATGTAAAAAGGCAAATCTGTTCTTCTTAGGACTGAAAATAGTAACCTACCCCCCACTTTGTATGTACATAGTCCGGTACTCCCGGATTCACTTCGATCTTCTCTCTCAATCTTCGGATATGCACGTCAACCGTTCTTGCATCCCCCGGATAATCATATCCCCATACTGTATTCAACAAATCCTCTCTGCTGTATACTTTGTTTGGATGAAATACCAGTAACTCTAACAAGTCAAATTCTTTCGCCGTTAGATTTACTTCCTTCCCATGAATATGAACTCTGCGGCTTTCGCAATCAATCTTTAATCCTCTGCATTCTACAACCTTGGCTGATTCTTCTTCTTTCACATCGTGATGTGCACTTCGACGTAAGATCGCTTTGATTCTTGCCTTTACTTCCAGAATATTAAATGGCTTTGTGATATAATCATCTGCCCCATATTCAAGGCCAAGGATCTTATCCATATCTTCTCCCTTAGCCGTCAACATAATGATCGGGACGCTAGAGAATTCGCGAATTGCCTGACAAACCTCAAACCCAGTCAGTCCTGGAAGCATTACATCAAGAAGAATAATATCATATTGATTCTCTTTGGCTTTCTCTAATGCTTCTTCTCCATCATAAGCACAATCTACCTGCATCTCATCTTGTTCCAGACTGAATTTGATGCCCTTCACGATTAGTTTTTCATCATCAACAACTAAGACCTTCCTCATTTTTTCACCTCTAAAATTATATTGTTATCTTGTCTTTGATCTTATGATATATCCCCTCTTTAATTCCCTGAATCTTCATAATATCTGAAATATCAGAAAAAGGGCCATGTTCCTCTCGATAAGAGATAATATCAGAAGCCTTCGCTTCCCCTATCCCTGAAAGCGTCATCAACTCCTTGACACCTGCAGTATTGATATTGATCTTTCCAGAGGAAGATTGCACTGCTTTGGAATCAGATCCTTCATTCTTCGCTGTCTGTTTCTTTGACGGAATCGTTATCTGCTGCCCGTCTTTCATCTTCTCTGCCTGATTAATACTCTCCGCTGAAGCCTTCTTAGTTAGTCCACCAGCTGCTTTCACAGCAGAAACAATACGTTCACCTTTCGAAAAACGATAAACTCCCGGATGTTTTACTTCTCCACATACATAGACATAAATAGTTTCCTTAGAAGAAGACTTCTCAGCCGTTGTCTTTGTCTCCTTCTTTGGTTCTATCGATACTTCCTTCCTGCGGCTGCATCCAATGGACATCATAAAAACCATCAGCAAAATGGTTATCACTTTAACTCTTCTAAACAACATAAACCTCCCGGTCTTATGCAAAGAGTCTGGAACATGTAAATCTAACTTCTATTTTAGCGAAAATTATAATACTTTACAAGAGATATTTATGATTTCCATTTAAATATTATCAATCCTGTGACAAACAAAACCACTCCTAAAAGCTTTACCCATGCAAAAGCTGTTTTTTCCACACCAAACAGACCGAAAACCTCGATTAGATAGGAAACAACACTTTGTGATGCGACAATCAGCATTGCTGACTGTGCAGGTCCTAAACTTGCCACACTTTTGATCACTGTAAATGTGATTGCAGCTCCGATCACTCCTCCTAATAAAAGGTATCTGGGGCTGACCTTTAAAAGCATCGTAAAACTTTGGTCCCTCTCAGCGATCAACCAGATCAACAAACATGCGAGAAATCCTGTTGCCTGTACAAATGTACTCGTTGTCCATGTACTGCTTTGTTTAGTTACTTCTGTGTTAAATACACCTTGAATACTCATTAAAGCTCCCGAAATCAATGCAATGATCAATCCAAACATATAAAAACCTCCATGAAAAACTATCTTTTTACGGATAGTTTTTCCATAGAGGTCTTTTTTATACATTCTATGCGATACAATCTTCTAAAATAGAAATCATCTCATCTACATGTTCTTTTTCAATCACAAGCGGCGGTACAAAACGAATGACATTATTTCCTGCAGAAATTATAATCAATCCTTTCTCCAGTGCTTTCTTAACGATATCTCCAACTGGATGATCTGCATTAAATTCAAGTCCTTGCATTAAAGCAATTCCGCGATGCCCTGTAATACAATCATGCTTTTCTTTTAACTCTTCTAACTTATCCCATAGATAAGTACCAATTTCTTTTGCATGTTCTGGAACCTGTAACTTCTCAAACTGGTCAAATACTGCATTGATCGCCGCTGCTGCGAATGGATTTCCACCATAAGTTGTTCCATGATCACCTGGTACTAAAGCCCCATCAGCCTTTTCACCTACAACAAACGCCCCAACAGGAACACCACATCCAAGCGCTTTTGCAAGTGTTAAGACATCCGGTTTTACTCCATAAAGATCATGTGCAAACAAAGATCCACAGCGCCCCATTCCACACTGAATCTCATCAAAGATCAGTAAGATATCTTTCTCATCGCAGACTTTACGAAGTCCCTCTAAGAATTCTTTATCCGCTGGGAAAATTCCACCTTCACCCTGAACAACTTCACATATGATTCCACAAGTTTTATCTGTGATCTTTGATACAACATCTTCTAAGTTATTGAATTCTGCAAATACAGCACGAAATTCTTTTGGAACAAATCCATCCTGATAATGACTGTTACCAGTCACTGATAAAGCTCCCTGGCTTCTTCCGTGGAATGAATGATTCATTGCGATAAATTCATAATCTTTGGAATCGTCTTTATTATATGCATATTTTCTTGCAACTTTTAACGCACCTTCGATTGCTTCTGTTCCACTGTTTGTAAAGAACACTTTTTTAAGCCCTGAAGCATCGACAATCTTCTTTGCAGCTTCTACTGCTGGAATATTGTAATATAAGTTTGATGTATGGATCAATTTATCAATCTGGTCTTTTAATGCCTGATTGTATGCTTCATTTCCATATCCTAATGCAAATACAGCAATTCCTGCACCAAAATCCAGATATTTCTTCTGGTCAGCATCATATAAATAGACACCTTTCCCTTTTTCTAATACAACTGGAAAACGATTGTATGTCTTTAAGATATACTGTTCTCCCTGCTCAATATATTCCTGCTGAGTTTTCATCTTAACATCCTTCCTCATCTTCTTCGTTGAATAATGGTTTATCAAATAATGGTTCTTTTAAGATGGCTGTTCCAATACCTTTTTCTGTGAAGAATTCCAGTAACAGACAGTTTGTTAAACGTCCGTCTAAGATATGGACTCTGGATACTCCACCTTCGATCGCTTCAATACAGTTCTTAAGTTTTGGAAGCATTCCTCCTCCAACAACTCCGTTATCGATAAATTCTTTTGCCTGTTTAAGATCCATCTCAGAGATCAATGTTGATTTATCTTCTGGATCTACGAATACCCCTTCGATATCAGTTAAGAATACCAGTTTTTCTGCATTCAATGCTTCTGCAACTGCACATGCTGTGTCATCCGCATTAATATTATATGGTTCATAGTTATCTCCTAAACCAATTGGAGAAATAACTGGTACAAAATCATCTTCAATCAATGCTTCAAGAAGTGTTGTATCGACACTCTTAACCTCACCGACATATCCAAGATCTTTTCCAGGCATTTCTTTTTTCTTTACACGGATCATTTCAGCATCTTTTCCAGAAAGACCTACGGCTTTAACCCCAACTTCTGCCATCATGGCCACCAGTTCCTGATTGACTTTAAATAATACCATTTCAGCAACTTCCATTGTCTCTTTATCTGTCACACGAAGTCCATGGTAAAATTCTGGTTCTTTTCCTGACATACGAACCCATTTACTGATCTCTTTTCCACCACCATGTACGATGATCGGTTTCATACCTACTAGTTTTAATAGTGCAACATCTCTGATCACGCTTTTTTGAAGATTCTTGTCTTTCATAGCGCTTCCACCGTATTTTACAACAACGTAACAGTTATTGAAACGACGGATATATGGTAATGCCTCTGTTAATACTTTTGCTTTTTGTTTTGACTGCTCGATCAATTCGTTAATTTCATTTCTCATCTGTTCCATTGATTCTTCCTTTCATAGTTGTCTGCTTTTATGCCTTTTATTTTGTCGTCTATCTATAATAATCTTATTCTTATGATCGGTAATCTGCATTAATTGTTACATAATCGTGTGTCAGATCACATCCCCATGCAGTTGCTTCAAACACTCCATTATGAACATCAATATCTGCTGTCACTGCATCTGCAGATAATACTTTCGTTGCCTCATCTTCAGAATAATCTGTTGCAATTCCGTCTTTTACGATCTCGATCACACCATCCGCACTTTTTAAACTAATATCAACCTTGACTGGATCAAAATCAACTCCAGCATAACCAAGTGCACAAAGAATTCTTCCCCAGTTTGCATCTTTTCCGTAAATTGCTGCTTTTGTAAGACTTGATGTTACGACAGATTTGCTTAAGATCTTCGCATTTTCTTTGGAGTCTGCACCAGCTACATGAACTTCAAATAAACGTGTACATCCTTCTCCATCCCCTGCGATCTGTTTTGCAAGAGACTGGTTAACATATAATAATCCTTCTCTGAATGCTTCATAGTCTGCATCTTTTTCTGTAATTTCTTTATTTTCTGCCATTCCATTTGCAAATACAAAAACTGTATCATTTGTAGATGTATCTCCATCAACTGATACCATATTGAATGTGTCTTCAATGAGTTCCCTCTGCAGTTCTAATAATAAAGCTTTATCGATTGCTGCATCTGTAGTGATAAATCCAAGCATTGTTCCCATGTTTGGGTGGATCATTCCAGAACCTTTGCACATACCTGCAATTGTAACTGTCTTTCCATTGATCTCTACTTCTACTGCCGCTTCTTTTGGTTTTGTATCGGTTGTAAGGATAGCCCAGGATGCATCTTCTTCACTTTGTCTGTCTGCTTTTAATTCTGGAACTAACTTCTTGATCCCTTCTTTGATCACATCCATTGGCAGCTGCTGTCCGATAACTCCTGTGGAACCTACGACAACTTCCTCTGGTTTAATATCTAACAATTTCGCTACTTCTTTTGCTTCTGTTACAACATTCTCATATCCTTGTTCACCCGTACATGCATTTGCAATTCCTGTATTAATTACCACTGCTCTGACTGCTTCTTGTTCTTCTACGATCTTCTTTCCCCATAAAACTGGAGCGGCTTTTACAATGTTCTTTGTAAATGTTCCTGCGATCTTTGCTGGCACTTCACTTACGATCATTGCCATGTCTTTGTTTGTCTTCCCTGGTTTCACTCCGGCACGAAGTCCTGCACATTTAAAACCTTTTGGAGCTGTTACTCCGGCATTGATGATCTTCATAATTCTAGTCCTTCCTTACCAAAGCCCTATGGGAACATTGGTACTAATTCTAATCCTTCAGTTTCTTTTAATCCAAACATAAGATTCATGTTCTGTACGGCCTGTCCAGCTGCACCTTTTACAAGGTTGTCCATGGCACCCATCATGATAATACGGTTTGTACGTTTATCGATCTTAAAGTTGACATCCACATAGTTACTTCCCTCTACCCATCTTGTCTCAGGGCAGACATCTTTGTCTAAAACTCTGACAAATTTCTCATCTTTATAATAGGTATCATAAATTGCTTTAACTTCTTCGTAACTTACATCTTTCTTAAGTGTTGCATATGCTGTCACTAAAATTCCACGGTTCATTGGAATTAAGTGTGGTGTGAAGTTTAATAATACTTCTTCTCCAGATGCATAGCTTAACTGATCTTCGATCTCTGGCGTATGTCTGTGAGTTGCAACTCCATATGCTTTGATATTTTCATTTACTTCACAATATAAGTTATTGACTTTCGCACCACGTCCAGCTCCGGATGTTCCTGATTTAGCATCAATGATCACACTGTTCATCTCGATCAGTCCTTCTTTCGCCATTGGGTAAATAGATAATGTAGAGCATGTTGGATAGCATCCTGGGTTAGCGATCAGTCGTGCTTTCTTGATATCTTCACGATTGATCTCACAAAGTCCATAAACTGCTTCATCGATAAATTCTGGGCTCTGATGTTTGATTCCATACCATTCTTCATATCGATTTACATCTTTGATACGGAAGTCTGCACTTAGATCAATGATCTTAACTTTAGATAAGATTTCTTCTGATACTAAAGAACTACAAAGCCCCTGTGGTGTTGCTGTAAAGATCACATCCACTTTAGATGCAAGCTCATCCATGTTATCATCCAGACATTTGTCATCAACGATCTGGAACATATTTCTAAATACTTCATAATATTTCTGGTCTATATAACTTCTGGATCCATACCATACAACCTCTGCATCTTTATGCTGTGTAAGGATTCTTACAAGTTCTTGTCCTGCGTAACCTGTGGATCCAATGATTCCTGCTTTGATCATGTTAATCTCCTTGTCCTTCTCTTTATAATGTAGGTTATTTTTTTAATCATTGTTCATAAGTATACAACTGAATTTTAAAATATGCAATAGTTTTGTATAAATATGCAATTATTTTTCATTTTATTCATTTTTATATTATAAATATTCATTATTTTCGAAAATAATCCTTGCAAAAGATGCAAATATAACGTATATTAGTAAACAAGCAAATATTTATATGAACATACGGGATTTTCAATATCAGATCCTATATATAATAGGAAAACATCCCGTCAATATACACTTAGGAGGATTTATTTCATGAAAGAAAAAGTTGTTTTAGCATATTCCGGAGGTCTTGATACTACAGCTCTGATTCCTTGGCTTAAGGAAACATTTGACTATGAAGTTATCTGTTGCTGTGTTAACTGTGGACAGGGTAACGAATTAGATGGACTTGATGAAAGAGCAAAATTATCCGGAGCATCTAAATTATATATCGAAGATATCGTTGATGATTTCTGCGATAACTATATCATGCCATGCGTACAGGCTGGTGCTGTATACGAACATCAGTATCTTCTTGGAACATCTATGGCTCGTCCAGCAATCGCTAAGAAATTAGTTGAAATCGCCAGAAAAGAAAATGCTGTTGCAATCTGCCACGGTGCCACAGGAAAAGGAAATGACCAGATCCGTTTTGAACTTGGTATCAAAGCATTAGCTCCAGACATCAAGATCATTGCTCCATGGCGTATGACAGATGTATGGACAATGCAATCTCGTGAAGATGAGATCGAATTCTGTGAAGCACACGGAATCCACCTTCCATTTGACGCAAGCCACAGCTACAGCCGTGACCGTAACTTATGGCATATCAGTCACGAAGGTCTTGAATTAGAAGATCCTTCTTTAGCACCAAACTACGACAACATGCTTGTTTTAGGAGTAGCTCCAGAAAACGCTCCAGATAAAGATACAGAAGTTACTATGACATTTGAAGCTGGTGTTCCTAAAACATTAAACGGAAAAGAAATGAAAGTTTCTGAGATCATCACTGAATTAAACCGTCTTGGTGGTGAAAATGGTATCGGTATCGTTGATATCGTTGAGAACCGTGTTGTAGGAATGAAATCCCGTGGTGTATATGAAACTCCAGGTGGAACAATCTTAATGGCAGCTCACGATCAGTTAGAAGAATTAATCCTTGACCGTGAAACAATGGAAGCTAAGAAGAAACTTGGAAGCCAGATGGCTCAGGTTGTATACGAAGGAAAATGGTTCACACCACTTCGTGAAGCAATCCAGGCATTCGTT
>ERZ1673700.280-NODE-280-length-72180-cov-16.514842_pt1 | contig 72180 bp, 65 predicted proteins | sample MGYA00580230_ERZ1673700 | MGnify/ENA primary metagenome ERZ1673700 (study PRJEB41218, sample SAMN15661782) | gut metagenome | host: Homo sapiens | place: Canada: London | collected 2015-08-20/2019-03-30 | study: EMG produced TPA metagenomics assembly of...
CCCTATATAAAATCCACTATTTATCTGTGTTTTTTAGTTAATGAGCAGGCGCTATATATAATTTCGAAAGAAACAGGTTTATTTTCTGTATTGCCATTTCGTATGTCGGTTCTTTAACATTAGCAAATGACAGACTGATATTGTCCATTCTTTTCAATTATGATAAATTAATAGTATACCATTTTAAGAATTGTACCATATGATTATTTTTTTTTATTTTCTTCACTTTCCATTTCTATCTACATCTTTGACTTTGTATCCGGGAGCATTCCTATAAAATATGCAAGACATGCAATATTCATAAACATCCCCAAAATTGTTTCTATGTATGCAAACACAAATATCTTGCTATCACTATAATTTTGTAAGTCTCCCATACTCATAAAAATCTGGAAACTCTGCCATACTTCCCCTACCATACCAGTAATCCATCCCAGATTAATAGCTGCGGCATATATAACGGCAAAATCCAAAATATATTCTGCCATATTAATAACCAATAATATTACCGTTCTCGTTGCAGATATAACCGTATATAAGTCACTACTTTTATCTTCCTGGTTACTTTCTTCACTTTGTACAGACTCATTCTCGTCTGAATTATCATTTTCTGTTGTCATAAGGCAGTTTCTAAGTCTGGTAAAAAACAGCACATTTGTCTGATATACAAACATTTCCCAGATACGTTCTATTGCATATAACATAAATACAATACTTAACCACTTTACGTCTGTATTTTTAACAACATTTTGTGCTATTATCGCAAAAACTAAATTTCCCAACACCCAAATTTCCGAAAATATTCCATTGCGTAAAAAATCATCTGCGTTGTCGCCTATTCGTTTTCCAATCCAACGAATAAAATAAAAAATAGATATCTTTTCCATTAATTCAAATAGATATGTAAGACTTATCACAATAAATCCATTTTCTCTTATATACTCTTTTTTCTCTTCCGTCATCCTTACTCCCTTTTACAAAATGTAACCGCATTTGGCTTATTCTCCACCAGTCGATACAATTTTCTACACTTTTCATATGAAGTATCCAATCCAGCTTTTTCATACACTGCCATAAGCTGTATCAACACTGTTTTCCGGTCAACAACCGACCGGATCACCATTTCAATCACTGCTTCACAAGAAATTGCTTCCGTACTTATTGCATAAGTCAGTTCCCGATACGCTTCTTCTTCCAAACCAAGTTCCATTCGTCTCAAAAGAAACCGAACCGTCATATACTTTTCGTACATATTCTGATAATCTATGCATTCAGAAAAGAAATCATTTTTTACAGATGCTGCTTTCTCTTTTCTGTAAATATCATACCAGACTCCAAATGTTTCTAATATGCTGCTTTTTCTTCCCGCCCTTCGATACGACTCTATGATTTCTCCCACTGAATCCCATGCATGGGCTTCAATCAATGATTTTATCTGATCTGCTAACAAATCGCTCAATTCATTCCACTCTTTATCATAAGTAAAATCAAATCCACCATCTGCGTATAAATATTCCGGGTATTCTCTCAAACATATCTTTCTCGCTTCATCATAATATGTCAGCTTTGCAAAACTGCTATCGTGAATTACCCATGGGTTCTTCTGATATGGCACTAAAATTTTGTACCCTGCCTTTCGCATCTCAAATGACTGGGAAACATCATAAAAATCGAAATGCGTAAACAGATCCTCTCTCCAGGGTATATCATATTGCGTTGCAATCAAAAGTCCATCCACTGCCTCAACAAAAGTATCAGCCTTTACCCCGTCTTTCGAACCAGCTAAATAATATGCCATCTCCGGATCTCTACAATCGACCATTCCAACATCCCAGGCCCGATATGTAACACCTGTCTTTGGCATCTGATTTCCACCAATCATTCCGATTATTCCAACATCTTTTTGCGAAAATAGTGCAATAATATTTTCCAGAAAATGGGACTCCCGAATCATAACATCCTGATGCAAGTAGATCTTGTATTTTGCATCACTACTGTGCATTCCGACATTATAAGCTGCACACATGGAATCCGCCTCACGAATTGCAATGATGTCCGTACTATATCCATCTGGAAGTACAAGTCTATTTATATAATATACACATTCTTTAAAATACAACTCATTATTAACACAAATAATAAATACTACTTTTTTATCATCCATAAAATTTGTATCATCCTACTATGCAATTCTTTATTTTTATAAAAAAACTACTATGAATTAAACATCATAGTAGTTTTTCTTTACATTATCAACACCCATATCTTACTGCAATAACATTGCCACCGATTTCGGACTACTGTTAAACTGAGCCAGTAAACTTTGTCCAGCATTTACCAATATCTGATTTCTGGTATAAATAACTGTTTCTTCTCCCATATCGGTATCACGAATCTTGCTTTCTGCGCTCTGTGTATTCTCATGTGTCAATTCAGTACTTCGCACTGCATGCTCCAGCTTTTCCTGTGTCGCACCAAAATCATTTCGCCACTGTCCTGCAATCGAAATCGCATTCTGAACCTTCTCTAATGACTTTCCAGCATTGTCATATGAGCTTACATCCAGATCAGCAATACCAAGACTCTCCTTGCTCGCATTAATATACTCAATATTGATTGCCTGTCCACCTAACGCTCCTGCCTGAACCTTGTAATATCCCGGTGCTGCTTTCGGGGTTCCTGCTGCAAGCATGTACTGCCCATTAAAGCTGGTATCATTAGCAATTCGATCGATTTCTTCCTGCAGCTGTCCAATTTCACTTTGAATTGCATCACGATCTGCGCCTGTATTAACATCATTTGCAGCCTGTGTCGTCAGTTCAGCCATTCGATCAAGTATATTCTGAGTTTCCTCCAAAGCTGCATCTGCCGTCTGTATCAATCCGATACCATCTGCCAGATTACCATCCACACGATTTAATGATTTTATCTGATGACGCATAGCCTCTGAAATACACAGACCTGCTGCATCGTCCTTATCCGTTATAATACGGTATCCGGAACCAAGTTTATCAGAAGCTTCCTCTGTCTTCTTCACAGAAGTCTTCAACTGTCTGGTTGCCCCCATTGCAGCCATGTTATGTGTAATTACCATTCCTCTCACCTGCCTCTCTAAATATACTCCTAATTTTTATATCGTACAATTCGCATAAGAAACTTAATATAATTTTAAAATTTTTTACCTTGACTCTCCACCCAATATCTGCCTTATCCTATCCTCAAACGAAAAATCCCTTTTTACTTTCTCGCACCCTGCCATAGCAATCCGATTACGAAGTTCTTCATTATGCAGATAAAACTCTGTTTTTACAACCAAATCCTCAAGATTCTCGTAAATCTCACATTCCTGACCTATCTGAAAATGCTCTGCAATCTCCTCCTGGTAGTTGCTTATCACAAATCCACCGCATCCCATGATATCTAATACTCTTAACGGAATTCCAGTCCGTATTGTCTTAAGTGAAATATTAAGATTTACCTTCGTTTTTGCAAAAACCTGCGGCATTTTTGAACTATAATCGGCATACCCTTGAAATACAACATCTTTTAACCGTTCGTCTATATCTGCTGAATACAGTTCAACCTCAAATCTTTTTGATAATAATGCCAACGCAAGATACCTTTCTCTTCCAGTTACTTCCTGTGCAAGTAAATATTCCAGTTCTCTCCTCTGTATCTGAAAACCATCCGAAGAGACCTTTTTATATATAGTATTCATCGAAGACAATAATTTTTCTGTTACAAGTTCCGGTATCAAATATCCACCATATATTTTCAGCTGTGCATTGATGATTCCCTCTAAATAACCTTTTTCATACTGATCTAATGGTGCAGTAAAATATTGATATTGTGTCTGATATAGCTGTCCCACCATGCTGACATCTGTTTTTTGCAGCAATCGATTTCCCTCAATCTTCTTTTGCCACAGTTCCGTATCCACTGCAAGTGGAAGATGTCCTGCACATACTCCCTGCTGCTCAAAAAGCAATGCCTGTCCACGATCAAAAAAATAAATTTGATTGCATGAATTTGTCATAGACGACATATTACGGATATGTATTGGTGAATCATATACCCACGAAATATAAAGCACTCCAAGTTCTTCACATATATTTGATAACAAAGGTGCATAATTAACAGAAAACACGCACCTGTAAGCCTGTGATTTTAATTTTTTCCGAAAAAGTTCACAGAACTTATCATCCTTTTCCCAGTCTGTAAATTGGTAAAAAAATGTATCATATGCATATGCGAGTTTATTTAATGCGTGCACAATTCCTTCATTCATGAAAGAATGCCATTGAAAAAAAAGTATTTTTTGCAAGTTGTATTTACTCCGTTCTATTACATTCTAATTCCTTTTTCAGTATCTCCACCAGTCTCCGGTTTTCCTCTTCCGTCCGAACTGCAATTCTGATATACTGCTTTTCATTATGTATCTTTCCCGTCAGATCCTTGATCAGTATATTTTTCCTTAAAAATCTGGCCGCCAGTTCTTCACTGCTGATTCCATTCAAAATCTCGCACATAAAATAATTTGCCTGCGACGGATAAACTTTTAAGTGTCCTATCTGACACAATTCCCCAAAGAAACGTTTTCTTTCAGCTTTTATTTTTCGCAGTGAATCTGCATAATCATTTTTATATTTATCCAGAATCTGCATGAAAAATTCTGCCATGGAATTGATATTCCATATAGATACATTTTTCTTCAGCCGCCTGATCATGTCTGTATTACCACTTGCTAAAATTCCAAGTCTCAGACCCGGAACACCATACGATTTTGAAATGCTTTTTACTACATAAAGATTCTGGTTATCGTTTAGCATCTGTTCGGATAATAAAGATTCTTCATCATCTGCAAAATCAAGAAAACTTTCATCTACAATCAGATTTATCCCAGAATCCTTACTCCATTGCAGAAGTAATCTTATCTCATCCTCACGCAGACAATGCCCGGTTGGATTATCTGGATTGATAAGTACCAAAGCATCTACAGGATTTTCTGTGAAATACTTCATCAATTGTTCCGCACTATAGCTAAAATCATTTTCCGTACAATCGTATACAACACATTCTTTCTCCCATCGGTTTGGATATTCCTCAAAAGTTGGTCTGATCACACCGAGTTTCCCATCTAACTCTTCTAATAACCCTTTGATCAGTTCCGCTGCTCCATTTCCTATCACAATATGTTCTTCATGTACATCAAAACTTTTTGCAGCCAAAAGACTGTTGACTTCCATACCAGACGGATACTGGCGAACCAGTACATCAAAATTTGATTCCATTTCCTCCTGCATACGTTTTGTCGGGAAATACGGATTCACCAGATAACAGTAGTCCTGCAAATGCGGAAATCTCCAGTATCCTCCATAACGCTTCATGAGATGATGATAACGATCTACATCATCCTCAATAAACAATGTCTGTGCAATATCAAGATCCTGTATATCATCAATCTCGTACCACATTTCACCATTTAACCGCTTTGCCTTCATCGTATTTTTATCCAGCATCAGTATAAGCTTGATTACGGTTTCATAATATTCGTTATTTCCCATTACTTTTGCATATGCTTCCAAAAATGGGACATATACATTTTGGGAAAACTCTGCTCCAAATTTATAGATATTTACCGTTTTATAATAATGCTCTTTTTCATGATATTTTAAGAGTTTTCCAGGAATAAAATCTGTAATGTTATCATTCTCATCTACTACAATACATGTTCCATCCATCCAACTTTCAAATTTATCTACCAGCGCCAATGTGTCTCTTTTATCTTCAATTAACAGATCAATCAGACGTTCTTCGAAGATAAGATCAGATTCCAGCAGCAATGTATCTTCCTGCATCATCTGTTCTTTTGCCAGAGAAAGAGAGAATATATTATTTGTCCTATTGTATACATCATTTACGATATACTCTATCGGTGTAGCTAATTGTAGGGAATCCACAAATGTTGTCAGATTTTCATACTGATAACCCACTACCAGTATAATCCTGCTTAAACTCTTCTTATCAAGGATTCTAAGAGCACGTTCAATTAACTTTACCCCCCCCACTTCTACCATGCATTTTGTATTATTTTTGGTTAATTCTCCTAATCTTTTTCCCATTCCTGCTGCCAAAATGATTGCCTGCATAACATATCTCCCTTCCTACTTGCTTAAATAACAGTCAAATACATACTTATTATTCCAGTACAATTCATTTTGTGGTTTCACAATGTCACATCTGGCACCTATCTTTTCTGCAAATTTCAAAAACATATCTTTTGTATAAAAAGTCTTGTCCAGCCCTTTATATTTCTCATAATAATTTTCCACACACTGTCTTCTATAATTCAGATGTTCTTCTTTCATTGCTTCATCATGAATTTCTGTAATTACAACCATTTTTTTTGCTTTCTTCCACATCTTCTCTAAAACATGCATACCATATTCTGTATCCTGAAAATACTGAAATACACTATCTGCCATCACGATATCATAAACTGGTTCCTCAGAAATACAATGTGCACCTTTACAGACAAGATCATGTGTATTCAATACCTTTTTTGCTATATCAAGCAACGCTTCCGAATAATCACATCCGCCTACACGTCCAATTTTCTTTAATTGTTGAAATAGATATAAATTCACACCGCTGCCACATCCAACTTCATATACACTGGTAATATTTCCTGCTTCTTTTATCATTGTGTCTACCATTGCATTCCACTCTTTAAAAAAAGCCTCATAATATCCGTCTACATCCTGTGTATCAAAGCCATCGGCTTTCTTCAATTTACAAAACATATCAAATATATCATCTGACACCACTATTTCCGATGATCGTTTTTCCCATATTTTATTCCACTCATTCATATAAGCTTTTCCTCTACTTAATCTATGTATTCTCTTAATATTTTTTCCTGTTGTTTATAGAACGGATAATCATGATCTGCTCCATTAAATACAGGAATTTCATAATCTCCATACATTACTCTTAATATCTTATCGTATTCTAAAGGAACCGGAATCTGAATTGTCTCAAATCTCATCCATTTCTGTTCATTATACCATTCCGGAGAAAATACATATTTTTCATTACTCATATAATTGACAAATTCCGTCATTCTTCCTTCACCAGAATTATATAATTGACATATAGTATCCACTAATTTTAAGAGCTGATTTTTTATGTTTTTTTCTCTATCAAACTTTATACCACATAATTCCTCAATCTGCTTCAGCTCTGTCGTAAAATCTTCTTTAACAAAATCTTTATCTTTCATAAACTCATATAACATTTTCAAAAGTTTTATCTGAATGTTTTTCTCTTCTTCTGTCACCGCAAATCTATCTATTGGAAAAATATCTACCCCTACAACAAACGGACATCCATGATACTTTTTCAGATGTTCCTTTTCAAAACTGATAGCCCTGGAATTTACTACACGTGCAAAACCCTCTGCATACTCGTCTTCCGTATATACACTGAGCATACTGCAGTCATCAGGAAGCTCTTTTTTTGCAATTTCAATAAATCTCATATAATCTTGTCTTTTCATTGCAATATCAATATCATCATCCCAAGGTATAAACCCTTCATGACGAACTGTTCCCAACAAAGTTCCCCAGTCCGCGTAATACATCAGCCCATATTTTCGGCATATATGATCTATAATCTCCAACACTTCTATCTGAGCCGCCCATGCGCGTTTCATTATTCCATCTATTTTAAAACCTTCTCTTATCTCATCTTGAAAATAGCTTTCCTGAAACTCAGCCAAATTGTTGCCTCCTAATCATTCTCCTATTTTATCAAGACATCCAGTAATTCTTCTGTCTGATAACCCCATGTATGATATTTCAATGTCTTTCGATATCCAGCTTCTGCTATCTGTTCCAGCTTATCCTGACTCAACATATTTTTTATTATTTGGGGTAGTTTTTCAATCTCATCCAGCGAAAACATCACCAGTTCTTTTCCATTTACATAATTTTCTTCCAGATAAGTTGTTTTATCTGTCAGCAGCACTGTATGTGCCAGCATAATATTGGCAACACGTTCCGTAAATCCATCCTTATGCCAGGACATAATATTCAACGATACTTTCGATCGTGCATAGACTTCCAAACTTTCTTCCACCGTCACCCCGGAATGGCAGATCAGGTTCGGGTAATCCGCAAAAACGGAACTCTTCCAGAAATCCCCGAATACATCCAGTTTGATCCCATAATCTAAAATTGTTTTTAATATCTGATACCTGTAATAATCCATAACCAGATATATGACTCTTCGCATACGGTAAAAAACTTCCACCGGATCTTCGCCGGCATATCTATCCCGATATAACGCAAAAGCCTTCTCAAACGCAATCTCCGCCGATAAATCTTTGTTTTTCCGCATAATCAGTAAAAAACGGTTTGCAAGAAACTGATCCTGCCTCTGCATCTCCCTGATATGATGCATCTGCTGCCTGTAATCTCCCATCGAACCAACAAATGTAAGATCATATATTTTTTTGTGTTCTGTACTGTCATTTTCCATTCCGGGTATCGGAAAATGCACTGCTTTTTTCTTATAATATTTTTGTATAAACTTTACATAATTTCTGTCATGGGACAACACAAAAAAATCCGGATACTCATGTTCTAACTGCTGTTTCATCCAAATCGGATGATCCAGTATCAAATGCAGCTTGGGACCTTTTATTTTTTCATGTAAATAAGTCACTCCATCTGCCATTTTAACCTGAAACAGATATGTCTGTACGCCAAATACAGCTTTGAAATATCTTCCAATATAGCGCGTCAGGTTTTCTAAAGGTTCTTTTTGTTCATCAAAATATTCTACCCGGATTCCCTTTTGTTCCAGCGCACTGCCAAACTGTTCCGCAAAGATATTAAGCATATTATTGCAGATATCGCTTCCCTTATATATTAATACCGGACTGACTGCTTCCTCTAATATCTCAAAGTATCCCGTTCTCCCTATCATCTGTTCAAGCCATGCTATGATACTATTTTCACACCCATAGATTTTACTCTGTTCAAGAATAGATGCAACAGCCACTTCAAAATATCCTGTTTCCTGCAACACCTGACTATATCTGGAAACAATGTAACAATCTGTTTTCAGACTTTCCTCCGGTATTCCAACCGGTTCATCAAGTACAATTTCATCCTCTTGCTGTGTATATTCCATCTCTTCCATTGCAAAGCCATGTTTTTCTGCAATCCGAAGTAACAATTCATACTTTTTCTTGGCATTCAGTTTTGGATTAAAACCACCTGCCTCTCTGACCCATGTTTCCGGCACCAGGATTTCGCCAACACATAAGGTTTCATCTAAAAGCAATTCCAAAAAACTATCTTTTCTATCTGTATCTGTTAATCTTTTTAGCATTCCTACCCCATTAGCCCGATCAAATATCCATATACCGTCTGTTCACCTGCAATATTTGACTTCACATAATTTTCTCTTCGATTTAATTTATAAAAAACAGACGTATTTTTTATTTGTTTTTCATATTCCGGACGGAATTTTTTATTCATCAACCCTGTCAGCGCAAATACATCTCCCTGATAAAATCCACACCGTTCTAACTGTTCCTTGATATCCGCAAATGTTTCCACTGCAACAGCAATCATATCATCAATAAGATAATAATCTACCAGCGCCTCTTCTGTCTCCCAATAATACCACAAACTCTCCATTAAAAATTGCATTAGTTTTCCACCTTTGTTTGCAATCCAAAAATTACCTGACCACCGTCCTCTGGTAATATCGGCACTCCAGTTAGATTTTTCAAATCGAAGCGTATACAAATTACTTTCCAATAACTTCTCTGGTAATTTTGCAGTCAGATAATATGTCGCATCGATCCACATTCCACCATAACGATAGAGTAATTCTGCCCGTAAGATATCAGACAAGTGTGTCATACTGATCTTTCCATCATTATATTTCTGAATTATCGTATTGGTAAATGTCACATACTCCCTACAGTTTTCAAATGTGATCAGACGCACTACAGCCTTTTCCTGCGGAATATTTTCTCGGATACTTTCCACACAAAGCCGAATGAGTTCCGGCATAGCCGCCTCTCCCTGCCACCAGCAGATCCATACCGGAATCTTTCCCTCAAACATATCTTTGACTTCGACCTTCTCTGCCAGTGAATGTGTGCCATTGTCCTGCTGATATAGCTGCACAACAGGCTGCATCTTTAAACTGATATAACGATACAGTAAATCCTTTTTTTTTTCAGCATTCAGAAAATCCTCCGGAGCGATTAACTTTATTTCTTCCTCCGTAATCTTTTCATTCTGCATCATCAGCCATACCCTGAAAAGACGTTCTGACAAAAATCCCATAACCCTTGTCTGATATTCATCATACCCTGTGAGGTCAATTCTTTTTTCCACCTCAAACAGGATATCAAACAGCCATTCACAGTACCTGTCAAAAATGTCTTTTCGTGTGATCCACATATTTCCTACAGAAACAAGTATTGTTCTCATACAGTAATCAAATGCCTGTACATACTCCGGATACTTTTCTGAAATAACCTGCCTGCACAGATCCAGATCTTTCGTGTAATGTCTTTTCCTGTAATGATCGTAAACATCCTCATCTTTCACACATGCACTGCTAGGAATAATCATTGAATATCTTTCCATCTTCTTTTCAATATAACTTTTATCCAACAGCTTTTCATCTTTGATAAAATATCTTCTATAATGACAGACACCAATGATATCGCATTTTACATTCTTCCAAAGCCAATACATACCTGTCAGTTCACAATATCTGCCATTTTTAGCTGAGATGTTATCGCCTGTATCATCTCCCACATAACCAAAGTCTTCTTTACCTGCCTTTCCAACCTGCATCGGTATATACAAAGGATCTGGTATTTCTGCTATTCTCTTATGGGTCATTACATATAGCCTGGTATCCATAAATCATTCCTCAAACATTGCTAAAAAATAAATATCATTTTCTACTTTTATATCAATCGCCCGAATAAATCTTTTCTGATTTTTCCATGCCGGAATCCATTGATCCAGCAAAACGTATTTCGATACATCTGCTGTCTTTGTTATAATTTTATCCATAGATACTCTTTTCTGAAAATCCTCAGCTCCAAATACAACTGCAAGATCGTACTTTTCTGTATCCTGTTTCTTATAATATGACTCTGCTGTTTCAATCTGATCATAAATCATATTCCATACAGGAAATGTAAGTTCCGGGAAAAAATCTATCCCTGTTAACTGTCTGTCTTCCGGGATATCCCGGCTCATGACTTTCCTTGATACCGCACCTGTCCGCTTTAAAAACATTCCCACATCCAAGATTTTTTCCGGTTCCAGTTGTTCTATTGCTTCATAAAACATATAGATACTATTTTCATTTTTCAGAATCATTTTACTGATTTTCTCCCATTAAATCCTGAATAATCCGTTCTAAATTTCTTGTCTCATTTACCTGTTTCTTCCATTGGTTAAAAATCTCCATCTGACCTTTGAATTTCGGGTAATCGTGACTTGCGGTTCCCTGCACTGGTATCATATAATCACCATACATTCCCTTTAATATTTTATCATACTCCTTTGGTACCGGCATCTGAAATCCATGAAACGGCATGTAAACGACTTCGTCATACCATTCTTTATTAAAATGCGCTCCTGTATATTCCCCCACATACAACCAGCGTAATTCTGCCAATTCATCTGCTTCTTTTTCACTGCATATCTGAAATACTGTATCCGACAAATGACGCAACTGCCATTTTAATATTTCATCATCCCCATGCCAATCCGGAATTTTAATCTGTGCTATTGTTTCTATTGTTTGTATCCTCTGCGATATCTGCTCCGATTTCTGCTTACTTTCTACTGCCACTATTGCATGCCATATCTCCATCAGCAACTGTTTCCTGAATTTCTCCTGTTCAGTATTCCGATACATATAATCCAGTGCAAATATATCTATTCCTATATAAAATGGACAGCCATGGTATTTTTTTAATCGTTCCTGTTCCAGTATCAAATAGTTTTCATTATCCCAATTCGCTACATATGCAGCATTATTACACCAGAATTTTTCTGAATCTCCGTCAAATACCCTGTAATGTTCCGGCAATTCCTGTGGTGCAACCCGGAGAAATTTTTCATAATCATTCCTTTTCATTGCGATATCGAGATCATCATCCCACGGAATAAATCCTTTATGCCGTACCGTTCCAAGCAACGTCCCCCAGTCTGCATACCATGTAATATTATGTTTTTTACATACTTTATCAATTTCTTCTAAGGTTTCTATACTTGCCGCCCAGAATCGCTTCATTCGTTCATCTACAAAAAAACCATCCATATATTCTGCATCAAAAAACTTTTTATCAAACTGCATTTATCTTCTCCATCGTAAAATATTTTCTCATAAACAAGGAAAAGATATGCGGTATCATATTACACACATATCTTTTCTCCTGTCATTTACGCAATTACCTCTTTTGCAGCTTCTTCCAGTGACTCAAAAGCCGGAATGAGATCCCTGATTGCTTCTGCCTGCTTTGCATCATCTTTCGCCTTAAGTGCTTTGGACAGTTCTAAAATTTTATTATTAAATTCTTCTTTGTTAATACGCTCTTTTCCTTCATTTAAAAGCTCCATTGTACCATTCATAACCTGAACTTCCCAGTTGACCGCATCTAAGATTCCTTTTAAAAACTTATCTGTATCATCTAAACGCTGTCCTGATAACTCTTTCACAATAATATTCATGTTCTTTACAAGTCGTTCATTAAACTCTACTAATGTTTGTAATGCTTCCTTCTGTTCTAATCTGTTTTCTTCCATAAATATAATGTTTCGTATAATAATTTTATTATACTTTTCCTTTCATAATATTTTATATTGCGTGTATGCTGTATAATATTTTTGTATTCAATATTTTTAGCTTTCCATATTGTCTCTCAATATTGCATAAAGCAGCATATCTACAAATTTACCATTTTTATATCTTGCTTTCTTTTTACACCCCTCATACAAAAATCCACACTTTTCATATAAATGTATTGCTCTTTTATTATCAGCCAATACAGAGAGTTCTACTCGCTGTAAATTCATATTAAAGAAAGCATGTTGAACCATCATATTAACTGCAAAATTCCCAATCCCCACACCTTGATTCGCTTTATCTCCAATCATAATATGAAACTCTGCAGACTGATTTAAATAATCAATATCTGTCAAACTTACTAAACCTAAAATTTCGTCGTTTCCTTCTTCAATAATTGCGCATCGAACAGTTGTTTTTCTTTGACTTATATAGTTATCATACCATGCATAATCCACATCCTCATTAATATATCTGTATGGTGCACCTAAGAAATCTATTAAATCTTTATTATTTCTCCAAACATTTATAATTTCTATATCCTTTCTTTTAATTTCTCTTAAGCAATATTTGCACATTTTTATAATTCCTCTCTAATGTTTATATCTATTATATCATAGAGTATTTTAACCATATATTCCATATCCTTTTGATTATACCTTTGGTCACATGGAAGTGGTAATATATTTTCTGCAAATTGATATTCCATACTTTTTACCGGCATTCTATCTAAAACATCAGGCCATAAAACTGGTATAAATATTTTTCTTTCTATAAGTTTTCTTCTAATTTCTCCTGCATTCTTAATCATTAAGGGATACATATATCCCCCCTTAATATTTCCAAATTTCAACTCGTTTATTTGATCTAATTTGGTATTTAAAATTCTCCAATTCTGGCTTCTTACATTTTCTATTTCGCTATAATCTATTGCATGTAACATATTATATGTCAATTTAGACATTTCTTTAATTGGCTCTTCATCAAATATTTCGTTGTTTGTTGATGATTCATGAAAAAATTTCCCTGCTTGTTCTTCAAATCTTCCCAAAACGAAATGAACTCGTTCATAAGACTTGTCTTTTTCCAATTTTCTAGAAATATTAGCATCTGTATATAAAATTGCGCCATCTGACACTCCAAAATACTTTCTGCACGTGTAAATAGTATCAATATGTTCTATTGGTGGTACAAAATAAGCTTGAGAATTATCAATAATAACATTTCTGTACCTTTGAATAATTTTTTTTTGTTCTTCTATTGAAACCAACCCATAATAATTTACCACATACATCCATGCATTGTTTTTTATTTGGATTTCTTCAGGCAAAAACCTATTTGAAATATGATAAAATATAATTTCTACATTATATTTCTTACATATTTCAATTACTGAATTACAAATAAAATACGGTAAATATATTTGCTTTATTACGCGTGCCTCTATTAAATATGCTAAACAATTTCTTCCACAATTAAGAAGCTTTGCGTCTTCATAAAGCATTGGTAATTTGTATGTATCTAATTCAAAATATCCACCAATTTCTTTCATCTTTTATCTTAATATAATAGCTAATAAATTACTATTGTTCCTCTCAATTATTATTCTTTATCAAAATAATCCAACATCTTCATTATCGCCTCTGGTGAATTGTACATCATTACATCTATAATAGATAAACCTGGTACAAATGGTTTTTTTTCTATTTGTGTATACTCTTGTAATTTTGTATTAATAAATGAAATACCCAACCCATTTTGATGATATTTATTTACATCATAAAATGTTTTCCCTCCTGGCGCATTCCAATATTCATCAACATTCTTAAATGATTTGGCTACAATAATGCCCCACTCATCTGGTTCCTTAACTTGTTCTCCATTTACTTCTAATTCAGATAATCTATACATATTCTGTTGAATTCCCAAATAGTTTAGTACACTCTGAACACTGTTAATATTTAAATCTGCAATGTTAGCATATTTTTTTTCTATAACACCTTCAACTATTTCCCTAACTTGATGATAAAATGGTGCCGTTTTTTTATATGAAGCTATCTGTCCTAGAATTTTCTTTTGCCAATTCTGTTCATAATCAATTTGTACTTCATTAATTTTTGCAGTGTACTCTTGTTTTTTTATTGGAACAATAATATATTTCCATTCCCCATTATTATTCAAAATTCGATTACGATTTACCCATCCATGTCTCATATATTGCATAGTATCTGAATGTACATAAACGTCTACATTTTTTAAAATAGTAAAATATCCTATATATGGGAAAAAATATGGCTGATGTAATGCTAACTTCATTTGTATTTCTCCTTGTAATTTTTTTATTTTCTAAATTTTATTCCATACTTCCCGACACTTTGTACATATCTATATATTGAAATCCATAATGTTCCTTTAAAATAGCTACTATTTCATCGTCTTTACAAATATCATACATAAAAAATAATACCGCTTGTCTTAGATAGTTTTTATTTGCATTTTTTAAAAGGAAAAACTTTTCACACAATACTTTTTTATGTGAATCCGCATCTTTATAAATCAATTCTTTTGTAAACACCTTTTTAAATAAAAAATCATCCATATCGCTTATTGTTCGGTACCACAAATAACATTCCTCGCAACAATGCCGAATGCTATTTTCTAATGTTCTTGCGCTTGTATTAGCATTATCACCACTCTCATGCATTCTAAACTGCATCAATTCCTTTTCTATTATATGAATCTCATGTTTCTGTACCAATTGTGTCCACATCCAAAGATCTGGTATCTGTCGAAACATTGAAATACCACTATTTTGAAGTTTTTGATATATCTCCGTATGTATCAAAACAGATGGATGTGCCAAACAATTACCTTGATAGAAAAATCGATGTAGCCATTCTTCTTTACTCATATTATCCATCAAAAACATTTCCATATCAAAAATATTATCATTTTCATCTATATGTTGTACACCTGTAAAACATGCAGCCACTTTAGGATGATTTTCCATATATTCAACCTGCTTCTGAATTTTAGATTCATCCCACATATCATCTGAATTAATAATTGCAATATACTTTCCTTTCGCTCTTGCGCTCAAGAATCTCAATCTTCCATATGCATTATCACCAAATAAATGTATTTCATCTATTTTATCTTCATATTTACATATTTCATTAGCAGTGCCATCAGTAGAATGATCATCAGCTACCAAAAACTCTATATTTTTATATGATTGATTTAAAACACTCTCAATTGCTTTTCCAACATATGCTTCATGGTTATAAGCCGACATCAACACACTAACCAATGGCTCGTTTCCCTTTAATGAATTTCTAGTCATACGTTTTTCATGTATAAGCTTCTCCATATCTCCATTTATTTTGGTTACTACATAAAGTACCGATGTGTCCGTAAGACTATTTTGTTCAAATAGTTTTTCACCAAAAAAGCTTTTTGATAATTGATGTACATAAAATCCAGCTTCTTCTAATCTTTTTACAAATCCATTTTTCGTATATCTCCGACAATGATCATTTTGCCCAAATCTTCTCCAATTTTCAGCTTCTGACAATCCCCATTCTTCATCAATTTCTTTCATATCCAATGCAATAGGAACAAGTAATAAACCAAATCCGTCTTTTTTTAAAATACGTTGTAGTTCCCGCATTGCTTTTCTATCATCTCTCACATGTTCTAAAACATGTGAACAAATTACATAATCATAACTCTCATCTTCAATCATACTCATATCTTGAATATCTGACGTAAAAGTAACATGATCCATATATAAATCTGTCGAATGGTATTGTAAAGAAGGACAATTTCCATTAATCCAATGCTCTATTGCTTTTGCTGGTGCAACTTGAAGTAATGCTTCTTCACAATAATCTTGATTAAGTCTCAATTTTTTTAACATAGCAATCAATAAGCGATCTCTATCACTCGCTCCACAACAAGGACATATATACTCTATTTCATTTAAGGTCTCCGGAATATGCTGTTCTACATTATATTTTTGTTCCTGCTCTTTATACCAGGCACTGATTGGTAAATAATATACCTGTTCACCACAACAGGTGCAGACTTTCTGTTCATTCTGATGCTGATAAATAACTTCATCTGTAATATTTACAACATCATCCATAAGTTTTTGAAATAATAAAAACTCCTGTTGTTCACTTATTGTATCTTTTTTTTCGTATTCATTACATAACTTAATAATATAATCTATCTTATTAACCCATTTTTCCATTTGAAATACTTGGATTACCTGTAAAGCGCTTTTTCCATAAGCAATCATAGATTGCACATTTTGTTCTATAAAAACATATTGTTCATCATCACTTAGTTTTCGAATCTGTTTTATAATTAAATTAATTTTTTTGCTTATATTTAAACAATTCTGCTGTATTTTTCCTACATTTTTCCACATATTATAACTCTCCCATCCGCTTATTTATTTCCCTTTTTATAATATCTAAAATCTGATCTATCTTTTTAAAACTTAATTCATCATATAGTGGAAGAACTAATATATTATCTGAAACATACCTTGCATTTTTTAAACTTATATCCTTATATTTATTTTTAAAACACGTTTCATCTGAGGTTAATGGATAAAAATATTTTCTACTAAATATATTCTCTTGTTTTAACGCTTCATACACTTTGTCTCGCATATCCTCTCCACAAATCTCTGGTAAAAATAAAATTGGAAAATAACCATAGCTATATTCAATATTTTTTTTGTATTCCAAGCATCGTATGGCCTTTTCATTATTTAACCCTGCGAGATAATATTCAACCCTTTTTTTTCTAGCTAAAATATTCTCCTTTACATGTCTTAAATTACATAATCCCATAATTGCACAAAATTCATTCATTTTTGCATTTGCGCCAACTTCGACTACAAGTTCTTCTCCTCTTATACCAAAATTCTTTAAATTATACAATTTCTCATATAATTTTTCATCCCTCATTGTAACTGCACCGCCCTCAATAGTATTAAATACTTTCGTTGCATGAAAACTAAAGATAGACGCATCGCCATAATTCCCAACACCGACGCCATCATATGTTTCACCAAATGCGTGTGCAGCATCATAAATAACCTTTAAACCATATTCATACGCAATACTCTCTATTTTCTTTACATTACAAATATTTCCATATACATGTACGGGTAAGATTGCAACTGTACGTTCTGTTATCAAATCTCTAATTTTTTCTTCATCTATCGTATAATCTGACATCTTAATATCGCAAAATATAGGTTTCAACCCATTTCTAACAATCGCATGTGTTGTTGAAACAAATGTATAAGGTGTAGTAATTATCTCGCTGCCTTCAGGGAAATGAAATGCCTGAATTGCCATTTCCAAAGACATATGTCCATTTACCATTAAAGAAACCAATGGTACATTTAAATATTCACATAATTTTCTTTCTAAGAGTTGATGATACTCTCCCATATTGGTAACCCAATGGCTTTCCCATAATGGTTTAATTTCTTTTATAAACTCCTCATAAGGCGGCAATGATGTTCTTGTTACAGTAATATGTTCCATATAATATTCCTCTATTCCTTTGTTTTTTCATGTGTATATTTTTATATCTATCAATAATATGTCAAGTCATCTCCATTAATTTGTAAAAAACCTTATTAGCATCAAAATTAGTATGTTTAGATATCTCCATAATAACCTTTCTATCACAATTTTGCATGCTAAACAAAATATCCTGCATATTCTGCAATGATTTTTCATTTTCTAACCGAAATAACAAAAATCTAAATAATATATACTTTCCCATTAACTCATTATATGGTAACTGTGTATTATAAAATCCATTTCTTTTACCATCCACAGATTCCATCTGTACTATATCATTTATAACAGACATAATACATAATTGTGTATTATATTGAAATATATTAATAATAATACTAAGTTCTTTCGTGACTACTTCAAATTGTTTTTTTTCAAATAGCTCTATAAGTATTGGAAGCGCTTTCTCAATTTGTACATTAATTATATTCATTTCACTTATTGTTTCATTAAACGAATAGATATACCCTTCTTTCTTGTATTCTTCACAAAATTTTTTTCTATATATATCATAATTTTTCAACTTAGAACGTCCACAATCATGTATACACCATATTTTTTTCTGATGTGGTATTCCTACCTTATATCCCTTTTTTTGAAATTCTACGCTTTGTGATATATCATAAAAATCAAACCCATCAAAAATATCTTCTCTCCATTCAACATCATACTGTGTAACCATCATCATCCCATCTATCGCATAAACGGACTGTATCAAAGCAGGTTTCTTACCTCTTATATACTGTTGGGTTAAACTATCATTTGCATAACATTCTCCTATATTCCACTCAAGCCAGTAATTCGCATCTACTTTCATATGATCACTGCCTATTACTCCCAACATTCCATATTCCGGATATGCTTTAAATACCTCTATAACATCATATATAAAATCCTCATTTAAAATAAATACATCTTGATGTAAATATACCTTATATCTTGCATCCGACTCATGCATTGCTGCATTGTAACCGGCTGCCATACTATCCGCATCTTTAATCCCAATAACTTCTGTTTCTATATTTGGTGGAATTCTTAGCCATGAGATATAATCCAAACACTCTTGTATATATAATTCGTTATTATAACATATAATAAATGCTATCTTTTCCATATATCCTCCTAAAAAACTGCCACATCATCCTACTGACAACGTAGCAGTTTCTATCTTATTTTCCACTATGATGCCTCCATGCATATGTAAAACTCCTAATTATTATATCGACATATTTTTTATATACATAACCCTGAACTATTTTCCGAAAAATCCTTTTTCCTCATACAAACTATTTCCTCATACGCCTCATCAAACATCTCATACAGCCTGCTCTGTTCTCTCGTTGTACTCCATGGCTTCGTATTGCCAAGATAATGAATAATCTTTGCATTCTCATAAATCTGCCTTGTCACGTTTTGATATTTTTGCAGCATCCGTTCCGGATTCTTTGCCAATTCACGCATCTCATTATAATCCGCAAATTCCAGCACTCCCTGTTCTATTTTTTCTTTATTTAAATAGCACCATACCGGTGGGCAATTATATTCGTCCCAACCCACATAAACGAGATTATCATAATACATCTCGTTCATGACATCCTGATCATTGTATTCATATCTTTCATAATTCTGATAAATATTATCCAATATCTTCTCCACTGCACCTGTATCTCTCAAAAATTTCACATTGTATAACATTACCCCTGCGTTAAAATAAGAATACTCTTCCGGGATCAAAAGACGTCTTTTATTTGCTGCATGAAATCCATTGATGATTCCATAAATATCTTCACATACCGCAAGCGCTGCATTACCAAGTTCCGTTTCATATAATGCATTTAAAGACCCACGAATCACCATATCCACATCCAGATATAAAATTCTCTCCACTGATTCCGGTAACAAATTAATCCCCAATATACGATAATAAGTTTCAACATTGATTCCATTTCTTGAATGTACTTTCGTTTTGAACTTATCTCCAACATACAGTGGATATAATTTTTTTCCTGCATAGCTTTCTACAAATACTGTCAATTCCACAAGTTCACTCTCACTGATATCTTCGTAAGGCAGGTAAATATTCATTTTCTCCTGATGGTGCTGCAAAAATAAAGAATACAACATAATATAGGTCGGTTTTAAATATGCCGAATTTGTAACGATCATTACATTCATTTGATTTTCCTCTTTCTTTCCTCTGAAACCCGATATATAATACTATTACTGTTTACAAATAATAAAGGAGTCTGCACATGCATATTTTATATTTTTCTTGGGAAGAGAACTGTAAAATCGATATGTTAGATACTCTGTCCCGTATTGACTGCCAGTGTTCCCTGATCACTGCTCCACAAAATAATTATCTGTATAATCCTGCTTTACAGGATACTGTTTATCAGGCAGCTATCAATAGTCATTGTGATATCATTTTCAGCTTTAATTACCTTCCAATTGTAGCACAAGCTGCAGAACGAGCTAAAATTCCTTATGTTTCATGGGTTTACGACTGCCCTCACTGGAGCTTATTCTCCCCTACCATATGCAGTCCTTATAATTATATTTTTCTATTCGACAAAGAAATGGTTCAGCAGGTGAAATCTAATGGTGCTGTAAATGCTTTTCATCTTCCTCTTGCAGTGAATATCCACAGGCTTGCCCCCCTGTTAGAACAAAGTTGCGCCTATGATGACGTTGTTTCTTTTGTTGGATCTCTTTATGAAAATAACGCCTACCGCCAGATACAATACCTTCCAGAACATCTTCGTGGATATATTGATGGAATACTTGCCTCCCAGAAACAGATCTTTGGTCAGAACCTGTTACCAGATCTTATTACACCAGAAATCACCCAGATGCTCAATATCTATATCAGATACGACCGTTCCCCGCTCTGCCCGATACCGGAACAGCTGTTTTATGTTAATATGCTACAGGCAGAATTAACCTGCCAGGAACGTACAGAATACCTGAACATGCTTTCCCAGAGTTTTCAGGTATCTTTATATTCCGCATCCGACCCGAAACTTTGTCCAAAAGCATTACACCCTGGCACTGTCCATTATACCACAGAAATGCCTTTCGTATTTGCTCATTCCAAAATTAACCTGAATATATCCCTGCGTTCAATTACGTCCGGCATTCCTCTCCGGGCACTGGATGTTATGGGCTGTGGTGGATTTCTTCTTTCTAACTACCAGCCTGAATTAAACGATTATTTTTCAAATGGAGTCGAATATGCCTATTTCGATAGTCCAGAAGATTTACTTACAAAGACAGATTATTATCTAAGTCATCCAAAAGAACGTGCAGATATTGCCACGAATGGTCATGCCCGGGTTGTCAGAGACTTTTCATATGAACATCAGCTTGAGCAAATCTTTTCACTCTTATAAACTATGAGGTATCTTATATGAAATTACTTTTTTGTGAGCGTAATCTTTTTATGCAAAAAGATATTGAAGAAGCCCTGAAACGTATGAATATTGATTTTCGCTGCGTTTCCTATGTATTTGAAGATCCAAACCATGATGACTTTTATATTTCCCATCTGCGGCATTTTCTGTCTGAAGATGCATACGATGGTGTTTTAAGCGTTAATGTCGTCCCCGTCATCGCAGATGTCTGCCACGATATGGGAATCCCATATCTCACATGGTGTTATGATGCCTGCTGGGAATTTTCCCGTACTGACATTTTTCATTACCCGACCACCTATATTTTTCACTTTGATCAACGCTCCTGTGAAGATTATAAACAATGTGGCTATCCCAACGTATTTCATATGCCTTTGGCTGCGAACTGCCACAGGCTCGATCAACTTTGTGCCTCCGCAGAACAGGCGGAATCCTATCGTTCTTCCGTCTGCTTTCTTGGTTCTATGTATGGAACATATATGACAGAACGCCCATGGTTCTCCTCACAGTTAGCTCCAAAGGACCTTGAATATCTGATGGACTATATTGAGAAACAGACTGAACGTTATGTACACCACACATTATGGGATGATATCACACCGGAATATATTGAAGCTATCAGTTCACGCACCCCCTCTGGTGTTCAGATTTACCGGATTCCCTTGATCGCCACCTGTTCATCAATCATTGCTGGACGACAGCGCCGGAAAATTTTAAATGAACTTGCAGAACACTTTCCACTTACCCTTTACAGCGGTTCTATTGACAATCCTGTTCCAAAGTCCATTTATAAATGGCGGGCATCTTATTATAGCCAGATGCCTTATGTTTTCCGTTATGCCACGATCAATCTGAACCTGACCATTCCGCCGATCCAGACCGGGTTGTCACTTCGTGTTCTGGATATCTTAGGTGCCGGTGGATTTCTTCTCAGTAATGCACAGGATGAGTTTTCGGAATTTTTCAAAGTGGGAACCGAACTAGACACTTATCATACCTCAGAAGAATTAAACGATAAGATTTCCTTTTACCTCTCCCATCCTGACATTGCCGGTCAGCTTGCCCGAAACGGTCATGATGCTGTAAAGGAACGATTTTCATTTGAAGGACAACTCACAAAAATCTTTAAACTTTCAGGTCTTTTGCATTAAAGCAATGAGACCTGAAACTCTGTATTTAAAAACTCATCCAGCATCGTCTCCATGACCGCTTCCTGTAATACTATTTTCTCCTGATCCACTGGGTGCTGAGTTTTGTGATACAACAGGAATACACTCTGCATCATGAACAAAATATCCAGATATTCCTCATCACTGCAAACAAATCCAATTTCCTTCAGACATCTTTGAAGTGCGTCTTCCTCTCCATATGTTTTTTTCTGATCCATGATTGCTTTCCATCTCTCTCCAAGCACCTTTACATAGTCCGGCAATGTGATATACATCTGCTCTAGTATCTTCTCATCATGTTCCATACTCCATATGTTCCTTACATCTGATCCAAAAAGATCTTCTTTCAGGCTTTTTACATTAAGAATCTTACGATAATATTTTCTGACATGAGACACATCTTCCGGTACCAATATATAAAAACGATCTATGAAATTACACCTCCAGATCATAAACGTATGATATTCCCACGGTCTGCGGAACAGAACATGAATCACAGGTATCGTCATGTCATTATATAAGGGTTCTTCCTCCGGGCTCTGCATGCCAATACACGCAAAATCTGTTACGATCAGAAGATCCGGGTTTATTTCCAGTCCAATACGGTCAAACTGATACACTGCATCCGCTATATTTTCTGTGATATTTAATGTCAGATCATATACCTCTATTCTTCTTTGCTGTAATAACTTCTTTGCCAGTTTCCCAAATCGTCTTCCAATCAGGGTAGTATTTTCATCCGACAGAATCACGATCTTATTTATTTGTTTCATGAAGCATATCTCCATATTCTTTTAAAAATACATCACGCCATTTAAAATATGTTTCGAGATTTACAAATCCGTCATCATGCAGGCACCATGGATATTTCATTTGTGGAACTACCACTTTGTAACCTGCTTTTCTGTATTCCATAGATTGGGATATGTCATAAAAATCCCAACCAGTAAAAATATCCTCGCGCCACGGTAAGTCCTTCTGGGTCGCTATCAAAAGACCATCAACTGCCTCCACCTGTTCATATGGTGCCCGGACTTCTCCAATCAACGCCGGTCCTGCCTCTTTTACATTGCTGGTGAACAATTCTCCAATCCTTGCACCCGCCCACATGACCCCTTCCATCGGAAGTACCGGTGAACCAACCATTCCGATCATCCCGATCTTCGAATCCCGAGAAAATATTTTTAACAGTTCATAAATAAAATTTTGGTAAACCACAAATACATCCTGGTGCAGATAGACTTTGTATTTTGCATCGGACTGACGCATTCCCTCATTGTATCCTGCCGCCATGGATGGCGCATCCCATATCGACAGCTGTTCCACCTCATAGCCTTCCGGAACATTCAGTTTTTGTATATAACGGATACATTCTTCTTCATATAATTTATCATTAACGCACATGATAAAACATATTTTTTTATCGTTCACTTTTCCCTCCTGCCTGCTGTTTTGCCCATACCAACAAATCCTTTGGACTCCTGTCATTTAACTGCATGATGGCAATATCCAACTGTCCGACCTTTGCAACGACATATGTATTTTCATAGTCTCCTTTTATAACTTTTTTCCGTAGCTGCGCTAATTTACAGAGTTTTTGCTCACATTGCATCTCCCCGTGTCCTAAATAGTCTTTCAGGCATATATTTACTCCATAAGAATACAATTGTATCAGTTCATACTCTATCGCTTCCTGAACTTCTTTATAGTCAGGCAATTTTAAAGTCTTTTCATAAATAGCTGTCATAGCATGATAAATATTGTCATAATAATCCGTAGTACTTTTCACATTGGAAGAAGACTTCCGGTTATTCCTGTAATAATATAATATTTCTTTTACATTTCCGATATTATATATTGTACTATACAAATAAACAAGAAAATCTGCATCTTCTAAAATTACATTTTCCCGAAACCGCAGATTCTGATCGGCAAATAACTCTCTCTTAAATATTTTGCTGACAATATAACCACCGCCCACGATCAGTTCTTTTCTTTTAGTGCTGTCTAATACTCCACATAATTCATCAGACACGTGCAGCATGGCAAGATCCTCTGCCTGTTTATAATATCCGGAATCCACCACTTCATAATCCGCTTCTTTTGCCTTGGCATAAAGTTTTTCATACATAGTGGCTTCAATCATATCATCACTGTCCACAAAACCAATATATTCACCTTCTGCTGCTTCAATTGCCAGATTTCTTGCTCCGCCCGCACCTGAATTTACCTTTGAATCAATGATCTTTACTTTATCAGGATACTGTCTCTGACATTCTTTCATAATTGACAGACTCTGATCTGTCGATGCATCATTGACCAGAATAATCTCTATATCCTGTAATGTCTGGTTTACAACATTCCCCAGACACTGCTGCAGATATTCCTGTGCATTATAAACAGGAATAACAATACTCACTGCTGCACGCATTTTAACTTTTCCTCATAACTTTCTGCTAATTCCTGTTTCCCGGTTTTCTTATAAAGTGACACCAGTACCTGTAAGATTCTTTCATCCTCCGGATACCATTCCAGTGCGTACACTAACAGATCAATTGCCGCTTCCGTGCCCTGATGCTCTAAATAGATGCAGCTTACCGTCAGGTATGTATCACATTTATCCATAGCAGATACAACAATGATACAGGACATTGCTTCCGGCGTGATGAAATATCGCTGCATCGTCTCATATAAATGCCGTTCCGCTTCCGGTGTCCGGTCAAATTCCCTCTCCCAGATACGAAATTCGACACGCTTCAATACTTCCGTCAGTTCTCTGACAGAGTTTCCATTTAACAGATAACTGATTTCTTTTCTTTTTTGGATCTCTTTGACTGTGATCACAGAAAAAATATGCGCATAGGAAAGTTCCGGTATGCAGGAAAGACAATGTTCCAATAGCTCCTTTTCCTGGAATATGTGTAAAAACTCTATAATGGAAGCCGACGTCCGCTCTTTCAGACAACCATCAATTTTTTTCAGGTATTCATAACTTTTTTCACGATAATTTAAGACTTTTTCACGGTACTCTTCGGATGAAGTCAGAAAACTTTCCGTCTCCTCCTCTTTGTCTGTCTCTGAGCCTGTCATTTTTCCAGATTCCTTCAGATATTTTTTTAATTTCTGGCATATTGCCCCCATATCACTTCCTGTACGGAATTCTTCACCAATAAAAATATAATCAAAATATCCTTCCTGATATGGCATCTGCATTTCTTCCACATCACCGACAATGATCTCTGCCAGATAACGCCCAAACTGCGCCACTGACTCTGATTTTTCGATCCCATATACCCTCGCATTTGGATACTGGTGCTTCAGTCGTGCAAGGGTTGCTCCCCACCCGCACCCAACCTGCAGTACACATATGGGCTGTTTTTTACTCTCTGTAATCTGTGCCAGCACTGTCTGATCTGCCAGATTATATCTGGCTGAGTCAAATCCCCATTTCTCTTTTAATTTTTCTCCATTTTCCTTTATATAGTTAAGGTATTTTTGTTTATCCTTTGCCATATTAAGGCTTCCATAATGATAAATAAAACTGTTATAGCACAATAGCAGTTCATATCCTGCCTGCGTCAGCATCATTCCATAATCATTATCCTCAAAATTACCCCATGTATATCGGGTATCCAGCATACCGACCTTGTCGACTGCTGCTCTTTTTATGAGCATTGCAAAACCTACCAGCCAGACCTTATTTTCATATGCATTCGGCGCCGGCATGCAAATTTGTGTGGCAAGATCTAAATATTCTTCTCTGGTATGAAATTCTCCCACAATCTGCTGGTCGTTTCCGGCATAATTCGTAAGTGGTCCTACCGCGCCAACTTGTGCTCTTTCATACAGCCCCATACGAAGCCAGAAAATCGCATTTGGCGGCACGACCGTATCGTTATTTAACAGCATGATATCATTTGCGGTTGCAGACAACTCAATTCCCTGATTACATCCACCAGCAAAACCCATGTTTTCTGTATTGCACTGCAGTACAATATCTTCCTGTCCCCTGAGCCAGTCAGTGATCCCATCTGTCGATGCATTGTCTACGACCACCAGTTCATAACTTTCCCGTGGGCAGGTCCTGCGGATACTCTCAACACATCCTTTCATAATTTCTTTGCTGTTATACGATAATATTACGATTGACACAGGATGTACCAGACACTTCCCGCTCTGCATGATTTCCTCTTTTGCTGCATGGATGACTTCTAAATCTTCTGACTGGTGGCAATAATATTCCGCCTGTTCCATGCACAGATATGCCTGATCCATATTAACGGATTTATAATATTCGCCAAGCATATAATATAGTTCGTAGTTATATGGATTTTTTTGCAGTCCCCTTGTAATACAGGCATACTCCGCTTCTCTCTGCCCTTCTACACGATATATCTCTGCATTTAAAATCCAGAAAGTTTCTGACTGTTTGCCCTCTTCATACATCTTATTTGCGAGATTTCTTGCTTCCATATAACTGCCATTATTGATCAGTTCCTGCAGTTTCTCTGTCATTTTGTAATTCCTCATCCATTCGTTTGTAACATTTTTTCCATTAACTTTACAAATTCTTCTTTCATTCCTATCGCTTCCGCATCTCTCAAAATAATTTCAACCCGATGATTAAATGTATTTGTCTGCAAATAATCATATTTATACCTTGCCAGAATCATACAGCTCGCGACAAGATAATTGACTGGATTTCCAGATACGCCTCCCTCAGAATAGGATGCATCCAGTAAAATTTCATCTATAAAGCAGGCGTTATACTTCCGGGTAAGTTTTAATACAAAATCATAATCTTCCAATGCTTTCAATTCTGTATCAAACACTCCCGCATCCATAATGGCACTTTTTCTTGCCAGGATGGAAGGACAGGGAATCAGATTATCATAAAGCATCTGTGCATATATTTTCCCTGATTTATTTTCTAAAGTAACCTGTTCCGATGGCAGTACCGCATATCGCCTTTCTCCCAGATCATACAAAATCTTATGATAAACTACTCCAACCTCTCCTGTTGCAGCCTGCATCACCTGCATTTGTTTTTCCAGTTTATCCGGATGCCAGATATCATCGGAATCCTGAAATGCGATATAATCATATCGTGCCTTTTCCAGCCCATAATTTCTCGCTGCCGCCGCCCCCTGATTCAATCCTGCATAATAATACCGGATTCTGTTATCCCCAAAAGACTCCACCAGTTCTTTCGTATTGTCTGTAGAACCATCGTCTACAATGATCAGTTCAAACCATGGATACGTCTGTTCTAAAACGCTGGCAACAGACTTTTTCAACGTATCTGCCCGATTATAAGTTGGTATAATAATACTTACTTTTTGTTTTTCCATTTTTCTAATTTTCTCTTCCAGTCATCTTTTAAATTCATATCATTTCTAAGGATCACTTCCACCGCAATATCCGATGTATCAGTTACCGTAAAGTAATCCATTGCCTCCTTTTGCCATTTTTCCTGTTCCAGAAGCGATCTTAATTTCTTTAAATGTTCTGTCAACACCGGAAGTTCCTTTGAGTATGCCATCATACCCGGTATTCCATTCTGCTCTTCCAGTTCACAGATATAAAGGATCTGTTCGATATCCGGTATCTCATGTTTTAAATCAGAATGTTCCAGCTGAAGATCCGGACGTACTTTTAATATCTCATAAAACATCTGCCTTGCCTGTGTGACCTGTCCCATTTTAATCAGTTGTCCGATCGCCAGTTTAAATTCCTTTGTCTCTGCTTTTTCTTCTGAAATTCCAACCCGTGATTCATACACAGTCAGCCCCCGTGCCGTAATCCAGACCAAAAGTAATTGTTCTGACAAAAAGCCAAACACCCTCTTATGATATTCATCATAGCTGCTTACATCGATCCTCTTTTCCAGTTCAAAAAATATTGCAAACAACCAGCTGCAATATTCATCAAATAATTTGCGCGATGTCACCATCAAATTTCCAAAGTAATGTTTTTTCCCCTGCATTACTTCACAAAAAAACGGATAGTCATCCGGGAACAATTCCTTTATTACCTGTCCTTCTTCTTCCAAATCTTCTATATGGTGCGCTTTTGCATAATATTCCTGATAAGGCACATCTGCATACATTGCCTTTGATGTGATGATATCATACCGGGACAGTATTTCTTCGTAATCAGTCTCTTTCAGCAGTTCCATCTTCTCATTGATAAAAAAACGTCTGTAATGACAGACCCCGATATTTTCGCGTCCCTCATAATTCTTCCACAACCAGTAAATCCCTGTCAGTTCACCATAATAACAATTCAGATCAGATATGGAATCACCCGTATCATCTCCCAGATATCCCAGATCTTCATGAGTGGTCCTTCCCACCTGAAGCGGAACATATACCGGATCTTCCGGTTTTGCAAAACGTTTATGTGTCATTGTAAATATTCTGGTCATTCTTCCTCACCCCATCTGTCTGCCTGATCAATCAATGTAAGCAGGTATTCCGCACGGCTTTCCCATGTATGATTTTTTTTTGCATAAGCATAGCCATTTTTTGCAATCCGCGTTCTCTCTTCATCATCCTGAAGGATTTTTCGGGTCAGCTCCGGCAGTTTGTCCAGCTCTGCCAAAGAAAACATCTGGCATTCCTGACCTGACCGGAACTGTCCTCTCTGGTATGAAGTCTCATCGGTAAGCAGTACTGCCCCTGCCAGCATACTGTTCGCCATACGTTCTGTAAATCCGCCCTTATGCCATGCCATCACATTCAAAGATATTTTTGCCTCACTTAATATTTTAAGACTTTCTTTCCAGTCTGCATCCTTGTGTATCATAAGTCCATCTACAGATACAAGATCACATTTTTCCCAGCTGCTTCCCCATACATCTACCGCAATCCCGGATGTTACCAGTGTCCGTACTGTTTTCTCCCTATAATAATACATCACACACTGTACAACACTTCCCAGCTGGTACAGCATATGCAAAAACTGTTCATCCGTCAATGTAATTCTATAATAAGAAAGTGTCTCCATCAGTGCTTCTTCTGCAGTAAGATATGGTTTTTTTCTCATATTCAGCAGAAACCGGTTTGCCACAAAACGTGTTCTGCGGTCTGAACTGTGAATAAGCCTGCATTTTTCCCTGTAATCTCCATAAGTACCAATGAAAGCCACTCCATATCTTCGTTTCTTTAAATTTATTTCTTCTTTTTGCTCAATCCCACCCGGTGGGAACAGATAACATCCGCTTACCTTAGGATAATACTTTTCAACAAATTTTTTATAATTCTCATCATGTGTCAGTACATAGTACTGATCCGGCACATGCATAAGCTGCTTCCGCAACCAGAATGGATGATCCAATACTATATTATATTTTGGACCTTTTATCTCATCATGAAGGAAGTATCCAAGTTCTTTCATGTAGACAGACATCAAGTATGTCTGCATTCCGACCACCGCGCGAAAGGTCTTTCCCACATATTTTATGAGACCTTCCACATCCTCTTGCTGTTCGTCATAGCGGATCACTGGCACACCGTTTTGTTCCAGTGCCATGGCAAGCTGCTCTAACATCACATTCATAACATTATAACAGTAAGTAACTCCGTAATAGATCAACACCGGCGCTGTTCCGGACTCGATCCATGTATACCGTTCTCTTTTTCCGAGCATATCTTCCAGATAGCTTAACATTTTTTCCGGCTCATGGCTTTGTGCCGCCTGTTGTATCAATCCGCCAACCACTTCTTCAAAATACTGATTTTGCTGTAAAAGCTGGCTGTACTTTCCGACAATATAACACTCTGCCTTATATCCATCCTGATCAAACGGACAACACTCTTTCTCCGGCACAAGATCTATATTGTACTCCGCTGACATGCCAATAATTTCATGTTTTTCTGCAACACGAAGTAAAAATTCATACCTTCTTTTCCGGGGCATTCTCTCATTCAGATATCCGCATTCTTTTATTACTTCTACCGGAATACACAGACATCCTTCTGCATATCGTTCATCCAGTAACAATTGTAATAACGACAACTTTTCTTCTTTTCCACACAGATATGGATGATACAGTCTGATCTTATTTCCCATGATCTTCTGTTGCTGCAGAGACTTCGTAATTGAAAGTTCTTTTTCTCCTTCCATCACAACCCAGTCTTCATCGTTAAAACTACACAGTATTTTATTTTTTTGCTCTTGCTGCCCCACAAATCTGATCAAAGCTTTTCTTCCTTATTGAATTTATTGGTTCTTCATGATACCATTTAATATGATTTATTATAGCAATTTCTGACATAAATTACTATTCTTTTGGGAGAAGAACTATGATTTTTTTATTTGCAGCAAGTGAAAATTCTATTTTTGATATTCCATTTGCTCTCGAACATATGGGACATACTGTCACTGTTCTCGATGAAATTCCATTTCATATTATGGATCTGAATTATACGTTTCCTTTACAGCCTGCAGAACAGGCTCTGCAGACGGGTCAGTATGATTTTGTCATCTCCTATAACTATATACCACTCTTATCTGACCTGTGTGAAAATTATAAAACAATCTATATTGCATGGATCTACGATTCACCTATGACTACGCTGTTTCATGCTTCCGTATTTCATTCTGTCAATCGAATTTTTCTATTCGACCATGCACTTTATGAAAGAATGCAGCAGATCGGCATTCCGCATATTTATTATATGCCTCTGGCGGCAAATACAACCCGCATCAATGCCTTATCTTTGTCGAACGAAGACCGTGAACATTATAGCTGTGATATTTCCTTTGTTGGCTCTCTCTATGAAAAAAATGCCTACAATGATTCCCGAAACCAGATGCCCGCTGAGGCTGCTGTACCTATGAATCATTATTTAATGCATTATCTGTGCAACTGGAATGCAGTCCGCTCCTGGCCTGTCCTTTCTTCCAACCTGACACACTATTTTCTTGATACAGATCCTAAGCTAAAGGCTTCTGCCGAAGAGTATGAACTGCCTGCGAATATGTATCTGGGTCTGCTTTATTTAAGCCGTAAACTTGCTGAGATGGAACGCATTACCGTTTTAAATACACTTGCAGAACAATTTCCAGTCGATCTGTATACCAATAGTCAAAGTGATCAGATCGATATTTTAAGAAAACACGCCCCTGTCAATTACTATACTGAGCTCAACAAAGTATACCATTTCAGCCGTATCAACCTTAATATAACAATTCCTTCCATTGAAACAGGTATTCCTCTGCGAATTTTTGATATTATGGCATGTGGCGGATTTGTGTTAAGTAATTACCAGAAAGAGTTTGACTCACTTTTTACTCCCGGAAAGGATATTGTACTTTTTCACGATCTGACTGAATTAAAGGAACAGGCTGCCTATTACCTTTCACATGAACAGGAACGTCTTATCATAGCCGCAGAAGGCTACCGGACTGTAAACCGTTATTATACTTACGAGATTCAATTACAAAAAATATTAACAATCTGTCAGCGACCAGAAAATGATCATTAGGAGAATTTATAGCTATGAAATTATTATTTTACCGTTATGGAAGTATCTGCGAACCTGATATTATTGCAGGATTTCAGGAGTTGGGTTTAGAAGTTTCTGAACTTACAGAAGAAATATCCAATAAATCAGTATCCCCCCAGGAATGTATCCATCTTATCAGCAATTTCCTGTTAGAACATCCAATGGACTTTGTATTCACTGTCAATTTTTATCCATCCATTTCGGAGGTATGCAATATTTTTCATATTCCCTATCTCTGCTGGATCGTGGATTCACCTGTAATGGAGTTGTACACTGCCTCTGTCCAGAATCCCTGGAACCGTATATTTTTATTTGACAGATGCATTTACCAGGAAATTTCACCGCTCAATCCTGGCTGTGTATTTTATCTTCCACTTGCAACGAATGTCACGCAAAAAGACAGTCTGATCCTGTCCAAATCACAGAGGCAGCTTGATGCCTTCCGGGCAGACGTTTCCTTTATCGGTTCTCTTTACACCGAAAAATGTGCCTATGACAGGCTTTCCAAAGACGTTTCGCCCTACCTTACGGGATATTTAAATGGTCTGATGGAAGCCCAGTTAAAAGTATACGGTTATTATTTTGTGGAGGAAATTTTACCGGACTCTATTGTAGATGAGTTTGTAGATCATTTCCAATATTTTTACTCTTTGCCAGGCAAAAACTTTCTCACTAACCGCACCACACTCGCCCAGCTTTACATCGGGACAAAAATAACGGTAATAGAACGTGACCGGCTGATGCACCGCCTTTCTGAGCACTTTCCCATAACTATTTATACCGGCAGTGACACTTCCGCTTACCCGAAGTTGATTAATAAAGGACTGGCAAAATCCCAGACAGAAATGCCCCTTATTTTTCATGAATCAGATATTAATCTCAATATCACAGCAAAATCCATACGCAGCGGTCTTCCGTTGCGGGTCTGGGATATTCTTGGTTCGGGCGGCTTTTGTCTGACCAATTATCAGGCAGATTTACCGGAATTGCTGCAAATTGGAGAACATTTAGACATTTATTCCAGCTTTGATGAACTGGAAGAAAAGATCCATTACTATTTAGAGCACCCCGATATCCGAAAAGAGATTGCACAAAATGGATACGACATCGTAAAATCACAACATACTTACCCGATCCGCTTAGAACAAATGCTTTCCCTTGCATATCATCAATGAAATGGAGGTTATCATGAACATTTTATACCTTGACTGGCCATGTTTTGGCTATATTGACATTCTATTTACATTTGAACACACTTTAAAACACAATGTTACGCGCTTTTTTCATGAAGATTACCAGCAACGGGAAAGCAACTCATTTATGGATGCATTTGATAAAGTATACGAAACCAAACACTTTGATTTTTGTTTTTCTTATAACTTCTATCCGGCTCTGGCAGAATGTTGTCACAGACATAATTTAAAATATATCTCGATCGTATATGACAGTCCTTTTGTTATGCTTTATTCTTATACTATCACCTATCCGACTAATTATGTTTTTATTTTCGACAGTCAGTTATATCTGGAATTGAAAAAAGGTGGTATCGACACTGTATATTATACAGTACTTCCTGTCAATTCCACTGTCATTGATGTTATGCTAAAAAAACCGTACGACAAAGAGCGCACTCTCTGTGATATTTCTTTTGTTGGAACTTTATATAACGAAGAAAACAGCCATAATTTTTTTGACCGTCTATATCAGAAATTAGATAGCTATACAAAAGGTTATCTTGACGCCATTATGGAAGCACAGTTAAATGTATCCGGATATTACTTTATCGAAGAATTATTAACAGATCCTGTAATCCAGAAATTATATCAGGCAGAACCTTATGTTCCATCCAGGGATGGAGCAGAGACACTTTCCAACATTTATGCAAACTATTATATTGGACGAAAATTAACATCTATGGAACGAATCCGGCTGCTTTCTGCTCTTGGAAAAACAAAGCATAATTTAAAAATGTTTACTTTAAATAAAGATGTCTCCCTGCCTGGTGTCACAAATATGGGAGTTGCCGATTATTACTCAGAAATGCCACTGATCTTTCATAACAGTAAAATCAATCTGAACATCACTTTAAGAAGCATCAAATCCGGCATCCCTCTTCGGTGTATGGATATCATGGGTGCCGGTGGTTTTTTACTAACAAATTTCCAGGCAGATTTACTTGATTATTTTATTCCTGATGAAGATTTCGTATATTACGAAGATGAAAGCGATATGATCAAAAAAGTAGATTATTATCTGGAACATGACGAGAAACGCAGACAGATTGCTGAAAATGGTCATCGGAAAGCTGCTGAAAACCACAGCTACGAAAAATGTCTGACTGATATTTTTTCTGTTGTCTTTAATTAAAATAATGTTTATAGCATAATAAAACGGAGTCGACGAATCGACTCCGTTCTTACATACATATCTTCTGTTGTCAGAATTAAGATTACTGTAACAGAGAAAGTACACCCTGAGTAGACTGGTTAGCCTGAGCAAGCATAGACTGTCCTGCCTGAGCAAGGATATTGTTCTTGCTGTAGTTAACCATCTCTTCAGCCATATCTGTATCACGGATACGGGACTCTGCTGACTGAGTATTCTCAGAAATGTTATCAAGGTTAGCAATTGTGTGCTCCAGACGGTTCTGAACTGCACCAAGGTTAGATCTCTGGTTAGATACTAATGCGATAGCAGACTGAATAGATTTCATTGCGCTACCTGCTGTATCAAAGCTGGATACTGTTAATTTAGTGTTGTAAGATTTCAGATTAGAAGTGTTGACATCTGCAACTGAAGAAACAGCTGAATTAGTTCCACCAAACAGAGAAGTTGCATTCATGTTCTGGATAGATACTAAGATAGCCTGTCCAGATAAAGATCCAACCTGAAGGTTTTTAGCTGTGTATGATCCATCGATTAAGTTCATGGTATTGAACTGTGTTGTAGACTGGATACGATCAATCTCAGACGTTAACTGGTTGATCTCAGACTGGATAGCATTTCTATCAGCAGTTGTATTAGTATCGTTAGCTGCCTGAGTTGCTAACTCATTCATACGCTGTAAGATAGAATGTGTCTCAGATAAAGCACCCTCAGCAACCTGGATTAAAGATACACCATCCTGTGCATTGTCAGAAGCTTTGTTTAATCCACGGATCTGGCTTCTCATCTTCTCAGAAATTGTTAAACCAGCAGCATCATCACCTGCACGGTTGATTCTGTAACCGGAAGATAATTTCTCTGAAGATTTCGCCTGTGCGCTTGTTGTGATTCCTAACTGTCTGTTTGCGTTCATCGCAGTCATATTGTGCTGTACTACCATAATTCATTTCCTCCTTGAATTTACTGCGGCTTCCATGCCGCATCAAAATTATTCTGTGGTCATCAGTCCTGGCCGTACGCTCCATTCCCTCTGCCACCAAGTAACCCTTTTTATGTAATGCTATGCATTACTTTGTTTACTTGATATTTATATCGGACTTTCTTTCCGATACTTTATAGAAAAAAGAAAAAAATTTATTTTCTTTTGACTATTTTTTGTTATCCAGAAATTGTGGTTCCTGATAATTTGCTTTCATCATACTCTTATAATACTGATTAACCACTTTCTGGCTCTGCCGCACCTCCCGCACTTGTTTACGGACAGATGCAAATTTCTGTTCCATCAGTTTCTTGTTCTGCAATTCCTGCTGCTGAATCCGAAGACTTTTATCTGTAATCATACGTATCAGTTCCTGCATCTTAAAGATTTCATCCTTATACTCACTCCGATGAAGTTCTAATTCTTCTTTTACCCTTGCAAAAACTTCCTCAAATCCGCTGTCTAATTCATTTAACTGATCAATCAGCTTTGATTTTGCATCCATAATCTGATCAAAATCATCCGGATCAAGATTTGGGTCTTCCAGACCCTCTCTCTGCTCTTTATTCTTTTGAATAATAACATCTAATATTTTATTTTTCTTCTGCAGACTCTGAATCAGAATCGCAATATATGTATTTTCTCCCATAAGCCTGCCTGTTACTGAGTCCTATGCGCAGTACGCATAACTTCTTTCCATGTATCACGCATTGTCCTTAAATGTTTCAATACTTCTTCTAAAATATCCTTGTCTTTTTTTATGTTTGCCTGACGCAACCGTCTAAGCAGATAGGAATACACCTCATCAAAATCCTTTGCAACCGGATATTTGTGGTCTAAAGTCGACTGTAATTCCTCAATAATCCGTTCTGTTTTCATAATATTGTCATGAGTCTTCTGGATACTTTTCTCTTCCACCCCCACAATCGCAATGTTACAGAACTTGATTGCCCCCTCATATAACATTAATGTCAATTCAGCCGGTGAAGCTGTCGCAATCTTATTATTGGCATATGCTGCATATCCCTGATTTACCAGCATTTCAAAAACCTCCATTGTGTATATATTTATTTCTTTAAGCTGATTATATTTTTAAATATTATCAGCCTCCAAACAGATTTGATAACGAAGATGTCTGACTCTGCAGTTTGGAAAGTGCAGTCTCCATTGCGGAAAACTTCTTATAATATGCATCTTCCTGATCCTGCAGTTTCTGCTCCCACTTTTTGATCGTATCTGTGTAATCACTATATTCTGACGCCATCTCTTTATCATTATAAACCGTATACACACTGCTCATGGTAGTCGACTTCATCTTATCTCCAAGTGACGAATAAAGTCCATCTGCCAATTGCTGCATAAATGTAATTACAGTATCCGGATCTGAAGTAATTGCTGTCATCAACTTGTCATCTTTACCTGAAGTTGACGCATCATCCTCATCACCATCAATATGATATGCATTCTGCTGATTCTCCGGTGCATTCAGATATCCAAGGGTCTTGATTCCAAAGGTAGACAGATAATAATTCTTTCCATTGATTTCAAACCCTTTACTCATTGAAGATGTCATTGAATTCATAACACTCTGCAAGGTATCATCTCTGCGCAAAAGAGAATCTTTAATCTTCGTCTCCCATTTCTCAATCTCACTGTCTGACATTGCGTCTTTCTCATCATCCGTTAACGGATCATATCCTTTGGATGACTCCGCATTGTATAGAGAAGTTATCTCATTGATCAACGAATTATACTGTGTCAAAAAGCTCTTTACTTTATCATAAATTCCCTGTACATCTGTCTGTGTCGTAATTGTGATCGCATTTGCATCACCGTCCCCAGTAACAGACTGTGCCGTAATTGTAAGACCATTGATAGAAAATGCATTGGAACTTCCCTGATATTTGATTCCATTGACGCTGATGATTGCATCCTGACCATCCACTTTCTTGGCATCTGCTGTCGCATTTGATGATGCAGTCGAAAGGTTTTCCTTGGCTGTCTTTACCTGCTCTACAAACTGCTTAATTGCAGTATCTTTGTCTGTGCCATCTTTCATCACAGCAAGAGATGCTAACGCACTGTTGTCTTTGATCGTATTCTCAGCATCCGATATCGTCTGTGTATTTGTGCTGATAATCGCAGCATAACCGTTCACTAAATCATTTACACCGGTTACGCCTCCCTTATTGGCATATGCGTCTTTTATAGCATCTGCAATCTTAGCTTTTGTATAATCCTCAGACGCATCCACATCATCTGCTGCGCTCTCGTATGCGTTTACCGTTGCAAGATTCGACTGGACATCAGCTAAATATGAATTAAACTCATCATCATTTAAACTCTGTGCCGTCTTTGATTTTTTCTGTAATGCTGTCAGCTGGTCAGATGCATCATTCAAATCAGAACGTACACTCTGTCTGTTATATTCCGTCTGTTCTATTTTGCTGACATCAGCATCTGTGTATGTAACAGTATTACCTCCATCCACATCTGTGTATGTCGTTCCATTACTATCTTTTTTTACTTCAATAAGCTGATGATTTGCCGTATCTGCACGATAAATTTTACCATCTGTTCCTGTATAATAACCTGTATCAGACTCTGCGTAACTTGCACTGCCAACTTTAACCAGATTTAAATTCGTTGTTGTCTTGTTTGCTGTTGCATCGTAATATTCCGTTGTTGTATCAATTGTAATCTTGTCATCCGGATCATTCGCATTTACATAATACGATTTACCATCTGCATCTTTTTCACTGGATATTTTGTATGTTTTTCCATCTGCAGAATATGTTCCAGTGGTTTCATCATACAGGTATTTCTTTCCGTCACTGCCTGTATGTGTATCCACGCGCTGGATATAATTGCCGGAATCATTCTTGTAATATTTTGTACCATCACCCATATCACTGGCTAATGTATAAACCGTGCCATCCTCCGAAATAACTGATTTGGTACGTTCGGTTGCAGACATGGATAACAGTTTTGTAAACTGTGCTCTCTCATCAGGATCTGTCAATCCACTCTTTTCCAATGCCTGCTGCAAATTTTTGTAAGCGGATGCATATCCATATGCACTGGTCAGATTGGCATTTTGTGCAGTGGCTGTCTTTTTGTCAGCCACTGCCTGATTATACTCTTCAATTGCCTTTTTTACCTTGGCTGTAATCTCATTATCATTTGTTGTTCCATCTGCATACTTTGCATACATCTTATAAGTATCCAATGTTGCATCTGAATCAACGTTCAATCCCAGCTTGGACAATGCATTTATACCTGCCGTATTTCCTCCGGTTATCGTAAAATCATTGTCTGCACCGGTTTCCTTTGAACTAATATAAAATCTGCGGTTTGTTGTATCATAGCTGGCATTTATCCCGGCTTCTTTCAATGAAGTAATGAACTGCTGTACTGTTGTTCCCTGACTGACAGTCAGAGATTTGGTGGTTCCATCTCCCTTTGTGAGGTTAATTGTCCCATCTCCATCCGTATAGCCAAGTTCTGCAAGTGTTGTACTTTCTGTAACATTTTTCCCCAACTGTCCACCTGTCAGATAACCTGCCTGAGCCACCTGAAGAATATTTACTTTCTGCGTACCATTTACAGCATTGCTCGTCGCAGTAACTGTCGCTTTTGTGGAATCTGAACATGTCGTGCTCTTTAAATTATAATTTTTAGAGAAACGAAGTCCGTCCAGACTTGTATAAAAGCTGTAAATCTTCGTATTCAAAGATTTCCACGCATCCTGTTTCCAGGATAATTTTGTCTGTGCCTTTTTGTATTTGTTGGTCTTGTAATTGTAGGATGATACCAGAGCAGAAATAATGGACTCTGTATCAAGACCTGATGCTAAACCGGTAATTCTGATTGGCATATTATCACTCCTATCTGATGAAAACTCTCATCTGTTGTTCTTCCTGTATTTGATATAGCTGCCGACAGTCTGTGCTGCCTTTATTTCTATTTTTGTTTACATCTTCTCGTCCACCAAAAGTCCTGCGACTTCCCAGACCTTTGCGATCATGTCAAGCGTTTTCTCCGGCGGATATTCCTTTAAGACTTCTTTTGTGTCCTTGTCCACAATCTTGATCATAACGCGGTTCGTGGCATCGTGGATGCCAAAGACTGCTTCCGAATTGTGTGCTCTCTTATTGATCTCTTCTACAGCTTTCCGGATCTGGGTGTTATTTCCTGCTCCTACGAGTGTTTCCTGCTCCTCATCCTTGTCGTTTCTGGCACTCAGACTGTTTTTGGTATCCGTACTGTTTTTGTTTTCTGCCTTCCATGGAGTCGTGATATTCTCCACTGTCTGCGTTGTGCCGCCTGTAGCACTTCCGCTGCCTGCAGCACTGCTATTTCCTGCTGCAGCTGCCTCTACGGATTTGCCGTAAGATGCTGTCGATGTTTCCTGTATCCGTTGAACTCCCATGATTCTGACCTCCGTTTCCATGGTATTCTCAGCTTCTTTCTGCTGTGATTCACACTTCCCTGTGTCTATCTGTGCATGCCGGCTATCTTGTGGCCTGTATGCTAATCTACTTAATCTGTGATTTATATCGGTTTCTTTGCGTATAAAATTAATACCGGAGCCGCATTTTTCTGCCTGTATAACAGAATGCACGGAACGAGGTACGAGTGAACAGTAACAATGTACGCTCAGCGGTCATTCTATTATTGTGAATTATGTGCTCCGGTATTTTCTTAGAGCAGATCCTTTAAAGATGCGATCGCATCGATATTGAGAGCTGCCTTATTTTCATTCTGAATCTGAAGATATACTTCCTTGCGGTATATCGGCACTTCTTTTGGCGCAGATATGCCGATTTTCACCTGATCTCCGCGGATTTCAAGTACTGTGATCTCGATATTGTTATTTACCACCAGAGACTCACCTTTTTTTCGTGTCAATGCCAGCATTTTTATTCCTCTGCTTTCTTTCTGCCTTTTACGGCTTCATATACATTAAACTTGATTGGATAATCATCTTCCACAATCACCTGACAGCCTTTTCTGGTATCTGTATTGATCACCAAAGGTGCCTTTAAATTGACAGTCGTATCTTTCTTATCCGCCGCTGCTGTCAGCGTTACAAGTATGTAAGTATTATCTTCTGTAAGATCTCCAAGTGGGATCAGCATTTCATCGCTGACCGATGGTGCATAATCCGGTTTCAGTTCATTTGGATGCATGACCGGAAAAGCAACTTCCGGTTCATCCATGGACTGAAACCACATGATTGAGGACGGTGTTCTTTCTTTTTCTTTGTCAAAAATCAGTGTAAATTTTCTCAGATCCGGAAATCCGATCATTCCATTCTCTAAAGTGATGATCTTCTCCTCATCGATATCTATCTCCCCAAAAAGCCTTGTGTTCGCTTTCATTCCCTTTTCCTCCTGATGCAGTCTGTATGATCACGACACGCATTCTAAAAATAGTGCTGTCATTTTACTGTTAATCTATTTTACAGATAGCTGAGCAGTGTCACCTGATTTACTTTTGAAGCTGCCTGCAGTGATGACTGATAAGCAGTGTATGCCGCTGTATACTCCAGAATGATATCTGAAAGTTCTCGGTCTTCATTCTTGGACTTTAACTCTTCCATCGTTTCCTGCTCATTTGACATACGGTTTTTTGTCAACGCAAGGCTCTGTCCTTTGCTTCCGACGTCTGTCAATGCAAGATTGACTTTATTCAGGTAAGTATCGCAGTTCCCAATGTAGCTGTTATAGAGTTTCTGCATATTATCATTTGCATAATCACGCTCTTTTTCGGCTGCTGCGATCCACTCTTCTAATTTTGCCTGACAGTCATCGGAAGAATATTCCTGCATTTTCTTCATGGCATTTAAATCTGTCACTTTCTGTTCTGCGTCAAGCGAACGCTGTACAGCATCGATCAGCTCATCCACATCCCTGCTGAGTCCATGATCAAATACATTTGATGCCTCTGTATTGACAGTAAGTGTCTGGTTTGCAGCCACTACATAATCGATATCCTGATAGATCTGATTGCCATCTTTATCATATTTCTCATACTTTAACTTATTGTTCGTATCTGTAATATTCGTGCAGTTGTAATAATATTCCGGACGAAGTTCACCATTTGTAAATCCGGTCTTTGTATAGGAAATATCCAAAGATGCTTTATTAGTGGAAAGTGTATCTGCTGCTGTTTTGCTGAATACCATTTCTCCGGTATTACGGATCAGCACTGCCTCTCCATCTGCAATGTCATATGATTTTGGTGTTTTCGTGGATGCTTCTAACCATTTATCATAAGAATCATATACGGTAACATTCATATTTCCCGTCTTATTGACAGGCGTTGTCCCTGTTGTATCTGTATAATTGTAACTGATCGTTACCGTGCTGCCATTTGCAGAGGTTTTTGTGGTAGTTCCTGCTGCATCTGTCACATCCAGGCTGTCAATGCTGTCATAGCCAAGACGGATTCTATTATAAGCAGCCTGGGTTGGAGAAGCGATCTTTGTGCCATCTAACACATCTGCCTTATTTCCCGGAACTGTAACATCATTTCCATAATACCGGTGTTCCTGCAGATCAGCATACGACATCTTCTGGTCGATCTCGTATGAAGTCTTTTGTTCGTCTTCCGTGAATGTCAGCTTTTTATTTGTGCGGTATCCGGTAAATACTGTTCTGCCGGCATAGTCTGCATTTCCCTCTGCATATACTTTGTCACGAAGTTTTTCCAGCTGTGTCAGGATTGTTTTCCGGTTGTCTGTCGTCAGGGAATCCTGGGCACCGTATTCACACTGGGTACGGATCGTCTTGATCACTTCCTGCATACTGGTGATCGCAGTCTCTGTTACATCTAACCATGACTCTGCATCCGGAATGTTCTTCTCGTAGTACTGGTCGATCTCACTTAAGGTACTGCGCAGACGGAGTGCACGGATCGCTGTTACCGGGTCATCAGAAGGACGCTGTATTTTTTTCTGGCTGGTCATCTGATTGTTCAGTGTGTCCACATTTCCTTTATTTCCATTGATATTAATGGATGTATTATGCAATATGATATTATTTGTAATACGCATTGCCATTTCCTCCTGTTATAAATCCGTTTATACTCCGGTTTCCTCGATCAGTTTGTCATATACTTCTGCCATAACTGAGATCATCTTGGATGATAAATTGTAGGCATTCTGGAACTTGATCAGATCAAGTGCTTCCTCATCCTCATCCACACCGGAAACAGACATTCTCTGTGTCTCAAGCGCCGCCTGTATATTTGTATAATTGTTGCTGAAGATCGTAGACTGCTGTGTATCAATGGAGATATCAGAAATCATACATTTCAGGAATCCTGATGCATTTCCTGCACGGAATAAAACCGTATCACTCTTTAATTTTGCCAGATCTTCAACCAGTTTATACTTATCTACACCATCTTCTGTATCGGTCTTATACTGTGCAGCAAGTTTAGATGAATCTTTTACACAAATGGAAGAAACGCAGATATTGGATGCTGTCAGTTTGTAATATGAGCTGGCACCACAGTCTGTTGTGTTTCCATTATTCTTATCGCTCTTTCCTAATGCATATTCCTCGCCGGTTACCTGATCTGCCCCGGTAAAGAATGAATAATAATCGGTTGCATTTCCGTCTAAATCCTGTCCTTTTAACATAATATCATTAAACAAAGAACAGAAAGAACGTAAAAACTGGTTCATCTGTGACATGTAATACGGAACACCCATGGTATCAACAGAGTTTCCAATGGATGCCTGCATTCCATCTACCTTATTGGACTGCTGCTGGCTTAATGCATCTTCAAGTTCAAATGTATAGGATGTGATCTTGCCATTGGCGTCTGTCTCAAAAGTAAAGTTTGTATAATTGTAATCTTTTCCGTAAATGGTAAGTGTACCGCTCTCAGGCACCGTCATTGCCTCAATGTCTGTGATGGAAGGACTGACAACTTTCACATGTTTGCTGTCGATCACTCTTGCCTCACCGGTAAAGTTCTCTCCGTTATTACCATCACGGATATCAAACAATGCCTTTAAGGTACCTGACATGGAACTTGCTCCCGCTTTGAAACTGTTTCCGGTTTTTTCCCATTTAACATCATATAAGCCATCCATATCGGACTGGTTTACTTTATTTTCCCTTGCAACGCATTGTAATGTTTCATAATCGTAGGTATCGACTAAGACCTGTCCACCAATCTTAACTGTAAAGTAATTGGCACCTGTTGGCAGTTCCGGATCATTTGAATTCTGTACCGGAAGTTCCTCTGCCTCTGTCGGAACAATTTCGGATAACTCATCGATCAACAGTGCTCTCTGGTCACGAAGCTCGTTTGCATAACCGCCCTGGATCTCAATGACGTTGATCTGATGATTTAAACTTGCAATCTTTTCTGCGATGGAATTGATATTCTGAACCGTGGACTTGATCTCCTCGTTGGCATTATTCTGAATATCTCCCAGACCGGATGCAACGCTGTTAAAGAATGTTGCAAAGTTCTGGGCACTTCCGATAAACTGCTGACGTGTATTCACATCTCCGGCATTGTTCTTTAAGGTATCTAAGTCATTAAACATCGTGTTTAAGATTGTTGAAAAACCTTTGGAAGAATCATCATCAATAAAATAATTTTCAATCTGCTTCAGGTAATTGAGCTTCGTCTCATATAAACCGACAGATGACTGGTTGTACCAGTATTTGTTGTCATAATACTGGTTGCGAAGCTGTTTTACGGACTCGGTCGTAACACCGGTTCCCATACTGCCGTATTTTGCATAGGCACGGATGGATTCGGAAGCAACACGGTTTGCCTGCTGTTTGCTGTATCCTTTTGTCTGTACATTCGATATATTATTTGCACTCGTATTTAAGGCAACCTGATATGCACTTAATCCTGAAGATGCAATCGTTAATCCAAAAAATGTTGATGGCATGTTAACCTCCTATGCTGCTATCCAAGCTGTGTGATCAGATGCTCGATCATCTCATTAATAACATTAATAAAACGGCTGGATGCATTGTATGCGTTCTGGTATTTGATCATATAAGTCAATTCTTCATCCGAAGAAACTCCGATTACCTGCTGTCTCTGGTTATCAACTGACTGTACCGTCTGGGACAGGTTTGTTGCAGTAGAATTGTATACATTTCCGTAGGTAGCAACCTCTTCGATCATAGCTGTATAATAGCCCTTAAAGCTGTATGCCTTTGTGTCATTCGGATTGACTGTAAGGCTTTCTTTATCCCACACTGCTGCAAGTGTCGCCATCAATGACTGATCCACATCTCCATTCTGCTGTAAATGTGGAAGTAATGTCTCATCTGTGATCAGTGCACTGTTTACTCCGGTGCTTGCCATGGTGTACTGCTTTGTCGTGTCTGTCGGATCTTCTTCATTATATAAATAATACGTCTTCGTTGTCGGTGGATTAACACTTGTATCTGTATATGTAACCTCTGTGTAACGTTCTGTTCCAAGTCTTGTAAATAACTCCTGTGGTGGCAGTTTCCCATCCGATCCAACTGCACACTTATCTGCATCTAAGATCTTCGTATTTGCTGTCACGGTATAGGTATTGCCGTCTGCATCGGTCATGGTAACGGAATTATTTCCTGTCAGGCCTGTAATATAATTTGATGCTTCTGTATTCGGGCATAAAATATCGTTGATCGCTGTTGCAATTCCATGGAACAGCTGATCCATCTGTGCTTCTGCACGGAGCATAACAGACATGCCTGTCGTATCATCATAAGTCTTGCCGTCCACTCCAAGAATATCCTTGTAATTGGCAACTTTATCTCCTCTCGCAAGCACAAGAGCTTTGATCTCTCCCATATCGTTTTTATTTTCCGTGGAAATATCACGGTTAAAATTAAACAGATAGGTATACTCACCCTTGTCCGGGTCAGAGAGATGTGACCAGTATGGTGTCACAAATCCTGTCACTTTGTCCGTCTGTTTTTCTACTTTATAGTAGCCGTTCTCATTGACAAACTCGTTGCCCTCCACGCTGACGCGCACAACACCGTTTACTTCTTCTTTATAGGAGATATCAACGAGACTTGCTAACTCATCCAGTGCTAAATCTCTTGCATCACGCAGTGTCATTGCAGTTTCAATATTTCCTGCCTCGATCTTCTGGATCTGCAGATTTAGTTCACTGATCGTCTTTCCAAGTTCATTGACCTGATCAATGTCGTCGGAAATCTGTGAATTGATATTATACTGATAACTCTTCAGTCCAGAATAAACAGCACTTGATCTGCTGGTAAAAAGCTGTGCCTTCTGAACAACAAGATTCTGATATACGCTATCCTCCGGGTATTTATATAGCTCCTGAAATGAGCCCCAGAAATCGGTTAATGCATTCTGAAAAGCCTGTCCCTCTAATTCCTGATAATAGTTCTGCACCTCTGTCAGTGCCTCACTGGTCGATGCATAAAAAGACTGACGGCTTGATTCTGTACGGTATAACCGATCTAAGAATACATCTCTTGAATGGACAACATCTCCGATCGTTACACCAAGACCGGATTGCTGATTGCTGATTGCTGCTGTTGTATTAAATGTGACATAGTCACGGTCTGCAAACAAAACGCTCTGACGCACATATCCTGTTGTGTCTAAGTTCGCCAGGTTGTTTGATGTTACGTTAAGTGCATTCTGACTGCTCTGTAAACCGGCTACGCCGATAAACATACTTCCAAAACCATTTGCCATGGTAGTTCCTCCCTGCTTTTACTATTGCTTCGCGTCGAATCCACTGCTGCCTAAGATATCGCCTGTATTATAGGCATTCTTATCATAGTTGGCAGTCTCAGGTGCCTGTCGCGTACTTCTCAGCAAGGTAAGGTCAAATTCCACCATCTCCAATGCCTGTTTTAAAAGTGCTTCATTCTGTCTGTTTAGCTGCTGCATCTTAGCACCGGCCTCAAGCAGCCTGTCACGCTGTCTGGTAAGTGCTTCCTGTTCTTTTGGCTGCTTGTTAAGATATCCGATCATCTTTGTGATCGTCATCTCTTCCGGGCTCTGACCTAAGACAGTCGCCATATCCGTCAGGACACGGTTTCTTTTATTGGAAAGATTAAGAAGCACGCTCGCAGCATCCTGCTCTCTCGTCGTAACATCCGTAAGATGTTCGATATTGCCCTGCACCACTGCATCTGTTTTTTCAGATGCAAGTGTGATCAGTTCCTGATACTGCTTCTCCTCTTTACCCAGCACATCCAAAAGCTCTTCCATTAAACTAGCCACAGATTCATCCTCACTTTTACTTTACTAAAGCATTGTACTTTTCTAATAACTTATTCGCGAAATCATTCATATCCACGTTATAATTACCAGAGTCCAACCTTTCCTTTAGCTGTGCGACTCTATCTTCCCTGATATCCGAAGCATCTGCCACTGCCTGCTTTGCGATCTGGTAATCACGTCCCATAGAAGAGATCTGCACTTCATCGCGTCCGGTGCTCATCTGCTTTGTGTTCTGCACTTTCTGCGTTTTCTCTCTATTGTAAAGTTGTGCCACCTGATTATAAGCTTCTACTCGCATAATGGCATCTCCTTTCTTCCTTGAAATTCGCTTTCTAGTGTTTATATCGGACGAATCATTTTTTTCATTAGCGCAAATATGAAAAAAGAAAATGACAGGTCACCACTTTTCGCAGTATCCTGTCATTTTTCTACTGGTATTCACGGATCAGGCAGTATTGTTTCAGTGGGAAGTTCTTCTCCACAATTCCATACACCTGAAATCCAAAGTTTTTATAAAAATCTACATTTTTTTCATTGTGTGTTTCCAACGATATCATCATGTGGTGTTCCTGCGCATATGTGATCGTTTCATCTAACAGTTTCGCAGCGATCCCATGGTGCTGCATTTCCGGATCGACTGCAAGATAAATAATATGAAGTCTCTGTGTCTGGTGCAGCTGATCGGTCCAGCTTGAGTTCAGGTAATCCCCACCCTTGATAAAATTGTGGAACGTCGCAAGTGTCGGATCTTCCTTGATCAGGAAAGCGTCCGTATGGATCGTCGCCCATGACTCCGTCAGAAAAAAGTGGAACATATTAATGTGTTCCGCCTCATCCGACACGACAAGAATGCTGTTTAACTCTTCACTGTCCGCAAAAATCTCACATGTCTCATAAAATTCATCCATATCACATTGAAATAATTCCGGCATCAGCCGTTTTCTTATTTCGGCATCCGGGATCAGCGTTTCATAGAGTGGATCATGCGCAAAACAGCGGTATAAAAGCTGCTCTAATTTTGGCAGATCCTCGCGCTGTACCCGGTATAATTTGTCCGATTTCATATTTTTCTTATCCCCTTTTTATTGTGTCAGAACATTTCCTTTACCGTCTGACTGATTTCTTTTAAAGTCTCGCAGAGACGTCTGGTCTGTTTTTTATAGCATTCCTTTAAGTAATGCAGTTCTTCCCGGTAATCTGTGTCTGCTTCTTTTCTCTTTTTCAGCAGGCATTTCACCACATGGTAGAGATCTTCATGCCCTAACAGCCTGCCGTAACCCCATTTCAGACGATCTTTGGGCTGATTGAACACATAGTCCGTAAAATGGCGGTAAACATATTCATCAAACATAAATGCATACGCATTGTTATCCACCTGATATATTTTTTCCAGTGCTTTATCCACATCAGATTGTTCCAGAGCGTTTACAGAGTCCTGCAATAAGCCAATATTTTTCCACAATATCTCATGTGGGAAAAATACCTCTCCATACCAATCAATGCGGACAAAATGATCCTGCTCCTGTTTGAATTTTACAAGCAGTTGTTTTTCTCTTTCCCTGTTTTCCGCAAAGAGCTGTTCTGCCTCTTGCATGTTACCTTCTGCAAGAAGTGCGTAGTAGCGGGTATTGATAGCGGCAGTCTCTTCGTAAGACTGTTTTGCTTTTTCCTGTGCCTCTTCTGTTACCTGAATTAATTTTTTTGTGATTGCAGCGATCTGTTCCTGTGTTTCTTCCACTTTCGCTGTGATTTCACTGCCTCCGGCAAGTATGCGCTCTAACACCGGTGTAAAATCAAGCGGCACAACTGCCGTTTCATCCAGTGCTAAGATCAGCAGTGTGAACAGCTCATGGTGCAGCCGGTAAACCGCCTCATCATAAAAATCATCATTATCAAACTGGGAATGGTAATGTGTTTCCATGAAACTTCCGCCGGTAAAATCATTGACCATGGAAGGGATTCCTGCGATTGCCATCGAAAAATCATCTGACCAGGTTTCGATCGGTGCCGTCACGCTTGTCATCTCAGGATAAGCCTTTGTCAGTTCCGGAAGTCCGTCTAAATATTCTTTTATATAATGTACATATTCATAACAGCAGCGGATTCTTGCACGCGTGCCGTGTGCCAGCGCCGGCAGCTCAAAATTCAGATCTGCGATCACTTTTCCGACCCATTCCGGATGTGCGGTAAAAATCTGCTCGTAAGCTCCGGTCGACCAGTCAAAGTTGGAATCAACAACGCCCCATTCCTCTGCCGCCATCGCACAGAACACGATCGTGTTGTTCGGCTTGAATCCGCTTTCAATCAGCGTTTTTGCAATGCCAAACATCATGGCGACTGCCGTATTATCATCTTGAAATCCACTGAAATAGGAGTCATAGTGTGCAGATAACAATACCATGCGCTCCGGGTGTTTTCCCGGAATACAGCCTGAAATGTTATAAGTCGTGCAGTCACGTTTTACCCGGCTGTCGGCTTTCAACCATACGGTTGCTTCTTTCTCTCCATCCAGCAGTTCCCGCAATAATGCAGCATCCTCCCTTGAGATGGAAAATGCCGGTGCATCCTCCGGTCCGGCGATATCCTGTGCGTTGAGTGCCTTCGCATCGACTTCTCCATAACCGCCACACTGCACAGCGATCACTGCCGCCGCACCTTTTAAATGTGCCTGATAAACCGGATAATTGATCCACCACTCATCTCTCTGGTTGATATCCACTAACACCAGTTTTCCGGTTACATCTTTCCCTTCATAATCCGCTTCTGTTCCCTTTCCAAGATACATCAGGGAAAATGCCTGCTCACCGTCCGTTACAAAATCTGTCTGATATGCCCCGAGCAATGCGGTATGCCTTTTTCCCTCTTTCGTTTCAAACGTAAGCTCCGCATTTTCAAACTCCCAGCCATCCACGGTAACCGCATTTTTACATACATCCGACAGTCCAAGTTTTTGCATCTCATCCTTTAACATTTCCCCTGTCAGGAATTCTGCCTTCGAACCCGCAGGACGGTAACCGAGTTTCTCGTTTGAGCGAAACTGCTCCATCCGTTTTGCAAGCTGGTACGAGTAATCCGTATCAATATTTTTTATGACCGCTTCCTGCATTGTCATGTGTGTCACACCTTCTTTTTTGCTTCTATTTTTGCTGTTTTTTGTGTTATCTATTTCTTTTTGTGTTCAAATTATTTCCTGTTTTTGATTATAGCACACTTTTTTGTTATGAACAGTCTTGTGGGGGGATTTTGAGCCGATATAATTATGTGGATGGGTTCGATTCGGATGGACATGGCTGTCGGTATTATTATCGGCGGTGCTTTTACAAGTATTGTGTCGTCACTGGTCGAGGATATTATCAACCCGTTTCTTGGAATTTTCGGTGGCATGAATTTTGACAAGCTGCACTGGAATATTGTTGGGGATGTCACATTGAATTACGGAAAGTTTCTGACTGCCGTGATGAATTTCCTGATCATGGCTTTTGTTGTATTTATACTGGTGAAAGCGTTAAATACCGCTGCCCGCATTGCACCTCTATCTTAGATGCAAAGGCAGTGGAAGCATTTGAGAAAAATTTGTAATTTTCATTTGCCACAGCAGATGAAAATTCAGGCAAGTAATTATACGAAATGTGAATGATACATTACACTAGTTCAGGCTGTCTGTCTTTGTGTCATGAACGATACAAAGCAGGCATGTCTGTCCATCCATTTTCCGATCAGTCCGATCACTTTTCCCATAGTAAATGCGGCTAAAATAGTTCCGATCCCAAGGCCGTCAAGATGTCCTAAAAATGCAAAGGTCAGTCCGGCTGTCACGGCAAGGCAGGTAACATCAAATCCAACTTTGATCTTAGAATAGGTAACGGATGTGATATCCGACAATTCTCTCGGGAATAAATCCGTCGGTATGATCGGCAGTTTGCATCGGTTCGACAAAGCAATTCCAATACAGAGCAAAATATAACTGATCAGAAAATAGATTACACGATATCCCGGCGTCAGCGGCAAAACATTGATCCAGCTCTCATGCACATCCAATAATTCGCTGAATGCAAATCCCACTACAAAACTGAACAGATACTGCGGCACAAATTTTTTCCGCAGGATCATGAGGCTTAGCACCAGAAGTCCCTGAAATATATAAGTCCAGGTTCCAAGCGATACGCGTGTGAAAACTTCGGAAAATGCATACGGCACGCTTGATATTGCCGAGATGCCTGCGCCGGAATGCAGCATCAGTACAACACCAAGACTGTTGATGGCAACTGCGACCATGAGTGCAAGTTCCCCGCGGACCGTGCGGCGGGATTTTTCTTTCTGTATTTCTGTTTCTTTCATTTTAAATATTTCCTCCCGGGGAAGTTTTTACAGAAGTCCTGTTTCTGCATTTATGGCCATCCCCAAATTTCAGAAACACTTTACACCTTTCTAATCCATTTAACAAATCAATAGTTTTTATAGTTTGATAGACAGTATCTATTAATCGTGATAAAATGAGCAAAACAGGGAGGAAAATCCTCTCCTCGCCATTGGGCAAATTTTACCATGTAAAATTGGATTTTGCTTCGCAAAACAAGGAGGATTGCCATGAACTTATTCCAGCTTCGTTATTTTGTAACTTTAGCAAAAATGCAGCACTACACAAAGGCTGCACATGAACTTTGTATCACACAGCCTAGTTTAAGCCATGCGATCTCGCAGTTGGAGGCAGAACTTGGCGTGGCACTTTTTGAAAAAAGCGGGCGCAATACTACACTCACAAGTTTTGGGGAAGAGTTTTTAATCTGCGCAAACCGCACGCTTGCCACATTGGATTCCGGAGTTTCATCCATGCAGCGGAGCGCACGCGGTGACGGATTGATCCGGCTTGGCATGCTGCGTTCCCTCGGTATCAGTTTCATTCCGCAGCTTGCCGCGCGTTATCTGGCATCCCATCCTGAGCATGATGTGCGTTTTACATTTCATACCGGCTCGACCGGCGATCTTGTCAACGGTCTCTCGGCAAGGGATTATGATCTGATTTTCTGTTCCATGCCGCCGGAGACAGAATCGTTAGACACTGTGCCGATCACCCACGAGGATCTGGTACTTATCGTTCCAGGCCATCACCCACTGGCAGCAAAACAGTCCGTTGCATTGACGGAAACGCTCATCTATCCACAGATTTATTTTTCCCACGGTTCCGGTATGCGTGACGTTGTGGACCATCTGTTTTCACAGATCAATGCAGTACCGCAGATTGCCTATGAGACAGAGGAAGCCGAGGTGATTGCGGGACTCACTGCACAGGGTTTTGGCATTGCCGTCGTTCCTTATATGGATCTTTTATTAAAGCTGGATGTGAAGATTCTGCAGATCAGTGCGCCTGTATGGGAGCGTAATCTGTATATGATTCATGACCGGCAGGCGTTTATGCCGCCTGCCGTAAGAAATTTTTGTGAATTTGTTTTAAAAGAATGTAAGTATCCTATGATACCAGATTAATTCTGCCACTGGATCTGTTGTTTTGTGAGCATTGGATAATGCACCGGAACACTTCCGTCAAGATCTTCTCTGTGCATGTCCACCGCCGTGATCTGGCTGTTGGAATATGTGGTGTAGTAATAAATTCCACGGCTTGCATTACAGCAGGAGGTGTAGATCGTGATCTCATATTTTCCATCGGATACCTCGCAGCAGCCTCTCTGCTGGTCGACAGATCCTAAGATATGGAAAAACTGTGCCACACTCTCCTCCTCGGAATCGTCAGAAACTGCGTTCATTTTTGTAAACGCGACTCTCGCAAAACGGGAAGCTGATGAAAGATCACCCGGCAGTCCTAATGCTCCCATGCCACGACTGTACATATTCAGATCCAGTTTATCCGCAAAATGATTTTCCGGCTGTTTTGGTGACAGTCCCATGTAATTATTCAGCATAAACATCTGCTGCTCAAATGGCGGATTGTTTGTCAGGACACCAACCGGATTTTCATGGATATGCAGTCCGTCTTTCATGGATTCTACTGTAATCGATCCACTCTTATCTGAGATGATCCAGTGTAGCATGCCGGACGGCAGATTTTCACTGAACGGCGTATCCACAATATTTAAATCTGCAATCAGCTCCCGCACCTCATCTAACGTTGCGCACTGCGCAAGCACCCATGGAATAAATTCAAAGGATGCCACATTTTTTTTACCGCTTTCTTCCTTATGATAATATGCATTGCCGACAAAATTAAGTCCCGCCATGCCGACGCCTTTTTCGTTCACCGCATCATAATAAAGCGGATAATCTCCTGCCATGTGCGCCATGCCAATGATCGCATAATGTTTTTCCAGATTTTCCGTGTGACGGAAATGAAATGGATAATTCCGCGGTGTCACCGCGATTTCCTCGCCATAAGAAAATTCATAATCTAATGTTCTTCCAAAATAAAAGTCTTTCGTCAGGTAAGTTGCTGCTGTACACATAAAATTCTCCATTCTTATATTGTTTTCAAGCCGGGGCTTTCGTGCGAAAAATCTAGCCAATCTCGTCCACGTTTGCCCCACGCAGTTTAATTCCGTCTGTCTGTTTTAAATCCTGCTGGTATGGATTCGACTCATTATAATATCTGATCTGTGTGTCCGTCACACCACCGGAAATATAAGAACGGCCACATTCCGGGCAGACCGATGTCTGGACTCTGACGGATGCAGATACCACTTCGCCGTTTTGCGTGGCAGCTTTGTGATACGCATTGGAAACATGCTGCCCCTCATGTGCCCGGACAGCAGAAGATGCCGCTTCCGGTGAAATATGCGCAGCATTTTTAAAGGAAACATTCGCTTCGTTAGAGCCATCAACATATTTGCGGTTTTTACAGGTCTGGCACTCTGTGGTCTTAGATTTATCGACCGCGCCTTTCTGTCCCAGTTCATCTTTATTATTAACATTATTCCGCTGATTTAAATTATTATCATAGGAATCTGTGATATTCCATTTGTATCCATCCACGCCACCGATCATAACGCTCCTCCCCTCCATCCCCATAGGTCTTTTATACCCAAGATTCATCATACGGCAAATCTGCAATTCAATATGCCAATTTTTACAGTTGAGATAATATGATTAGGGTGTCAAAAGGTGGTTCATAACTTAGCGATTGTCAAATTGCACAAAGCCGAGACTGTTTTTGTGACTTTGGGAGAAAATTAGAAAATCTTAGTATGCCTGTCTATTTACAGTAATGTTCTGCCACGGACGGCAGAACAAGGCTTCACGAGCCATGGAAGGCTCGTTGAATGCCGTTTACGTCACTCTGTGAAAAACTGATTCAGGCATACTTAGTTTTTCTTATTTTCGGACAACGGAACAAAACAAGTTCGGTTTTGTGCAATTTGACAGACCCAAAATTGAAAACCACCTTTTGACACCCGAATCATAATATGCGACAAATACGAAATTCATCCTACTAATTTTCATAACTGCCGGTTTCAAAATTGCTCGTTCACCTTTATTATACGCCCGATCTTACCGTCTTTCAATCCGTCTTCTGATTCTCCTCCATAAAACAGCCGACAAAATAACTGCTGCATAATCCGTCAATGCCTGTCCGTAAATGACACCGTTTAACCCCATACACGCATTTAACAGGTACAAAAGCGGTATCAGAAGCAGTCCCTGACGCATAACGGAAAGTATCGTCGCCGGAAATGAATTTCCTACTGACTGCATACAGTTCATATTGACAAATAACAGCCCTATGACCGGCCCGGAAAGCATGTAGGCGATCAGCATTTTCACGCCATAATACACAACTTCCCCGTCACTGATGAACAGCCTTATGATCGGCTCCCGTAAAACAAAAAACAGCGCCGTAGCTAAAATGCCGACAATGACACAGCATTTTTTTGTATACCGTTCCACGGAAACAAACCGCTTGTGATCTCCAGAACCATAGTTATATCCCAGAAGCGGCTGCACTCCGTTTGCCAGTCCCATCTGTAAAAATGTGATAAACATGTTTGCCTTAAACACGATGCCGATCGCCGCCACCTGCAGCGGATCTCCGGTCTGTCCGACAAAAAAGTATCTGCCATGTTGTATACAACTGTTACCAGACTGCTGATCACACTCGGGATTGCCATCTTTGCAACCGCCTTCGGGACGGGAAGGCTGCTCATCAGTTCATTTTCGTTCATTTTTTCTCCTTTCTTTCGGTGGTTTTTCATGAAAAAACGCTTTCACACGAATTACCATTTCTACACCGATATATACATACTTTAACGGGGGCAGTTTAGTCAGAATCCAGATTTTCCAGCATTTTCTGTGCCACTCTCAAAAAGATTTCTTTTTCCTCTTTTGAAATTCCCCGCAGGAGCAACGCTTCGGACTCTTCAATCTCTGCGCGAAGCGCATCTTTGATGCCTGCCGCTTTGTCCTGAAATACGATTCTTTTATAGCGGGCGTCATTTTCCTCCGGCACGCGGTCAAGTATTATTTGTTTCTAAAAATTCTATTTCGCGAGACCTTTTTCCTGATTTTGGAAGCTTAATAACATGCATCCTGCTATCCTCAATATATAATGGGCGAAAGTTCCTTTGTCCAAGTCTCTTTCGCCCATTTCTTCTTTCTTTTTGACATTTTCACAGTCTTTTCGGGCGAAACCATCTTCTGTTCTCCTGTTTTCGCCCTGATTTTTTCATTTTCGTGGGCTATTGGCTTCATCCTTATAACGCTTTCGCCCATTCTCTTCTAAATCTCCATTGGTCTTCGATAAAAATGGGGGAATCTCTTTCGTTTTCACTTCATTTCACCCATTTCTTCCTTTTTATACCCCCTGCACGATTTCATTTAAGAAATACGCATGCACCCTTGCATCTTCACTCACTTCCGGGTGAAAACTGAGCGCAAGCTGGTTTTTGTAGCGGACTGCTACCGTATTGCCATCCACTATCGCCAATGTCTCCACCTGCGGATTTAAAATTTCATCAATATATGGTGCACGGATAAAATTCATCCGGTAAGTTCCAATGTGTGCAATCTCTGCGTCCGTGACAAAGCTTCCGAGCTGTCTGCCATAGGCGTTGCGCTTCACGCTTACCGGCAGGGTTTTTAAATACGCTCTGTCATCGTTGGAAACACGCTCTGCTAAAAGGATCAGCCCTGCACAGGTCGCAAGCACCGGTGTACCCGCTTCGATCAGTTCTTTTAACTGGTCAAACATGCCAAGATCTCTAAGCAGTTTTCCCTGTACCGTGCTTTCACCTCCGGGAAGCACGATCCCCTGCAGTCCGCCATTCTGCACAGACTCTTCCAAATCCTTTTTCTGACGGATCAGGAATGTATCCGCGCCAAGCCCGTCAAGCATCGCCTGATGCTCCGCAAATGCGCCCTGCACCGCAAGGATTCCGATTGATACTTTTTCTGACATGATATTCTCCATTCTTGCGCTGTTTTTTGCGCATCTCAAGTTTGTGCGTAAGCACAAATCCTGCGTGTGAAAAATCTTATTTTTCACACTAATCTCCATTTCTGAGCAATTTATTTCCCACGCTCTGCCATAAGCAGCTGTATCTCGTCCTCGTTGATGCCGACCATCGCTTCTCCTAAATCTTCAGATAACTCTGCAATCAGTTTTGCATCATTGTAATTGGTCACTGCCTGTACGATTGCTGCTGCACGTTTTGCCGGATTGCCGGATTTGAAGATACCGGAACCTACAAATACGCCCTCAGCGCCAAGCTGCATCATCAGTGCCGCATCTGCCGGAGTTGCCACACCGCCTGCTGCAAAGTTTACAACCGGAAGTTTTTTGTGGTCATGCACATATTTTACAAGATCATATGGAACCTGAAGCTGTTTTGCTGCCTCGAAAAGTTCATCTTCACGTTTTGCCGCAACTGCCGCGATCTCGGAGTTGATCAGTCTCATATGATGTACCGCCTGAACCACATCACCGGTTCCCGGCTCCCCTTTGGTACGGATCATCGCTGCGCCCTCAGCGATTCTTCTGAGTGCCTCGCCTAAATTTTTTGCTCCGCAGACAAACGGCACCTGAAATTTTGTCTTGTCAATGTGGTAAACATCATCTGCCGGAGAAAGCACTTCACTCTCGTCAATGTAATCGATCTCTAATGCCTGTAAGATCTGTGCCTCCGCAAAATGACCGATTCGGCATTTTGCCATAACCGGAATGGAAACCGCACCCTGAATCTCCCTGATCAGCTTCGGATCACTCATTCTTGCCACACCGCCTGCCGCTCTGATATCCGCTGGGATCCGCTCTAATGCCATAACCGCACATGCTCCTGCTGCCTCTGCGGTTTTTGCCTGCTCGGCATTTGTGACATCCATGATGACACCACCCTTTAACATCTGTGCCAGTTCACGGTTTAATTCATACTGCTCTTTTGTATTATTTATATTACTCATAACTAACTTTCTCCTTTTTCAGACAACCAGTTTGATTTTCTGCGCAGTTTTTCAAACAGTTACTCTGTATCAATTTCTTTCCGGATCCTGATGTTATGAAGTATAAGAAAAAACTGGATGCATGAAAACATCCAGTTTTTTCTTTTTCAGCCATGCCAGTTTGTAATTAACATGATCTGAGCATTCATTTTTTATTTCAATCCATGATACCATATCAGCACCAATAAATCTTCTATGCCCGGACTGCCCAGCGCATCTTCGTAGACCGCGCTCTTCCATTCTGTGCACATTCCTGTGCACTCGGTCTTACAACATCTTTTGAATAATCTGCATAAATTCCTGCACGACAGCCTTCTTTTAATGCTTTCTTGACCAGCTTATCCTCCCCGGAATGAAACGTGAGGATTGCCACACGTCCCCCTGGTTTTAAGGCGTCTGGCAGTTTTTCCATGAATTCATATAAGACCTCAAACTCACGGTTCACATCGATGCGGAGTGCCTGAAATGTACGCTGACAGGTCTTTTTGATCGTGTCTTTTTTTTCTTTTTCCGGCAGAAAATCCAGTGTTTTTTCAATCACTTCGCGCAATTTTGTCGTCGTGTCGATCCGGCTGCCCTTTCGTATCTCGTCGGTGATCGCCTTCGCAAGCTCCTCACAGTAAGGTTCATCGGAATTTTCATAGAGCATTCCGGCAAGTTCCTCCCTTGTGATGGTATCAAGACGTTCTGCCGCGCTGATTCCTGCTTCCTGATTTAAGCGCAGGTCAAGTGGACCATCCACCTTAAATGAAAATCCACGCTTTGGATTGTCGATCTGCATGGAAGATACACCCAGATCCGCTAAAATGAAATCAAAACCGCCGGCTTCTTTTGCGATCTCATCGATCGTACAGAAATTCTGCAGCCGGATCGTCAGGATATCCTCTCCGTACCCGAGTTCTTCCAGTCTCTTTTTCGTCTTGGCGGACTCCTCCGGGTCAACATCGGTTGCATAGATATGCCCCTGTCCGTTCAGACAGGCAAGCATTGCTTTTGTATGCCCTCCATATCCTAACGTAGCATCAAAACCGGTCTCGCCCGGCTGGATATTTAAGGTATCAAGAATTTCCTGCACCATAATGGAAATATGCATTCCTGCCGGCGTGTTTCCCTTTTTGATGACATGTTCGATCGTATCCTGATATTTTTCCGGCTGAAGTTCTTTATACTTTTCCTCGAACTTCTTCGGGTATTTTCCTTTATAACGTACACGCCTTTTGTGCGGTGTCTGCTGTTCCTGTTCCATATGTCTGTCCTTTCTGTTTCCAAATCATGGTTTCAAAAAAATATTTCTTATGATGATCTCAAAACCACCCTTTTCCATGAACAACTAATATCTTTCATTATAATTGCTGGATTGGAACAATTCAATGCCTGATTGCTTTGCGCATTATAAAAAATCCCACAACACAAAAAATGCCCTCTTCTGAGAGACATTTACCCGCCTGCTTAGAAAAGAGCATTTTTACTTCATCTGAAATTGTATTCACTGACAAACTGCATGTAATCCCAAATTATATGTAATCCTAAATTACATGTAATCCTAAATTACATAGAATCCCAAGTTTACACCATCATCCATATCTACTAGATATTCAGCAGATCACTGAATACTTTCAGTGCACCGTCTGTCTCATGTGCAAGAACACGTTTTGCAAGGACTTTACCAAGCTGAACACCTTCCTGGTCGAAGCTGTTTACATTCCATAAGAATCCCTGGAACATAATCTTATTCTCGAAGTGTGCTAATAACGCACCAAGAGAGCCAGGATTTACCTGATCACCGATAATGATGCTGGATGGACGGCCGCCCTCGAAGTTCTTGTTGCGGTTCTCATCGGATTTACCACATGCAAATGCAACGATCTGTGCTGCAACGTTTGCACACAGTTTCTGCTGGCTTGTGCTGTCCTGGATCACAACATCGGTTCCGATCTGGTTATTCTTAAATCCAACGAACTGAAGTGGAACAATGTCGGTTCCCTGATGTAATAACTGGTAGAAAGAGTGCTGTCCATTTGTTCCTGGCTCACCAAAGATCACCGGGCCTGTCGGATAGCTGACCGGCTCACCGAAGCGGTTTACAGATTTACCGTTTGACTCCATGTCAAGCTGCTGTAAATGCGCAGGGAAACGGTTTAATGCCTGGGAATATGGCAATACTGCAGTGCAAGGATAACCTAAAACGTTTCGCTCATATACACCGATCAGTGCATCAAGCATCTCAGGGTTCTTTAATACATCTTCATTTGCGGAAAGTTTATCTTCGGCTGCTGCACCCTCTAAGAACCGTGCAAATACTTCCGGTCCGAATGCCAGGGATAAAACGGCTCCGCCGACTGCGGAAGTGGAAGAGAAACGTCCTCCGATATAGTCATCCATGAAGAAAGCTGCCAGATAGTCATCGCTCTTTGCAAGCGGGGATGTCTCACTGGTAACTGCGATCATATGTTTCGAAGCATCTAATCCTGCTTTCTTTAATGCGTCTTTTACGAAAGATTCATTTGTTAATGTCTCAAGTGTGGTACCTGATTTGGAAACCAGTACGAAAATAGAGTGTGCCACATCAATGGAATTTAAAACTGCTGCTGCATCATCCGGGTCAACGTTGCTGATGAATTTTGCTTCCATCTTGAATGTGTTGTTTTTCTTTGCCCAGTTTTCTAATGCAAGATACATAGCACGAGGACCAAGATCACTGCCGCCGATACCGATCTGAACAACTGTTGTAAACTTCTCACCTGCTGCGTTTGTGATCTCGCCTGCATGTACTTTGTTTGCAAAATCAGCAATGCGGTTCTGCTGCTCTACATAAAAAGCACGTTTGTCCACGCCGTCAGCGTTTACTGCATCACCAAGCTGTCCACGTGTCATATGATGAAGTACCAGACGTTTTTCACCGGTATTTACAACTTCACCATTGTAGAGAGCCTTAAATTTCTCTGCAAGCTGTGCCTCTTTTGCAAGTTTTACGAGTGCATCAAGCACATCATCATCAACAGCTTTTGCTGCATAATTGTAAGTAAATCCCTCAGCCATAGGAATGCTGTAATTTTTTACACGCTCTGCACCGTTCTCGCCTGACATTACTTCTGCAAGGTTTACGCGGGAAGCCTTTGAAAGTTCCTTATAGGAATCAAGGGTGTCTAAGTTGTTCCAGGTAATCATAATGTCCTCCTTGTTTTTCAGAGAGAAATACCCGCTCCATAAGAATCGCGCATTTTCCTCCATAAATATATTTTTAGGTACTTAAAATTTTTTTAGCTTAAGTGATTATACTATTAAATATCTGCAAGTTCAAGCCTCTGCCTTAAGATCGCGAAAAATTACTAAAAAAATTAAAAAATTGTGCACTTACGACCATGTCTGTAATTTTCAGACGGACATTATTTTCCCTTTTTGAACGATGTTTTTTATCTGCAGATCTTTATCCAGCAATAGCAGGTTTCCATAATTTCCAACTGCAATCCTGCCGTAATCTTTCTCCACACCGATCGATTCTGCAGGATTTTCAGTTGCTGCCAGGACTGCATCCTCGAGCGGTATTCCCATATTCAGTACACAGTTTTTCATGCAGTCAAACAGGTTTGTGACACTGCCTGCGATAACACCCGGATCTTTTGTCAGGACGGCTTTTCTGCCTTTTACGGTCACGCCCTGCCCGCCAAGCTGGTAGTCCCCGTCCAAAAGTCCCGTAGCTTCCATACTGTCTGAGATCAGAATAACTTTATCTGCCCCGAAAATACGGAATGTCGTTCTCACCATCGCCGGATGAATATGAATACCGTCTGCGATCAGTTCCACCTCGGCTCCTGCCTCAAGTGCCGCTATGATGGGTCCCGGCTCCCTGTGATTGATCCCCGGCATGGCATTATAGAGATGTGTCATATGGCCCACGCCTTTTTCCAATGCCTCGCGCGCCGTATCGTAATCACTGCAGGTATGCGCGATAGAGATTTTTACCTGGTCATGGCACTGTTCGATAAATTCCATCGCACCTTTTTCTTCCGGTGCGATATCTACCAGTTTGATCAGCCCGCCGCTTCTCTCCTGCAGACGCAGAAACATTTCTTTATCTGCCGGCATAATATATTCCGGATTCTGCGCCCCGGCTTTTTTTAGATTGATAAACGGTCCTTCCATATTGATGCCGACCAAATCTGCTCCGGTATCTTCTTTGTAATCTGCCGCCTTGTCCATGACATGTCCTAAGATTTCTTCATTATAGGACATTGTCGCCGGGCAGATGGCAAGAACACCATTTTTTGCCTCATATTCTGCTATTTTTAACAGTTCTTCTTTCGATGCCTGACAGAAATCATAGCCTACCGCCCCATGAAAATGAATATCCACAAGTCCCGGTATCGCATACATGCCTTCCCCGTCGATCACATCCTCATCTGTGGCAGTAATCTGACCGTTCTCTGCGATCTCTGCGATCCGTTCATCTTCGATCCTGACATCTTTCTTTTCAAACTTATGATCTTCTGTATAAACCAATGCATTTTTTATGATCATTTTGGATTTTCCCCCTTTTAAATCTCCGAAAGTGCATCCTCATCTGCGATCAGTGTGAAATCCGGATGCATCTGCAGAATGGATGCCGGGACTTCCGGTGTGACCGGTCCGGTAAATGCTTTTTTGATGATATCCGCCTTGTTTTTTCCATTTGCGATCATGATGACTTTCTTTGCCTGTACGATTGGCAGGATACCCATGGTATATGCCTGACGCGGAACTTCATCCTTACTCTCAAAAAATCTCTTGTTTGCCTCGATCGTGCTCTCCGTCAGTTCCACACAGTGTGTATTTTTTTCAAAATGATCCGCCGGTTCGTTAAAACCGATGTGTCCGTCCAGACCAATTCCAAGAAGCTGCATATCAATACCACCGGCTGTTTCTATGATCTTGTCATATTCCCTGCAGACTTCCTCACTGTTAAGATTTTCTCCGTTTGGAATGAAAATGTGGTCTTCCCTTACATTTACATGTTTAAACAGATTTTCCTGCATAAAACTCCAGTAGCTCTGTTCGTGGTTTCTTTTGATTCCTCTGTATTCATCCAGATTGATCGTTGTAACTCCGGAAAAATCAACCTCACCGTTGTTATATGCTTCCACGATCTTTTTATATGCCCCCACAGGTGAACCACCTGTAGCAAGTCCTAAAACCGCATCCGGTTTTAAATTTACCTGTCCTAAAATCAAATTTGCTGTCTTTACAGAAACCTCATCATAGTTTTTTACTTTAATAATTCTCATGTTGTTTTCCTCCCTCTCCCTACTGGTATGAATCATATGACATCATAAAACGCTCTTTTACCGGCTTTGTATCAACCCCACATAACAGGCAGCACATGATACATGCGCCATATACCGGCGGATAGTCCGGAACGTCTAATTCAATATCCGGATGCAGCATCTCTTTTAACATTTCCCGGAATGCCGGTTTCTGTTTTAAAATTCCGCCGGATGCAACCACATATTTTCCGATATCATAATGATCCACGGCAAAATTGATAAGTTCCGCTAAACATGCTGCATTGTTCTTTAAAATCTGCTCTGCGATTTTATCCCCATTTTCATATGCCAGAAATACGCACGGCGTAAACGAAGCAATATAGGACTGGTTTTTACTGTAGATGTCCTGGATGCTCTCCCATACCGTATTCCCTAATTTTTCCTCAACAAGATCCGTCAGTATCGTATGTTCTCCGATCCCGTCCCTTGCATCCTGCGCTGCACAGATCGCATCCCGTCCGATGTGGTAGCCGCTGCCGCCTTTATCAAGCAGATATCCCCGCCCGCCAAAATGCTTTAAATTTCCATTCTGGTTTGCGTAAATGATCATTCCGGTTCCGCTGATTGCAGCCACACACCGGTCAAGATTTTTTCCACAGGCAATGACGTTATAGATGTCATTTTCGCACTGGATTTTTACTTTCGGATATTTTTCTTTTAACATCTTTTTGATCTTTGATGTATTGTTTCCGGAATCTAATCCTGCAGCACCCACAAAGATTCCGCTGATCTTCCCCTTGATCTTCATGAGCGTATCAATGCCAAGCTGCAGGATGTTCATTGCCTCCTCCATTCCTACCGTATTCGGATTGCAGCCGTCAAGGACGATCCGTTTTAAAATTCTTCCGCTTTCCGAAAATAAAACAAACTCTGTTTTCGTTCCCCCGCCATCGATTCCGATCATCATCTTTTCACTGTCACTGTTTTCACCGATCAGCGTATCGATGGAAACATCTAAAATCTCTGAGATCACACAAAGATTTTCGATACTCGGGCAGGACTGTCCACACTCCCATTTGGATACCGCCTGTGGGCTGATTCCCAATTTTTCCGCAAATTCATATTGATTCAGTCCTCTTTTATTCCGGTATGTTTTGATGTTTTCCGCCATTGTCATGATATCAAACATTTCGCATCCCCCATCTCGTTTTTCTAATTTCATTATAAAAACTAATGGTTGATTTTTCAAGCATGTGCCGGTTGTTATTTCTTTTTACGCATCAACTATCAGTTGATATTGAACAAAGAGTCGCTTGCGACTCTTTCGCGCTCGAGCGGTGCTGTTTACAGCTAACTTCTACTCCGCGAGATGCGCATCCCGCCCGGAGGGCTTTTTAATTCATAGGACGTAATTTCCTATGAATTAAAAAAGCAGAGCTGACATCGTACATGAATATAAAAAATCCGGGCAGCAACACCCGGATTTTTTTATGGTCTGGATACTTAGTCCATATAGGCACCCTTCATCGCACTGGTCGCATGCTGTGCATACAATTTTAACAGACCACTCTTATATTTGCTGGTAAAACCTTTCCAGTTCTTTTTACGTTCCTCTAAGATCTGTGCAATTTCTTCCCCGGTCTTTTCCTCGCCTTTGACACCTACGATCGCAAGACGGCGGTTCTCAACATCAAGTTCAATGAGATCTCCCTCTTCCACAAATGCGATCGGGCCGCCGGCTGCTGCCTCCGGAGATACATGTCCTACGACCGGTCCTCTGGATGCGCCGGAAAAACGTCCGTCTGTGATCAGTGCAACGCTGGCTGCAAGTTTCGGGTCAGAACAGATTGCCTCGCCGGTGTAGAACATCTCCGGCATACCGCTGCCTCTCGGTCCCTCGTAGCGGATAAATACGGCATCTCCCGGTACTACTTTTCCCTTCAGGATCGCATCGATCGCTTCTTCCTCGCTGTCATACGGTTTTGCGTTTAATCTTGCATGGAACATTTCTTTCGGGCAGGCAGTGTGTTTAATGACTGCTCCCTCCGGTGCAAGGTTGCCGCGCAGGATTGCGATGCTTCCCTCTGTACCGATCGCATGGTCAAAATCAGCGATGATATCGGTACGTTTGATCTCTTTTCCGATCAGTGCGGATTTCTCTTTTAAGATCGCATCACAGTGCTCGTAGAAACCGTTCTTTTTTAACTCTTCTAAATTTTCACCGAGTGTTTTTCCGGTAACTGTCATCACATCAAGGTGGAGCATGCTCTTGATTTCTTCCATGACTCTCGGCACACCGCCTGCATAGTAGAAATACTGTGCCGGCCAGTCTCCTGCCGGGCGGATGTTTAGCAGATAATGTGCACCGCGGTGCATTCTGTCAAACGTATCCGCATCAATTTCAAAACCAAATTCGTGTGCGATTGCCGGAATGTGCATGACCGCGTTGGTGGAACCTGAGATTGCAGCATGTACCATGATCGCATTCTCAAGACTTTCCATTGTGACGATATCTTTTGCAGCAATTCCCATCTCAACTAATTTCATTAACTGTTTTCCTGCATCATAGGCAGCCTTTTTTAATTCCGGCGCAGTTGCCGGCATCAGTGCTGTTCCCGGAAGCATCAGTCCAAGTGCTTCAGCCATAACCTGCATTGTGGAAGCGGTTCCCATGAAAGAACATGCGCCACAGCTTGGACATGCATTGTGTTTGTAATAGCGGAGCTGCTCTTCCGGAATCTCACCACGCTCATACTGCGCGCTGAATTTTCCGATCTGCTCTAAGGTTAAAAGCTCATTGATCTTACAGCCCGGATCATTTTCCACATATTCCGGTTTTACAACCGTTGCTTCCATAACACCACCGGTCACAACGATCGCGCTCATCTCTTTTAAACGGCCGATACTCATAAGCATCGCCGGCATTGCCTTGTCACAGCTTGCGATAAAAACACCACCATCAAACGTTGTAGCGTTTGCCTGCGCCTCCACAAGGTTTGTGATCGCATCTCTGTGTGCTAAAGAATAATTGATTCCATCGTGTCCCTGGGACATTCCATCGCACATATCTGTTGCATAATAACGCGCTGCTTTTCCACCGTTTTCATCAACACCTTTTACTGCTTCTTCCACAAAAATATTTAAATGGCTTGAACCCGGATGGCTGTTTCCATAAGTACTCTCAATGATGATCTGTGGTTTGGAAAGCTCCTCCGCCTTCCATCCCATACCCATGCGAAGCGGGTCCATCTCCGGTGCAAGTTCTCTTACTTTCTGACTTCTTAATTCCATGATAGCCTCCATTCCTGCGCTGTTTTTTTGCGCATCTCAAGTTTGTGCGTAAGCACAAATCTTGCGTGTGAAAAATCTTATTTTTCACACTAGCCTCCATTCCTGCGCTGCTTTTTACCGTGAAAATCTATAATATACTAAATTTCATGCTCTGTGATTGCTCTGTCATTACCGTTTCTTCTACACGAAGAAAGAAATGATCAGTGCAACGATAAATCCGGTTCCACCAACCAATGTCTCCATGATCGTCCAGGTTTTTAACGTTGTCTTCTCGTCAAGTCCGATCAGTGATCTTACCAGCCAGAATCCGGAATCGTTAAAGTGTGAGCAGACTGTCGCTCCACCGGCAACTGCTGCAACCACACATGCAAGATACATCGGTGATAAAGATGCGATCTCCGGCATTGCTGCTACAATTCCTGCTGCCATGGTCATTGCTACGGTTGCAGAACCTACACAGATTCTTACCAGTGCTGCAACTAAAAATGCTACAACAACGATTGGAAGATTTATGGATGCCACAGCATTACCAATGATCTCACCTAAGCCGGAGTACTGTAAAATATAACGGAGCACGCCGCCACATGCTGTCACAAGAAGGATCAGTCCTGTCGGCTCTAAAGATTTTGTAAGGATCTTCTCTAATTCCGGCATCGTGTATCCATGTCTTGTTCCAAGGATGAACATTGCGGCTAATGTTGCGATCAGAAGTGCGGCAAACGGCTGTCCTAAAAAGTTAAATAACGGTGCCACACCTGCTAACGCCGGAACCACGCCTGCAACAGATTTCAATATGATAAGTACCAGAGGGATCATGATGATGGTAACGACCGATGCAAAACTCGGAAGTTTGGATTCATCAATATCTTCCTGGTTTGCGATCTGATCCGGAACCGGAACATAAAATTTCTTTCCGCAGATAGCTCCCCAGACCGGGCCTGCAACGATCATTGCAAAAAATCCACAGCATACGCCGACTAAAATAACCCATCCAAGTTCCACATTTAACATTGTGGCAACTAATACCGGGCCAGGTGTCGGCGGAATAAATGCATGTCCAACGGCAAGTCCTGCTAAAAGCGGGATCGCATAAAACAGGGAAGATTTCTTTGTTCTTTTTGCAAGAGAAAATGCAAGTGGAATTAAAATGATAAGTCCTGCATCAAAGAATACCGGGATAGAAATAACAAGGCCGGTGATTCCAAGCGCCCATGCAGCCTTCTCATCCCCAAATTTCTTTACCATTGTAACTGCTAAAGTCTGTGCTCCACCCGATGCTTCAAGTATTGCACCGAACATGGAACCGAGTCCTACCAGGAGGGCAATTCCCTTTAGCGTGTTTCCTATACCATCGTCCACCGCCGTTACGATTTCTTCAAACGGCATTCCTGCGATCAGTCCGATTGCAATCGCACCGATTAAGATCGAAAGCATTGCGTGAACCTTAAATTTGATGATCAAAACTAACAACAATGCCAGTCCGATAATTGCTGCAATAACCAGCCGGGTTGTATCTAATTCTGCGACGTTACCCATGATATACCTCCTTATTGATATTTGTATGACGTCTGATGTTTTGTTGTGATTATTGTATTTTATTGTTCATTTTTTGTCAATACATCTGATGTCTAGTTTGTCAAAACCTCTCTTTTAGACAAAAAAACAAGGTGTTTTCCTAAAAAAGCACCTTGTTTTTTGTATATTTTTCCGATATTGCATCATGTCATATGACGTCTTACCAGTTTTTGGAGTTTTTGTCCCTTACTCATTTTTTTGCTGCGCCTTTGCCTGTTTTTTCAAAATCATCTGACGATTATAATTGAGGTGCATGATCATCGCATATTTTGCACCCGCACTGTCTCCATTTAAGATTGCATCCGTGATCGCACGGTGGGTATCAATCGTTTCGTCTTTTAACTGGCGGTGTGTCAGGTTCACGAACGTGATGACCGCCGACTGAATGATCGGTACCAGTTTCTCAATGACTTTATTTTTGCTGCACCGCGCAATGTAAGTGTGAAATTCCACATCTTTCTGCAGATGGTTCTCCCCGGCAAGATACAGATTTTCCACCTCATCACACAGCCGCTTTAACTCCGCCTTTTCCTCGTCCGTCGCGTTTTCACTTGCCAGCATGGCGATCTCCGGCTCTAACATCAGGCGCACATTGCAGAGGTCTAACGCCAGTTCATATTTGTCCGTAAACTTCGAAAGTCCTAACGGATCGTCCTCTAAGCGGTTCGTCCCGATCACATAAGTCCCGGAACCCCTGCGGACCTCAAGCACCCCCTTGGAAACCAGGCTTTTTACCGTCTCCCGCACCGTGCTCCGTCCAACGCCGAACAGCTCTGCCAGTTCAAACTCATTTGGCAGTTTCTCACCTATTTTCACCGGCGTATGCAAAATATAATCCATCAGTTCTTCTTCCACATGCGGTGCTAATAATTCCCGGCTCTTTTTTTCCATATTGTATTATTTTCTCCTTTGTCCTGTGTGATGCATAAAGACATCATACCACTTTTTGCCGGATGTTTGAACGCAAAATTTTTAACGTGCCTTCGCAAAATAGTCATTCAAAATTTCCTTGATGTAGTGATAGCGTCTTGCATAAGAGTTTTCCACACGGATGATCTGCATATGGTGCGCCTTACAGATCTCATTTTTCTGTCTGTCCCGCTCCCGTACCACTTCATCCTCAAAATGCTCCTTGCCGTCGAGTTCGATCGCAAAAACGGGCAGCTCGCTTTTTCCCCTCTTTTCATAGACAACAAAGTCGAATCTTCCCATATAAAACAGATTATCATAAGTGACATTATCATGGAACACCTGGGATATGGCAACCTCTTTGTGGATCGTATATTTATTCCGGGTGAGCCAGATATTTTCCAGCGCATGTGTCAGGTTTTTCATAAATGCCGCTTCTGTTTCCGTGGAAAACGGCTGGATTCCAAGTGCTCTCGAACTGATATGTTTTTCCGTAATTTTGGATTCCCCGTTCATTTTCACATACTGCACCAGCTCGTACAGATCATCGTCCTCATTTCCCTGATGAAGGCGCTCCAATTCTTTCCCGTCCGCAAGAAGGATCAGCTTGTCCTTCGCCCGCGACGTTGCGACATTGATCAGTTCCTTATTATTTTTGAGCCAGTCATAAGTTCCCTTTCCAGTCCGGTCGCTTAACGCCGTGGAAAACAGCACCACATCCTTTTCGTCTCCCTGAAATGCATGTACCGTTCCGCACACGACATGCTCAAATCCGTTTTCTTTGATTCCTCGCTCGATCAGTATCCGCTGATTCACAAACGGTGTGATGACAGCAATACTTTTATCAGGATTTTCCCCCGCATAGCGCATGATCTCCTCCACCTCTGCCGGAGAGGTATTCTTCATGTCACCCGGCCCGCCATCCACATTGACATAGACAAGCGGCTGTCTTTCCCTGCTGTCGGACTGCACCTGAAGTTTGGAGTTATAATATTTTTTGTTGTTAAAGTCTATGATTTTTTTATTACAGCGGTAATGATTTCGCAAAAGTATCTCATCGCTGACCGCATCACAGGCAAGATACGTCTTATAAATGGAATTTTCACGGTAATCATATTCATCCGCAACATGGTATTTTCTGCGCAGTTTCCGGTTCGTGAGTTCGTCCAATAAAATAACCGGCTTTAACTGCTGCGGATCTCCCACCAGCATCAGTTTTTCACCCCGGATGATTGGCACAAGTGAGACCGCAACATTGCACTGGCTCGCCTCATCCATGATTGTCATGTCAAACAGCGGTTCCGGTTCACCCAGTTTATGGGAAGAAATGCAGGTCGTTATCATGATTGGAAATACCTTCTGCAGCTTCTTTACATTCTCCGATTTCTGCAGATACTTGTTAAATGCTGCTGCCTGCTCATTCACATCTTCATCATCATCTAAAATTTTCCGTAAATCCTGAAACCTGTTACTTTCCAGCTCCTTGATGTATTTTGCGGAGGTATAATACAGATAACTGTAAAATTCATCCTCATTGCGGTCTAATAGAGCCATTGCATCCCGCTCAGATATCTCACCGATCTTCTGGATTTTTTCATCCAGATTCCGCAGCTGACGCCCCTGCAGATCCGTATGGAAATGAAAGAGCGTCGCCACATTTTTCATCCGTTCCTGATACTCCATGACCTGCGTTAACGTTTCTTTGCGCTCCGTCAGGTCTAAGACTTCCTCATATTCCTTTAACCTGCCGGAAAGCTGTTTCGCCCGGTCGATCCGGTCCCCCTTTCGCCGGTCTAACGTGGAAGAAAATACTTTAATGCCCTGCACCTCTCTCCGCAGCTGGTTGATGTAACAGATACATTCTTTTACTTTTTCCTGATTTCCAAGGCGCAGTACCGGAAATGCGACCCGCTTTCCCTTATAAGTCAGGGAACTTAATTTTTCAAATACATTGTTTATGGGTACATTGTTGTAAGACGCAAACAGTACCGTCATATTGTTAAAAAATGCCGTCACGATCGTGTTTAAGATCGTATTCGTCTTGCCGGTTCCCGGTGGTCCCTGAATATAGGCAAGCGGATATTTCATGGCATTGTTAATTGCAAGAAGCTGGTCAAGATTGATGTTCTGGTTTAACAGTGCGATCGGATATGCCTTCGTTCTTCGCGGACGTTCCAAAAGATCGCCGAAAAATGCCCGGATTGGAAAAGTCACCTGCTCTTTTTCGTACATGTCAAGAATCGCCTTATACTCTTCATGCAGATTTAATGCACAGTCCATGCCAAGTCCGATGACATAGGGCATGTCATCCACAACCGCCCGTGCACCGTTTTTTTCTGTAATCGCATCTTTTATCTTTTCAAGATTTTTTTCAAAATCGGATAACAGCTCATATTCATCCGCATCTAAATACCTTCGGATATTTTCCTGCTCTCCCCCTATGGTAAACTGCGTGCAGATCGTGATATCTTCATCCGGTTTAAATGCCTTGTTTTTTACATCCAGATTCAGATTCCGGTATGCCAGCACATACAATCCATTTTTTGTATGGATGCTTAAAATATTTAGTGCCAGCTTTTGAATATGAAACGTTTTCCCCTGTTGCGTGCCCCGGTTCATGCGCCGCTGAAAATTTGTCACGATCTCTTTAAACTGTTCCTCCGACAACTGATACTCCCCGTCACGCACCTGATCTCCGTCGATATAGCGCACCAGTTCATAATCGGTCGTATACGGCGTGGCATCCAGTTTGCTGCACATTTCCAGATAATTCAGTATTTTTAAATTTGCCGTGTTTGCAAAAAGGTTCTGGTAGCGTTCCGGGTGCAGCGCGATATCTTCGATCAGCCGCTCATTCTCCGGGCAGTACGAGCCTTCCACGATCTCGGTCGAGAGGATGGAATCGATATAGATCTTATCGTATCCCTCAATCGAGCACCGGTTGAGATGAAGTCCGTCCACTTTTAAAGTCTTGTTCCGTGGGTCTAAGTCCCGGATTCCGATCCAGTAGTTCGTGTGCCTGCCCTCTTTGTTCAGATATTCAATTTTCAGCCATTTTCCTTCGTGGATAGCTTTGAAGATATCTCTGTGTATACTGTTCATATGTTTTTGCCAGTCTTCCCAATCCTCCTCGCATACTCCGCCAGCTCCCGGTTCGCTTCATTTAACGGTCCAAACTCTTCTACCGCACAAATACATTTTTTACAGCTATCGATCAGCCGCTTTGCCTCCTGCACCTTATCCTGTCCGACCGGATAAAATGCCTTTTCCGCGACAATCGCTGATGCAAGAGCCATAGCCGCTTTGTACTCCACATCATTTTCCTGCAGGATCCCTGCTGCAAATGGAATGTTTTCGCGCCACAGCCTGTTGTATACCGGGATGCCGCTGCCCGCACCGCCGATCACAAAAATCTGTGAACTGACCGGATCTGGGACTTGACTGCCGCTGCAGAAATCTTTACTGCTGCAATTCTCTATGTCAGAATCTTTGAAATCTCTTGTATTCT
>ERZ1673700.298-NODE-298-length-69380-cov-6.183123_pt1 | contig 69380 bp, 64 predicted proteins | sample MGYA00580230_ERZ1673700 | MGnify/ENA primary metagenome ERZ1673700 (study PRJEB41218, sample SAMN15661782) | gut metagenome | host: Homo sapiens | place: Canada: London | collected 2015-08-20/2019-03-30 | study: EMG produced TPA metagenomics assembly of...
GCATTTTTAAATTTGTGTTCCTGCACAAATATTAATTTAAAGTTATTAAAATATTTCTATTTTAATAATAATAAGATTGAAAGTTTAGAACCATTGAAAGGCAAAACATTCTACGAGTTGGAATTTACAGGAAATAACATAAAAAATATATCTGCATTGTCTTCACATCGTACAATAAATAATCTGAAGATGGACAACAATCAAATTGAAGACGTATCAGTACTTTCAAGAATTTCAATGTCTAATGAGCAAAATCTTTCAGTTAATGGACAAAAGATTGTAAGACTATTAGATAAATCATCATCAGGAAAAGTTAATATAGTGTTACCACAAATATTTTTGGCATCACAACAAAGTGGAAATAAGATATATTCAAGCAATGAATTATCATTAACAAATTGTGAATTAGATTCAACAGGACAAAATGTTATTGTAGACGCAGATAAGCTAAATGGAGAGGTTGCTCAAGTAGAAATAGTTAGTGGAAAAGCAAAAGGAACAGTGTTAACTATATCAGCACCATTAAATGCTATAATTACATATGAGCCATCAAACACTGAAAAAACAAATCAAAATGTTATTGCTAGAATATCATTTAATCAAAGTAGAAGAGAAATAAAAATTACAAACAATGACGGAAAAGATACATACACATTTGAGCAAAATGGAGAATTTACATTTACATATGTTGACCAATACAGAGTTGAAGGTTCTGCAACAGCAATTGTTCAAAATATTGATAAAAAAGCACCAGTGGCACAAGTGTCTCAAGTTCAGAAAAACGAACAAGTTGAAGTTACAATAACAGTAAATGAAAAAGTCGCAGATGTTGAAGGATGGACTTCACAACAACTTACAAATGGCTCAATGACTTTAACCAAGGTTTATTCACAAGATACAACAGAAGATGTAAAACTGGAAGATGAAGCAGGAAATGTTACGACAATAAATGTTAAAGTTCAGATTAAAAGAATATCTGATGTATTAACATCAAATACATTAAAAATTTCTGAAACAGACCTTAATATAAAAAAGGTTTATCCAAAAACAACAGTTTTAAACTTTAAAAAGAGTATAAATTCAGAAATGGAATATACAATCTTAAATAAAAGTGGGACAGAGCTTTCAGATAGTTCATACATAGGAACAGGTTGCCAAGTAAAGATGAAAAACGATAAAGTCTATACTGTAATTGTTTGGGGAGACTTGACTGGAAACGGAAAGATATCACTTACCGAATTAGCAAGAATATCTAAGATATTTGCAGAGCAGTCTACATCAACAGATTTAGAAAAATCAGCAATAGACATCAATATGAATGGAAAGTTAGATTTAGTTGAATTGGCAGCTATAGCAAGACTACAGTTAAAATAAAAAAATATACAAGAGAAAGGAAAATAAAAAAATGAAAAAATTATTATTTAGTATTGTTACAGTCTTATTAATGACAGTATTTATGATGGGAACAGTTTTTGCAGAGGGAATACCTGCAACCAACAAATTAGAGGCTACAATTGAAATTACGGCTAATAAAACTTCAGTAGTAGAAGGTGATGAAGTTGAATTTACATTTACAATAAAAGATTTAAAAAATGCAAAAGATGATTCGATTGCAGCAATTGAAGGAAAGGTTGAATATAATACAGACTTTTTTGAATTTGTAAGTACTACATTTTCAACAGGAGGTCAATCAGGAGAAAAGTTTAATGTGACAAAGGTTGGAAAAGAAGGAGAAGTATACGCAAAATTAGTATTAAAAGTAAAAGAGAATGCTAGCGGAACAGGAGATGTTAAATTTACTGAATTAATGGCATCAGACGGTGATATGGATAAAGCAGAAGGAGCTGCAGAAGCTTCAACAAACCCTATAAGTTTCAATATAGCCAAGACAGTAACTCCACCATCAACAGTTGCAGTAACAAATGTAAAAATAGAAGCAACGAAAACAACAATAAAAGTTGGAGAAACAACAATCCTTCAAGCGGTAGTTGAACCAACAACTGCAACAAATAAAAAAGTAACATGGTCATCAAGTGATGATAAAGTAGCTACCATAGACAGCAATGGACAAGTAAAAGGAATAAAAGAAGGAGAAGCAACAATAACAGCTACAACAGAAGATGGAAATAAAACAGCAACTCTAAAAATAACAATAGAGAAAAAGGATGAAACAGCAGGTGATAATAAAGACAATAAAGATGATAGCAATAATGATAACAATAATGTTAACAAAGATGATGGCCAAAAAAAGGATGAATTAGTAATTGAAGATGACAAGAATAAACAAGACGAAGTAAAAAATGATAACGTAAATGGAGACAAAAAAGATGCAACAGTAGCAACTACAGATTTACCAAAAGCAGGTTTAAGCATTACATTTTTTGTAGTAATAGCAGCAGCAATCGTATCAGCAATTGTAATTTACAAGAAAAATCAAAACTTCAAAGACATAAAATAAAAGTATAGCATGGGCATCTTGTCCCATGCTTTTATATGCAAAATTGCACGGAAAAAAAGCGATCTCAGGTGTGCAAAATTGCACGGAAAAAAAGCGATCTCAGGCGTGCAGTGCACGGAAAAAAAGCGAGATAATCGGTGCAGGGAGGAAAAAAATGTTAATAAAATGTATCAAACATATAAATTTAGTAATGCACCATAAATGGTTAGTTTTTAAATTGTGTTGTAAAGTAGGATTACCATGGAGAGGATTTATGCATGATTGGTCAAAGTTTTCGCCAACTGAATTTTGGGAAAGTGTAAAATATTTTGATGGTCATAAAAGCCCGATAACAGTTTGTAAAAAAGATAAAGGTTATTCAGAAGCATGGTTACATCATAAAGGGCGAAACAAGCACCACTACCAATATTGGACTGATTTATCATTACCAGAAAAGACTGTGGTAATGCCATATAAATATGCTGTTGAAATGGTATGTGATGAATTAGCAGCCGGAATAACTTATAACGGAAAAAACTGGACAAAAGACACTCAATTGGAGTATTATATTAACAAAGAAAGAAAAAACTTAATTAATCCGCATATAGATAATTTTTTGATGGCAACTTTTATAGAAGTAAGTCAAAGAGGGATTGATGGAACACTAACAAAAGAAAGTATGAAAAAATTATATGAAAAATATTGTGTTAGAATGGAGAAATTAGATGAGAATAAGATTTAAGCCATGGGCAAGGCCAGAATTAGAAGCAAGCGATTTTTACAGAGATAATCCAGAAGAGCTAAAAGACAAATGGATTAAAGAATTTAAGAATCAAAATAATCCAATAAATTTAGAATTAGGATGTGGAAAGGGTCAATTTATAGCACAGCTTGCTGTACAAAATCCAGATATTAATTATATAGCAATAGACTTAGTTGATGCAATGTTAGGTCTTGCAAAAAGAAATGTAGAACAAGTATATAGTGAGCAAAATAAAGACGTAGAGAATTTGATATTAACACGTTTTGACATAGAAAGAATTACTATGATTTTAGGTAAGCAAGACAATATAAAAAGAATATATATCAATTTTTGCAACCCTTGGCCAAAGGGAAAGCACAGAAAAAAGAGATTGACACATACAAGACAACTTGAAAAATACAAAACTTTTTTAGCAGAAGATGGAGAAATATATTTTAAAACAGATGATGATGACTTATTTAACGGAAGTTTAGGGTATTTTGAAGAATCTGGTTTTAAAATTTTAGATAAGACATATGACTTACATGCAGAACCAATTTGGGACAATAATATTGAAACTGAACATGAAAAAATGTTTAGTGAGCAAGGAATAAAAATAAAAGCATTGATTGCCAAAAAACTGTAAAAAAAATTCAAAAAAGCTATTGCCAAAACAAAAGTATTGTGGTACTATATTATAGTAATGATTTAGGGGTATAGTGTCAATGGTAGCACATCGGTCTCCAAAACCGCCTGTGTGGGTTCAAATCCTACTACCCCTGCCATAATATTTATCTTTTAGGGATGCACTAATTATAAATATTGAAGAAGTTTAGTTTGTATAAAACTAGGCTTTTTCTTTTTTATTGAAAACAAGAAAGGACAGAAAATGAATAAAATCATCTTAAAAATAATAATATTTGTGATAATAATTTGTTGCTTATTTATCCCTGCAATGGCTGTAACCCCAGGAATTCAGCCACCAGAGCAGATAACAACAGAAGATGGAGATTATATTTGGCCAATACCTGGATATACTGCAATATCTTCGCCATTTGGAAAAAGAACTGCACCGACTTCTGGAGCATCTACATATCACAAAGGAACAGATATTCCTGCACCAGAAGGAACAAAACTAATAGCAACATGTGACGGAGAAATCACATTTATAGGCTTTTTAGGAGGTGGAGGATATACAATAACACTAACTACCGATAATCAATTAAAAATTTCATATTGCCATGTCTCTCCAAATTATATAGTGTATGTTGGACAGCAAATCAAACAGGGACAAGTGATAGGAAATGTAGGACCCAAATATGTTTATGGAGTAGCAGGAAACAATTATAAAGATGCAACAGGAAAGCCTACAAATGGAGCTACAACTGGATGTCACTTACATATTGGTTTTAGAGAGGATAATGAATATGTAAATCCAATGGATTATCTAAAATAATAGTTTACAGTATTTGTGAAATATGCTATTATATAAAAAGAAATGGAGGAAAATGAAATGGCATTTGACGGTATTACAACAAAAGCAATAGTGGATGAATTACAAAATATAATAGGAAGTAAAATTGATAAAATACATGAGCCAGATAAAAATACAATCATATTAGGATTATATTTAAATGGGAAAAATTACGCATTAAATATCTGTATAGATTCACATAATTGCAGAATAAATTTAACAACACATCAGAAAGAAAATCCATTAGTTGCACCCAATTTTTGTATGTTATTAAGAAAACATTTACTAGGGGGAAAAATCTCTGAAATAACAATGCAAGGACTAGAAAGAGTAGTAAAAATTTCAATAGAAACAATAAATGAATTCAACGAAATTGAAGCCAAAACACTTATAATAGAACTAATGGGAAAACACAGTAATGTTATATTAACAAACCAAGAAGAAAAAATAATAGATTCAATGAGGCATATAGATTCTAGAAATTCATATAGAGAAATCTTACCATCAAGAATATATGTTTTTCCAAAATCTGATAAGTTGGATTTTGAGCAAATAAAAGATTTTAATGTGTTTAATGAAAAAATATCAAATACAGAAGAACAAGATTTGGCTAAAGCTATTTCTTCAACATTCACAGGAATTAGCTTTTCATTTGCAGAAAGTGCAGTAAAAAATAGAACCAAAGAGCAAATATATAATTATATGAAAAATCTTATTCAAAATAGTTCTAACTCAAAATTTATGCCAATCTATAAAAATGACAAAATTTCAGATTATGTATTACAATATGCAGAACAGAAGCACAATGACTTTGAATTAAACTTCTTTATAGATGACTTTTATTTTGAAAGAGAAACTAGAGAAAATTTTAATAATTACAAAAACAATATTTCAAGAATAGTAAATGAAACCGCTAAGAAATATACTAAACGTTTAGAAAATATGAATTCAAAGCTTTTGGAATGTAAAGACATGGACAAATATAAGATATATGGTGAACTTATAACTGCCAATTTGTATAGGTTGTCAAATGAACACTCTAATAGTATACAATTAGAAAATTACTATGATAACAATAATTTGATTACTATACCATTAGATGTAAAATATGCGCCAAATATGAATGCAAGAAGATATTTTAAGAAATATTCAAAATTGAAAAATGCATTTAAAATTGTCTCAGAGCAAAAGTTAGAAACAGAAAAAGAAATTGATTATATAGAAAGTATAAAATATGAATTGGAAAGTGCAATAACACTTGATGAATTAAAAGAAATTTCAGAAGAAATTAAAGAAAATGCAATATTTAAAGAAAAAATCAAAAAAGGAAAGAAAAATAAGAATACTAAAAAAGCTCAAAAATATAAATTTTCACCTATCGAATATGAAATTGATGGTTTTAAAATATATGTAGGCAGAAATAATAAAGAAAATGATTGGCTAACACTTTCTTTTGCGCAGAAAACTGATATATGGTTTCATACAAAAGATATACACGGGAGCCATGTGATTTTAAAAGCTGATAAGCCAATAAGTGATGATATTTTAGTAAAAGCGGCGGAAATTGCCGCAAAGCATAGTCAAGCAAAAGAATCTTCAAATGTGCCAGTAGATTATTGTAAAGTTCAATATGTAAAAAAGCCAAATGGTTCAAAGCCAGGTATGGTTATTTTTACAAATAATAAAACATTAAATGTTAATCCACTAAAAGCTTAACGGATGGTGCCAATAGACACCATCCGTTTTTGGGCGGAAATTCGATATTACTTTGAGTTCTGCTTTGCTTCTTCACACTGATGTACAAAGAAACTCCAGATGATTGTATAACGGTGTTTGAATTTCAAACATTTTGGAGTATCATCTCCGATTGTGTGATACTCAATGAACGGGTTAGTTTGGGTGTCGATGATATCCTGGTTTATCCGAATATATTCGATTGACGGAAGCAGGGTGCAGAGCCTGGATGCATTTTCATTGCAGTCCGAATACCATTTTACCATGTGTTCCATCTGATTAACAAAATTACTTTTGTCAATTTCGCCTTGATAGACGACGCCTTTTTCTACATACTCCAGTTTAATAATATCTTTTCCTTTCATTGCAATACCTCCTGCATTTTATTGAAAAAGTTAAAGAGTTGCAATGCCTTTGTTTTACCAAAGGCAGTAAAAATTACAAATGATATTATAACATATATTTTGATAAATTTCCAGCTTTTTGCATAAATTTTATTGACAACCGAAAAATAAAGGAATATAATATGAACAATTAAAAAAAGTTACGGAGAAAAAGAAAAATTATGTAGATTCATGAATAGAGAGCTAGTGATGGTGGAATACTAGTAATGATAAGCATAAGGGGAGCTTTGGAGTAAAAAAAATTAAGGTGCTTAAAAACTAGTAATAAAAGTTTTTAAGAAATAGGGTGGAACCGCGGAATATGAACTTTCGTCCCTAGCAATATATTTTTTATTGCTAGGAATGGAAGTTTTTTGATTTTCTAGCGCATTAGAAGGAGGATTTCAAATGGTAAAGTCAATGGAAACAATAGTTAATCTATGCAAAGCAAGGGGATATATTTATCCAGGTTCAGAAATCTATGGAGGTTTAGCAAATACATGGGATTATGGACCACTAGGAGTAGAATTAAAAAACAATGTAAAAAAGTTATGGAGAAAAAAATTTATTCAAGAAAGTAAATATAATGTTGGACTAGATGCAGCAATCTTAATGAATCCACAAACTTGGGTTGCATCAGGACATGTTGGTGGATTCTCAGACCCATTAATAGATTGTAAAGAATGTAAAACAAGACATAGAGCAGATAAATTAATAGAAGAATGGGCACATGAACAAGGAAAAGACATGATAGCAGATGGAATGTCAGATGAAGAAATGATAAAATTTCTAGATGACAACAATATTCCATGTCCAACATGTGGAAAACACAATTTCACGTCAATTCGTAAATTCAATTTAATGTTCAAAACATTCCAAGGTGTAACAGAAGATGCAAAAGCAGAAATTTATTTAAGACCAGAAACTGCACAAGGAATTTTTGTAAACTTCAAAAATGTAATGAGGACAACAAGAAAAAAACTACCAATGGGAATTGCACAAGTAGGAAAAGCATTTAGAAACGAAATAACACCAGGAAACTTCACATTTAGAACAAGAGAATTTGAACAGATGGAATTAGAATTTTTCTGTAAACCAGGGACAGACTTAGAATGGCATGAATACTGGAAAAAATTCTGTGAAGATTGGTTATTAGGACTAGGAATGAAAAAAGAAAATATTCGTTTAAGAGACCACAGCCCAGAAGAATTAGTATTTTATAGCAAAGCAACAACAGATATTGAATATGCCTTTCCATTTGGATGGGGAGAATTATGGGGAATTGCAGATAGAACAGATTATGACTTAACAAATCATATGAACATGTCAAAAGAAGATTTCACATATTTAGACCCAGAAACAAATGAAAGATATGTTCCATATTGTATAGAACCATCATTAGGAGCAGATAGAGTTGCATTAGCATTTTTATGTAATGCTTATGATGAAGAAGAAATTGCAGAGGGAGATACAAGAACGGTATTACATTTACATCCAGCATTAGCACCATACAAAGTAGCAGTACTTCCACTATCTAAAAAATTATCAGAAAAAGCAGAAGAAGTATACACAAAATTATCAAAGAAATTTATGTGTGAATATGACGAAACAGGTTCAATAGGAAAACGTTATAGAAGAGAAGATGAAATTGGAACACCATATTGCGTAACAGTAGATTTTGATACATTAGAAGATAATGCAGTAACAATTAGAGACAGAGATACAATGGAACAAGTTAGAATCAATATAGACGAACTTGAAAATTGGATAAGAGAAAAAATCGAATTTTAATGCACATTTGAGATCGCTTTTTTTCCGTGCAAAATTGCACAGATTATCTCGCTTTTTTTCTGTGCAAAATTGCACAGATTATTCCGCTTTTTTTCGGTGCGGAAATAAATGTATACGAAAGGAAAAATGAAAATGGAAAATAAAAAAATGACAATAGCAATAATAATTTTAATAATATTGATAATCACAATAGTAGGTTTTAATTTTGCTTTTAGTGAATTTAATAATAAGCAGACGAATATATTAACAGAAGAAACTAATAAAATATTACAATCAGATATAACAAAAGAAAATATTGATTTTAATATAAAAACAGAAAGAAATTATGCTGTTGTAGAAAAGGCTATTAAAGAATATATATCTGAGCTAAAAAATATATATAAAGAAATTAGTGAAATTGATGAAAATATAAATCCGAATAATATTTTTTCTGCACAAAATATGCAGGACAAAGAATTAAAAGCAATTGATGAGATTATTACTGATTACAATGACAAGATTCAAGAAACTACAGATGAGCTAGAAGATTTGTTAAAAGAAGACAAAATTAAAGAAAATATTACTAAAAGAGAGATTTCACCAAGGAAGGAATATTATATAAATTTATATAATACAATCATGTTTAGTGATGTAATGAAAACTCAATATAGTAATTTAGAATCTGAAATTAAGACTGAAAAAAGTAAACTAACAGATAAGGTTAAACAAATAGAAAAAACAAATGAATTTTTAAAGAAGAATTCAGATTCGTGGACAATTAAGAATGACAAAATTCAGTTTACAAATTTGATTAGAATGACAGAATATTATAATTTATTAAACAAGTTAGCTGAATAGTTATAATATGGAAAGGATTGTGAGAAAAAATGAGAAGATACTTTGGAACAGATGGAATACGTAGAATTGCTAATACAGAATTATCACCTGAATTAGTGTATAAAGTTGCAAAAGCAGGTGCATATGTGTTATCAAAACATACAGATAAAACACCAACAATATTAATTGGAAGAGATACACGTCTTTCTGGTACTCTTATTGAAAGTGCTATGGTTGCAGGTTTTTTAAGCTATGGTGCAAATGTTAAATTATTAGGTGTGATTCCAACACCAGGAGTTGCATATTTAACAAGAAAATTTCAAGCAGATGCTAGTGTTGTAATTTCTGCATCACATAATACGTTTGAATTTAATGGAATAAAATACTTTAGTAACAAAGGTATGAAAATTCCTGATAGTTTAGAAGAAGAAATCGAAGAAGTTATGGAATCTGGAAAACTTAACGAATTAACTGCTGTAAGTGAAAAGATAGGAGTTTCAGAGGTTAGAACAGATTTGATAGATGAATATGTATATTTCTTTAGAAAAAACTTTGACGATAATATCGAAAAGTTTAATAACCCTGATTTTAAAGTTGTAATAGATACTGCAAATGGAGCAACATATCAAGTTGCAGATAAAGTATTTTCAACCCTTGGAATCAATCACGTAATAATAAATAATGAACCAAATGGAGTTAATATAAATGCAGGATGTGGTTCAACACATCTAGAAATGCTAAAAGAATATGTTATTAAAAATAAAATGAGTTTAGGAATAGCATATGATGGTGATGGAGATAGGTGCCTTGCTGTTGATGAAAACGGAGAAGAAATCGATGGGGATAAATTAATAGCAATTATTTCTAAGTACTTAAAACAAAAAGGAAAATTAAAGAAAGATACAATAGTTGCAACTGTTATGAGTAATTTGGGATTAAATAAATATGCAGAAAAAGAAAAATTAAACTTTGTACAAACAAAAGTTGGAGATAGATATGTTTTAGAAGAAATGCTTAGAAGCGGATATAATTTAGGAGGAGAACAATCAGGACACATAATTTTGCTAGATTATAACCCAACTGGTGATGGAATCTTAACCTCATTAATGCTTATTCAAGCAATACTAGAAAGTGGTAAAAAAGCTTCTGAATTGGGCAATTTAGTACAAAAATATCCACAAGTTTTAATTAATGCTAAAGTAGATTCAAATAAAAAATATGATTATGAAAAAAATGCAGAGATAAAAGAAGCAATTAAAAATCTGGAAAAAGAATTTGATGGAAATGGTAGAGTATTAATTAGACCATCTGGCACAGAGCCACTTGTAAGAGTTATGATTGAAGGAAAAGACCAAAAATTAATTAAAGAAAAAGCTGAAAGAATAGCCAAAATGATAGAAGAAAAATGCAATTAACATTGACATCAAAAATAAAAAATACTATAATAATATAGTAAAATATACTAATATAAGAAGCTATTTATATATATTTGGCAAATTTGTAATATCTATAAATAGATAACTTCTACTAAATTTTTTAAACCGCAGGAGGAAAAAATGCAAGAAGTAAATTGTGTAGAACTAAAAGGAACTATTCGGAGCGAACTAAAATATGATCATCAAGACTATTATGGAACTAAGTTTTATTATACTAAATTAGTAGCAAAAAGACTTAGCGGGTTTGAAGATACTATACCAATTTTAATATCTGATGATTTGTTAGAATCTAAAGAAATAAAAATTGAAGAACTTACAGGCAAATATGTTAGATGTACAGGAAAATTCAAATCAATAAATATTTTGGATGTATATGGTAAAATAAAACATGTAAGAATGGTGGTCTTGGTAGAAAATATTGAGTCTTATGAGAATGAAGGAGATGAAATTGATATAAACGAAATTTTTCTTGATGGTTATATTTGTAAAAATTCTATTTATAAAGTAACAAGAAAACAAAACAGAAAAATTTCAGCTATATTGTTAGCAGTCAATAGCCCTGATGGAGAATCAGACTATATCTGGTGTATTGCATGGAATAGAAATGCAAAGATTTTAAAGGATATTGAGGTCGGTTCACATCTAAAATGTCTTGGAAGAATTCAAGAAAGAAAAGTATTTTGCAGAAAAATGAAGACGATTAAATTTGTAAGAAAAAATGAAGAAGAACCAGAAATAGGTGAATGGCAACAGGTTTATGAAGTTTCAATTGGAAAAATGGAGTTGCTAGAAGAATAACTAAATCAGGAATGAAGTAGAAGTAAAAGAGGAGCACAAAGTAGCTCCTCTTTAAGTTTAGACGCGAAAGTATTGATTTTTAAAATGAAAGATGTTAAAATACCAACAGAAAGAAGGATGATTATGGGATTTTTTGATAAATTAAAACAAGGATTAAATAAAACAAAGGAATCAATAAATGAAAAAATAAATGATGTATTTAGTAATTTTAGAAAAGTGGATGAAGGTTTTTTGGAGGAGCTTGAAGAAGCATTAATAATGTCAGATATTGGAATAGAAACTTCAACAAAAATTATTTCAAATTTAAGAGAAAGAATGAAAAAAGAAAAAATAGAAGATCAAGAACAAGTAAAAGAAGCTCTAAGAGAAGAAATCGAAAAAATAATGGAAATATCAGATAATTCATTAAAGCTTGAAACAAAGCCATCTGTTATTTTAGTTATAGGTGTAAATGGGGTTGGAAAAACAACTTCAATAGGAAAAATGGCTGCAAGGCTATCTAAGGATGGTAAAAAAGTTGTTGTTGCAGCAGCAGATACATTTAGAGCAGCAGCAGTTGAACAATTAGAAATTTGGGCCCAAAGAGCTGGTGCAGAGATTGTAAAAAGAGAAGAAGGAGTAGACCCAGCATCTGTAGTATATGATGCAATAGCAAAAACAAGAGAAATAGGGGCAGACATATTAATTTGCGATACGGCAGGAAGATTACATAATAAAAAATACTTAATGGATGAGCTAAATAAAATACAAAAAGTAATAAACAAAGAAATGCCAGATGCATCTAAAGAAGTATTACTAGTAATAGACGCAGGAACAGGTCAAAATGCAATATCACAAGTAAAAGCATTTAAAGAACAAGCAGATATTACAGGAATAGTACTAACTAAATTAGATGGAACTGCCAAAGGTGGAGCAGTAATTGGAATTGTAGCAGAAAATAAAATACCAGTTAAATTTATAGGAGTTGGAGAACAAATCGATGATATGGAAATCTTTAATTCAAAGGATTTCGCCAAAGCAATAATATAATTGCACGGAAAAAAAGCGAGATAATCTGTGCAAAATTGCACGGAAAAAAAGCGAGATAATCTGTGCAAAATTGCACAGAAAAAAAGCGAGATAATCGGTGCAAAAAGGAGAAGAGATGGAAAAGAACAAACTTAGAATCAGTAAAAAAATGAGAGCAATAATAGTAATAGCATTTATTGCAATATATGCCTTAGGAACATATGTGTCATTAAGAGGACAATATTTAGAATATGTTGAACTTGGAGAACAATATGTAGAAAAATTTTTCACAGACATAAAATATAAATATTCTATAATGGGAATAACATTTGTTTTATTAAGTATAATATTATATTTTACAAATAGAGGAATAAAAAAAGGATTAAAGCCATTTTTTGAACAAGAAAAGAGAGAGGTACCTAAATTACCCAATAAATCAATAACACTAATAGTTGCTGCAATAGCAAGTGTGATAGTTTCAAATGACTTGGTAGATAAAGTATTGCTTTTTGTAAGCAATGCATCATTTGAAAAAACAGATATAATATTTAATTTAGACATATCATATTATATGTTCATAAAGCCATTAGTAGAGGCATTATTAAGTGATTTTGTTAAATTGATGATTGCATTAAGTGCTTACATGGCAGGGTATTATATAATAATATTTAATTTTTATTTTAAAGCAGTTGATAGAGAATTATTAAGGAAAAGTAAGCTTATAAAGAAATTGTTAAGAAATGCAATAATAGTATCAATCGGAATGGCTTTACAAAATGCATTAAATACTCAAAATATTGTTACAGGAAAATTCTTAACATTAAGCAATGGAACGGAATTGACAGGTGCAGGAGTTATTGAATCAACAATTCAACTATGGGGATATCTAATTTTATCTGTAATAATAGTTATAGCAGTAATAATTTCAGTAAAATTCTTTGCACAAAATAAAATGAAAAAGATAGTGTATCCTGTAGCAGTGGTACCAATATATTTAGTTACATTATTCTTAGTAATGGTTGGATATGATTTCATATTTGTAAAATCAAATGAATTTGACAAGGAGCGTAAATATATATCAGAAAATATAAAATCAACTCAAGAAGCTTATAATATAAAGGTTAAAGAGACAAGTATAGACTATTCAGGAACAATAAAAGAAGATGAAGTTGAGAAAAATGACGATGTAATTAATAATATAACTATTGTCAACAAAGACCTTGTAGAAAAGAGTCTAAAAGATACTCAAACAGAAACAGGATATTACACTTATAACAGTGTTTCATTAGCTAAATATAATATAAATGGTAAAGATCAATTAACATATGTGGCACCAAGAGAAGCAGAAAATAACACTATATCATATAACAATAAGACATATGAATATACACATGGAATGGGGCAAATTATTGCATCTGCAACATCAGTAACAGAAGATGGAAATGTAGAATATCTTCAAAAAGATATTAGTGGTTCAGATAATATATTAGAAGTAAAAGAACCTAGAATATATTATGGAGTTGAAACTAATAGTGTTGCTGTTACAAATACAAAGAATAAATCAGAATACGACTATACAGATAGTGATGGAGTAGAACATGTAAATAATTATGATGGAAATTCAGGAATTCAAGTAGGCTTTTGGGATAGATTGATACTTGCTGTAAAAAATAAAGATATTAGACTTGCAATGACAAGTTCAATATCAAGTGAAAGCAAGATTTTAACTAATAGAAATATTGTTAAAAGAGCTAAAGCAGTATTGCCAAATCTAATATATGATGAAAATCCATATACAGTTGTAGATGATGGAAAAATATATTGGGTATTAGATGCATATACTGTATCTGATAAATATCCATATTCAACATATACAGAAGTTGAATATGATGGGGCAAAACGAAATATTAATTACATTAGAAATTCAGTAAAGGTAATTATAAATGCATATGATGGTGAAATGACATTTTATATAACAGACAGAAATGATCCTGTAATTATGGCATATTTAAAATTATACCCTACGATATTTTCTGATTATTCAGGAAAAGAAATTCCAGATGGAATTAAGCAACAAATGAAATACCCTAAATTTTTATATGATGTTCAATCAGAAATGCTTATGGTATATCATAATGTAAAAGAAGATGTATTATATAGAAATAATGATATATGGGCATTAACCAAATATGGAACGACATCTACAAAATCAAAAGTGGCAACTTTAGAACCATATTATGCGATGATAAAAACACCAGACAATGATAAGAGCGAACTAGGATTGATACAAATGTATACACAAAATGGAAAATCCAATATTACCTCATATCTTGTTGGAAGTTGCAATGGTACTGAATGTGAATTAAAAATTTACAAATACCCAACTGATAGTAATATACTTGGCCCAATTCAACTAGATAATCAAATAGACCAAGATGAAACAATTTCGACAGAACTTTCAACAATAGATGTTACAGGAAGTAAAATATCAAAAGATATGAAGATTATACCTATAAATAATACGGTTTTATATGTAGAAACAATATATCAAACAATGACAAATGAGCCAAATCAGCCAACAACTTTGAAAAAAGTAATTGTTGCTTCTGGAACAAAAGTAGCAATAGGAAACACTCTTGAAGAAGCTATTTCAAATTTATTGTCACAATCTGCTGTAAATATTGAAATAACAAATACGGAAGATGTTGATGGCATGATACAAGCTATTATAAATGCCAATAAGAATTTAACGGAATCTAATGACAGAAACGATTGGGAGATGATGGGTTCTGATTTAAAAGAACTTCAAAGTTTGATTGATTCTCTTGATAAAATGATAAAAGAAAATAACAAAAAAGCACAATAAAAAAAGCTTTCCTATAATATAAAAAAGGTGCCCTAATGTGGGGCACCTCTTTTGCTACTCAGAAAGTATTACTCCTTGAATACCACGAATAGGGTTTTGATAATATTTTTCAATAAGCACTTGTAAAAATAAGATAATTAGTGTAAAATAAAGTCAAAAATAGAAGCGAGGTAAAACAAATGAGATTTGTAACAGACGAAAAAAGTGAAAAAGAATATAAAGAATTTCTTGAAAGACATGAAAGATGCAATTTTCAACAATCACCAGAATGGGCAAAAGTAAAATCAAATTGGAAAAATGAAGTAGTATTAGCAGAAGATAAAAATGGAAAAATAATTGGAGCAGTAAGTGTATTAATAAGAAAAATACCTATTTTTGGAAACATAATGTATTCATCAAGAGGGCCAACATGTGACATACATGATGTGGCTGTAATGAAACAACTAACAGATGGAATAAAAGAATTATCTAAAAAGTATAATGCAATAGTATATAAAGCGGAACCAGATATACTAAGCAGTGATGAAGAATACAGAAAAATAGTAACCAATTTAGGATATAGAATAAAAGATAATGCCAAAAACTTTAGAGAAGAAATACAACCAAGATATGTATTTAGATTAGATATAAAAGGAAAAACAGAGGACGAGATATTTGCTGAATTTCATTCAAAAACAAGATACAATGTACGTTTGGCAACTAGAAAAGGTGTAGTTGTAAAAGAAGGTACAAGAGAAGACTTAAAAGAATTCCACAAAATAATGGTAGAAACAGGTGCGAGAGATGGATTTATAATAAGACCATTATCATATTTTGAAAAAATGTATGATGAATTAGCACCAAACCATATGAAGTTATTGATGGCATATTATGAAGGAAAACCAATATCAGGAGTAATACCTATATTTTATGGGAATAAAACATGGTATTTATATGGTGCAAGCAGTAATGAGCACAGAAACTTAATGCCAAATTATTTATTACAATGGGAAATGATAAAAATGGCAATTGCAAGACATGATGATGTATATGACTTTAGAGGGGTTTCAGGTGTTGTAGATGAAAATCATCCTCAATATGGATTATATAGATTCAAAAAAGGCTTTGGAGCAACATTTACAGAATTTATAGGAGAAGTGTATATACCATTTAAGCCATTAACATATTCAATTTATAAATTCTCTGAAAAGACATTTAGAAATTTAAGAGGGCTTAAAACTAAGTTCAAAAAGTAAAAAAGGAATGAAGCAAAAATGAAAGAACTAGTAGTAGAAAAAGAAAATTTAAAGCATAACTTAAAAATTATTAATGAAATAATAAGTAAAGATAAGAAAAAAACTAAATTAATTGCCGTAGTTAAAGGAAATGGCTACGGATTAGATTTAGTAAAATACACCCAATTTTTAATTGACAATGGAGTAGACTTTTTTGCTGTTGCTACTGTGGAAGAAGCAGTAGCCTTAAGAAATGCTGGAATAACACAAAATATTTTGATGATGTCTTCAACAGCAGTAAAAGAAGATATAGAAATATTGATTAAAAATAATATAATATTAACAGTTGGATCAAAAGAGGCAGGAGAGGCAGTAGAAGAAATTGCACAAAAGTTACAGACAAAAGCTAGAGCACATTTAAAAATAGATACAGGTTTTGGAAGATACGGCTTTATATATAGTAATAAAGAAGAAATGGTACAAGCAATAAAAGCGTGGAAGAACATAAAAATAGAAGGAGCATTTTCACATTTTTCAATTGCATTTTTTGGAGATGGCAAAGAATCTAAAGAGCAATATGAAAGATTTATGGAATGTATCAAAATATTAAAAGAAAATAAGATTGACACAGGAATGCTACACATGTGCAATTCCTCTGCATTCTTGCGCTTTCCGGAAATGCATTTAGATGCAGTAAGAGTAGGTTCGGCATTACTTGGAAGATTGTCAATTCCAAATACTTGGGGATTCAAAAAAGTAGGATATTTAAAATCAAATGTAGCAGAAATAAAAACATTGCCAGTAGGATATAATATAGGATATTCAAATTCATACACAACCAAAAAAGAAACTAAAATTGCAATAATCCCATGTGGATATGCAGATGGATTTAATATAATTGTTGATAGAGATATGTTTAGACCAATTGATAAATTAAGATATGTTGTTAGAGATGCCAAAGATGCATTTAAAAATAAAAAAATATATGTTACAATAAATGGTGAAAAATGCGAAGTACTTGGAAGATTGGGAATGTTCCATGTAAGTGTTGATATTACAGAAAAAAATATAAAAATAAATGATGAAGTACACTTTAATGTAAGCCCAATGTTTGTGGATAGCAGGTTAGAAAGAGTGTATGAATAAAGAAAGGCATTTATTAGAAAGGAATGGTAGAAAATGGAGATAAGCTTTCCAAAAAAAATATGGTATTCAATAACAAAATTCGAGAAATATCCTGATATGGCTCAAGATGGAATTTTTAAAGCAGTCAGATATTTAATAACAATGGCTATAATTGTTACTACATTTGCTTTATGTGGTTCTATGATAAAAATGAATAAAGCTGTTGGAAATTTAGCACAATATATAGAGCAAAACATTCCTGATTTTACATTTGAAGATGGAAAAGTCAGTATGGAATTAACAGAGCCTATGGTAATAAATGATATTGCTAATAGCCAAATAAATAAAGTAATTATAAATCCAATTGCAGAAACGTCAGAACAAAAAGAAGAGTTAGAAAACAAAGAAACAATTGTTGGAACAAATATATATTTCTTTAAAGATGAAATTATTTTAAAAAACAAAGTAGATGATGAACATATTCAAACACAGAATTATACATACAAAGATTTTATAGCAAATTATACTAAAGAAGATATACAAAATTTCAACAAAGCAGACTTAATAGAATTTTTAAGGAGTGAAAAAATGACTCCATTTTATACAAGTTATGCAACAACAATGTTTATATACTTATTACTTACAGACATAATCTATTTGCTATTAGACACATTTAGAATTGCAGTTTTCGGATGGATAACAGCAGTTGTGGCAAAAATAAAAATGAAATTTTCTGCAATATACAATATGGCAATATATTCATTTACTTTACCAATGATATTAAATATTATATATTTAATTGTAAATTATTTTATTGACTTCAAGATAAAATATTTTGAAGTTGCATATACAACTATTGCATATATATACTTAGCAGCAGCTATTTTTATATTAAAAGATGATTTTATAAAGAAAATGCAAGAAGTTATGAAAATTAGGCAAGAGCAAAAAAATGTAAGAGAAGAAATAAAAAGACAAGAAGAAGAGAAAAAAGAAAAAAAGGACAAAGACGACGACAAAGATGAAGGTAAAGACGAAAATGGGGATAAAGATACAGATACACCAGAGGGTTCAGAAGCATAAAAATAGAAAAGAGGTCAAATAATGAATAAAGATAAGGATAAATCAAAGAAAAAATCAGAAGTGTTATTAAATACATTAATTACAATATTTACAATAGCTATCATAGTTCTTATAGGATTTTTAGCATATCAATATAATAAAAATAAAAATTCTGATGAAAACAAATTAGCATATACAGATTTAGTAAAAGAGATTCAAGCAGGAAATGTTGAGAAAATAGAGATGACTACAGGCAGTATGTCTTTAAAAGTAAAAATGAAAGATGTAGAAAAAGAAAAAACAACAATAATTCCTAGTGTTCAAGTTTTTTCAGAACTAGTACAACAAAAAGTGTTAGAAGAAAATAATATTGAATTAGAGACTAAAACACCAAGTATATTATCTCAAATTCCATCATATATATTTTCAATTTTACCAACTATAATAATGGTTGCACTATTTATAATGATATTCAAAATGCAAGGTCTTGGAGACAAAGGTGAAGTATATGATGACACAGAAAGAAAAACCAAAATTACATTTGATAATATTGCAGGTTTGGATGAAGAAAAAGAGGAATTAAAAGAAATTGTAGAATTTTTGAAAAAACCAAAGAAATTTACAGAAATGGGTGCAAAAATCCCAAAAGGTGTTTTATTATATGGAAAGCCAGGAACAGGAAAAACATTAATAGCAAAAGCAATTGCAGGAGAAGCAGATGTTCCATTTATTTCAATGAGTGGTTCAGAATTTATAGAAATGTTTGCAGGACTTGGTGCGTCAAGAGTAAGAAAATTATTTGATAAAGCAAGAAAATTAGCACCATGTATTGTATTTATAGATGAAATTGATGCGATAGGATCAAGAAGAACAAGTAATAGTGGAGCAGAATCAGAAAATAATCAAACATTAAACCAACTATTAGTTGAAATGGATGGATTCTCTTCAGAAGAAACAATAATTGTTTTAGCAGCTACAAACAGACCAGAAATGTTAGATAAAGCATTATTAAGACCAGGTAGATTTGATAGACAAGTAACAGTTCCAGCACCAGATTTAGTAGGAAGAGAAGCAATATTAAAAATTCATGCTAAAGACAAAAAATTGGCTGATGATGTATCATTATATAGTATTGCAGAAGACACTGCTGGTTTTACAGGAGCAGAACTTGCAAATATCTTAAATGAAGCTGCAATAATAGCAACCAAAAAAGACCATACAGCGATAACAAATGCAGATTTAGATGAAGCAGTTAAAAAAGTAACAGTAGGACTAGAAAAAACAAGCAGAAAAATATCAGATAAAGACAAAAAACTAACAGCATATCATGAAGCTGGACATGCAATAGTAAGTCAATTTTTACCAACACAAACAGCAGTAAAAGAAGTTTCTATAATACCAAGAGGAATGGCTGGAGGCTATACTATGTATAAGTCTGATGAAGATAAATACTATATATCAAAAACAGAAATGCAAGAAAAACTTATTGCATTATTAGGAGGAAGAGCAGCAGAAAAATTAATATTAGATGATATTTCAACAGGAGCAAGCAATGACTTAGAAGTGGCAACACAAATCGCTAGAGATATGATTACTGTTTATGGCATGAGTGACTCAATAGGAACAATTTCTTTCAAAGATAGTGACGGACAAATTAATTATCAAATGTTTGGAGAAGAAATGCAAGATGCAATAGGAAAAGAAGTTAAAAGATTAATTGATACAGCATATAATGATGCACAAGAAATTTTAAGACAAAATGTAGAAACACTTCATGCAATAGCAAAAGTGCTTATCACTAAGGAAAAGATTAACGAAGAAGAATTCAATAAGTTTTTTGCATAATTGAGCAGATTATTTACGAGATAAAATGTGCAAAGAAAGGGGAACATAAGAAAAATGGGTGAATTTGCTGAATATATTTTAAATGAAGAAGATTTAATATCAAAGATGGAGATAATATTCTTTTTAGCACCAAAGTTGAAAATAAATTTTGACAAATCTGTTGTATTCAAAACTGAAATAGCAAGAATATTCTTGAAATACACTAATTTAAAAGTAGATAATAATTTGGTTTTAACTGCGTGCTTATTATGCAATTGTAAAAAGGTTGACGATTCTCAAAAAATAGGAAAATTGAAAACATATGCAAAAGAAGGAGCCGAGTACTTGGAACAATTAGGGTTTGACAAAAGATTTTGTAAAATATGTGAAGGTGTAAATAGATATAGTGGAAATCCAAGAGAACCCGAAAGTGATATATTGGAATTAACAGACCAATTTGGCGGAATGTTAATAGACAGACCTGAAAGAATTGCGTTTAATCCTGATGAAGCAATGGTCTTGTTAGAACATAGAAACCTAAAAACAGAATATAATAGATATTTACAAAGTTTTAGAGAGTTTGTCGAAGCAATGGAAAAAATAGTGATACATGGAAATGTAGATACTACTGTTTTTGCGAGATTACAAAAACTTATGAGGGATTCAAAAGGAGTTCCTGAATTAGTAAAAAGTATCGCAACAGATTATTCAATATGTGTAGACCAAAAACTAGAAGAATTGAAAACAACTGCAAAAGAGGCTAAGAAGACCGCAAATAGAGCAATGTTTACAACAGAAATAGAAGAAAAGATATTAAATCATGCTAAGATGGATGATAAATAATTATGAGGAGGAACAGCAATGTACGAAGTATTTGCAGATTTACATGTACACATTGGAAGAAGTGAAAATGGTAAACCTATAAAAATAACAGCTGCAAGAAGTTTGAATTTTGCTAATATTGCAAAAGAATGTGCAGAAAGAAAAGGAATCAACATAGTAGGGATAATAGATTGTGCATCACCATATGTAATAGAAGATATAGAAAAATTCCTAAAAACAGGAGATGCATATGAATTAAAAGATGGAGGTATTATATACAAAGACAAAGTATGTATCTTGTTAGGAAGTGAAGTAGAAACATCAGAAAAAGGCAGAAATGGAAAATGTGGTGCAGCACATAATGTTTGCTTCTTTCCACATTTGAAAGATATAAAGGGATTTTCACAAGAAATGAGTACACATATAAAAAACATAACATTAAGCACTCAAAGGTCAAATATATCTGGTTATGAACTGATAGACATAGTTGAAAAATACAATGGAATTTTGATTCCTGCTCATATATTTACTCCATTTAAAAGTTATTATGGAAATTGTACAGATAGACTAAAAGACATATTTAAAGAAAAATATGATAAAATTTTCGCAGTTGAGTTAGGATTAAGTTCAGATACATATTTAGCAGATATGATATCAGAACTAGAAAATAAGACATTTGTTACAAATTCAGATGCACATTCATTGCCTAAAATTGCAAGAGAATATAATAAAATGCTTGTTAATGATATTAGTTTTAAAGAAGTAGTAAAAGCTTTAAAAAATGAGGATGGAAGAAAAATATTAGCAAATTATGGACTTGACCCTAAACTTGGAAAATATCATAGAACACATTGCGATAATTGTGATAGCACAATTGAAACTAAAGAGCCAGTAGAAATTTGTCCTAAATGTGGAAGTGATAAAGTTACTTTTGGTGTTTTTGATAGAATAGAATTAATAAAAGATAAAGAAACAACTAAAAGCCCTGAAAACAGGCCACCATACATATATCAAATTCCATTAAGTTTTATTCCAGGAGTTGGAGGAAAAACTATAGAAAAATTATTAGATAATTTTGAAACAGAAATGAATATTTTACATAAACTATCAGAAGATGATATTGAAGCAATTGTTGGAGAAAAAATTGCAAAAAACATTGTAAAAGCAAGAGAAGGAAATATGAAAGTTGAATCTGGTGGTGGAGGAAACTACGGAAAAGTTAAAGAACATGATTAAATTCATGTTCTTTTTTTATAACTAAATGAATAGACATTAATAAATTCATTTATTAAGGAGAATGGTATGCGAAAGAGAAAAAATCAAATATTTTTAGCGATTAGAGAAGATATATTAAATAATACTAAAGCGTATTTCATTGTATTAATTATATTTGCTGTTGGAACATTCTTAGGTGTAATGTTCATAAATCAAAAACAAGATAAAAGTGATATACAAAAATATATAAACACTTATATAGATGAAACTAATCAGCTCGAAAATGGAGATTACATTGGTGAATTGCAAAAAGATATAAAAAATAATATTATTCTTGTGTTTTTATTATGGTTTGCAGGGACAACTATAATAGGAATACCAATAGTACTTGGGATAATTTTAGTACGAGGGTTTTGCTTAGGATATACAATTTCAGCATGTGTATTTACATTAGGAAAAATAAAAGGCATTTTGTTTATACTAACAACAATATTTTTGCAAAACATTATCTTTATTCCAGCTTTAATGATATTAGGTGTTAGTAGCATAAAGTTATATCAATCAATAATAAAAGATAGACGAAAAGAGAATATAAAGCTTTCCATATTGAAACATATAATTATTTCAATAGGTATTATGCTGACACTAATAATAAGTTCAATAATAAAAGTGGAAATTTCTTACAGGCTAATAGTACATTTAGTTAGATACTTTATAATTGCTTAATAAAATTTTAAAAATATCTATAAAACCTCTTTACTTTTGAGTGAAAATTTGATATAACATAATAGCAATCAGTTATGTAAAATTGTTTGCAAAGGACAATAAAAATTAACATAGGTGGGGGAAGAAATGGAAGAACAATTAAACTTATTTTTTGGATTTTTAGAGAATGAAAAGAAAGTGTCATTAAACACACTTCAATCATATAAAAGAGATTTAAAACAATTTGAAAATTATTTAGGAACAATTGAAGGAAAATACAATGAGCTAACAAATGACGGAATAAAAGATTATATAAAATATATGCAAGAACAAGGAAAAAAGACATCAACAATATCAAGAGGATTAGCTGCAATTAGGTCATTTTATCAATATGAGACAAAGAATAAACAAGTAGAAAAAGACCCAACAGAAGGAATTCAATCACCTAAAATAGAAAAAAGAGTACCAAGTGTACTAACATCAAGTGAAGTAGCATTATTGTTAGAACAACCTAAAAATGTAGACTTAAAAGGAACAAGAGATAAAGCAATGTTAGAATTTGCTTATGCTACAGGAATGAGAGTAACAGAAATAATATCATTAAATGTAGAAGATATAAATTTAGAAACAGGATATGCAACATGTAGAAATGGAAAAAAGGAAAGAACAGTGCCAATTGGAGAAATGTCATTAAAAGCATTAAAAGACTACATGCTTAATGCAAGACATACAATGATAAAAGATGACAATGAACAAGCTTTATTTGTAAATGTAAATGGACAACGTTTAACAAGACAAGGATTTTGGAAAATTATAAAATACTACAAAGAACAAGCACATATAGATAAAGACATAACACCACATGTTTTAAGACATTCATTTGCTACACATTTGTTACAAAACGGAGCTGACCTAAAATCAATTCAAACAATGCTTGGACATTCAGATATATTATCAACTCAAATATATATGCAATTCCAAGACGAATCATTAAAAAATGTATATAAAAAAGCTCATCCAAGAGCATAAATAAAAGCAAAACTTTTTGTTCTGTTTTTTTGTGTAAAATATTTTGATTATATTGATTTTTAAAATTATTTATAATAAAATAATTTTGAACACAATCTAAAGATAAGAGAGGTGCAAAAATTTGAAAATAAATAAAAACGGCATATTATTATTAGCATTAGTAGTTGCAACTATATTTATGGGAATAGGATATTCTGCCATAAATTCAATAACAGGAGACATAAAAGGAAAAGCAACAGCCAATAATCAAGATGGAGTATTTATAACAGACGTAGAATATGTAAGTGATATAGATGCAAACTTAAATAATTCAAAAATAGAAAACTTTCTTGGAACAATGATGAAAAGCACAGTAGAGCTTTCAGAAAGTAATACAAAATCAGAGATAAAATATAAAGTAACAGTATATAACAATGCAGTAGAAGCAGCAGTATTTGAAAAGGTTACATATGGGAAAGAATTTTACGATAATGAAGAAATAACATATGAAATAGAAGGATTTATACCTGGACAAACAATAGGAAGTAAAGAAACAAAAGAAATAATAATCACATTTAAATATAAAGACCAAACCACAGTACCAGCTAATAAAATTTTAAATTCATATTTAAATTTTGAGATGATTGTTCCTAATAGAATGGTGCTAGCACAAAAAGGAGATAATACAACTAAATACTTAACAGGTTCAATATTAAAAAATCAAATAGAGTCAGTAAAATTTAAAAAAGGAGAAGAGCCAACATCAACAGATATATTAGCAAAATTTGATGTATCAGAAAAACAAGATGAAAGTATAATCGGATATTATACAGATACTGATAATAATGGATTATATGAGCTAACATTTATTAGTAACAAAACTATATTTTCAAATAAAAGTGCTCAATATTTATTTTCAAATTTAAATAATGTACAAAGTTTTGAATTTGATAATTTTAGTACAACAGGAACAACAAGCTTTTTGGGGATGTTTCAAGGTTGTAATAAAATAACAGCTCTTGACTTAAATAATTGGGATACAAGCAATGTAATTTCTTTTGGTAATACATATTGGTCGTATGGTGGAATGTTTCAAGATTGCACAAATTTAGAAGAACTAAAAATAGAAAACTGGAATATGGCACAAGCAAAAGATATTTCCAGTATGTTTAGAAATTGCAAGTCATTAACAAGTATAAATCTGAATAAGTGGAATACAAATAATATAGAACAAATGCAATATGTGTTTTTAAATTGTACTCAATTAGTGAAAATTGAATTAGGTGAACTTGATACTAGTAATGTAAAATCCATGAACAATATGTTCAATAATTGTACAGCATTAAGTACATTAGACCTAAAAAAATGGAATACTGGTAATGTAACAGGAATGCAAGGGATGTTTCAAAATTGCAAAAGTCTGTTGGAACTAGATGTAAGTGGATTTAATACGAGTCAAGTTACAAATATGGGAAACATGTTTGAAGAATGTTCTGAATTACTTGCATTAAACGTAAAAAAATGGGATACTAGCAATGTAACTAATATGAGATGGATGTTTAGTGGGTGTAAAAAGCTGACGACATTAGATGTTAATGAATTTGAGACAACGAAAGTGACAAAGATGAATGGGATGTTTTATGATTGTAGTACATTAACAGAGTTGGATTTGAGTGGATTTAATACAAGCCAAGTAACAGATATGGCTAATATGTTTAAAGGATGTGCAAGTATAACAGTATTAGAATTGAGCAATTTTGATACAAGCAAAATTACAACATTTTTTAGAATGTTTTCAGAATGTAGTCAATTAAAAAAATTAAATTTAGCAAATTGGGATGTTAGTAATGCTACATCATTTGGGCATGATGGATGGCCATATGGAGGAATGTTTCAAAACTGCAGTCAATTAACTGACCTAAATATATCTAATTGGAACATGGGCTCAGCAGAAGATATAACAAATATGTTTTATGGCTGTGCAAGTTTACAAACAATAAATCTAGAGAATATAAATTGGCAAAATGTAAAATATATGGCCTCATTATTTCAAGAATGTTCAAGCCTTATTTCTGTTGACTTAAGTACAAGTAATATAAAAAAAGTTGAAAATATGTCAAGAGTTTTTAGCAACTGCGGAGAACTTAATGAAATTAATTTAGCTAATATAGATACAAGTAATTTAACGAACATGACAAATATGTTTTTTGAATGTAAAAAAATAAGTAAACTAGATTTGTCAAATTTTAATACAGAAAATGTTACAAATATGATGTGTGCATTTAAGGGCTGTGAGAATCTAACAGATTTAAATATAAGTGAATTTAATACGCAGAATGTAACAAATATGAGCAGTATGTTCCAAAATTGTATAAGTCTAACAGAAATAAATCTAAGTGGTTTTGATACAAAAAGTGTAACAAATACGGCAGCTATGTTCGAACAATGTACGAATTTGAAAACTATATATGTAAAAGAATATGATTCAACCAATAATACAGGTTGGACAACTTCAGGTATAACGAGTTCTTACAATATGTTTTTTAATTGTGCTAATATTATGGGAGGAAATGGTACAAAATATGATGTCACATACAGGGATGCTACATATGCAAGAATAGATACAGCAGAAACACCAGGATATTTAACAAATATAAATAATAAAAATTAAAAAAGATAGGCAAGATGGTGCTATGTCAAGTGGAAGGAATAAGATAAAAGATGAAAAAGAAAAAAGTATTATTCATATCAAGTACAGGAGGGCATTTTAACGAATTACAACAATTAAAACCATTATTTGAAAAATATGATTATCATATAGTTACAGAAAAAGATAATTCTACAATCGGAGCAAAAGAAAAATATGGAGATAAAATATCATATCTTCCATATGGAACGAGGAAAAAATTATTTAGATATATATTTGTATATTTCTATTTGTGCTTAAAAACTATATATTTATATTTTAAGATAAAGCCACAATACATAGTTACAACAGGAACACATACTGCAGGACCAATGTGTTATCTTGGAAAATTATTTGGAAGTAAAATAATTTATATAGAAACATTTGCCAATAGAAATAGAAAAACAGCAACAGGAAGACTTATTTATCCAATAGCTGATTTATTTATTGTGCAGTGGGAAGAAATGCTTAAAATATATCCTAAAGCAGTATATGGAGGTGCAATATATTAATGATATTAGTAATGTTAGGAACACAAAATAATAGTTTTCATAGATTACTAGAGAAAATTGATCAACTAGTAGAGGACGGAAAAATAAGTGGAGAAGTAATTGTACAAGCAGGTTATACAAAATATGAATCACAAAATATGAAAATTATTGATTTTGTATCAAATGACGAAATAGAGAAACTGGAACAGCAAGCTGATTACATAATAACTCATGGTGGAGTTGGGTCAATAATTAATTCTATAGAAAAAGGAAAAAAAGTAATTGCTGTACCAAGATTGAAAAAGTATGGAGAACATGTGAATGATCATCAATTAGACATTGTAGAGTCCTTTGATAAATTAGGTTATATTATAGGAATTACAGATGTTTCACAATTAGAAGAAGCATTGCAAAGAGTTAAGGAATTTAGACCAAAAAAATATATTCAAAATACAGGGAATATTATCAGTATTATACAAAATTTTATAGACAATAATTAATATATACTCTAAGCTATAATATCATAAAATTTACAGAAATTTTACAAAAAACAAAAAATGAAGAAATAAAGAGATAAATAAGGAAAAACCAGAAAAAGCAACTTTTTTCTGGTTATTTTTTTTACTATAAGTATTGCAAAAAAAAACTATTATTGATATTATAAAGAAGAATGAAAAATTATGTATGCTAATACAGAAATTATAAAGAAGAAAAGGAAAAAAGTAGAATGATAGAATTTAAAAACGTAAGCAAAAGATATAGTACAGGTACAGAAGCAGTAAAAAATGCAAGCTTTAAAATAGAAAAAGGAGAATTTGCATTTTTAGTAGGAACCTCAGGAAGTGGAAAATCAACACTAATAAAATTAATATTAAAAGAAGAAGAACCAACATCAGGAAACATCATAATAAATGGAAAAGATACAACATTTTTAAAGAAAAGTAAAGTTCCATATTTAAGAAGAAGTATGGGAGTTGTATTTCAAGACTTTAGATTATTGCCAGACAAGACAGTGTATGAAAATGTAGCATTTGCAATGTATATAGTAAAAGCAACACCAAAACATATTCGTAGACAAGTGCCTATGGTATTATCATTAGTAGGACTAAGTGGAAAGGCAAAAATGTATCCAAACGAATTATCAGGAGGAGAACAACAAAGAGTTGCTTTAGCAAGAGCACTTGTAAACAATCCATCAATGTTGATTGCAGATGAGCCTACTGGAAACTTAGACCCAGACACAGCATGGGATATAATGAATTTGTTAAATGAAATTAACATGAGAGGAACAACAGTAGTTGTTGCAACACACGCCAAAGATATAGTAGACCAAATGAAAAAAAGAGTTATACACATAAATAAAGGCGTAATAGTAAAAGATGATAAAAAAGGTGGGTATGATTGTGAGGTTTAATGTAGTAAACTATTTAATAGGAGAAGGAATTAGAAATTTATTTAAAAACAAAAAATCAACTATGTCAGCACTAATGATAATGTGTGCAACAATGTTAATATTTGGATTGTTCTTTGTAATAGGAGAAAATTTAAATGCATTTGTAGAAAATGTAGCAGATGCACAAGAAATACGAGTGATTTTGGACAATGATGCAACTGATAGTGAAATAGAAGAAGTAGGAAAAGAAATCTTAGAAATAGATGGAGTAAGAAATGCAGAATTTGTTTCAAAAGATGAAGCACTAGATTATATGAAAGATATGCTTGGAGATGAAGTGCTTGATGGATATTCAGAACGAAATATATTTTCAACAGCTTATAATGTAACATTAACAGATTTAAAAATGAATAATGAAGTGCAAGCAAATATAAAGCAAATACCACATGTAAAGAAAATAGTTTCAAGCAATCAAGTTATATCACAAATAATAAGTTTAGCTAAAGGAGTTAGAATTGTAACGGCAGGAATATTAGGACTATTAATAATAATATCAGTATCAATAATTTCAAATACAATAAAATTAACAGTACATGCAAGAAGAAAAGAAATATCAATAATGAAATATGTTGGAGCAACAAATAGTTTTATTAGATGGCCATTTTTAGTAGAAGGTGTAATAATTGGAATAATTTCAGGTTTGTTATCAGTTGCGATAATTGGAGGAGCATATACTGGAATTGCAAATCAATTGGCTAACACATCATTCTTACAAATGGCTAATTGGAAATTACTAAATTTCTCTGATATGTTTAATTTGATTTTAGTGGTTTACCTTGGATTAGGAATTGGAATTGGTATATTAGGAAGTACTATTTCAATGAGAAAATATTTACAAGTTTAATTTAATAGAAAGGAAGAGGATTACATGCATAGGCTTTTTAGGATAATATTAATATTTATAATAACTTGTAGCCTATGCATTTACGTATATGCACAAGACCTTACTGAATTACAAGAAAAATCAAATCAAATAAATCAGGCATTAACAGAATCTAACAATAGGCTACAAGTTGTTCAAGATAATATATCAGCAAATATGCAAGAATTGCAAGAACTGGACAATAATATTGCACAATCACAAGAAGAGCTAAATACAATTAATACTAATATAAATGATTTGGTTAAGCAAATAAATGAAAACCAAGAAAAATTGGCAAAGGTTCAAGAACAATATGATAATATTCAAGAATTATTAGATAAAAGACTTATAAGCATGTATGAAACTCCTAAATTTCAATTCCTACAAGTTATTCTTGAAGCTAAAAACGCAACTGAGTTTTTATCTACATATTATGCAATGAAAGAATTAGCTGAATATGATAAACAATTATTAGAGACAGTAACACAGCAAAAAGAAGAAATAGAAACAACCAAAAAAACATTGGCAGATCAAAAGCAACAAATTATTACAAACAAGCAAAATAAGCAAAAAAAGGCACAGGTATTAGCTAATATAAAAACTTTAAGACAATATTACATAAGTAAATTATCAACAGAAGAACAGGAATTACAGGCAAAAATAGATGATTACAATTCACAGGTTTCATCAATAGAATCAGAAATTAAATTCCTGGCATTAAATAGTATTAGCAAAGATTATATAGGTGGTGCTATGACATGGCCGATACCAGGATACACAACAATAACATCAGAATATGGAATGAGAGTTCATCCTATAACAGGTGCATATAAATTACATACGGGAACTGATATAGGAGCACCAATGGGAGCAGATTTTGTAGCGGCAGCAAAAGGAGTAGTTACAAAAGCAACATTAAATCCGGCATATGGAAATATGGTTATTATAGATCATGGTGGAGGAGTGCAAACTTTATATGCACATGGAAGTGAAATCTTAGTAGAAGTAGGACAAGAGGTTGAAGCTGGAACACCAGTTTTAAAAGTTGGGTCAACAGGATATTCAACAGGACCACATGCACATTTTGAGATAAGAATAAATGGGCAGACAGTAAACCCAATGGATTATTTACTAAATGAGAAAGATATCCAAAATTTATCTAAAGAATAAGATATAGTATTGAAAGGAAGAAATAGTATGAAAAGAACTATAGTTAAAATAATAGGAATTACAATATCGATAATTTTACTTTCACAAAGTTTAAATGTATTTGCAGTTACAAAAAAGGAAGTACAACAAAAAAAAGATGATGCACAAAAACAGACATCAGAAAATAATGATAAAATAGACGAAGCAAAAGAAAAAAAACAAGAACTAGCAAACGAAAAATCAGAAACTATGAAAACTGTTGAAGGATTAATTTCAAAAATTTCTGACTCTGAAACAGAGATAGACAATTTACAAGATAAAGTTCAAAATTTGAAAGATAAAATAGCAGACAAAGAAAAAGACATACAACAAAAGCAAGAAGAATATACTAAACAAGAAGAATTACTAGATACAAGACTTGTTGCAATGTATGAAAGAAGTGAAACATCATATTTAGATGTCTTTTTAACAGCATCAAGTATGACTGATGCTTTAGCAAAATATTATGCTGCATCAGAATTGTTTGAATCAGATAAAGAACTAATACAGTCAACTAAAGAACAAAAAGCTCAAATCGAAAGCGAAAAATCAGATTTGGAAAATAGTAAAAAAGAATTAGATGCATCACTAACAGAACAACAAGCTAAAGTAAAAGAATTACAAGCATTAAAAAGCGAAAAACAAAGTTATGCTGATAAACTAACTCAAGATGAAAAAGCAGTTCAAAAAGAGATAGAGGAATTAGAAGCAGATAATAGACAGATTGAAAAGGCAGTAAAGGATGCAGAGGCTAAATATCAAAAACAATTAGAGGAACTTCAAAGACAACAAAACCAAAAAAATAACAATTCGAATTCTAGCTCAAATTCAGGTTCTAATTCTAATACACCATCAGGTTCAGGATATTTTATAAAACCAATATCAGGTGGAACTGTATCAACAAATGGCTATTATTCAAGTGGAAAATTCCATGGAGCAGTTGACTGGGCTGTATCATCAGGAACTACAGTAGTAGCTGCAGCAGATGGGGTTGTTATGACAACAGCTGATTTAACTTCAAGTTATGGAACTCATGTAGTAATAAGACATGCAAATGGAATGCAAACATATTATGGGCATGGAACAAGAGGCTCTATATGTGTAAAACCAGGTCAAACTGTAAAACAAGGTGAGAAAATAATGTTAAGTGGAAGTACCGGAAATTCAACTGGCCCACACTTACATTTTGAAGTGAGAGTGTCTCCATATAGCTACAAATATTCAGCTACTGCATATGGGCAAGATTCAAGAGTAAACCCAATGAATTATCTGTAAAATTAAATAAGAAAGGCAAACTAAAATGGAAGATGAAAAATATTTAAAAAGACAAAGATTTTACAAAATTGTTATGTTAGTTGTATTAACAGCATTTTTGACATTTATATTTACAACTATATATATAACTAAAAAATATAATTTAAGTGATGGAGACCAAACAATTTCTTCATTATTTAGTGCTTCATCATCAAGTGATGACAAATTAACAAAATCATTAAAGAATATTAAAAGTATATTAAAAAAATATTATCTAAATGATATTGATGAAGATAAGGCAATAGATGGAGCAATTGAAGGATATGTTTCATCTTTAGGAGATCAGTATACTGAATATATTCCAAAAGATGAGATGGAAGATTATACTCAAAATTTAATGGGAAATTATGTTGGAATTGGTATATATATGTCACAAAACACTAAAGACAATACAATAGTTGTTTTAACACCAATAAAATATAGTCCAGCAGAAGAAGCAGGAATTCTTCCAGGAGATATCATAAAGAAAATAAATGATGTAGAATATACAGGGGAAAATATGACAGCAGCTGCAAATAATATAAAAGGTGCAGAAGGAACAAAGGTAAAACTAGAAATTCAAAGAGGCCAAGAGATAAAAACATTTGAAATAACAAGAAAAAAAATAACAACAAATCCAGTAATAGCAGAAAAATTAGATAATAATATAGGATATTTAGAAGTTACGAGTTTTGATGAAAATACAGCAGAAAACTTCAAATCTAAATATGAAGAGTTAAAGGCACAAGGAATTGATTCATTAATAATAGACTTAAGAAACAATGGGGGAGGATTAGTAGAAGAGGCATTAAAAATAGCTGATTACATAGTCCCTAAAGGTAAAGAATTGTTAGTAACAGTTGACAAAGATGGAAAAGAAAAAGTAGAAAAATCTAAAGAAGATGTTTTAATAGATATGCCAATTGTGGTACTTGTAAATAAAAATTCTGCAAGTTCATCAGAAATTTTAGCAGGTGCACTTAAAGATTTAAATGAAGCTACAATAGTGGGAACTACAACATATGGAAAAGGTGTAATACAACAATTTTTAACTTTAAGAGATGGTTCAGGATTAAAAGTTACAGTAGAAGAATATTATACACCAAATAGAACTAAAATTAATGGAGTAGGAATAGAACCAAATGAGAAAATAGAATTACCAGAGACAATTACAAATCCACTTACAGTTGAGAGAAAAGATGATACACAATTGCAAAAAGCAATAGAATTATTAAAAAAATAATTGCAACAAGTACATACATAGAAAGGAAATAATAAAGAATGAAAATGAATTTAGCAAATAAATTAACAATATTTAGAATAATATTAGTACCAGTTATGGCAATAATACCATATTTGAATTTAAAAGGTGATTTTTTAGGATTACCTTTAACCTATTTTTTTATGGAATTGATATTTATAGTTGCATCGATAACAGACAAACTTGATGGTTATATAGCTCGTTCAAGAAATCAAGTCACAACATTTGGGAAATTTTTAGACCCATTAGCAGACAAAATTCTAGTATTAACTGCCATGGTATTATTAGTGGAATTAGGCAAAATTCCAGCATGGATTCCAATTATAGTACTAGCAAGAGAATTTATAGTGTCAGGTTATAGGTTAGTTGCAGTTGAAAAAGGTGGTCAAGTAATTGCTGCATCAATTTGGGGAAAATTAAAAACTGTAACACAAATGATTGCAATAATCTTAGTTATGTTTGATAAAAATTCATTTTGGGATTGCTTTAAAGGAGGCTTAACAGGAGCTGATTATGTAATTAACTTGATATCAACAATATTATTGGTAATATCAGTTGTTGCAACTATTTTCTCAGGAGCAGATTATTTAAAAAGTGGAAAAGATTTACTAAAAGATTAAATGCAAAATTTTGGAAAAAGAACTTGACAAAAAATAAAAAATGCAGTATCATACTAAATGTTAAATATAAAGGCGGCTAGTAAGTCGCTCTTTATCGTATATACCATGCAAAACAATGGTTCAACCGGAGTTTGCTTAGAAAGGAATGTGATAAACATGGAAGAAAAAGAAGTAATATTAACACAAGAAGGTTATGACAAACTTGAGAAAGAATTGGAAAAACTAAGAACAGAAGCAAGAAGTGAGATTGCAGAAAGAATAAAAGTTGCATTAGGATTTGGAGACTTATCAGAAAATTCAGAATATGATGAAGCAAAAAATGCACAAGCAGAAAATGAAGCTAAAATTGCAGAATTAGAAAGTAAAATTAGACATGCAAAAATAATTGACGAAAGTGAAATAGATACAAAAACAGTACAAATAGGAAACACAGTAACATTATATGATGTTGAATTTGATGAAGAAGTAGAATATACTATAGTTGGTTCAACAGAAGTAAATTTAGCTGAAAATAAAATTTCAAATGAATCACCAATAGGAAAAGCACTTTTAGGAGCTAAAAAAGGCCAAACAGTTGAAGTTAATGCACCAGCTGGAGTTATAAAATACGAAATAAAGAAAATAACAAAATAAAGAAATGTCAAAAATTTGTTTGACATTTCTTTTTTTGTATGATATTATAATTGCATAGAAAAAAGGAGAAGTGATGTAAATGGGAACTAGAGCTGAAACTACTAGAAAGGAAAAAGCAATATTAAAATTTATTGAAGAGCAGGTAATTGAAAATGGGTATCCACCATCTGTAAGAGAAATAGGAAAAGCAATTGGATTAAGTTCTACTGCGACAGTACATGCTTATTTAGCAAAACTAGAAAAACAAGGATACATAAAAAAAGAAGATAAAAAAGGAAGAACACTAAAAGTTATAAAAGGAACTGATGGGCAACAAATAATAAAAGAAAATAAAAACTTCTATACACAAAGAGAGTTAGTGGATGTTCCTGTAATAGGAAAAATTACAGCAGGACAACCAATCCTAGCAGTCGAAAATGTTACAGACACATTCCCAATTCCAATAGACTTTGTGGGTAATAGTGAAAGTTTCATGCTAACAGTAAGAGGAGAAAGTATGATAGAAGCTGGTATTTTAGATGGAGACTATATTTTAGTAAAAAAACAAGATAATGCAAGTAATGGTGAGATAGTTGTAGCATTAATAGAAGATGAAGCAACAGTAAAAACATTTTATAAAGAAAATGGACATATACGTCTACAACCAGAAAACCATACAATGGACCCAATAATAGTGCCAGATTGCAAAATATTAGGAAAAGTTGCTGGAGTATTCAGAAAAATGTAGTTATTAAAATTTGACAAAATAGCAAGAATATTCTTGCTATTTTCCGTCTATTATAATATAATAAAATAAAAAAATAAGGAGAAAAACAAATGAAGCAACTAAACAAAAATAATAAAATGCTAAAGAGAATGTTAATACTGCTAGCAGTATTATTTGTAATTGTATTTATATTAATTAAAGCAGAAGATTTTATTAAAGAGCAACAAGCAAGTGACAAAATAAGTGTGATAATAAATAATTCAAATAAAACAGAAAGACTAAAAAATGATATAAGAGTTGAAGATGGAGTTATATACATGTCAATAGATGATATGAAGAATTTCTTTGACAAATATATATATATTGAAGATGAGATAAATGAAATTGTTACAACATATGATGATAAAATTGCGAGTATAGGTTTTGAATCAAATAAATTAACATTAAATGGTTCAACTAAAAAAACTAGTGCACATGCAATAAAAGAAAATGAAACAGTATATTTACCTATTAGTGAAATGAAGGATGTATATGATATACAGATAGACAATATAGCAGATTCAAAAATAATAGTAATTGATTCACTAGAAAAAGAACAAGTACAAGCAAAAACAAAATCAGATGTTTCTGTAAAAGCTAAAAAAGAAGGCTTTTCAAAGACAGTAGATAAAATTGAAAAAGATAACCAAGTAATAGTAATAAAAAACAATAATAATGAGATTTCAGAAAAAGGCTGGACTAAAATTAGAACTCAAAGTGGAATGTTAGGTTATGTAAAAACAAGTAAGTTGGATGCAATAACAACTACAAGAGAAGCTAAAGAACAAACAAAACAAATTACAGGAAAAGTAGATATGTTTTGGGATTACTATTCACAATATGTAAAAGCACCAGATAGAACAGGACAAGTTATAGACGGCGTAAATGTTGTATCACCATCATTTTTCTATTTGGATAAAAATGACGGAACATTAAAAGACAATGTTGGAGATGCAGGAATTGCATATATAAATTGGGCGCATTCAAATGGATATAAAGTGTGGCCAATGATATCAAATGCAGACGCAGGAATAAAAGTTACATCTACGATATTAAATAGTTATAGTAAAAGGCAACAATTAATACAAAGTATCGTAGAAAAGTGTGCAAAATATGATATAGATGGAATAAATATAGATTTTGAAAACATGTATGAAGCAGATAAAGATAAATATTCGAGATTTATAATTGAACTTGTACCACGTATGTTAGAAATGAAAATAGTAACATCAGTAGATGTTACAGCACCAGATGGAGATCCAAACTGGTCATTGTGTTTTGATAGAAATGTATTAGGGCATGTAGCTGATTACTTAGTGTTTATGGCATATGACCAATACGGAGCATCAAGTTCAAAACCTGGTACAACTGCAGGCTTGAATTGGGTGGAAACAAGTTTAAAGAAAATTATTGATTATGATGAAGTTGATACAAATAAAATAATATTAGGTATGCCATTATATACAAGACAATGGACTATCACACAAGATGGAATAATAAAAGATAGAAGTGTTATATCTATGATGAACATAAAAATTCCAAACAATGTTGAAAAACAGTGGGATGATACTCTAAAGCAATATTATATAGAATATGCTTCTGGAAAAAATACTATAAAAATGTGGATTGAAGATGGAACATCAATAAAAGAAAAAGTTTCACTTGTCACAAAATATAATTTAGGTGGAGCATCATGTTGGAAAAAAGACATGGAGACTTCAAATATTTGGACGATAATAAAAGATGAACTAAAAAAGAATGATACAGAAAATTAAACGAAAGAGAAATTTCAAGAGGATGACTTGAAGTTTCTTTTTTTTGTAATAAATAATATAAGAATTACATACACATCAATTAGAGGTGAGCTAATGAGAACATATTATTTAGAAAAAAAGGATAAGCCTAAATTTTGTATGTGTAAGTGTAAATTAAAACAAGATAATCTAGAAATATATTCTAATTTAGAGAATATAAAAAATGTAATAAAAATAGTAAAAAGAATCAAAAAAGATGATGTCGAATGTGTAGTGATAAGTAAAGAATTATATAAATGTAAGGAGTTAATAACTGCATTAAATGCCAATAATATAAAAATTTTTGATGGAAAATGGTTACAAAAATATTTGGCATTAGAAATTTTAGAATATGTGGTAACATGCGAAAATATAAAAAAGGAAGAAATAGAAGTTGCAATAACAACAAATGAAATAACAGATTATACGATAGAAATAATAAAAACTTTAGCGATGCAATACAAAAGAGTTTCAATTGTCACAAATCATATAGAAAAATTGAAAAAAACAGAGCAAGAATTATACGAAAAAAATGGAATATTAATAGTAATTTCAAACAATCAAAAAAAGAGTTTAGCCAAGTCACAAATTATATTAAATTTAGATTTTAATAAAGAGGTATTAAATAGATATAAAATAAATGAAACAGCAGTAATAATTAATATAGAAGGTGATATGAAGATAAAATCAAAACGTTTCAATGGAATAAATATAAACGACTATGAAATTGAAGTAGGAAGAGAAGAAATAATATGGAGAGAAAATTGTAACAAATTTAAAGCAAAGGACTTACTAGAAGCTAAACTATATATGAAAGACACATTTCATAATATAAAAAGAAAAATTGCTAAAAACAAAGTATCAATAAAAGAAGTTATAGGAGAAAATGGAAAAATCGAAAGATTTTCTTAAAAAGCTTTTCTTTTTTATAGAATTGTATTATAATGTTGTCAAATGTTTAAAAATAAAATCCTTGAGAAAGGAAAGAAAAAAGATATGGGGAAAAAAAGAAAAAAAAGTAATAATAAGGCTATAAAACCAAGAAAAAAAGATACAAAAATGAAATTTAAGTACAAGCATCCAAAACTAGCAATAGCACTAAAAATATTATTAATTATATTAGTAATATTAGTTGTTGTTGGAGCCGGTGTTGGAATAGGTTTAATATTTGGACTTGGAAAAGATGACTTTTCAATTGATATGTCAGATTTAATAATGAAAGAAAACTCAATAATTGTAGATACTGACGGAAATGTACTTGCAGAATTAAATGGAGATGAAAGCAGAAAGATAATAACACTAGAAGAAATGTCAACATATTTACCAAAAGCATATGTTGCAATTGAAGATGAAAGGTTCGAAAAGCATCATGGTGTAGACTTAAAGAGAACGGGAGCCGCAATACTTTCATTTGTAACACATGGTGGAAAGTCTACAGCAGGTGGTGGAAGTACAATAACACAGCAGGTTGTAAAAAATGTAACCCAAGAAAAGGCATCTAGTGGTGCAGCTGGTGTAATAAGAAAATTAAAAGAATGGTCAAAAGCATATCAAATTGAAAAAGTAATGTCAAAAGACCAAATAATAGAATTATATTTAAATTTAATATATATAGGAAATGGTGGAAGTGAAAAACATGGAGTTGAAATCGGTTCAGAATATTATTTCAACAAATCTGCCAAAGATTTAAGTATTGCACAATGTGCATTTTTAGCTGGAATAAACCATTCACCAAATTCATATAATCCATATTCAGGAAATGATGTAACAGAGAAAATTGCAAAAAGAACTAAAACAGTATTATCACAAATGAAAAAATTTAATTACATAACACAGGAAGAATATGATAATGCTGTTGCAGAAGTTGATGCAGGATTTAAATTTGAAAATGGAGTTAAAGGAAATGTATATTCTTCACATACTGATGCACTAATTACGCAATTAACAAAGCAAATAATGGATGAAAAACAGATATCAAAAGATGCAGCAGAAACATATTTACAAACTAGTGGATTGAAAATATATTCAACACAAGTATCATCTATTCAAAGCGTAATGGAAGCAGAAACTAAGAAAAGTAAATATAATTTAAAATCAAAGAAAAATAAAAACGCAGATGGTTCAGCTGTACTTGCACAAGGGGCAGCAGTAGTAATAGAACCTTCAACAGGAAAAGTTGTTGGAGCAGTTGGACAATTAGGAGAAAAAACTACATCAAGAGGACTAAACAGAATAAGTTCTTTAAGACAAACAGGTTCTTCAATAAAACCTTTAGCTGATATATTGCCAGGAGTTGAAGAAGGAATAGTAACACCTGCAACAATTTATGCGGATTTAGAAACAACATTTGGAAAAGACTATGCACCACAAAACTATAATAGTTTTACAGGATTAAGAACAGTAAGAACAGCAGTAACAACTTCACAAAACATACCATTTGTAAAAATTATGGCAGAATTAACACCAAAAAAATCAATAGAATATATGCAAAAAATGGGTATTTCTTCATTAGTAACATCAAAGCAAAATAAAGCTCACAATGATGAAAATTTAGCAATAGCAATTGGAGGAATGACATATGGTGTAAGTCCATTAGAAATGGCAGGAGCATATGCAATGGTTGCAAATGACGGAACCTATATAGAACCAACATTTTATTCTAAAGTAGAGGATTCAAATGGAAAAGTTGTTTTAGAACCAAAACAAAAAACAGAAAAAGTATGTTCAGCAGAAACAGCATATATAATAAAAAGTTTAATGCAGTCAGTTGTAAATGGAGCTGATGGATATGCAGGAACTGCTAAATATTGTGCAATTAATGGAATTGATGTAGCTGCAAAAACAGGAACTACAAACAGTTCTAAAGATAGATGGCTATGTGGATTTACAAATTATTATGCATGTGCTGCTTGGTATGGATTTGATGATCCAGAAAGAATAAGTTTCCCTGGAACGAACCCAGCAGGACAGTTATTCTCAGGAATAATGTCAGAAATTCACAAGGGACTAGAAAATTCAGAATTTAAAGAACCAGAAAAAATCGTTCACGAAAAAGTATGTAGAACAAGTGGAAGACTTGCAACTGATAAATGTTCGAATACTTATGAAGAAATATTTGTAGAAGGACATTTGCCAGAGGAATGTGATGCACATAAGAGTCAATATACAGTATGTACAGAGTCAGGTGAATTAGCAACTAAATATTGTCCAGAAACAGAAAGAAGATCATCAAATTATGTTGTAGAAAAAGAAAGATTAGAATTGTGGACAACACCAGGGATAAATTCAACAATGGGAAAAGCTCCTACAGAATATTGTACAATACATACTAAACCAGAAGAAGTTCAAAAACCGCAAGAAACAAATACAACAACAGAAAAGCCAAAAGACAATGAAACAAATAAACCAGATAATGGAAATACAAATACAAATGTTAAGCCATCAACTGATGATGGAACAACCACCAAACCTGATAAGCCAGAATCAGGAGGAAACAATAGTGGAAATACGGGAGAAAATACAGGAGAAAATACAGGAGATAATACTGGAAATAATACTGGAAATAATACTGGTGGAGATACGACTGGTGAAAATTCATCAGATAACCAAGAATAAACACAGGAAATTTATATTTCCTGTGTTTACTAATAAAGTAAAGGAGGCACATAATGGATATATTTTTTTACAATACATTAACAAAGAAAAAAGAATTGTTTAAATCATTAGAACCAAAAAAGGTAAAGATGTACTCATGTGGACCAACAGTATATAAAGATGCAACAATAGGAAATATGAGAACAAATTTATTTCAAGATACATTAAGAAGAGTGCTTGAATATAATGGATATGAAGTAAAACAGGTAATGAATATAACAGATGTAGGACATCTTGTTTCAGATGGAGATGAAGGAGAAGACAAGATGTTAAAGTCAGCAAGAGAAGAGCACAAGACTCCAATGGAAATAGCAGAGTACTATACAAAATTGTTTTTTAAAGATTTAGAAAGATTAAATGTAGAGATACCTGAAGTCATTTGTAAAGCGACCGACCATATTGAAGAAATGCTTGAAATGGTACAAAAAATAATGGAAAACGGATATGCATATGAAACTTCTACTGCTATATATTTTGATGTATCCAAATTAGATGAATATGGGATATTATCAGGAATAAATCTTAGAGAACAAAAAGCAGGAGCAAGAGTAGAAGTTGACCCAGAAAAAAGAAATCCATATGATTTTGCATTATGGATAAAAGCACCAGAAAATCATTTAATGAAATGGGATAGCCCTTGGGGACCAAGTTATCCAGGATGGCATATAGAATGTTCTGCAATGAGCCAAAAATATTTAGGAGAAGTATTTGATATACATACAGGAGGTATAGACTTAATTCCAACACATCATGAAAATGAAATTGCACAAAGTAAAGGTGCATGTGGCAAAATACCAGCACATTATTGGATGCATGGAGAGTATTTATTAATAAATGGTGGAAAGATGTCAAAAAGCTTAGGAAATGTATATTTATTAGATGATATTATAAAAAGAGGATATGATCCATTAGTATATAGATTATTTAATTTTTCTTGCCATTATAAAGGTAAATTAAATTTTACATGGGAAGGCATAGAAGCTGCAAGTACAGCATTGACAAGACTACGTGATGGATATCAAAAACATTTGACAGGAATGGCAGATGTGGATGGCACAATAATTTCTGAAATTGAAAATAAATTCCATCAAGCTATAAATGATGATTTAAATATGCCTCTTGCAATGAGTGCAGTATGGGAAGCTGTAAAATATCAAGATAAATCACCTAAAATTGCAAAATTACTAGAAAAATTCGATACTGTTTTGGGATTGAAAATTACAGAAAAAAGAGAAGAAGAAATCCCACAAGAGATTTTAGAATTAGTAGAACAACGAAAAGTTGCAAGAAATGAAAAGAATTGGACTGAATCTGACAGATTAAGAGATTTGATTGCTCAAAAAGGATATAGTGTTAAAGACACTAAAGATGGAGCAGAAGTTTCCAAGATATAAAAAACTAAAAGAGCTAATGTATCAGCATTAGCTCTTTTGAGTGGTTATTCATCCAGTAACTGCATAATTTTCTTTAATGTGTTATTTTTTACTTCATCAATTGTCATATTAGATGTGTCTAGATACCACATTGGACAGGTAACAGTTTCGTAAAAACAATCAAGTTCTTTTTTATAAAAGTTTAAGAATTCTTGATTTGTAAGTACAGGTGCATCACCGCCAGAAGCATAACGTCTTTTCAAAGATTCTTCTACTGAAACATCGATTACAAAAAGATAATCTGGAAAAACACAAAATGAGTTATTCATTTCATGAAGAATTTTTAAAAGTGACGATGATTCGGCTTTGGAGCAAACATTTTGTTTGAATAAGAAATTTGCCCCAAATAATGCATCACAGTATCCTCTGTCAAACAGAATGATGTCAGCCTGGGAATATGGAATTTCCAGCAAAGATTGTAACTGTCCAAAGGTTATCCAAACATTACGTATCCATGTTTTCTTTGGAATTTCTTTAGGGACAAGTTCAGCATCTTCTTGCATAATTTGTACATTGATTCCTTGAGCCAAAAGTGAACTTTCAAGATTGTGAATCAACGTAGTTTTACCAGAATTAGGAAGTCCGGTAAATTCAATTGTTAAAGGCCGTCTATTCATACAGTGCCCTCCTTAAAAGTGTATATTTTTTAAAGACGAATACATTATAACATACAAGTAAAAAATGTCAAGAATTAGAGATGTAATCTTTTTTTATCCAAAAATACTGACAAATAGGTGTTTTTATGTTATAATTTAAAACATAGTAAAAATGACGAGAAGAAATGTAATATAATATTTTTGAAAAGGAGAGAAAAATGATAAATTTTAAAAATATAGTTGCGAATGCAATATCAAAAGTAGTAAACATAAATGAAACAGAAATAGAAATGTCAATAGAAAAACCAAAGGGCTCAGAAAATGGAGATTATGCATTTCCTTGCTTTAGATTAGCAAAAGAATTACATAAAGCACCACAAATGATTGCAAATGATATTAAAGAAAATATCAAAGTAGATGAAAATCAAATAACCAAAATTGAAGTAGTAGGCGGATATTTAAACTTTTTTATAAACAAAGAAATATTAGTAGAAGAAGTATTAAACGAAATGTCTGAAGATAAAGAATACGGAAAATCAACAATTGGAAATGGCAAAAATATAGTAATAGATTATTCAGCACCTAATATAGCAAAACCATTTCATATAGGACATTTGCGTTCAACTGTAATAGGTGCAGCATTATATAAGATATATAAATATTTAGGGTATAATGTAACAGGAATAAATCATTTAGGAGATTATGGAACTCAATTTGGAAAATTAATTGAAGGATATAAATTATGGGGAAATGAATACAATATTGAAGAAAATCCAATAGATGAATTAACTAAAATTTATATAAGAATAAATCAAGCATGTAAAGAAGATGAGAAGGTTTTAGAAAATTGTAGAAATAATTTTAAAAAACTTGAAGATGGAGACAAATATTGTGTAGAAATTTGGCAAAAGTTCAGAGAACTAAGTTTAAAAGAATTCCAAAAAGTGTATGATATATTAGGAAGTAAATTTGATTCTTGGAATGGAGAAGCATTTTACTCTGATAAAATGCCAGAGGTTATAGAGATTCTTAATAAAACTGGAAAATTAGTAGAATCAGAGGGAGCTAAAATAATAGACTTAGAAGATAAAGGAATAAATACACCATGCATTATTGAAAAGAGTAATGGTTCATCAACATATGCAACAAGAGATTTAGCAGCAATTATGTATAGAGCACGTACATATGATTTTGACAAAGCATTGTATATTACTTCATATGAACAAGTACTACATTTTAAACAAGTATTTGAAGTTGCTAAGTTACTTGGTTTAGACGAAAAATATACTAATGGATTAGAACATGTTGCATTTGGAATGGTACTATTACCAACAGGAAAAATGTCAACAAGAGAAGGAACAAGTATTAAACTAAGTGATTTACTAAATGAAGCTATTTCAAGAGCAAAAGCTATAATTGAACAAAAAAATCCAGAACTTGAAAACAAAGATGAAGTAGCTAAAAAAGTTGGTGTTGGTGCAGTAATATTTAATGATTTAGCAAATAATAGAGTTAAAGATGAAATATTTGATTGGGATACAATTTTAAATTTCCAAGGAGAAACAGGACCATATATACAATATACATATGTACGTACTAAGAGTGTTATTGAAAAAGCAGGTGGAGTTCCAGATATTTCAGAAGTTAATTCAGAATTATTACAAGATGAATATTCAATTAAATTATTAAAATTAATTTATGATTTTGAAGATGTTTTAGTACAAGTTACAGACAAAAATGAACCATCAATTTTATCAAGATATTTAATAGATGTTGCAAAAGCTTATAGCAATTTCTATAATGAAAATAAGATTATTAATGATGATAAAAATCTTCAAAATGCTCGTGTATATTTAACTTATTCTGCTGGAATAATATTGAAAACAGGAGCAGGATTACTTGGAATTGAGATGCCAGATAAAATGTAAATAAACAGCAAAAATGTTATTGGTTACCATTTTTTCAGTAAGGAAGTAAATTAAATCTAGATTTAATTTACTTCTTCCTTATAGCATAATTGATTACTTTAATTTTAATTTTTCATCCATTTTCTCTAGTCTATGAATACTACTATTATTTTTTAATAATTCTAATTGTTTTTTAGCTGTATTATTCAGTTTTACAATTCTTTCACTTTGAGAAATTCCGATTGTTATCATTTCAGCATTTAAATTTTCAAGATTTGCTAAAACAACTAAATGTAAAATATCTGTATAATCTCGAATATTACCATCTAAATTAGGATTTTTATCTCTCCATTCTTTTGCTGTCATTCCAAATAAAGCAACATTTAAAACATCAGCTTCATTTGCATATACATATTGTTTTTGTTTTTCAGTTAATGTTGGAACAATAAATTCTTTTATACTATCTGTATGAATAATATAATTAGTTTTAGATAATTCTCTTTTGACAGACCATTCAATTTTATTCTGATATGCTTCATTGATTTTTAATCTTTCAAATTCAGTTATTAAATATAATTTGAATTCTGGACTTAACCAACTAGCAAATTCAAATGCAATATCTGGATGTGCAAATGTTCCGATGCTATATCTACCACTTTTGGCAATAATTCCAATACTATTTGTCCTTTTTATCCATTGTGTAGGAGACATAGCAAAAGAGTTTTTTCCATATTCAGTTTTAATTTGGTCGAATTCGACCAAATTAAAATTAGCATTATGTAATTGTTCCCAAAGACCTATATAATCAATTGTACTAACTCTTCTTAACCAGTTTTTTACTGTAAAAGATGGATCACTTGAATTTTGGTATTTAGCTAAATCAGTTAATGATATAAAATCTGTTTTATCAATTCTCATAACACTTATAGGTGTATCTTTTACTATTATTTCAGTTTTCATAGGTTCATTTTTCATAAATAAACATCACTTCCAATCTCTATAACTTTGCATACATTGTAAAACGAATGTTTGTATATGTCAAGTGAAAAATCTAAATAAATTGTTTTAATATAATTTCTTCAATGGAATACTTAATTTATAGTGAAATACTACTTTCTAAAGCGACTTTAATCATATTATTAAGACCAGTTTGTCTTTCTTCTGGTGTTGCAACATCTTTAATAAATTTAGAATCAACAACACTCATAAGGCAAGCAGCTTTTTTATTTAGAACTTTAGCAACGTAAAATAGTGCAAAAGCTTCCATTTCAGCACTAACAGGATTAAATCCTTCTGGAACTCTAGCTAAGAACTGATTAACATCTGTCATATAAAGATCAAAACAATCAGTACAAACAGTATTTCCTTTTAATATTGAAATATTTAATTTGTTAGCAGTATCTATTATTACAGAATTTAATTCATTATTACTACTTATGATATGGCAATTTTCGTTATTTAAAGTTAAAGCAAAATTTCCTTCTGAAAAAGTGTTTTCAGCAAGTACGATATCAAATAATTTTAATTCAGGTTTATAAGAACCACAAGAACCTATACGAATAATATTTTCAACATTATAAAACTTATATAATTCATATGAATAAATTCCCATACTTGGCATTCCCATACCCGAAGCCATTACAGTAATTTCTTTTCCTTTATATTTTCCTGTGTAAGCATAAATTCCTCTAACTGAATTTACCAATTTTATATCAGTCATGAAATTCTCTGCAATATATTTGGCTCTAAGTGGGTCACCTGGCATTATAACTGTTTTTGCAATATCTCCTAAATTTGCTTCATTATGTGGTGTAGACATATTAATTCCTCCTTGTTATTTGTTTAAAAGAATTATATCAATAAAAAAATTAAAATTCAACATTTCACACAAAAAACACAAATCAGGAATACTTTCATAACAAAATACATATAAACTAACGGTATAAAATTACCAAGCAAAATATGGAAGGAGTTTGGAGTATGAGTGAAAATGAATTGACAATAATAGAAAATTTTTTAGAAAATAAAGAGGAAAAATTGGATGTTAAAGATGAACCATTTGATAAACTCATGTTTTTTTATCAATCAGCATTAAAACAGTTGGAACTACAAATGAATATAATTAAAGAAGAATTCAAAATAATGTATAATTATGATTTAATAGATCACATAGATACAAGAATAAAAGAGCCAAAAAGTATAGTAAAGAAAATGGAAAAGAAAAAATATAAAAAGACATACTATAATTTGATTGAAAAGATTAATGATATTGCAGGAATGCGAATTGTATGTACATTAAAAGATGATATATTTTTTATTAAAGATTTGGTAAAACAAATACCAGATATACATATATTAAATGAAAAAGATTATGTTACAAATCCAAAACCAAGTGGATATTCAAGCTATCACATGATTGTAGAGGTACCTGTAAAATTATCTCAGAAAACTATATATGTAAAATGTGAAATACAGATAAGGACTCTTGCAATGGATTTCTGGGCAAGTTTTGAGCATAAGGTAAAATACAAAACTGAACAAGAAGTTAATAAAAAGACTTCAAAAGAATTAGTTAATTGTGCAAAAATGATTAGCAAGTTTGATGATAAGATGATTTCACTGAAAAATATACAATAAAATATTGCTTATTTCAACAGAATATGATAATATTTACTACAATGAATATTATACAAAAAGGGTGATTGAAAATAATGAAAATAGTTGTGTTGGGAACAGGACATGGATCTGTAACAAAATGTTATAATACATGTTTTGCATTAGAAAAAAATGATGAATATTTTTTAGTAGATACAGGTGGAGGAAATGGAATAATAAACAATCTAAAGGCTGCAAATATAGAAATGAAAAAAATAAAAAATATATTTATATCACATACACATATAGACCATATACTAGGTGTTATATGGATAGTGCGTGAATATGTGAGGTATTATAATAGAGGATATGAAATACCACTAAACATATATGGAAATGATTTAGTTATTAATGCAATAAAAATAATGTCAGAAACACTAATACCAGCGGGACTTTTAAAATATGTAGGAACAATGATAAAATTGAACATTGTAGAGAATGGTGATAAAGCAAAAATTTTAGATAATGATGTTACATTTATTGATTTAAATGCATTTAAAGTAAAACAATTTGGTTTTATTATGAATTATTCGCCTAACAAACAATTTGCTTTCTTAGGAGATGAAGTATGTAATGAAAAAACAGAAAAGTATATAAAAGATTGTGAATGGATATTCTCAGATGCTTATATGGCAGGAAAAGAAGCAGAAGAATACAATCCAATAGAAAGACATCATCATAGTACAGTAAAGTTTGTTGCAGAGATGGCAGAAAGATTAAATATAAAAAATATAATTTTATCACATTCTACTGATAATGATTTGGAACACAGAAAACAAATATTTATTGAAGATGCTAAAAAATACTATAAAGGGAATGTGTTTGCACCATATGATTTAGAAACTTTTGAAATAGTATAATGGAGGAAAATATGGAAGAGGATGTTGAAATAGCTTTAGATATAGTAGTAAATGAAATAGCAAATGTAACAAATAAATATGCTGTTTGTAAAGATTCAAAAAAAAATAGCATATATAAAGCAAAACTTGAAGTTTTAGAAAAAATGCAACACGAAATATATATGAATAATGGAAGAATTATAAAAAAAATACTTGATGAGAGAAAGAAAGGGACAATATAATGCAAAAAAATGATATTAGAAGAAAATTAGATGAAAGTGCCCTAGAACAAGCTTTATTAGAATTAAATCAAGATTTTTTAGATGATTTACCAGAAACACCTCAAAAATTATTTGAATATACTTCAAGAAGAGCTGAACCAGAAATATCTAGTAGTATTAATTATGAACTAGGGCAAAGAATGTTAAACAATAGATTATCTGATAAAGATTATTTTATAACATTTTTAAAAATCGTAAGATTTGTATTTTCGGGAAAGGAAAAATCGTTAAACCCAAAAGCAAATATTTTATTAGCACAAACAGGTGCAGGAAAATCAAGGTTAAGAGAATTAGTATTAAGAAAAAATCCAGAATCAGTAATAATAAATTCAGATCACTTTAAGAGATTTAGAGCAGATGCAAATAAATTATTTGAAGAAGATCCAACACATTTTGGAGCATTAACAGGAATAGATTCATATGACCATGCAAATGATATAAATATGTATGCTATGGAAAATGGTTATGATATTCTCCTAGAATGTGCACCGTCAACATCACAAGGAATGATAGGAGTAAATCAGAAAATGCTCCAAGATTATCTATATGACATCAACTATTTTGGACTAGCAGTAGGAAATTTACCAAGTGCTTTTTCCATACATAAAAGATATGAGGAAGATATAAGAAATCCAAAAATGAAGGGTGAAGCAAAGTTAACGAGTTTAGCAAGACATAATGATTCATATGATGCAATGTCAAAAATAATGCAAGGTATAGATTTATATAAACTACATACTTATAGAAGAGGAACAGCAGAAGAAAAATTTATCCCACAATTAGTAGATGGAAAAAATAAGATTGAAGTTTTTAAAAAATTACAATATGAATCAAATGTTATGTATCTAAAAGAACAGCAAGCAAACAATATGAAAGAATATAATGAGATAAGAAGATTGATGGAAGAAAGAAATGCAGACAAAGCTCAAATACAACAACTAGAAGATGTAAAGAAAATGTTTACACAATTTAGCTTACATGAGCAAGAAAAATTTGATGGTTCCATAGAAATTTAATTAAAAGCACTTGACAGTTGACAATAATAATTATAAAATATAATAGGTTGAAAAAATATATAAAAAATAAAAATAGAAAAAAGATATATTTATTCGAACATTGAAAATTAAATAAGAAAGAGGTGTATGATTATGAATACTTTAATCATAGTAGCCGCTATCTTAATCTCATTAGCAATAGGAATACCAGTTGGAATGGTAATAAGAAAAAAGATTGCTGAATCTAAAATAGAAGGTGCAGAGCAAGAAGCCAAAAGATTAGTAGAACTAGCAAAAATAGAAGCAGAAAATTTGAAAAAAGAAGAAATTATCAAAGCAAAAGAAGAAATTATGAATGCTAGAAACGAATTAGATCAAGAGATTAAAGAAAGAAGAGGCGAAGTTCAAAAACAAGAAAGTAGAATTATTCAAAAAGAAGAAAATTTAGAAAAACGTTCAGAAAATTTCGAGAAAAAGGAAAGAGAATTAGAAAGAGAAGAACGTGAACTAAAAAACAAGGAAAAAGAAATTGAGGATATTAAAGCAGAACAAGCTGAAGTACTTCAAAAAGTTGCAGGCTTAACAAAGGAAGAAGCCAAAAAGCAATTATTAAATTCAGTTGAACAAGAAATTACAGCTGAGAAAGCAGCTCTTATTAGGGACTTAGAGCAAAAGGCTAAGGAAGAAGCTAAAAAGAATGCAAAAGAAACAATAAGTTATGCAATTCAAAAATGTGCAGCAGACCATTCTGCTGAAACTACAGTATCAATAGTTCCACTTCCATCAGATGACATAAAAGGAAGAATTATTGGTAGAGAAGGTAGAAACATAAGAGCACTAGAAACACTTACAGGAATTGATTTAATAATAGATGATACACCAGAAGCAGTAATACTATCAGGTTTTGATCCATTAAGAAGAGAAGTTGCTAGAATAGCTCTTGAAAAATTAATAGATGATGGAAGAATACATCCAGCAAAAATAGAAGAAATGGTAGAAAAAGCCAAAGAAGAATTAATGGAAACTATCAAATCAGAAGGAGAAAGAGCCACATTAGAAACAGGAGTAATAGGTTTAAATCCAGAACTTATTAAATTAATAGGAAAACTAAAATACAGAACAAGTTATGGACAAAATGTATTAAACCATTCAATAGAAGTTTCAAATTTAGCAAGAATAATGGCAGAAGAACTTGGATTAGATGCAAAACTTGCACGTAGAGCAGGATTGCTACATGACATTGGAAAAGCTTTAGACCATGATATGGAAGGAACACATGTACAAATAGGTGTTGACATATTAAAGAAATTTAAAGAAAATCCATTAGTAATAAATGCAGTAGAAGCACATCATGGAGATGTAGAGCCACAAACATTAGAAGCTGTATTAGTACAAGCTGCTGATGCAATATCTGCATCAAGACCAGGAGCAAGAAGAGAAACACTAGAAGCTTACATAAAGAGACTAGAAAATCTAGAATCAATTGCAGATTCATTTGATGGAGTTGAAAAATCATTTGCAATTCAAGCAGGTCGTGAAGTTAGAATAATAGTAAAACCAGAAAAAATTTCAGATGACCAAATGACATTACTTGCAAGAGATGTTTCAAAGAGAATTGAAGACGAAATGGATTATCCAGGTCAAATAAAGGTAAATATTATTAGAGAAACTAGAATTGTAGATTATGCAAAATAAAGGAGCCGTAAAAAGTTCCGCAAAAAAGAGATTTGAGTTAATTGTGTTAGCTCAGATCTTTTTTTCTGCGTATTAAGTTTTTCTATTGACATATACAAACAATTGTTTTATAATGGTCTTGGTGATATTATGGAAAGACAAATATTGCATGTTGATGTAAATAATGCGTTTTTGAGTTGGACAGCAGTGGAAATGTTAAAACAAGGAAGTAAAACAGATATAAGAGAAATTCCGTCGGTAATAGGTGGAGATGAAAATAGAAGGTCAGGAATAGTATTAGCTAAAAGTCCGAAAGCTAAAATGTTTGGAATTTCAACAGGAGAAACTCTATATCAAGCAAGAATGAAATGCCCTCAATTGCAAGTATATCCAGGAAATTATAAGATGTATAGGCAATACTCAAATCAATTATATCAATTACTCTTACAGTACACAGATAAAATAGAAAGATTTAGCATAGACGAATGTTTTTTAGACATGACAAAATGTTTAATGGAAAAAAGTTTATTAGAAAAAGCATATGAAATAAACAAAAGAGTAAAAGAAGAATTAGGATTTACAGTGAATGTTGGGGGTGCACATAATAAATTATTAGCTAAAATGGCATCAGATTTTACCAAACCAGATAGAGTACATACATTGTTTGAAGAAGAAATTCCAACAAAAATGTGGAAATTACCAATATCAGATTTACTAATGCTAGGAAGGAAAACAATTCCTAAATTATATAACATGGGAATAAAGACAATAGGACAATTAGCACATACAGATAAGCAATTATTAACTAAAAAATTTGGAAAACACGGAACAATGATGTGGGAATATGCGAACGGAATAGATAATGCGGAAGTACATTATCAATTTGAAAAACCAAAAGGAATTGGAAATTCAACAACATTACCAGTGGACTTTAATGAAAGTTCTATGCTAGAAGAGGTGTTATTAACTCTAACAGAACAAGTAACTTATAGATTAAGAAAATATGATATGCTTGCAAATGTTGTGAATGTACAACTAAGAACAAAGGATTTTGAAGATAAAACACATCAAAGAAAATTGTCTTTTCCAACAGCAAGCACAAGAGAAATCTATGCTTTAGCAAAAGAACTATTTAAAGAAATGTATAAACAAGGTACACCAATAAGATTAATAGGAATGAGGGTAGATAATCTTGAAGAAAAAGAAAAGTCACAAATTTCTCTATTTGATTATAATGATAATGAAAAGAGAGAAAAACTTGATAAAGTTGTGGATGATTTAAAACAAAAATATGGTTATAATAGTATAACAAGAGCAGGAAAATTACATTCAGAAGATAAGATTAAATTAAAAGATATATAGCCAAGAAATAAAATATATATTGACATGAAAATCACAGTAATATATAATTAGCTCATAAATACAATAAGGAGGGTGTAAAATGAATAAAAAAACAACAATATGGATAATAGTAGCAATTATAATTATTGCAACAATATTAGGAACAATTGCAACATTTGTGTTAAGTAAAAATAAGAACAAACCAGAAGACATATGGCAAAAATATATAGCATGTATAAATGAGCAGAAATATGAAGAAATGTACAATATGTTAACAGAAGACTCAAAAGCAAAGATTTCTCAAGACGATTTCATTTCAAGAAACAAAAATATTTATGACGGAATAGATATGACTGATATGCAAATTAAAATTTCATCAGTAGAAGAAGAAAATTCAACAACAAGCAAAATTTCATATAATCAATCAATGAATACAGATGCAGGAAAAATTGAATTTGATAATACAGTTAGGTTAACAAAAAACAAAGAAAAAGGCTATCTTGTGAATTGGAGTTCTAGCTTGATATTTCCGACTTTAGGTAATAATGATAAAGTAAGAATAAAAACTATATCTGCAGAAAGAGGGTCAATAATTGATAAAAATAGCCAAGTATTAGCTGGTCAAGGTTCAGTATCATCTGTGGGAATTGTACCAGGAAAACTTAGTGATAATAAAGAAGCTGATATAGAAAAAATAGCAAATTTATTAGGAACAACAGCAAACTCTATAAGTAAAAGTCTATCAGCTTCATGGGTTAAAGATAATACATTTGTTCCGTTAAAAAAGATAGCTATGGATGCGACAGATTTAAAGAATCAATTGCTTCAAATACCAGGAGTTAAAATTACAACTGCAAAAGGTAGGACATATCCATTAGGAGAAGCAGCAGCACAATTAGTTGGATATGTACAAACAATAACAGCAGAAGAATTAGAGGCAAATAGAGGAAAAGAATATACAGCAACTAGCATGATAGGAAAAGCTGGATTAGAAAAACAATATGAAGAAAGACTAAAAGGAAAAGACGGAGTCGAGATATACATAGAAGGAGAAGATGGAACTCGAAAAACTGATATTGCTAGAATTGATGTACAAAATGGAGAAACAATAAAATTAACTATAGATTCTAAAATTCAAACAAAATTATATGATGAATTAAAAGAAAATGAGGGATTCTTTGTAGTTATGCAACCTAAAACAGGTGAACTTTTGGCGCTAGTAAGCACTCCGTCATATAATCCAAATAGTTTTGCATTAGGAATTGGCACAGATGAATGGAATAGTATTAAAAATAATCAAGGAAATCCAATGCTTGTAAGATATTTACAAAGTTATTGCCCAGGTTCAACATTTAAGCCAGTGACAGGTGCAATAGGGTTGACTACAGGGTCATTGAGTGCAGAAGACACATTTCAATATAATGGTTTGAGCTGGAAGAAAGATGGTTGGGGAGAGTATGACATAACAACACTTACAGCATATAGTGGACCTAAAAATTTAAAAAATGCTTTAATACATTCAGACAACATATATTTTGCGCAAGCAGCGTTACAAATAGGAAAAAAGAATTTTACAGAAGGATTAAACAAAATTAAGTTTAATGAAAATATAGATATTGGATTAACAACATCAAAATCTCAATACGCAAATAGCGGAGACATATCAAATGAAAAGGTATTAGCAGATAGTGGATATGGGCAAGGAGAAATTTTGGTAAATCCTATACATATAGCTTCAATTTATTCTGCTTTTGCAAATGATGGAAATATGGTAAAACCATATTTAGAAGCAAAGAATATTAATACTGTTGAATATCTTGTAGAAAATGCATTTAGCAAAGAAGCGGCAAATACAATAAAAGATGATTTGATTCAAGTTGTAGAAAATCCAGAAGGAACAGCAAATGATATGAAAGTTTCTGGAAGAACAATAGCAGGTAAAACTGGAACAGCAGAATTGAAAGCTTCAAAAGACGCTCAAGCAGATGTACTTGGATGGTTTGATTGCTTTACAACAGATGAAAATAATAATCAATTATTAGTTGTAAGTATGGTTGAAAACGGAAGAAATTTAGGAGGAAGCCATTATTTAATTAAAAAGATAAAAACACTATTTCAATAGGAAGGAAACAAAAGATGAAAAATGAATTTGAAAAATACGCAACAAATGAGAATAATCCGAAATGGCAGAATTCAATAAAGAGAGAGAAAGAAATATACAAAAGAAAAAATGATATACGTTCAGAGTTTGAAAGAGATTATAATAGAATTTTACATTGCAATGCATATAGAAGAATGAAACATAAAACTCAAGTATTTTTCTCGCCAGAGAATGACCATATATGTACAAGGATTGAACATGTAATGCATGTGGAATCAGTAAGTTATACAATTGCTAAATATTTAGGATTAAATACAGAATTGACTAAGGCAATAGCAACAGGACACGATATAGGTCATAGTCCATTTGGGCATGAAGGAGAAAGAATTTTATCACAGATTTCTGAAAGGGATATTGGCGAAAAATTTTGGCATGAAAGAAATGGTATGGAATTTGTAGACAAAATTGAATTATTAGAAGACATAAATAAAAACAAGCAGAATTTAAATCTTACTTATGCAGTAAGAGATGGGATAATTTCTCACTGTGGAGAAATTGATGAAAATTGCTTAAAGCCAAGAGAAGAAAATATAAATTTAAATAACTACAAAGTACCTAATCAATATTCTCCATATACTTGGGAAGGCTGTGTAGTAAAGATTTCAGATAAAATATCATATCTCGGTAGAGATATAGAAGATGCTATATCATTGGGAATATTAGATGAAAAGCTAAAGGATTTATATAAAATATTACAATCTAAAGAAGTGATAAATAATACAGTAATAATAAACCATTTAATATGGGATTTATGTGAAAATTCAACACCAGAAAAAGGTTTATGTTTTTCAGATGAAACATTTAATTTGTTAAAAGAAATAAAAGATTTTAATTATAAGCATATATATACTGCAAGAAAGATAAAACCAGCAATAAGATATTTTAGTATTGTACTAAATGAAATATATTTTACATTAAAAAGTACATATGATGGAAAGAATACAGCATATAAAATGCGAAAACTAAAAAAGATGTATCCAGAAGTTGTAGGAAATTTTCAAGAATGGCTTGAAAATTACTGGAATCAACAAAGAAAGAATGATAATCAAAATGATATTATTGTAAATATGGATGATGAGAAATCTTTTTCAAAAGCTATTATCTACTATATTTCTGGAATGACTGATAATTTTGCAATTGATACTTATAATAAAATTATTGGATTTTAGCATATCTATCTAAAAATGAATAACATTAAGGAGGAAAAAACAATGAGAAAAATTGTTTTTGCAAGTTGGAACCCTAAAAAAGCCGCTGAAATTCAGCGTATGACACCAGAAGGTATTAAGTTTGTTTGCTTAAAAGACATTCCAGAAGCAGCTGATGTACCTCAGGCAGAGGAAAATGGCACTACATTTAAGGAAAATGCCACGATTAAAGCAAAATATTGGGCAAAGAAGCTCAATATGCCTGTTCTGGCAGAAGATTCCGGAATCGAAATTGATGCATTAAATGGTTACCCAGGTGTTTATACTAAGCGCTGCATCGAGAAATTACGTCCTGGTGCGAAAGCCAATACTGATAAGCCAGATGAACTTTATCCTGTTCTTCTAGAACTTATGGCAGAAAGTGGCAATCCTTCAACACAGGCAAAGTGGGTTTCTGCAATGGCATTTATTGACTCTGAAAAAGAGGTATTTGCAACAGAATACTTGCTGGGTGACATGTGTCCTTGCACAGGGGAGAGGGTATTCGGATTTGACCAGTATTTCAGACCAACTGGTTTGAACAAGACACTTTCCGAACTGAGTCCTGAAGAAAAGGACAGTTATGGTCCAAGAAAGAGAGCTTTTGAAAGCATCTTAAATCAGCTTTAAAGTAACAAGGAGGAATTCTAAATGAAAGAAATTAAATTAAAAATTGAAGGAATGCATTGTACAGGATGTTCAAGCAGATTAGAAAAGGTATTAAACAATACAGATGGTGTAGAAAGTGCTACAGTTAGTTTTGAAAAAAAACAAGCAATAATCACATATAATGAAAGTCAAACAGACATCGAACAAATAAAACAAATTATTCAGGATACCGGATTCAAAGGAGAATAAGTATGAAAAAAGTATTATTAAAAATTGATGGAATGACATGTAGTGCTTGTTCATCAGGACTAGAAAAGTTCTTAAATAAGCAAGATGGAATAGAAACTGCGTCAGTCAATTTAATTATGAATAATGCAAGTATTAAATATGATGATTCAAAATTAACTTTAGAACAAGTGGAAAAATTTGTAGATAAAGCAGGATTTACAAGTTTAGGAATAGACAATTTAGAAAAAGAAGAAAAGAAAAAAACAAATGAGAAATACAGACTAATAGGAATTTCAATAATTTCAATATTAATATTATATATATCAATGTCACATATGGTAGGACTTCCAGTGATACCATTTTTAAATATGATGACACATCCTATAAATTATGCAATTTCATTATTGGTATTAACAATAATAGTATTATGGATGGGAAGAGATATTTTAAAAAATGGATATAAAAACCTTATTCATAAAACACCTAATATGGATACTTTAGTAATGATAGGGGTTTTGGCAAGTTTTATATATAGTATATATGGAACAATAAGAATTTGCAATGGGAATGTAATGTATGTAGAAAGCTTATATTATGAATCAGCAGCAATAGTAATCTTTTTTATAAAGATAGGAAAATATGTTGAAAGTAAAAATAAAGACAAAACAAAAGAGGCATTACAGCAATTAATGAGCATAACACCAAATCATGCAACTATAATAAGAAACGGAAAAGAAGAAACAGTAACACTTGATGAAATACAAAAAGGAGATATTGTTATTTGCAAGCCAGGAGAGAAAATTGCAGTAGATGGTGAAGTGGTAGAAGGAACAACACATATTAATGAATCATTTATAACAGGTGAAAGTGTTCCTGTAAAAAGAGAAGAAGGCTCAAAAGTAATTGCAGGAAGTATAAATTATGAAGGCACAATAAAATATAAAGCAGAAAAAATAGGTAAAGAATCAACTGTATCTGAAATTGTCAGATTAGTAGTAGAAGCAACAAATACAAAAGCACCAATAGCAAAAGTTGCAGATACAATAAGTGGATATTTTGTACCAACAATAATAGCAATAGCAATGATTGCATTTATAATATGGTTTTTAATTACTAAAAATGTTGCAATTGCAATAAATATACTTGTAACAATTCTAGTAGTAGCCTGTCCTTGTAGTCTAGGGTTAGCAACTCCACTAGCAATAGTAATAGCATCAGGAAATGCAAGTAAAAAAGGAATATTAGTAAAAACAAGTGAAGCATTAGAAAATGCACACAAAGTCAAAGCAATTTGCTTTGACAAAACTGGAACTTTAACAAAAGGAGAATTAACAATTTCTAAAATATATAATTACAGTAGTTTGCCTGAAAATGAAATTATAAAATTAGTAGCAAGTATAGAAAATAAATCTGAACACCCAATTGCAAGAGCAATTGTAAATGAAGCTAAGAGTTTAAAAATAGAACTAGAAGAAATTGCTGATTTTAAAGCTATTCCGGGATATGGTGTTAGTGCAACAATAAAAGAAAAAAGATATCTAATAGGAAATAAAAAATTAATGTTAGAAAACAATATTACAATTTTACAAGAGCAAAATGAATTAGAATTGGTCTCAGAAGGAAATAGTATCTTATTTATTGCAGAAAATCAAAATTTAATTACACTAATTGGTGTAAAAGATGTATTAAAAGACGAAAGTATAGATATAGTTAAAAAGCTACAGAAAAGAAATATTGAAGTTGTAATGCTAACAGGAGATAATGAAAAAACAGCAAATGCAATTGCAAAACAAATAGGAGTAGATAAAGTAATTGCAAATGTATTACCAAAACAAAAAGCAGAAGAAATCAAAAAATTAAAACAAAAAGGGCTTGTTATGATGTGTGGAGATGGCATTAATGATAGTGTAAGCCTTGTTACTGCTGATATTGGAGTGTCAGTTTCAAGTGGTACAGATATTGCAATGGATAGTAGTAATGTTGTGCTAATGAATGATAACTTAGAAAAAATTGAAGATTTATTATCTATAAGTCAGAAGACAATTACAAATATTAAACAAAATTTATTCTGGGCATTTTTCTACAATATTTGTATGATTCCAATTGCCTGTGGAGTTCTAGAACCGTTAGGAATTGTTATGAATCCAATGATGGCTGCTTTTGCTATGACAATTAGCAGTTTAACGGTTATTCTTAATGCACTTAGATTAAAACGAATGGATAATTAATAAAATAAAACACACAACATATTATGCTTTATGTTGTGTGTTTTATCTTACTTATTTCTTTCTTGTAACTTTTGATTAAATTTATTTACTAAGTTTTTATCAATTGAATTTCTTATACAGAAAATCAATCCTGCAAGGGCATAGATACAAATTACAATAATTATATTTAACATTTCAATATTTTTACTATATATATTAGTATTTCCTAATATACATAACATTACTAAAATAAGAAGTATAAATGTTACAATTGTTATAAAAACAAATTTGTAAGGATTGCTTGTAGCATATTTTTCATTAAATTTTTTATAACAATTTAATAGTATAGCAAGTAAGTAGTAAGCAATTCCTGAAACTATAACTTGAGTAATTAAAATTTTTATATTTTGCAATTGCTGTATTTCTGCAATAAATGTATTTCCTCCTGATATAAAGTATACACTAACATATGCCATAATAAGTAATGTTACACCTAATGTAAAGCCTGATAATGATTTCAATAAAATTTTTTTCATAATAAATCAACTCCTTTTACTACATCCCTAAAAATTTTTTTATCTTTGGTATATATCTTCTTGATGAATAAGATTTGTTACCACTTTTAAAGTTAAATATTAATGTACCAACAATTTTAAAATCAATATCTTTAACTTTATCAAAGTTAATTATTTCTGAATTAGATATTCGTATAAATGAATTGTGGTCTAATAAATTTTCTATTTCATAAAGTCTATTTTTAGTTGAATATATTTCGTTTGAACACCTAACGTAAACTTTTCCGTTTTCAGAATATATTGATTCAATTTCGTTTTGACCTAAAATGTATAACTTTTGGTCTTTATAAGTTTGTAAAGTTTCTTGGGTTATGTTTGATATTTTGTCAATTATAACAGATAATTCAGAAGTCATTTGATTTGTTAATATTAAAATTTGTGGATTTTCATAATTTTTATCAATTTTTACTTCTATGTTCATTTTTTATCTTCCTTTCATATTTTCTTGATATTAGAATAACACAAACTTAGTATTTTTGCACTAATTTTTGAATAAATGGTATTTTTAGATAAATATGTGGTTATAAATAGTGCGAAAAATGTGAATAATTTTATTGACTTATTAAAATTATATTATTATAATGTAGATGAATTATAATTGAAAGGTGGTTAATAAAGATGGATAACGAAAAGTATGAAATCATTAAAAATGGACAAGGCTTTATAGCAGCCTTAGATCAAAGTGGAGGAAGCAGTAGCAAAACATTAAAAGCATATGGAATACCAGAAAGCGAATATAACACAGAAGAAGAAATGTTTAATCTAATACATGAAATGAGAAAAAGAGTATTCACAAGTAAATCATTTACAAGTGAACATATATTAGGAGCAATATTATTCGAAAAAACAATGTTATCAAAAGTAAATGATGAATTTACAGCAGATTATTTATGGAATCAAAAACACATAGTATCATTCTTAAAAGTTGATAAAGGACTTCAAGATGAAAAAGATGGTGTTAAATTAATGAAACCAATACCAGAATTAGAAACAGAATTAAAAGAAGCAAACGAAAAACATGTATTTGGAACAAAAATGAGATCAGTAATATATGAACCAAATGCTGAAGGAATAAAAGCAATAGTTGCACAACAATTTGAATTGGCAAAAACAATATGTGATGCAGGTTTAGTGCCAATTATTGAACCAGAAGTTGATATAAATGCACCAGAAAAAGAAAAATGTGAAGAAATCTTAAAAGATGAAATCAAAAAACAATTAGACAACTGGAACAAGGAAGATAAAATAATGTTCAAATTCACAATTCCAACAGTTGCAAATCATTATTTAGACTTATATGATTATGAATGTGTTGTAAGAATAGTTGCTTTATCTGGTGGATATGATATTGACAAAGCTGTAGAATTATTAACAAAAAATAATAGAATGATAGCAAGCTTCTCAAGAGCATTATTACAAGACTTAAATGCAAATCAAACTCAAGAAGAATTTGATACAAAATTAAATGATGTTATAGTTAAAATCTATAATGCATCTATATCATAATAAAGCAAAGCAGATAATTTTTGAATTATCTGCTTTTAGCTAATATATATAAAGAGTTAACTTAGTTATAAATGATTTGTAAATATATAAATGAGAATGTTTATGAATTGGATTTTAAAAAACGAAAATGTCAGATAAAATATTGTTGGTAATTGAGTAAAATAATTCATAAAAACGTCATGGCTTATATAAAATAAAAGAGAAAATAAAGTTTTCAAAATATCTCATCAAGATTGAGAAAAAATAATATAATAATTTTTAGGATGAAACTAAATAAGAGGGTGTAAAAATGGGAGTACTTGAATTAGTATTATTAAGCATTGGATTAGGAATGGATGCTTTTGCAGTATCAGTTTGCAAAGGAATTTCAATGAAAAAAATGAACTGGAAAAAATCAATTACAATAGGACTATATTTTGGAGGTTTTCAGGCATTGATGCCAGTAATTGGATATTATTTGGGTTCTGCATTTGAGAGCTTGATAACAAATATTGACCATTGGATTGCATTCATACTACTTGGAATTATTGGTGGAAAGATGATAAAAGATTCATTTGCAACAGAAAGTGAAAATTGCAATGATGATGTAAGCTTTAAAACAATGTTTGTTTTAGCTGTTGCAACAAGTATAGACGCATTAGCAGTTGGAATTACATTTGCATTCTTAAATGTAAATGTAATTTTAGCAGTGAGCCTAATTGGAATTATCACATTTTGTTTATCAGTAATAGGAACAAAAATAGGAAGCCAATTTGGAGATACATATGAAAGAAAAGCAGAATTAGTAGGAGGATGTATTTTAATTTTATTAGGAACAAAAATATTGTTAGAACATCTACTTGCATAATTTATAATGCACAGAATGTTGCCACTGTATTAATACAATGCCGAAAACTCAAAATTTTATTAATATATTGAAAAAATATATCTTTTATTATATACTATATTAGTAAAGAATTATAAAGTTACTTATGTAATGAAAAAATAAAACTTTTAAAGGAAGAGCAAGAAGAAAAATTAAAACAAGAAAGAGAATTAAGGGAGAAATATAATCCTGACAATATTTTTAAAAAGAAAAATGTAGATAAAAATATGCAAATAGATAATGTTCAATTGATTGAAATAAAAGAAACTTCCTGGTTTAAGAGAACATTAAATAAAATATTAGATTTTTTCGGAAGAAAAAATAGGGTAAAAGAAGCCAATTTTGAAGCTGCCGAAAAAGTAACCGGAAAAGGTTTTCAAAAGATAGTGAGTTGGAAAACTATTTTCTAATTCACTATTTTTATGTTCTATAATAGGAAAGGAAAGATGAAAAATGGAAAAATCAAAAGTATATTTTACTAAAGAAATTACACCAGAAAGTGTAGTAAAAATGTATGAAACTCTTGAAGTAAATTTGCCAGGAAAAGTAGCAGTAAAGTTACATTCAGGAGAACAAGGAAATCAAAATTATATTAGACCAGAATTTGTAAAAGCAATTGTAGAAAAGGTAAATGGAACAGTTGTAGAATGTAATACTGCATATGGAGGAGCTAGAAATACAACAGAAAAACATGAAAAATTAATGGAAGAACATGGTTGGACAAAATACTTTAATGTAGATATAATGGATGCAGAAGGAAATGACTTAGAGCTAGATATTCAAAATGGAAAAGTAATTAAGAAAAATTATGTTGGCAGACATATTCAAAATTATGATTCAATGTTAGTATTATCACATTTTAAAGGTCATCCAATGGGAGGATATGGAGGAGCATTAAAACAATTATCAATTGGCTGTGGTTCTTCAGAAGGAAAAGCTTGGATACATTCAGCTGGTGTAACAAAAGACCAAGAAAAATTATGGGATAACTTGCCAGAGCAAAATAAATTCTTAGAAGCAATGGCAGATGTAGCATCATCAGTTCATAACATGTTTAATGGAAACATTGTATATATAAATGTTATGTGTAATATGTCTGTTGACTGTGATTGTTGTGCAGTTGCAGAAGATCCATGCATGAAAGATGTTGGAATTCTTGTAAGTACAGATCCAATAGCAGTAGATCAAGCATGTATAGATATAATATATAATTCAAAAGATCCAGGAAGAGATCACTTTGTAGAAAGAGTTGAAAGACAAAATGGAGTTCATACAATAGAAGCTGCAAATGAACTTGGATTTGGTTCAAGAGAGTATGAATTAATAAATATTGACTAAATATGATTGAAATTGAGGCAATTTTTTGATAAAATATGTATGTATTTAAATTAAGTATTTTTATTAAAATAATTTCCTTTTTAGGAATTGACATATAGTAACTAATAAAACAGCACATAATTATGGAGGAATGTACTTACTATGACTGATCTGAGGAAAATTCTTGAAAAAGAGATGGAAAAATCCGGAGGAGCCGCTAAATTGGTTAAACGTGAATATAACATGACAGAAAAGGATTTGGAGACAATAAAAAGAGACGAAAAAACTCTGAATGCTGTGCTTAAAGCAAATCAAAAGCAGGTAATTAGTTGATAATTATCTGCTTTTGTGATATAAATAAAAAAAATAGTATTAAAGGAGAAAATGTATGCAAGATGTTGTTAATTTATTAATAATAGAAATATTTTTTAAAAACCCATTATTTTGGATAGTTATAATAGCAGGTATAGCATGTTTATTATGGTATAAACAAATAGTAGGAAAAGCTGGGGAATATTGGACAAAAAAAGAATTAAAAAAATTAGGAAAAGGATATTTAATTATAAATGATTTAATGATTAGAACAGAAGATAAAAAAACACATCAAATAGATCATGTCGTTATTTCTAAATTTGGAATATTTGTAATAGAAACAAAACAATATGATGGTTATATAACCGGAAATGATTATGATAAGAAATGGTGTATGAAAGCAGGAAAAAACAAATTGTATATAAATAATCCTGTACATCAAAACTATGGACATATAAAAGCTTTGCAAGAAGTTTTAAAGTTAAACGAAAAAAAATTTATATCAATAATTTGTATGTCAGGTAATGCAAAATTAAAAATTAAATCTAATAAGGTGATTAAAGTAAATGATATAACAGATAAAATAAAATCATATCAAAATATATTAATAGACAATTGTGAAGAAATCTATAATGAATTAAGAAACATTAATATTACAGATAGAAAACAAAAAAATAAACACAATAGAGAGATAAAAAAAGCACTAAAAGGAAATAAATAATAAGCAGAAAGTGAGATGCAAATTTTATGACATATAAATATATATACAAAACACCAGAGAAACTTTCAAATATGATAATGAATAGTGATGGAGAATACCTGACAGGATTATGGTTTGAAGGTTCAAGAAACAGCATTATGAGAAGATGTAAATGGTGTAATTTAAATAATCCTAAATATATAGAATATCACGATAATGAATGGTGTAAACCTAACTATGATGAAAAATATTTATATGAAATGCTAATTTTAGAATCTTTTCAAGCAGGTCTGTCTTGGGAATGTGTATTAAACAAAAGGGACGATTTTAGAAAAGCATTTGATAATTTTGATATAGATAAAATATGCAACTATACAGAAGATAAAATTCAAGAATTATTACGAAATGAAAAGATTATAAGAAATAAACTAAAAATAAATGCGACTATAAATAATAGCAAAATTTTTAAAAAAATTCAAAATGAATATGGAACGTTTTATAATTATTTAAGGACTTTTACAAATAATAAAATTATTTATGAAATTGATAAGACTACAAATGAGTTGTCAGATAGTTTGTCAAAAGATTTAAAAAAAAGAGGAATGAAATTTGCAGGAAGTACAATTATATATTCGTATTTGCAAGCAATAGGAGTTATATATTCACATGATAAAGAATGTTTTATGTATAAGAAAGGAAGGAATTAAAATGAAAGATGTAAAAATTTCAAATGATATAATATATATTGGAGCCGATGACAAAGATATTGATTTATTTGAAAATCAATATAAAGTTCCAAATGGAATCTCATATAATTCATATGTTATAATGGATGAAAAAATTGCAATAATGGAAACAATTGATAGAAGAAAAACAGATGAGTGGCTAGAAAATTTAGAAAAAGCTTTAAATGGTAGAAAACCGGATTATTTAATAATTTCACATTTAGAACCAGATCATGCATACAACATAGGAACAGTAATAAAGAAATATCCTAATATAAAATTAGTAGGAAATAGTAAAACATTTGCATTTTTACCTCAGTTTTTTGACATCGAAGATTTAGAAGAAAGAAAAGTTGAAGTAAAAGAAGGAGATACTTTAGAACTAGGAAAACATAAATTACACTTTATAATAGCTCCTATGGTACACTGGCCAGAAGTAATGATGGAATATGAAGAAACAGAAAAAATATTGTTTTCGGCTGATGGCTTTGGAAAATTTGGTACTTTAGATACAGATGAAGATTGGGATTGTGAAGCTAGAAGATATTATTTTAATATAGTTGGAAAATATGGTATGCAGGTACAATCTGTATTAAAAAAAGCAAGTAAATTAGATATAAAAACAATCTGTCCATTACATGGTCCAATTTTAAGAGAGAATTTAGGATATTACATTAATAAATATGATATATGGAGTAAATATGAAACTGAAAGTGAAGGTGTTTATATAGCTTGTGCTTCAATACATGGAAATACATTAAAAGTATGTGAAAAATTAAAAGAAATTTTAGAAGAAAAAGGTTTAGAAAAAGTTGTACTAGCTGATTTATCAAGAGAAGATTGGGCAGAAGCGGTTGAAGATTCATTTAGATATGGAAAAATAGTTTTTGCATCAGCAACATATGATATGGGAATATTTACTCCAATGAGAGATTTATTATTAAATTTAAAAGAAAGAAATTATCAAAACAAAAAAGTTGCAATTATAGAAAATGGAACTTGGGCACCTAATGCAGCAAGATGTATGAAAGAAATTATTTCTACAATGAAAAATATTGAAATAGTTGAACCTGTTGTAACTATAAAATCAACTTTAAAAGAAGAGAATATTGAAAAATTAAATGAATTAGCTGAAAAATTACTAAAATAAGTAGTGGAGGAAATTTGAAAAATGATAAAAGTAATGTTTGTATGTTTAGGCAATATATGTCGTTCTCCTATGGCAGAATTTGTTTTTAAAGATATAGTAAAAAAACAAGGACTAGAAAAAGAATTTTATATAAAATCTTCTGCAACTTCTAGTGAAGAAATAGGAAATGATATTCATTATGGTACTCGTAATAAGCTGATACAAGAAGGAATATCATTTGAAAAAAGAGAGGCAACTAAATTAAAAACAGAAGATTATGAAAAGTATGATTATATTATTGGCATGGAAAAGGCAAATATTATAAATATACAGAGAATAGTTGGAAGAGATGTTGATAATAAAGTGTATAGATTATTAGATTTTTCAAATAATCCAAGAGATATTGCAGATCCTTGGTATACAGGAAATTTTGAAATTACATTTAATGATATAGTTGAGGGTTGTAATGGATTTTTAGAGTATCTAAAAAGTAATGGAAGAATAAGTTCGGAGGAGTAGTATGAAATATATAAAAATAGTATTGAAAATATTGTTACTTTTATGTTTAATAGTACTGAGTATGAGTTTTGTAATTAAACATATAGTTATAGATACTTTTTCACAAGAAATTCTTTCTAAAAAAGTGTCGGGATATTTACTTGACGAAATTGTTTATGATGTAGATATAAATGAACTAGGAAAAATAGAAGATAATATTAGAAATAGCAAAACTACCAAGAAGATTACAGCTAAATTTATAGAGACAGTAGTAGAAAATGTTATTGGTAATGAAAAAATAAAAATGGATATAGAAAATGAAGTGGATATATTAATAAAAGATTATATGCCTAAGGAAACATCAGAAGAAAAATTACAAAATATGAGGAAAAATACGATTAAGCAAATTACTAGAATAGAAAGCGGATTACAAGATGGACTAATAGAGGATTCAGAAAATACTTACTTAACGATTTTTAAAATATATAATTTAATTACAAATATGTATTTTAGAATAATTATATTGATTGTAACTGTTATACTTATACTAGTTTTAATTGTATTAGAAAAAATTAGAGCATTAAAGTCTATAAGGAATGTTAGCTTAATAACTACAGTATTTATGATAATGATTTTTATACTTATTAAATTAATAACTGATTTTATTGATCAAAAATTTGCAGGGGGATGGTTGCAAGAGATTAATACAGATTCACTAACTATATCTATTATACTGGGAGCCATAATTAGTGGTTTGTTATTTTTAATATATAAACACATAAATAAAACAGATAATTAGTTGATAATTATCTGTTTTTGTGCTATAAAGGTAATTAGTAGGAGAAAAAATATGAATTCAAGAAAATATTTAAACAGAAATGATGATGATGATAAATTAATAGTCGTACCAGATAGTAGAAAATTTTCCAATAAAGAGATTGAAGCATTAACAGAATTTCAAGAAAGATTTTTTGAACATGAAATTATTAGAGAAAATATAGAATTTAATAGTTTAATTCCTGAATTAAGTGTATCAAATATAGATATAAGCAAAAAATTTTACATAGATTTAGGATTTCAGGTAAGATATGAAAGAAAAGAAGATAAATTTTGCTTTTTACGACTAGAAGAAAATCAGATAATGATAGAAGAAGATAATAATAATTGGAATACTGGAAAGCTGGAATATCCATATGGGCGAGGCATCAATATAAGCATGACAATTTCAGATGTTGAAAAAATGTATAATAAATTAAAAGAGAAAGATATCAAGTTTTTTTTAGATTTAGAAGTTCATGAATACAGAGTTAATGATAAAATTTCTTTGGATAAAGAGTTTTTAGTTCAAGATCCAGATGGATATTTGCTAAGATTTAATAATTAAAAGGAGAAAGTTTTGTGAAAGATAAATATAAGAATATTCAATTAACTCGGAGAAATAGATAAGGCAAATTGTGTAACACATTCAGGTAAGTTCCATGTAGATGACGTTATTTCTACAATATTTCTTAGTAAAATTAGAGAAAATATAATTTTAATAAGAGTACCAACTATAGATGAAAAAATGAATATATCAAATAAAATTGTTTATGATATAGGATTTCGGAGAATTTGATCATCATCAAAAAAACAGAAATGGAAAAAGAAAAAATGGAATTTATTATTCATCAATTGGATTGCTATGGAGAAGATTTGGAAGAGAATATTTAAAACAATTAGAGGTTAAAAGTATAGATAGAATATTTGAATATATGGATAAAGAGTTAATCCAATATATCGATGCAACAGATAATATGCAATTAGAATATTTAGAAAGTAAGATAGTACCAGATTTTATAAAGTTGTGTAATCCTGAATGGAACGAAAATGTAGATGAAAATGAAGCTTTCATCAATGCTTTAAGACTAGCAGATGAATTTTGGGATATTTATATAAAACATGCTATTGCAGAAGTGGAAGCTATAGAAATTATTTTAAAAAGTAGTGATAAGTGTAAGGAATGCTACTTGGTATTTGATGTAGAAATGCCATATAGAAAAGCGATTAAATATATCAATAATGATAAGATTAAATACATGATTTTTAAATCAAGTAGAGAAGGATATGATATTAGAGCTTTTAGAGATTATTGTAAATTTAAAGATGAAATATCACATGAAGCGGATATAAATATTGCTAAAAAAATAACAGGAATAGATGATTTAATATATGTTGATGTTAATGGTAAGTTATGTTGTACAAAAACATTAGAAAGTGCTATTAAGATTTTAAAATATAATGAAAAAATGATGGAAAAAATATGATTTATTAAAAAAGTAGAATAGTATGTAGAAAGGAAGAAGATTAAAAATGGTAGATTTAAACAAATTGCAAAAAGATATATATCAAAATAAAGTAAATAAAGGATTCAATATATCAGATATTAATAAGGAGTTTTGTTTAACATATGGAGAAGTTGCAGAAGCATATGAAGCTTGGAGAAAAAAGAAAGATGATTTGGG
>ERZ1673700.302-NODE-302-length-68947-cov-10.235499_pt1 | contig 68947 bp, 49 predicted proteins | sample MGYA00580230_ERZ1673700 | MGnify/ENA primary metagenome ERZ1673700 (study PRJEB41218, sample SAMN15661782) | gut metagenome | host: Homo sapiens | place: Canada: London | collected 2015-08-20/2019-03-30 | study: EMG produced TPA metagenomics assembly of...
CCCGCCTTCCTCCCTTCAATGAATTAAAGGGCTTCCGGCGGGAAAAATTCTGTGACATAACGAGCCGAAGTTGTTCGCTGCGTCAGAGCACGCAAGATGGAAACGACAGACAATCCGCTGTATGCATATAGTCGGATTTAAGCCCGAACGGTGCGGCCCGGTGATGACGTTGACCCGGGAGTGAGTTGCAGACTCGATGTCCTGGTCGAGTGCGCGTCGGATGTAGGTTCCCATCTTGCGTAGAACGTAATAACGAAAAATCGCGAATTTTCGTTAATACGGTTTACGTGGCGTAGAGAAGATTGCTTAAAAGCACGGAGCCCTGGCACAAAGACCAAGGCTCCGAAACTGGAGGACAGGATAACGCTCGCAATTTCAAATGTGTGGATAGGACGGTGTCCAAGACGGCCAGACTGAGGCAAAAGGCGGATTGTGCCGTGCCGGTCAGTCCTTAATCTCGCAATACTTCAGAATCGCATCGAGCTTTGAGAACAGGCATTCCATCAACGGCTCAAAGTCTCCGCGACTGAGCATCGAGAACCAATACGGATCTTCCAGACTGTACGGCACATCGGCTTTACAGTCGATCGTCTCGTCCTTTTTACCTTCACGCAACCACGCCCAGTGACCGGAACATCGATGATCTCCGTAGCCAAAAAGTGTTTTCATCATGTCGGACAAGCTTTCCGCGAGTTCCGGCTCGTCGGCAAAGAAACCTCCGTTGGTTAGGCACACGCCACAGCAGAAGCCTTCTGCCTTGCCGCGGTTGTTAGGTCGGCAGGCAAAGGAAAGACACCATTTTTCGGAGGTCGTGAAAAGAAAGCGCAAGGCGAATTTTTCAGGATTCTCCGGGGACACGAAATGTGTGTCGCAGTCAACCTCAAACTTGTAGCGCTCGCGGCAAGCATCCGTCACCGCGCGCACGAATCGCTGCCAGTTACGCTCAACCAAGTCGGCGTAGGCCTCTGAAATGCAGGCTGCCGCCGTAACGTTTTCCGGAGATCGCAAAAGTTCGTAGAGCTTGCGTTTGCGGCCGGCCTGTGTGTCGGCTCCGTGAGTGAGAAGGTGCTGCGCAAAGGCTTCGACGAACCAGCGCACGTCGGAGAAGTCGATTCCCTCAACGGCCTTCATCAGCATGTCGGCAAAGTCCACGATCGAATACCGAACGATGTCGGCGCCCTCAGCGTGCGAGGTCAACGGACCATCCGATTCGCTCAAGTCGGCAATCACCACGTTTTTGCCGCGCTGCAGTTTCATGGACAAGGACGCGCTCGATTCATAGGTGTCCGTTGCAACTGTCGCCTCTGTCGGAGCGCAGCGCACGATGACGAGACCGATGTCGCTCGAGCAAGGATTCGTGTCGGGCGACCTCGTTGTCTGCTCAAAGCAGACCTTCGTCTTGTCGGTCAGCTCCGGGACCGTGACGGAACGAGCAAGCCCTGCGGCTTCGATGTGCTGCGTGAGATCCTCGCAGAAGGCCTTGAGAAAAAGCGTTGACTGACCGTGCGAGGCTTTGGGATCGAGCAGAAACCCAATCACGGACGCTACGGACTGGGGAGTCGGATTGAAAAACGACAGCGGCGAGAAGGCGACGTTAACGCGCTCAACGATTCCGGCCGAGTCGGATTTCGTGTCGGTCAGAAGTGCGGTAGCCGATTCAAGCAGTTCCTGCGCTGATGCTTGCTTTGGTGTGGATGTCTTGTCGGAACGTTTTGGCATGGTGTTGTGTTTCAGTCGAAATATTCTTCCGGAGTCGGGATGCGGCCGCCGTGCTTTTCCATGTATTCAGTGAGGGGATAGAAGTAGCACTGCCAACGGGAATCGAGCGAATGGCCGTCGGGCGTTTCCCAACGGCTTTCGAATTTCTCCAGGTCTTCGGGCGTGAAGTCCACATAGATCGAGCCGTCGTAGGGTATCGCGATGAAGCCGCTGTCCGAGTCGAACGGGAGAATCGGGCCCACTTTGGTGTCGGGGAGGTTTTCTTGGATCCACTTCAGAAGTTCTCGGCGCCCAGGAATGGCTTCGTAGTCTTGGACTGCAGGAAATCCCATCGGATCTTTCTTGACCTGTGTGAACGTCACAAAATAGAGGTCACGCTTTTTTCGGTGAAAATAGCTTGTGAAATTGTCAATGCGTCTGGGCATGTCGGGCCTCCCGCTTGTCCGGTTGTCAGGAAGCCGAATCGTCCGGCTGCTCGTTGTCGCGGGCAGCGGTTGCAACCGTTTCCGTTGCTTGAGCCTGCGTGACCTTCTCGATCCAATTGCCCAGAGTTTCAAGCACGGCGGGCAGAACTGTCGTTGCGTTGCCTCGCACAAACTTCGTGAAGTGCCCCACGGAGTCGTTTTCGGTTGACAGCGGCTGAAAACCGTCCAAAGGTGCGTCCTTGGCGATAAGAAGGCGAGTGCGGCAATTACGGCGTCGGGCTTCGGTCACAAAGCTCGCAGCCGGATAGACCATGCCGGAAGTCCCAACGGCCACAAACACGTCGGCTCGGCGAAGTACGCCCGGAATCCAATCGAGTCCGTGCGGACGCTCACCGAAAAGGACCACGTCGGTACGAACGGACCAGCCGGACGCTTTGCAGGCAGGGCATACGTTGCCTTCCTTGTAGAGTCCCAAGCGAGGGAAGGTCGCTCCGCATTCCGTGCAACGGCTGGTCAGAAACGATCCGTGCAGGTGAAAGACACCCGCGTCGCCCGCTTCTTCGCACAGCGTGTCGATGTTCTGTGTGATGTGGATGATGTCGGCCTTGTTGCGCCACTTCTTTTTGAATTCGGCGATCGAAAGGTGAGCGGCATTGGGTTTGGCCTGATCGTAGGCTTCAATGCGGCGGTTGATCGAATCGAACACGAGCTGAGGGCGGTGCTTCATGTCGACGGAGTCCATGCTATCGGTGCGATTCCAGTTGTTGTCGGCATTGCGGTAGGTGGGAATGCCGCTTTCGGCCGAAAGACCGGCGCCCGAAAGAATCACGATGACAGGGCGTTCACCCTTGATTTGCATCGACTTGATGCGGAGGTCGGTAAAGGAATAGGCAGTCATTTTTTATTCTCGAAGTAGTTTCTGAAGTTGTTCGAATGTCTTGAGCTGATCGTTGGCGGTAGAGAGGTCGTTGATGTCGACAATCGCTTCGAGCGGATCGGCTCGGGTGCTCGTGAGAAGGCGTTCGCGCGCTGCCTGATAGGCCATGCCGGTCATCCAGGACGAGACGGCCTGTCGGCTCCACTGGACTTCGGAGAGCTTTTCCGAGTACCGAACTTTGCGTATGGTGCAAAGCTTTCCGAAGCGCGCGGCAAGAGAGGCCATCAGACGGTCGACGACGCCTTCGTTTCCGTCTCGTCCGTGTTCGTTGCGAACAAAGAACATTGGCTCCTGAGACGTGCCGTTGGGTAGTTCTCCCTTTATCAGCCACTGCTTGCGAGTCACACGCTTGAGCCCGGAGATGACTTCACGGGCGACGGGAAGAGCGAGATCCTTATGGGCCTGAACCAACCAAACCCAAGTGCGCTCCGGTGTGAGTTCATCCGTGAGGTGCACCTTGTCAATGGCCGCCGTCACTGAATCCATCAGGTCGTCGGCCGTCGTGTCGACCGTGGTCTTTTCGAGTGCTTGCGCGATGGCAAGCATGTTTTGCAGATACGGCTTGCAAACGATGTTCGGAATATCGGCACTCATCGAACGGCAGCAGTGTTCGTTGGCGACGGTGAGGAACACCGAAATAATCGAACGGGCTCGAGCAGGGGCTTCGGAAATGGCGGTACCGATGGTCGCCACCGAAGGCTGGTCTGAAGAACTTTGATAGCCTAAATGCATTACAAAGAGCTTCCAAAGGTTGGAAACGGCATCGACATCTCCTATCAGATAGCTTGGCGCCAGACGAAACGACTCTTGACGAGGCAAGGTCGAAAGGATTGCAGCGAGCTGATCGTCCTGCGAGAAGCCCTTGAACTGAAGACGATTGATGGCTTCAAGTACGAGACCGGCCGAGAGCTGTCCGAAGCTGCTCGACTGAGGCGGCAGAGTATCAATTGCCAGATGCAGCGCTTCTTTCAAAGAGGCCGGCGTGTCGTGCGTGCCGGAGGAGGATTCAGTCATGTTGCCACCAAAGAAAAGAGGTCTTTCGATGGTGGTATTGTGGATGGCAGTGCGTCAACGATTGACGCATAAAAAACACATTGGAGGTTGAGCCCCGAAGAAAAGAGTTATTCGTTGTGTTTGATTATGGCTTTGCGCTGGAATTCCCGCCTGTCACAGGCTGGGGCAAAAATGTCACTTTTCGGAGAAGCCGGCCGGCAAAAGAGGGGATGCTAATTCAACACGTCAGTCCGAACGCGTCACGGGCACCGTCGCAAAAGAGCCCACGAGAAGAGACTTTTCCACATCCAAGGCCGCACAGGCTACTCACTGGACCGTAGGCCGCGGTTGTGGGAAAGTCGGGCCCGGGCAGGTAGACACAAGCCTATTTTGCGAGAGCCTTATGCACCGCAGACCCACATCAAGCAAGACTCGCCACGGTCGCGGCAAGTCTCCCGACATCGGTCACCATCGGACTCACTTCCTCGTAATGCACGTCGACGCCCGGCTTTGCCGCCCACTTGCATGCCGTCACGGGCATCGGTTCGGACTCTGGTTTGAGCCAGCCGTAGAGAATCCACAAGCCTTCGAGCGTTTCGTCGTCGTTGACGGGGCACACGGAATAAAGGTACTTAAAGAGGAGCTCGCGCGTCTGCGTCTGCACGGCGTTCCAGCCGTCGGTGTACTTGGCGTCGGCGATGAACCACCGCACGCGTTCACCCGTCTGCAGTTTGACGACGTAGTCGGGCGTCACGAAACTGTTTTGCGCATCCGTCGTCTTAAAGCCGCCATCCCAAGAGAAGGGAGACGTGCGCACGAGCCCCACGCCGTTTTCAAGCGGCATGCGGGGCGAACACACAAACGGCTCATAAAAGACCGTCGCGCGACAGACGGAGTTGTCAGCCGTCGGTTTTTCGAGAACGAAGGTGTTGGGCACCGGACTTTGCGGCCAGTGCGGCGGTCGCGCCGAATAGACGAAGCGCTTGTGGTCGGTGATTTCAAAGCCTGCGGCACGCAGATCGTCGATGAGTTTGAAGAGGCAAAAGAGCTCGTAGAGCCGGCTGCGCTCAAATGTCGTCAGAAGCAATCCTTCGTCCATCAGATGCAGCGGGCCCATCTTCTGCCAGTCGCACATGCACTGATACACCAGACGATAGGCAGGAATCGTCAGAAAGACCTTCGAGGGAACCGGAGTCTCTCCATAGGGCGCCGACGTCACTGGCAGAACCTGTCGGTACTGTCCGCTGATGCGTTTGGCGTGTGAGAGCAATGCTTCAAGCTGCGACTGATGGTTTTTGAGGCGCTTGAGTACCACGCCCATGATTGCCTCAGCGCTGCTTACGTATTCATCCTCAACCTTGAGAAGCTCGGGCAGTTGCAAGCGCCGAGCACCCACGGCCTCAACCTCCGCCTCAAGCACTTCCGTGACGTGTTCGAGAAAACCCAGCATCAGGCGGTTTTCGGGCAGGTCAAAGGTCTTGCGCTTGGTTTCCACCAATGTATGCCGCGGCATGTAGTAGCGGTTGTGGATGCGAATGCCGGTGCCGTGACTCGAGGTGACGAGATCTTCGGGATGTTCGATGACGTGGCGAAGTGTCGAGTGCGAAAACCCCGTGAGCCTTCCCACGCCATCGACCGTTTCCTGCGAGACGAGCTCGAACTTGGCGTTGGTGCGAAAGTAGGGCAGCAGCTGCTCGAAGGTTTTCAGCGTCCTTTCGATCGAATCCAGGCGGTTTTGGAGTTCGGTAGCAAATGTGGATTCTTCTGCAGGAGCCGTCAGGTATCCCCCAGGCGTAGGCGCCTTGGCCCAGACATTGAGTCGGTCGACGACGTAGTCGGCCATTTTGCTCACGTAGTCGGCCACAAAGCCGCGCTTGAGGGAAAGAAAGAAGGCCTCAGTGTGGATTGCCCCGATACTCGAATCGACTGAGAGTGACACCGCGCCGATCGAGTCCTTGAAAAGAACAGCCGGCCTCGTATTCGCAATGGATACGACCGGCGTCAGGACGAAGGAATCTTGATCGCGCCAACCCATTGTGACGATTGGCTCGCCGTTGAGGAGAAGCGTCGGGATGGAGATGTGCGCAATGTCCTCGGGCTCGACCCCCAATTCGGCAAAAGCGGCATGCGGAATACGGATACGCCACAGTCGATCAGCTTTGACCGACAGGCGGATACGGTGAAGCGTTTCGGCGCAGACGGCAGCAGGCTCCCTTTGAAGCCTCAGCGCGACGCGTTCGGTGTCCGTAAAAAGTTCGAGCTGCGACATCGTTTCTCAATCAAAAGAAGCGATACCACCCCATGGACTTTTCGCCGCGCTCGATGAGTTCGGCTAGTTCCGTGCGACTTCGATCCAGACCGTTGCCGTCGAAGATCGACTGCATGGCCTCCAACCGCTCGCGGTATTCCTTGCCGTTGCCGTCAATGCGCGGCATCAGGCGCTGCACGACAGCAAAGTCAATAGCAGTGCGGTAGGCGGGTTCGGTTTCGCCCGTAAAGACCACGGCGCCGGCAGAAACGTAATCCTGTATGGCCAGACGCGTTCTCATCGAAACGGAGATGCCCAGCTGATTCTTGAAGCCCGCGTAAATATCTTCCAAAAGCGCGTTGACTTCGTCGGCGTTTTCCATTGTCCTGGGGCCGAAATAGTCCTTCATGGCGTGCCAGGAGACGATCGGGTGTTCCTCGCGTTCGTCGGGCTGCTTGGAGAATCGCACGTCCTGCTCGGGGAGTTTCACGATGTTGGCGCGATCCAAGAGACGCGGCGAGAGGTTTTCGGTCGTGAAGTCGTTGTTGATGGTCGCGAGGAACCGCAGCGTATCCGGTACCGAATAGGTGGCTTCGCCGCCAAACGACACGTACTCCCCGATGTGTGTGCGGTTGTCACAGATACGCATGAAGTCGCCCCAGTAGTATTCCATGGGCGAGAGGTTGGCTTCGTCGAGAAGCATCACAAACGCGATGTCGTCAAAGCCTCTCTGGTTTTCGGCGTGCAGTTCAGCAAAGGCTTCGCGACGGCGAGAGTCGGTGCTCTCAAAGGTCTTGGAAAGCGGGTTGTAGTAACCGATGAAGTCGCGCTTGGACGTCCATCCTCGCTCTACCGGGACGGTGAGGAAGCGCTGCGCCGCCATGGGATTTTTCCACAGGCCCGACTGCGCAACAGCAGGCATCTTATGCATCGAGCGCAAGCCCAGAACGTAGGAGAGAATCTCGCAGATCGACGTTTTGCCGGAACCCGGTTCGCCCGAAAAGACCGTGAGGAAGTTCTGGGTGAGCAGGATGAAGAAATTGAGGATCGTGTTCTTGTCGTACGCGCGGTAGCTTTGCACGTCGGCAACGAGCGCGTCAGCTAACGCCTTACCGGTCAGTTCAAGACGCGGCAGAGTAGCGACCACGCGGGCGCGAGCTTCGAAATTGGTCTGCTCGGTGTCGGACTCCCAGTCGGAGGCGGCCTGCAACAATTTGGACGCAATGGCGCCGTCAAACGCGTAGGCGTGCGCCTTTTGCACGGCTTGCTTCAGATGGTCGTCGATCGCGTTGATTTCCGACGAGATCTTGGAGTGCTGAGCCGAAAGGTCGTCGACCTTGGTCTGAAGCTTCTTTTTTTGTTGGGTGAGCTCTTCGATGTCGTCGATGAGCCCGAGTTCGGCACGACGCTCGGAACACTGCTGCGCGAGCTTTCGGTTGTCTTCGAGAAGCGTGCGGTTGTTTTCCTGCGCCTGCTTGCGTTCCATCTCGAGCGTGCGGGATATTTCGCGCTGCAGGGTGTCGCGACGGGTCTCGAGCTGAGAAACCATCTCACGCAAGTTCTCGAGCTGTGTGGTGACCACGCGGTGCGACTCCAGGCGTTTTCTCAGCTCGGGATTGTCTATGAACTGCTTGACGATGCCGTCAAAGAAGTTTTGATCGTCAACGCGGCGATCGATCGTCTTTGCCAGGAGCGCAATGACCGAGTCGAAATAACGGTCGTTGGTTTCGGCGCGCTGCAGGAGGCTCCTGATTCGGTTCTTTCGGGATGCGCGAATGCGGTCGTCTTCGCAGAAGAGTTCGCTCGTCTCGAGCTGCGTGGCGGCCCATTCCTCGAGCTTTTCTCGTTCGGAACGGTTTTCTGCGATGCTCACAGAGAGTTTGCTGAGAAGCCCGTCGTCCGAGAGCATATCGTAGGCACAGCGCTGCAGGTTGGTGACGAAGATGACGTCGACCTTGACATTGACGCGCGAGTCGCCGGACTGGCAGCTTTGTTCGACAGTGAGCAACGGTGCCTCGCCGCTTGTGCGGTCAAAACCCTTGATCACGCGCGAGCCAGAGCGCAGCTGCAGGTTGACGTACGGCCGGTGCAGGGAATCTTCGAGAAGGTTAAGCGGACCGTAGAGGCGATCGCCGACAGCAAGCAGTACGGGAACGTTGTTGAGATGCAGAAGCTTGCGGTTTTCCGCGTCTTCGGGCTCTTCCTTCCGACGGAAGCGAATCGATACCTTGTCCTGCAGGTTGGGCGCCTCGTTGTCGGGCAGATCCGGATAGACCACCACATAGCCGCCCGCGTCTTCAACGCGGCGCAGGGCACCCGAAGAGACGATGTCGTCGTAGTCGACGCCCAAAGCGTAGTCCGAGCGGCGACCTCCGTAGCCATCCTTGCGGTCGTAGAAGATTTCATCTGACCAGTCAAAGATAAAGAACGAGCCTTCGTTGATCTTCAGGGGCGACTTGCTCGAATCCAGACTCACGGCACCAAAGCTCGGAAACCGGGTCGAGAGATCCTGCTGGATGAAGCGTTTGGCGGCGTCCGACCAGTTGGCGACGAGAAAGAGGTTCGTGAATTTGTTTCCGAAGCGGCGAACGCACCCGAGACTTCTCGTCTTGCCGCGGGCGGGCTTGACGTCGTACGTGAATTCATTTTCAATCGGGAAGTTGTCGGGCGCAACGTAAGGAGCCGGTTCGGGCTCGGGCTCCGGAGCAGGGGTTGCGGAATCTGCGGCGGTTCGGGTTTCTTCGGTTGGAGAATCAGCGGGCGCTTCTTGTGCCTTGGTGCCTGCGGTCGTCGTTTTCGACACGGCAGCCGCTAGGGAGACAGCCTCAATCTTGCTGCGCAGCGTATGGGTGTCCTGTGCGGGTGTCGCTTCGGCTGAGAGACTGTTGGCGGCGGTCGTCAGCAGCGTTTCGGCAGCAGGATTCGATTTCTTGGCATCGAACCCGTCGCTGACGAGTTTTGCCACGCGGGACTTGGCGCTGGTTGTGGTCTTCGTCTTGCGGACAGTCTTGGCGGCGGCCTGTTTAGCTTTCGGTTCAACGGGAGATTCGCGCGCTTCCTTGTCTTGCGTTGCCTGCGGCTGGCGAGCGAGCACGTAGGCTTTGAACGATTCGGCGCCCGCTTTGGATTTTTCCGATGAATCAAGAGCGGTGAGCACCACGCCGAGCACTTCGCTCAAGCGATCCTTTCGCTCGTCCGGAATCGAGAAAGAGAGTCCCTTGCCGTCGGCTTCCAAAAATTCATCAAAGAAGAGCAACAATACGTGAGCGGCGAGTTCCTCGGGCTTGCCCTTGAGTAGCGTGAGAAGCTTCTCAGTGATGCCGTACACCGTTTCGGGAGCGAATTCGCCCGCAGCCTTAAACGGGTCCTCGTGCTTTGCCTTCTTGTCGGCAAGAAGCTGGACATGCGTTTCTCTCAAAAGCGTCTTGATGAAGGCGCTCATCGACGGCATGCTGTTTTTGAAAGATGTCGGAATGCGGTTGCGAAACGTCGCGCCGTCGAGAAAGGTGTTGCTGCTCGTGCGTACCCCCTTGAACATAGGGGCCTTGGAGAGATTCTCCTTGACGTAGAGGCCGACTTCTTTTTTGGCTTTGTTGGGTGCATGATCCAACGCAAAGTTGAGAAGATCGGAGGCGGTGATGGAGGGCACGGGCGAAACGGTATTGCTGTCAGACATACGAGAAACCAGGTCCGAAATAACGGGCGCGCGGCATCGGCGTACTAAAAGAAAAGCCGCGCCCTTAAACGATATCTCTTGGATTTTAGCGAGCTGCGCCGGAGGTTGCGGGAGTTGGAAAAAGTGCGGCCGCCGGCAAATGGATAGTTCCGCGGGCGGCGCGTACCGGTCGCACTCAGCAGTCACTCCTGCGGTGTATTGAGAAGATCGGTGTCCTTCGGCACCTCAAAATGAAGCCGTCCCTCAAGACGCGTCTCCTGCAGGAACATCACGACGGCGTCTTCGACCGTGATGCCCATTTCGGCGCAGACTTCCTCGGCTTGAACAAGCAGCTCGGAATCAAGTTCGATGCTCAACGAGTCCATGGGCGACCCATAGGTTGATCTTTGCGCGATATGTTGATTCTGTACTGAATTCTGACAGGATCGGGACGATCCGATAGATGAAATCTATGTCGGTTCGTCAGATCGTACGCACGAGACCTCCGGTGGAAGCCTTGCGCACCTTCGTTTTACCGTTGCTCATGCGAATCGCAACCTGATCGCCGCTAAAGGAAATGTCCACGGCGTCCTTGGGTTCGAGCGTACGAAGCAAGCCGCCGTTAAGTCGCCGGAGTTCAGCCTTGCCGCTGGCGTAGACGATGCCGACGAGTTCCAGTTCCGAACTCATCGAGACGCTCACGACGTTAGACGAACCCATTGTACGAACTAGACCGCCGTTGTCGTTTCGCAGTTCCGCTTTGCCATTGCGTATCGTGATCAGCATTTTGTTTATTCTCCTTCGTTTAGTGTCAAACATTCTTGTTTGTTCGATTCTAGGCCTTTGTCGGGCGTTGGGAAAAACTCGTCGAAAGCCTCATGCATCACCCGGTAGACCATGACTTCAAGTTCGGTTTTCACCTCGTCGCCTTCCTTGTCCGTGTACTTTTCGGGCTTGGCGAACACCTTCTGCAATTGCCTGAGATAACAGTCGAGCATGTCCTCGTAACACTGCACACAGTCAGCGGCAGACAAGGGCACCAGCGTGACCTTATAAAACTTCTCCCGAGCAAGATTGAGCAGGAGACTCTGTTCTTCAGTGGCGTTCAGAAGGGCGGTGATCAGATGATTGCTGATCGCCTCAATGATTTTCGTCTGACGATCTTCCGGTTTGCCTTTGCCTTGCGCGACAGTTTCGACTTCGGTTTTTCTCGCATCCGACAAAAACAATTTCCAGCCGGCACCTTCTTGCGCCACGAAGTAAGCCGGCAGGTCCTCGAAAAAGTCGACGTTGTTGTCGGAGACGCTTGCAAAGGTTCCGCTTAACTTGGTGTAGAGCGGCACACAAAATCGAATGTTTTCGGGTTGATAGAACCGGCTTTTGGCTCTCGAACTCGGCTCCAACAGCGTTCGACGATCCAGCAGCCGATCAGTCGCAAGCTCTACGCTTCGAAAGGCAAAAGTAACCGGCTTCCATTTCTTGGGCAAGGTTCCGCTCTTGGCGCGCTCGACAAGCTTTTCGAGCGTCAGCCGACCTTCAAGGGCCGTCATGATGAGCGAGAAGGCGTGCGGTCTGGAATAGACGCTGTGAAAGGGCAGTTTGTTCCACACTGACTTGGCCATGCGGTCGACCGTATGCACGGACAGCGGCATCTGCAGCGGCGCTCTGGTGTCTCTGTCCAGGCCGAAACGTCTTAACGGCGCCCAGCCGTCTACAAAGGAAAACATCGGATGTTTACCGGTGCGCATGAGCTCAGCCTTTGCGCGAGCGTAGAAGCCCGGCGAAGGCCCCTTGTAAATGTGCCGCATCGAGATGTAGAAATTGAGCGGCAGGTAGCTGGCCGACCAAAGCTCATAGACGAAACGAAAACGGTTGGGCCGTACAATGCTGTACAGGTAGGGTTTTCCAAGGTCGGCAGCGGTGACCTGACCGATCGGAACGTCGCTCGCATGCCGACTGAGAAACTTTCGGAGTTGGTCGGGATAAAAATAAGATCGTGGCGTGTGTACGTACATGTTTCAGTTCCGGTTGCCATTGACGTAGATCACTTCGCCCCGCATGTCTTGATGCGGGTGGAAATCGCTGCTCAACACCCAGACAAGCGGGCAGGGGACCTGTTTTTCGGTTGGATAGGGCGTATAACCGTCGGTAAACGTGACGCAGACGTCGGCTTCGATGTCGTTCTTTGCCATCCAATCCATGATGGCCGGCATACAGGTGCCGCCGCTCCAAAGGTTTTTGCGAGGTTCGAGCGGTTCGCCCTTTTCATACTCGTCGACGGCTTCAACTTGCGTTGTGCAGTAGACGACATAGACCTTGCGCGGGTGGCAGAGATCGAAAATTCGCTCGCAATGGCCGAGATACTCGGCGATTTCGATGTCGGAAATGGAACCCGAAACGTCGACGCCGATCACGACCGTTCCCAAGGACGGGAAACGTTCGCGCCGCGGCAGGTAGGCGATGTTCAGTCGCCGTTTGTCGGGACGGCTCCAGTTGTAACGTTGCTCAGCCTTGCCGACCATGTAGCGCTCGAGCAGTTCGTACCAGGGCATGGAGGATTCCAGAATCGAACCGATGAAGCGGGCAAGGCCGCCGCTCATGTTCCCGCAGGTCCTGGCGGTCGTGAGCGCCTGGCCGAGCGCGAGCTTTCCTTCTTCGATCTGCTCGTTGATTTCCTCCTGCGTCATCTTCCGTGCTTCACGCGGAAGGTCCGGGATGTTGAGTTCCCCGATGAAGGGAGAAGTGCTTGTCGAGCTGTCGTTGCCATTCTCGGATCCGTCATCGGATGCACCGGCGAGTCCGCCGGCTTGCCCATCGGCCTCAGGATCATCCGGAAATAACGGCAGCGTCAGGCCTTGGCCTATCGAGGGAGACGTTTTTTCCTTGGGTTTGAGCTTTGACGCGATCTCGTCGTAGATAGACTCCGACGTACGGTACTGCGCGCCTAGCATACGGATGCCGCCTGCGATGAACTCGCCGACACCTTCGGCGATAAGCGTTTCGTTAATGACGGCGTCGCATGCGATGTTGTAGATCACCGGATCCCGGTCACCGCGCCTTGCAATGTGTGCAAAGACGATGTGCATCACCTCGTGGGCAAGCAAAAATTCAAGCTGCGGCGCAGTGCATTTCTCTACGAACTCGGGGTTGAGCAAAATGACTCGGTCAGTCGTCACGGCGGCGGTCTCGACGGAAGCCGTGATAAGCACTTCGTGACGGTAAAGTAGGCTGCCGAAAAAGGGATGTCGAAGAAGCAACCCCACGGAGGCCTTGCTGATTTTCTGTCCCTGGTCTACGTCGGCGGCAAGCATCGCTTTACTCCTTCACGCTTTAGATCAAAAGGCCGCTTTTGAGCAGAAAGCGGGCCACGACCGTGCTGTAGAGGTTGTTGCCGTCGCGAGTCTTCGCCGACGTAAAGTCCTTACGGTTGGCCGAGAGATACATCTTGGCCGCGGCCACGGTCATTTCGGGGTTCAGGCGCGCCGTGTAGGTCCAGATTGCCTCGGCGTTGTGGGTCGTGAGGACGGAACTGAGCTGGGCAATCGTGGCCCACTGAATGTCGTTGGCGCTTGGTATCTCGATCCTCTCAGGATCGTTGATGATTCTCTCGGCACTCGGAAGGCGTTTCATGACTCTCAGAAAGCCCACGTATTCAGCCGCAGCGCCGTCGCCGACAGAACCTGCGACATGCTCCCGAAAGAGCTTTGCTTTCTTTTCGATCGACTCGGGGATTAAGGCCACGGAGGCCCAGGAGCGCGGCGTCGGATTCCTGCTGCGTTTGGCGTCGAAGTCCGAGAGCAGACTAGGACGAAAGCGCAGAAAGGCCTGCAGTTTCACAGGCACGTTGTTTGCCTGCGCCCACTCGAGCCAGTCGTCGAGGTTTTCTGTGAACTCGAGCTCGCGCATGCGGTTGGCAAGTTTCGTGCTCAGTCGATTGGCGCCCGAACGGTCTTCGGTGCGGTTGCCCGTGGCGATGATGAAGAGTTGATCCGACAGACGCAGCTGCCCGGCGCAGCGATCGAGCACGACGCGGCAGAGCGGATTTTGCATGTTCATGTCGGCATCGCTCAGTTCTTCCAGAATCAGCACGCACGGTCCCACACCTTGGCGCAAGGCCCAGAACTCTTCGGGCGGCAGCCATTTGGTGCACTCGCCGTGAAATTGCGGCAGACCCAGCACGTCGCAAGGCTCCCGCAGAGACGGATTGAATTCGATGATGCGCTCAGAAGGAATCTTGTGGGTGACGGCAAGTTCCTGCGCGATTTCGCGTGCGCAGGAGCTCTTTCCGCCGCCGGGCTTGCCGACGATGAACGGAACCACTTCGTGGGTGGTCTTGAACTGTTCGAGGATGGTTGATTTCAGGTCGGAGAATTTCATGGTCGGTTGACTCTTTTTGGTTGTCTGCAGCAGACATTGTCAGACATCATGCGTCAATAATTGACGCATTCGGAAAGCCCGAAGGAGGAAACCGAAAAGTCATAGAAATATCTGCGTCGCAGGAAAAGAAGAGGCCGATCCGAAGACCGGCCCGACGAGGTTCAAGGAGAAATTGCATAAAAGAGTGCGCTACAGAAGGTTAGTTTTTCTTCTGTAACGCGATGATCAGTTCATTGAGCAAGGATTCGACTTCGTGCGCAACAGGTAACTTACGCTCTCGATAGATGGCAACAAGCTCCGAGTAGTTCCACAGAACGAGCTCGCGTTTTTCGGCGCGGTCCTTTTTCTGGTCGACAAAACGATCGAACACGGCGTCACCCAGGTGCTTGGCGTCGGCCAGAGTGCACTGAAGGTTGTGCCATTTGTCAGCGGCGCTGATGAGCAGTACCTCGTGTGAAGCCGCGCGCAAGTGCTCAAGGTACTGCCTCTTGCGCTCAAGCCAGGGAGCTTTCGCTTGGCCCGAGGCGGGTGCCGCGTCCGAGCAAGCCATCACGAGTTCGAGCACGTGCTTGCCGAAATGCTCTTCGATGACCGGAATGTACTGCGCGCCGCCGTCTTCGATCACGTCGTGCAGAAGCGCCGCGACGAACTGATCTTCACTGCCGCCCCAAACGGCTACCTGAGAGGCCACGGCCATGGGATGCGAGATGTACGGAATCTCGGTGGATTTGCGCTTTTGGTTTTCGTGTACAAGCGCGGCCAGAGCAAAGGCGGCGCAGATGCGGTCGGTGCAATACATTTGTTTGGTCCTTTCGGTTGCGTTGAGTCGTGCGCTTCGACACTTTTTCCGCGGAAGCTTATCTTCGGAAGTCTTGTCGATTGACAACAAAAGACTAAAACCGCGTGCGTCGTTTTCCGTCGCAACCGATCAATCCCGAGAGACCGGTCGGTATCTGGACTCAAATGCGGCAAGCACACCGCGCAGGCGATCGTCGAGAAAGCTCGAGGCTTGCTGTGCGATTTCATCGGCAACGCCGTAATAGGCGCCCGCGACGCTTCCCGCAATCGCGCACAACGTATCGCTGTCGCCGCCGAGACTCACCGCGTTTCTGAGGGCGTCTTCGAAGGACGTCGACTCGAAGAAACATAAGAGCGCCTGCGGCACCGAGTTTTGACAGGTGTTGAGCGCTTTACCGCGGCAATATGTCGGGCGGATCGAATCAAGCGAAAATGAGAGGTCGTAGAAGTGGCGACCGACGAAGTTTTTGACGGAGGCTTTGTTGTGGCCGGTGCGGGCGAGAAAGACGCAGGCAGCCACGGCTTTGGCGCCGTTGAGACCTTCCGGGTGGTTGTGCGTGACGGCGGTGACTGCATCAGCCAGTGCAAAGACCTCGTCGAGCGTTTTTGCCGCATAGCCGCAGCCGCTTACGCGCATAGCCGCACCGTTTCCACAGCTGAAGTACGGCGTTTTGAGTTCCGATATGCGCCAGCGGTTGAATTGTCCGCCGTAACTGAGCTTCCAATAACGGTTGGCAAAGTCGGCAAGATGCCTTTCGGCGGCCTGCGGCAAAAGCTCAGGCTTTGTTTCGGTCTCCAGAAGCGCCTGACAGACGGCGAGCGTGAGCACGGTGTCGTCAGAGAAGGAGCATTCGGGCGAAAAGAGCTCAAAAGACTTGCTGAGATGATTGGCGTGTTCGAACTGAGAGCCGACGATGTCGCCGACAATGGCTCCGAGCATTGTTGTCTCCTTGACAAGGTTAATTTTCGATCGCGCCCAGACTGAACTCGGCGATCAGGGCATTCGCAAAAATATCCGGTACGGGACGGTTATACCGTGCAAAGCTTTCGGCAACGGTTTCGCCATCCGTGACTATCGTTCGTTTGCCGGCGTTGGCGCGTTCGTTGAGCGCCTGCATGACGGTCTCGAAGTCTTCCGGCCAACCGTGCATAAACGACGACGGTCCACGAAGGTGCAGAAGGTCTGCCGTCTCGATGATGGTGAGCGCTGCGCTCACGACGTCCGCGCGCTTTTCCTTATTCAAGGCTCGGATTCCGCAGTCGAATGTGACAAGCGACCATTCCGGGTGGCGCTCAAGGAGCCTTGCCTGTACGGCAAGCTCGGCAAGGTCTAAGGGATTCAGGGAGAGCCACCGCGAAGAACCGATGATGCACAGCGTCGGAATGTCGGTTCGTTCTTCCGCGAAGTCTCGAATGAGATCCATTGTTTGTGGGTCAACTTTCATCCTGGCCAATTTCGCGAACGGATCGTTGGGTTCGGGAACGTCAGTTGTCTTCTCGGAGACAGTCATTTCCGCTTTCAGATGCGCGGCGATGTCTTCGAGTTTGACGCGGTCCTGCGCGAGTTCCACCAGAAGCTCGGGAAGGGCTTCGGAATCTTTCAGACGGCAGCCCGCGCGCTTTAAAAGGAGTCCGGCGGCGTTCAGGGCGGTCCGTTTGTTGCCGTCGGCAAAGGCATGAGCGCGAGCAATGCAGTACGTCTGAAAGGCCGCGCACAGAAAGACGTTGGTCCAATCGTAGGCCGTGTTGTAGGTCATCGCGATACGGATGCGACCGACGAGAGCCTCGGCCTTGGAAAGAGATTCTTCGGGCGCCATCGGGGATGTTTTTAAGCCGCCGAAACGCTCAATCACGGCGTCGTGAATGCGAAGGATTTCTTCGGGTTTGAGAAGGTGCATGGTCTGTTCCTAAAGAGACTTGAGAGCGGCGTTGCTCGCCGCGAGTGTGTTCAAAACATCCTGAATTTCGGCTTCGAGCTTGGTTTCGTCTTCGTTTGGCGGTACATAGCCTCGAGCGATGAGTACCTTGCGGGCAGCCTCGGAGCGGTTTTTATAGATCTCCGGCCAGCGGCGTTTGCCGATGCGGCGGTCGGCCGCCAGAAGAATGTCCGTGAGGCCGAAACGGTCGTGCAAGGTCATGAGTCTGTCGACGGATGCCTGAAAGTGGCGGATGACGATACCGCAGCACCACGAGATGTCGTCTTCAAACGGAAGATTGCCGATGTCGAAGTCTTTGTCGTGCCACATGAACATGAAGTCATGCATGCAATCGAAGATGACTTCTCCGTCGAGAGTTACCCAAAAGCGCGGTATGCCGTTGGCACACGTTTTGCCGCCGCCCGGATAGACGGCGCAATGGACTTGCAGGTTAATTTTGGGATCGATGATTTCGTAGAGTTTTCGTTGGATTTGCGACCACATGCGTGGCTCTCCTTACTTCGGTTGACTCTGAAAAACAGTGGGTTCGCAAGTAAGGTATCCGGATGTGCGTCAACGATTGACGCATAGAAGGCGAGCGTGCGACTGCGTCGGTCAGTGACGCAGCAGGCAATAGAGTGGGCGAAAAGATTCTTTTAGGTACGCCTCTGAAATGTCCCGATCACACCGCTACTCGCCGATCTGTTCTTTTCTCAAAGTCGACAGCGAAAGGTTTGACAAGCAGCGCTGGCACCGCGCCTGGCGGGCTCGTCAGCGCGCAGCGTTGAACGCTGCCGTGCGGATCACCGAGGCAAAGGACGTAGAGGAGGCGTTAGACGATTTCAATCTGATCTTGCCGCGCGAGGTTTCCAACATCTGGACGATGGAAAAGGAAGGCAAGGTGCGGTTTTCGCCCGTCAAGTACCGGAATGAGGAATGGTGGAAAAGCGTAATGAGAAAATAGACGTATTTGGCTGCACTAACTGTGTTGCAGGACTTCCCTGAGCATGTAGAGATACGAAAGGATCAATAGCGGCGAACCGGTTCTGCAAAGTCTAAGTCCACAATTCGAGGTCTCTCTTTACGCGTAACCTATAGAGTTCGTAGCAACGAACTCTATAGGATGCGTCAGTTCGGTGTATGGTCACAGCTTTTCGTCGAAAAGCGGCAACTTCAGATTGCGTGCATCGGACTTTTCTGTGCTGACTTCGTCTTCTTCCTCGTCGTCATCATTCTCATCGGGGTCTTCGTCGATGTCCGTGTAATGACGGCTAAAGACGAAATCCCAGTCAGGATCAAGGTCGTCGCTTTCCGTGTCGAAATCGTCGTCTTCCTCGTCTTCGTCCTCAAAGTCCTCGGCGTCGTTGACCGCCTCGACGATGAGGTCTTGGATTTGGCGCGTGGTGTGTTGCACAACCGCGGGATCGGGGTCAGCAAGGAGAAGGCGGATGAAGTCGGTCGTTGCCGGGAGCTCCTGGAGATTCTCGACGTAGTCAATCAGGCGCTCCGGATCATCGCCGTAAAACGCGATGCGCTCTTCGTTCGTGAGATCCTTGGGTTCGACACAAACGGCGCGACGTACTGCCGGGCTCTCGTCAAAGGCCAATTTTCTTGCGGCAGGCATGGACGAACGGACGTAGTGCGCAGCATATTGTCGTACGAATTCTCTGGGATCCGACGCAAATTTTTCAATCACGTACTCGGGTTGCGCGGTCAGATCGAATAGATCGGGGCCGTTATGGCCTTCCGTATCGTCAAAGTCGTCGTAACTCATGAGGCTGTCGATCGCGTTTTCGATTGCTGCCGGTTCCGTGAGCGTAATCGTGTACGGATCGGTGTCAGGGTTGAGCACCAGTTCGAAAGGAGTCGCATCACCCGCAACGGCGTCGCCTTCGGTAACGGCTTTGATCAATAGGGGACGCAGAACGGCTGCAGCATGTTCGTCAATGTAGCGGATGCGATGGCGCACAGTGTTGCGAAGCGTGCGATCCTTGAGGGCGTCGGCAACAGCTCGGCGTCCGTCTTCGGTCGAGGCAAGCGTCTCGAGACCATCGATGTTGTCAAGCACAGCTTCACGCACGCAAAAAGCGCGATCGTTCAGAAGCTTGATAAAAGTTTCTACTTTCAGGCCGCGGCCGGCGGCTATCTTGCGCATTTCGTAGGACGGGCTCTTGGCAAGAATTTCCCAGACTTCACGTTGGGGCTCAGGCACCGCCGTGGGCTCGGCCGTGTAGGTCATCTCGGTCTCTTCGACGATCAGTGCCGGCGAAATTCCGTCTTCAGTGTGGCGCGTGGGTGAATACTGTGCCGACAAAATGTAATCCACGATGGGCCAGCCCAGTCGCACGGTCGTGTCGCCGTAGCGCAATACTGCCAGAGGCTTTACACGATCTTTGGTCAGGTAAATAGGAAGATGCTGCCACTGTTCGAGAGTGGCCTTGGGGTTCGTTTGGGAGGTTTCGACGGTGGTCGTATTGTTTTGATCGGTCATTTCGACTCCTTGAAAGACATTGGAGATACGATCATTCTGACAGTCGGTGCGACACTGACTGACGCTTGCAAGACACCTGTTATTGAAAGAGAGATCCGCCGAAATTGCCCGAGTTGTAAAGCTATTTTGCGGGTGAGTCGCAAAATGACGCATCCTTCGTTACCATGCGGTTGACAATAAATTTGTCATTGGCAAAAAAGGTTTTCGAGAGGAAATTTGAAAATGACCCATACCCCATCAACGGTTAACGACAACCATCAATGTGTGCCGCCGATCCTGCAGCCTCAACGGCCCGAATTCCGGGAACTGATCAAGCGTGCTCCCAGCGGCATCGGTCTGATCAGCGGCAAGCGCATGACGGGTTCGGACGAGTGGGATGAAATCATCACGGTGGCGGTTTCCACCGAGTTTGTGGCCGACCTTGTTCGCTGGGGCGGCATGGATGCGGCAATGCCGGAAGAGGCGATGCGCCGGGCCGCCTTTATGAATCTGCTTGCCCGTCACCCGGACGCACGACTGCGCACGGCTGCGGCTACGGAGCCGAATCTGACGGCCGAGTCCGTCACGCTTCTTGCAGACGACGCTTCGCACGACGTCAAAAACAATCTCTCGCTCAATGCTCAGGCCGTCGGTCTGATGAGTTTCGATCAGGCCGTGGCCTTCGCCAGCGAAGACGGACAACTCATTGAAAACACGATGGAGTCGATGACGCAGGCTGCGAACAATGCCTACCACAATCCGCTGCGTCAGAAGAGCGAAGCGGCTACCGTCGAAGAGTTTGAGCGCTCGGTGGCGTTTGATAAGCAATACGAAGCGCTTGCCGAAAAAGCTCGAAAGCTTATCGAGCACTTCTATGAACATCCCGATCTGAGTGTGCGCCAGGAGGCGCGAATTCTGCAGGACCGGCTGGAAAAATTTTCCGATGAGGTTCCGAAACGCCGTCTCCCGTTTACTCGCCGCAGACGCAGCGCCTCGGAGTTCGGACTGGATCTCTATGGACGACCGCAAGACTATGTTTATGCCTTGGTGTTTCTTGAGGAAGTCGAGGGCGATCTGCGCGCGGCCGGCTCAACGCCAAAACTCATGATTCCCGTAGACGGTCTTGAGGGGGTCGCTCGCGACCTTCCGATCAACGGCGATACGGAACCGTTTGTGGTTCGTATGGCCAACCACCCGGCTCGCGCGGTACGAAGCGAAGTGGCGCGACGAGATGCGCTGCCGCCGGACGCCGTCAAGGCGCTTTGTGCTGACAGCACATACGATGTGCGCCAGGCGTTGCTCGCCAACGAAGACATTCTTGCGGACCTTTCCGATAAGGAAATCCTCAATATCATCAAGGCTGACCCCGGTCTTTTGAGCGAGTCCTTCGGTTTTGGCTGCGCGAGCAGCCGCATTTCACGTCTGCTTCGGCAGACTTACGGCGACTCGAAGGACCCATACATTCTCGAAACGATCAGCTGTCTTGAATAACACCTGATCCAATCAAATGATCCACGCCGCCGGCCAAAGACAGCCGGCGGTTTTTTTCGTGTGTACGAAAATGGCCGAAAGGCCGATCGGTCTAAAGTTAGGATTCAGACCGGAATTGATCACAAAAAAAGCCTCCGAGGTCGTCCAGGGAGGCTTTTCGAATCCGAACGGCTTCGGATTACTTCTTGAACTGTTCAGTCAGGAACTGTTCAAGGTCTTCACGCTTCATATTGTTGGCTTCGAGGAAGGCGCGAACTTCGCGCTTCATGTTGCCCTTGCCGGTCCATTCGACGCCGTTGGGAAGGCGATACTTGATCGGGGACTTGCCGCGGGACTTCTTGGTGGCAGCAACAGGTTCTTCGGCAAACGTGAAGTCGGAAGCTTTGAGTTGGAAATCGGTGATGATTTCCTGAACGTAAGCGATAGCTTCAGCTCTGGCTTCCTGAGCCTGCTTCTTGAGTTCTTCCTGCTGACGCTGCAAGTTAGCGTAAAGTTCCTTGAAATTATCAGACATTTTTATCCTCCTACTTAGATGCGGTGAGTCTAACAGTCTTTATTCGTAATTGTCAACGAATAATTGATGATAAACATTCGAAATTTTTAAATTAGGAGATTCTATCTAGGATATCTCAAGATATTCGGGGCTTACTGCCGAAAATTGAAGACGAGATCATTGATTAGGGCGCAAGGAAATATTTTGACGAAAGCGAAGTGAAAATATTGGGGATTGTGTCGGGGTGAGTTGGCCGTCCGCGGTAGAAACTCGCAAAGTCTAGAGAGGCAAGGGATGGGGCGGATTGAAGAAAAAAACTGCCGCCGAAAGAGCAAAAGGAGGAAATCTCTAACGGCGGCAGGCTGGCTAGTGAATGGATAATCGTTAATTATCGAATCTATGTTTTGCGTTTTGCGCTGTTGGCAATTTCAATCGCCGCTGACAGGTCGTCACCGTTGGGATTCGGAAACGTGACCGTCATTTGAACCGGCGAATAGTATTTCGTATCGAACATACGGATGAGGTGCTCGCCCAGAGCATCCAATGTGCCGGCATGGATGAGCTTAATCCGAATGCTGACCTTTTCATTTTCGAATGTTTGCATAACGGTCATCGGAAGGCATTCGTACTTCTTGGCAAGCGCATAGAAGTCTCGCACTTTTGCGGCGATCTGCTTTCGAATGTGGTCTTGCTCGATTTTCGTAAGATCGCTTGAGTCAAGAGCGGCGATGAACTTCTCAAGTTTGGCCTTGCGACTCTTTCGTGTTTTTATTGTCAGTTTGTATGCAAACATTGTCGTCCTCGTCAAAGGTTGTCGGTTGTTGTTCTCAGTAGTTCGCTAAGGTCGCGGCGTTGGTTCGTGTTCCTAATTCGAGCGTTTTGCTTTGTTTTTCAAAGCTTTCTTGCTGCGACACTGAAACATTAAAGCTACGTGCGTCAATTACCGTCGCATGCAAAAACAATCGCTTTTGGAAGTCGTTCGAGACGATCGTCAGAAGCTTGCGGTCATTGAGTGTCAGGTGCAATGGCATAATTGCGAGCACCCACCACCAACGAACCGAATCGGTCTCATACATGAACAAACTTGCCGCTGTTGCTTCCGCCATCGCTTTGATGCTTTCCATTCCCACGGTTTCGGCTGCTGACTCGTTCTTCGATTCCATTAAGGAAGCCGGCCGAACCATCGGTCACACCACGCGCGACGTGACCCGTGAAATCGGTCATGCCTCTCGCGACGCCACACGGGAAGTCGGTCACGCTTTCCGCGACGGTTTCTCCGACGATGAAAAGGGCAAGGCTAAGGGCGACAAAAAGCAAAAGGACGAGAAGAAAGCCGACAAGTGAGCTCCTTCTGAGTTGTTCGGATTGCGAAATCGAACTTAGCAAAAACGTTTCACGTTGTTATTTTTGCTTCTCTGAATGTCCGGGACTCCGGCGTTTTCGTAGTTTAAGTTTTATGCGAATTTGTGCCTAACGGTTTTGTGCCAATTACGGTATCGTTGAACATCAAGAATCGGAAAGGAGACTGATCGTGATTTCCTTGCGCGAATTCGAAGCCGTTTTTTCCATGCTGGCACCTTGGGAGTCGGATGCCGAAGCGTTTGTGCGAACCGATGCCGACGGCATCGTCTATGTGCCGAACTCTATGTTTGCCGACACCGAGGAAATCGACGCCGCATACGACGCAATGAAAGAAGGTTCCTGGATCGCTTTTCCGGATGCCTCCGAATTGCGTTTAGGCCATCGCATGGCTCTGCGGTTCGCCCGAGAGTTCTTGTCTGAAGAGCAGTGTGAACGCGTCGTCGCAATCTTCTCTCGCCGCGGCGCCTTCCGACGATTCAAAGATTTTCTCGATGAATGCGGAAAGCTTCAGGAGTGGTACGCCTACGAAGAACTCACCGTACTGGAGGCACTTAAACAATGGCTCAAGGACAACGACATCGATTATGTGGATGATCGGCCGCTTTCCGAAGAAGCGCAGAGGATAGCGGCGCTGCAAAGATAGAGCCGGTTAAAAAACTCCCAGAAGTGCCAAGGCCATGACCGAATAACGAGCGGTCTTGCCTGCTGCTGTCCAAAGAAGAGCAGGCCAGAAACCGATGCGTAACCACCCGGCGGCGAGCGGCAGCACATCTCCGATGACGGGTACCCAGGCCAGCGCCAGTCCCGGGGCACCCCAACGGCGCAGACGATCGACGGCGTCGTTTGCCGGCACGCGATGGGGAACATAGCGGCCGATCGCCCAGCTGGTCATGCTGCCGAGCGTATTAAAGAGGCTTGACGCGGCAACAAGCAAAAGGGCGCGATCGGTTTGCGGGGCGGATGCGAGAGCCGCTGCCAGAAGCGCTTCCGAGCTTCCGGGTAGGACAGTTGACGACAAAAAGGCGGACACGCAAAGAGCCCAAAGGCCGCCGTCGCCGGCTAGAAACGAGGTTATCGACTCGATCATTGAAAGATGGAAAACCGACTAGATCAAGAACGTCTTGCAAGGCGAATAGTCTTCGCCTTCGTTCAGAGCCAGATAGCCCAATTGGTTGGAGACGAACTTTGTCTTACCGATGCTGCCTTCAATCGACGTGTGTGAGTGGCCGTAGACCCAGTAGTCGATGCGTGAGTCTGCAATCCAGTTGCCCAGTTCAGTGACAAAACCGGAAGCAATGGGCGAATTCTTGTGATCTTCTCGGCAAAGCGTAAAGCTCGGCACGTGGTGCGTTACGACGACGATGTGCTTGGCATCGGACCCTGCTACGGCTTCCTGAAGGAATGCAACGGCCTCCTTGTGCATGACGACGTAGTCGTCGACAGTGATTCTCTTGCCGTCGAACGTGATTTCACTGAAATCAAGCAGTGTGGAATTGACCGCGGCAGCCTGTTCGGGAATGATGTTCGACCAGAGAGTCGAGCAGATGAAGTCAGTGTCGCCCACACGCACGACTTCATTGTTGCAGCACGTCACATTGGGACGGATCGAAATCTTGATCGGTTCAATCAGGTCTTCGACCTTGTCCCATTCGCCGTAGTAATCGTGGTTGCCCGGTACGAAGATCGTTTTTTCAAAGTTTGAGGAACACAGGTCCCAGAAGAGGCGATAGGTACGCAGCGCCACAAGATTTGCAACGTCGCCGGCAAGAATGAGCACGTTGCCTTCCTCCTCAAAGCCTTTGTTGAGGACGTATTCGTAATTCTGTCCGTAGTCGAGGTGCAGATCTGAAGCGTATTGGACAATCATGGCTGAGACCGAGAAAAGAAGCCGCTTGCTCAAGTCTAAACGGCTTGAAAAGATTTTCCAGACGTACGGGCTTATCGTTTAGCCTATCTCTTTGCGCCAGTCGAATTTCGCCGGCATCTTTTTCCTGTTAACGAAGGGACGACTCTGAAATTGCCGGCCGGAACACAGCGCCTTGGCAATCAGGTTGCGGGTACGAGGTACTTTGACCTTGACGACGGTTTTCTTTTTGGTTTTGCTCATGTTGATTCCTGAGTTAATGGCCCAACATGAGGTTAACCTCAGGTGCGTCAACGAATGCCGCAGGCAATACGCTACCCGCAATCCGTCACAACCACAAAAACGCCATCGGCACCGCAACTCCGAACGAATCAAAGCGTCTTAAGCTCTGCCCGCAATAAAGAAGAACGTTTTGAACTTCACGGTCTTTGACAAGTTCTCTGAATTTCACCAAAGCCCCGAAATCGTTTTCCGTGACGTTTTCCCTGGTTGAGACCTGGAAGGCTGTGAGCGACCCCGTTTTGGCGTCTTCCAGAATCAGGTCGATGCTCAGCCCCGTTCGCAGAGCAAAATGCCACAGATGCAAATCCCGAGCATTGTCCGTGAGGGTTGCCAATTGAGCCCAAGTCCAGGTCGTAAGCAACCTGCGGACATCCTCCGGATGATCGCTTGAAATAACGCAGGGCGCCGTGCTGCAAAAACCAAGCAGACCGCACAGCCAGCCGGAATCGGCTACGACATATTTGGGACTGCGTACGCCGCGCTCAAAGGCAAGGCTGCCCGGCCAGACAGCAATGCGGTCCACCAAGCAAAGCCGCTCAAGCGTTTCCAGACAATGCTTGGCAAAGGGGCGTCCGATGCCGAGCACCTCTGCTATGTGCGTGAGATTGACACTTGCTCCCGAAACCGCACCCACCATGCGGTAAACCTTGCGAAGCAACAGGGGATTTTTCAGCGGGCTTACAGACGGAAGATCGAGTCGGCAGATTTCACGGATGAGATCATGGAAAAAATCGTGGCGTTCGTCGGGCGTGCCGTCGCGTCCAGACGGATAACCGCCTCTCATGGCTTGGCTCAGAATCAGATCGCGGTTGCTTTCGTTGTAAGAGACAACGGAAGGGAAATCCAAAAGGCGCAGCCGCTCGAGAAAATCGTGTCCGCCGCCCGTGATTTCACCCTGAGACAGGGTGCGCATACGAAATATTCGAACGTTGCTGTTGCGTTCGGCAGCGGTTTCAAGCTCGGGAAGTCGTACGCTGGATCCCATGATGACAATTTTGGGGGCGGCCAGATCAGCGCCCTCGTGCATGCGTCCGGCCTCGGAAACAATCAATCTCGCGAGGGCGGGTACCAGATGCACGTTATAGAGCACCAGCATCGGCAAAGCCGCGTAACGCGCAAAAAAAGTCCGCGGTGCGTCTTCGGCGTCCATTCTTGCACCTTCATCGGCAAAGTTCACACGCGGCGCATCGGGAACAACCTGCTCAAAAAACGTGTGCATGCCGGATTTGCGGGGACCGATGACGACAAAGACCGAGCGGCGGCTGCAGACCGAAGCGTCTTGCAGACACTCCAGAAATGGCGCTTCAAGACGCCGCAAGAGAGCTCTTTCGGGAGACTGGGGCACGGAAACGGAGCTTGAACGGAACAAAGCTTCAGTGGATCCGGCTGACGACTTCTCTTCCGGAAGCGTGATGTTGTAGTCAGTCGAGGCCGCCTTGAGAGAGCGAGCGGCGACATGCGGACGATTTGAACAGACAGTGCTGCGAACAGCCATCGTGCTTGGCCTCTTTTTTTGTTGTGCGAAACGTTAATTCGAGTATATGCGAATTGAAATCTCAAGGCCTAGGGAAAACCCATTAAGCGAAGGTGGAAATCTGAGCTTTAACGGGCGATGACCTAAAAAGCCCGATGAATCAAAGGTTTGCGAAGGGAAGGAGACAACGGGCTGATCATGTTCGCGGATGAACGTAATCGACGGCAGTTCTGAAATTTGCGGCTACAGTGAAGCGAAGACTCGTATTCAAACAACGCGGAAATAGCAAGCATCCTTTCGCTGTCGAGACAAGCGCACGTGTGCAGACCGAGAACAATGATGCGGCGCGGCCTGACCTTGATCCTCTCGATATGAGTTTGTTGTTCGAAGTAAGGTTTTATGAAGCTGCTTTCTGAACTTTCCAATCGGAGAAACGAATTACGTGAGCCGGACGTCATATCCAATGTCACGTCGCCTTGGATGTGGGTTTTGCTCGTGGGCTTCACCGTCTGCATGGCGGCAGTCGTCTACTGGGCTTTCTTCGGAACGCTCATTGACAGTGTCACGGGCTGCGGCATCGTCGTTCGTGACCGCGGCATCAGTTCGATCACCGACAAGAGCAGCGAGGCCGACAAGCGCAAAAACGAGCTCATCGACCATCTCGTCACCCTGATGAAGCAAAATCGCGACCGCATTCAGGAACTCGCGGAGATGCAGCGCAAACTGAGCGAAAAGGGGATCACGACCAAGGTCGATCACTACAACGTGCTCAGCGAAAACGTAAGCAATGTAAATCAACTTGCCAAAATGCTGCTCTGTGGCGGTTGTCGGGCGAGAGCTCATGCCGCGGGCAACCTATACGGTCCCGACCCGGAAATGTGCGCGTACTTCAAGAAGGGCGAGCGGGCGTTGTTTGAGTCGCGTCCGCAAGTCTCGGGAGTCGCGGCACGCGAATAAGCATGATTAAAACACTCAAAGTAAAAGGCTTTCTCAGGAAGACCGAGCCGTACGATCGCACGAGGGGAGGACAGATGAAAAAAACATTGCCTCAAACCGTCAAAACGTTGACTTGTTTCGGCGTGTTGAGCGTTGTTGCGTCGCAAACGGCGCAAGCTCTGCAGTATTGGGACTATACGCTGGCCGACGGCAGTCCTTTTGTGACGCTTGAAGTGTATGACGAGGGCGATGACTTCGTCTTTAATAACTATCCTGATGACGACGGTTCTCCGCTACAGGGTGAGTCCGGCTGGACGCTTTCGGATGACGATAAGACTCGCATTGATGAGAGTTTCGATTATCTCGGCCGAATGATTGGTAAATTCGTTGTTTCAACAGGGTCCATCGCAGTTGTGACCGATTCTGATAAAGACGGCAATGCTGCCGCAACCAGCAACATCATTACAACGGGACCGTTAGCAGGCATCACGGAACTCACAGCCGAACTGCTCTACGGCGTCAAGGGTGACGATAAAACAGGCCTGATTTTCATTAACCATACGTCTGCCGAAGACGGTAACTGGTATTACGGACCGATGTATTCGTTACCCGAAAACGGTGAAGTCGGCGACCTTTCGGCCACACTGGCGCACGAGATGTTTCATGCCTTGGGATTGCTGAGCAGTGCGGTTGAAAACAAGTTTGGCGACGCTCTTTCCGTGTGGGACAAAGGTCTTCGGGACATTGACGGTGATGCACCAGAAGCGGCTATGTCCATTACGGATAATCACAGCGATCGTTCAAATACATTTGATCTTTACTCAAAAGAAGAGCGAGATAAACTCGGCTTAGGTGAAAGCGACGCCGGTGTTTATTACACGAGCGAGAATGTTCAAGACGTTCTCCAAGGTGCGACTATCTACTATCACGATCAGCTTCATTTCGAAAAACCTGTGGGTGTCAACGGGTTACCGGTCAATGGCTGGGAAGAGGGTGTGGCCGAACTGAGTCACATTGAACTGCAAAACAGTTTGATGAGTCATCAGTACTGGCGAAATTGGAACACCTTCATGGAAGCTGAACTTGCCGTCCTGCAGGACCTCGGTTTTGACATTGATCGCCGCGACTGGTTCGGGTATTCGGTCTATAACTCAGGCATCACCCTCGTTAACACGAATCCTTATTTCGTTCGAAACGAAGACGGAACGGGCTGGATCGAGGGTGTTGCCAACGACAATCCTTGGGGTGTGGGTCTTCACGTATACGGCCGCAACAATGACATCACGCAAGCGGCCGACATTCTGACAAGCGGCACGTATGCGCTGGGCATACGTGTTGACGGTACCGACAATACGCTGCGCATCGCCCCGGACGTAGAGGTACGATCGGATGGCGACTACGGTTATGCGCTTGCCGTGACCTACGGTAAAAATCATCACATTGTGCATCAGGGAACCCTGGCGGCCGACGGTGCCTACGGCATTGGTGCCATGTTTTCGTTCGGCGACAATACGATCGGAGAAACGACCGAGCAGCGAGGGTCGTATATCTATGATCCGGCCACTGATGAAGATCTGGGTACGGACACGATCGGACTCGACGGCGCGTTGGTCTCCTCGTTTGACGTCGCGGGCTCATTCAGCGGAACAAGAGCAGCAATCTACATTGACGACAGCGCGCTCGTCTCCAACATCAACATCATGAACGGTGCCAGTCTTTCGGGGGACATTGTTTCTTTGTGGAACCCGATGGTTGATCGAGTTCAGTTCTACGATGAATCTGGACAGAGAATGACAGATCCGAAGAAAGTAACCGTCGACACCGTTAACGAAATGCTGACGCACCTGACGTTCGGCCGTAAAGCCGATGAGGCGGGGGCCGCTGTAGGAGAGACGACTGACGAGAATTTCTGCCTGTCTTATACGGGCAACATCTACGGCGCCTGGGATGACTACGAAGGGCAAGCCGGTACCGCGGCCATGACAATGGACGTGAAGGGAGGAGAACTTAACTTCAACGGCATGGCCAATGTGTTGTCCGTGACGGTCGACGACGGTGCGACGTTAAGCGGAGAAGGACAGTACAACCTGGCGGCACTGTATACGCTCCTCGAAGGTCCGTACACAGTACTTGACAAGTCAGATGTTTCTGAAGAAGTGTTCTTTTCATACGGCACGTTCATCAACAACGGAACACTCTCGCCCGGCAACGGCATCGGCACGATGGAAATCAACGGTGCTTTCTCGATGGGCGATACGGGGAGTGTTTTGCTTGAATTTGCTGCGGACAAGACAACCGATCAGCTCGTGATTTGTGATGAAACCCGAGATATGGAAGAAATACCGAGCGAATTCGCCGGGAAAGTGATCCTTACGCCTGTCATCGGCTACTACAGCGGTGCACTTACTGTGGATCTTTCTCAAGCAATAAAGATCAATGATGTTGAACAGAAGCTAACAGAGGCGGCGTTGCGCGACATTTCCGAGCTTTCGCCCACGCTCAAAATGACCGGTAGCGTGGAAAACAATGAGCTCACCGTGACAACCGAACGCGCCCCAAATGCCTACAGTCAATATGCGATAAATTTCAACACGAAATCCATAGCGGCGGCTTTCGACAAACATGCCGATGAAGCGCAGGGCGGCATGCAGGATTTGGTTTCGGCACTCGACTTCTCCAATCCCGACGGCAGTACGCTGAACACCGCCTACGAAAAGCTTGGCCCCGATGTGTTTGCACGCGCCGGGCGTGCGGCATTGATGGCTCAGCGGGTGGTGAGTGGCGCGGTGTTTGAGCAAATCAGCTCTCCGACGGCACTTGAAGTTGACGCCACGGGGCGGTCGTTTTACATCCGTCCTTTGGGCGGTTACGGCAAGATCGAAGACCGCGGAATTCGCAGCAACTACGCCGGACTGATTGCGGGGGTCGACGTTAAGACTTCTTTGAGCGAAGGCGGACTGACGCTCGGCACGCACGCTGCAGTTCTCGATAGAAATGACAAATACGACGGAACCGACGGCAGTCAGACCGACGCGCAAAGCCTGTATTTAGGTGCTCATGCCCGATACGACTTTGCCACAACCGTTGAAACATACGCCTTCGGGTTGGCACAGCTTGCCGTTGAAAATGCTGATACCGATCGTGTGGTGCGGTTTGAGGGTTATGCCGACAACGCCTCAAGCGACTGGACGGGGTGGGGCGGCAGTCTTGCGCTGGGTATCGGACAGGCTTATCCGCTGACGACAAACGTGAAGTTAGGCCCGGTTGCCTGGCTTGACTACAGTTTCATGCATCAGCCATCCGTCACGGAAGAATCCGCTCATGGTTCGGCGTTGCATGTCCAAGGTGAAACGTATCAGTCGCTTCGCTCGAGCTTGGGCGTGAAGTTCTCGGCACAATTCGGTGCCGATGAAACCAAGGCGGCGCTCGATGCCATGCTCGTCTGGAATCACGAATTCCTCAAACGCTACGGCACGGCCGAATCGAGCTTCGCTCCCTGGCGAGATGTCTCATTTAGCTTTGACGAGGATGTGGACACACGTGATACGGGAACGGCTGCTGTGTCACTTACCGGGCGCTTCACCGACGGTTTTGCCGCAAGCCTTGGTGCCGGCGCAGACTTCGGCGGCGATGTCTCCGGCATTTGGGGCCACCTGAATCTCAAGTGGGAATTTTAGGATGACTGCACTTTGATCGAGATGCAATCGGTCGTACCGGGAAAGATCTCTTGCGAAACGGTGAGTTCGTCGTTTGCGAATCGTAACCCGAAGGGAGAGGGATAACCCTATTTTTGCCGAAATGCCAAGGCAAATCGCAGTTCGTTGCTCTGAATGCCCCGTCAATGAAGGGTTTTGCCAGAAAGGGGACATTTTTGTCTTCCTTAACGCAAATCTTTCAAAACCACGGAAAACCGAGAATTTCCCGTTAAAGTGGAAATGTGGCTTGGATTCGTTTCAAGCAAAGGAGGAGTATGGCGATTTGGCAAGACCGACTGACCACGCGGTTGATGGCGGTTTTCGCCTTGTGCATGCTTACGCCGGTCCACGCGCAGGTTGCTGCCGATGTGGGCCGCGACGTACGCAATCCGGCCGTGCGGGACCTACAGCAGATCAGACGCGATGTTGAACGGTGGCAGCAGGAGCGCGAAGTCGAGCGAATGCAGGAAATCCGCCGCGAGCACGAAGAGGCGCGCGAGAGGACTCCTGAACAAGAGAAAGCATCGGCGTTTCGGTTTCAGCTCAATGCCGTCGAGCACGGCAAGTCGGCGATTCTCTCCGATGAAGAGATCGATAAGGCCGTTGCGCCTTGGATCGGTCGCGAAGTGAGCATGAGTGACATTGAGGCCATGCTCGAAGCGATCAACCGACTCTATCGTGAAAAAGGCTACGTCGTGTGCGAAGCTCGCATCAAGCCGCAGCGCATCAAAAACGGGCGACTGGCGATCACGCTTGTGGAAGGCAAGACCGGAAAACTGACGGTCACGGGGAACGAACACACACGAGAGAGCTACATTCGCGGGGCGTTTGATCTTGAGCCGGGCGAAATCGCCAACTACCGCGAAATGAGCGAAGACCTCGTACGGTTCAACATGACCAACGACGTGGTGCTTCGTATCGACATACGTGCGGGCAGTTCTCCTGAAACCACAGACTATGAGATCACCGCGGCCGAACCCCCCAACTGGACGGCAACAGTCTTTGCCGATACTTTAGGCACCCGATCGACGGGTCGGCCGCGCGTGGGCGCGAGCGTCACCAACCGCAGCGTACTGGGTTTTCGCGACGCATTCACGGTTTTAGGGCTTGTGAGCGAAGGAAGTAAAAGCTTCATGGCCAGCTATGCCGTGCCGCTCAACAGCCTCGGCACGAAACTCACTGCTTCGGCCTCGTTCGGCGACGTCGAAGTGGTGCAGGGACCGTCTGCGGACGACGACGTGAAGGGCACGTCTGAATACTATTCGATCCGATTGGATCATCCGCTATACGTAACGTCCGAGACCAAATGGACGATCTACGGCGAATGGAGCCGCCAGAAATCGACGACCGACTTCTGGGACATCACGATCAACGACACGCAGATCGACTCCTGGACGGGAGGCCTTGAGGCGATTCTCCTTGGCGAACGCTCGGTCTTTTACGCCACAGCGGCCCTGTCACACGAAAAGTCCGTAGAAGAAACGTTCGGCCAAGAGTGGAAGCAAAACATTTTCACCGGCAACGCCTTCTGGCGCTATCGCTTGACTCACAGCGTCACATTTACCTTGTCGGGAGCCTGGCAAAGCGTGGTGAGCGGCGACGATCTCACCACGTCCCAGTACTTCTATCTCGGTCACACAAGCGGCGTGAGAGGTTATGAAAACGACGTGCTGTCGGCCGAACAGGGCGCTTACGTCAATGCGCAGCTCGACTGGGCGTTTCTGGAACCGAAAACGTCGCTTTTTGCCTTTGTCGACGCCGGGCGAATTTCCGGCACGTCGACCTATGAACAGCAGACGCTTGCCAGCATCGGCGCCGGCCTCACTTGGCCCTTGTGGAACGGCGCGGGCTTGACCGCCACGGTCGGCGTACCGCTCGAAAAGGACATCGGCGACGACACCCACGTCAACACCGCACGATTCGACATTTCGTTGGTTGCGACGTGGTAACCACCAATAGCCCGTACGTCTGAGGCGTGCCGGCTGCAGGGGGCAGTATGAACAAGATATTCAAAGTTTTGTGGAACCGATCGCGCGGCGTTCGCGTCGTGACAAACGAAACGAAGACCGCCTGCGGCAAAGGCGGCCAAGAAGCGACCGTGGCAACGGACGTGCGTCCATCCTCAATTGACGCTGTTACGCTGTTGTTCGCCATCGGCCTGTTGGGGACGGGGTTGTCCGTACCGGCAATCGCGGCCACGGAAATTTTAAGACCTGCCGGTTGGAACCAGACGACGATCACCGCTAACGGCAATCGATACGACATTCACACGGAAAAGTTCGTCAACAACAATAAAACGGGCATCAATCGGTTTGACAAGTTCAGTCTGGACGCAGGCAACATCGCCAATCTGCATTTGAACAATGCCTCAGGCACGATCAGCGCCGATCGACTGCTCAATTTAGTCAACCAGCAAATCAAGGTCGACGGGACGGTGAACGCCGTCAAGGACGGCAAGATCGGCGGCGATCTGATCTTCGTCTCGCCTCAGGGCATGGCCGTGGGATCGACCGGCGTCATCAACGCAGGCAGCTTCACGGCCGTTGCACCTACGCAGGACGAGTACGAAACATGGACCGGTGCGCTCGGCAACTCGGTGCTCGAGACCGTTCTCTTTACCGATTCCTACTGGTCTAACCTTCAATCAGGCGACGTTCCGCTCAACCCCGACGCCGTCATCACGGTCGCCGGCAGCATCAACGCAGGTAACCGCATTGCTTTGTCGGCCGCCAAAATCGAGTTGAAGGAAAATGCTCTGGTTAAAACGGGCGTCGACAATTTCTCGCAGCTTGTCAACATTGAAAATGCCGACGGCTCCGTGTCCGTATCCGCCAGTCTGCTTGAAAAGGATCTGACATTTAACGTTGATCCAAAGTCCGGCGACATCGTTTTGGTTGCCCGCGCCGACGAAAAGGCTTCGGGCAATACGAGCTCGGGTTCGGGCGACCTTGCGCCCGTTCATGCTGTCCTTTCGGTCGGACAGAAAGCCAAGATTGAGGCCGCAGGCAACGTCAAGGTTTTAGCCGAAGCCGGCAACACCACCTACGATTTCGTCAACAAGACCTGGGTGGCCAAAGAGGGGCAGGGCAGCACCAAGGTGAGCGCTTCGGTCACCATCAACGGCACCATTGCGGCCGGAAAAGACATTGACATACAGGCCAACGCCTACAACCTGATCGATCATTCGTCGCTCTTTACGATCAAGGCATTGGGCGAACAATTTCTCGGCTCGGTGCTCGGCCCCTTCGTGGGACACGCGGTGGAATACGTCGACATGGGTGCAAGTTCGTCGCTCACGGTAAACGAACACGCGCTGCTCACAGCTCAGAAAAATCTCTCGCTGGCCGCCAAGACGGATCTGGAACTTGCCATCGGCGACTCGACGGCATGGAAGAACTATTCCAATTTGCTGCCCGAAGCCAAGTCACTGCCGATTGCGGCGATTGCCGCCGCCAAGGCCGATGCGTCAAGTACGCTCACCATCAAGGGTACGGCCCGTGCGGGAAGCGATTTGTCGCTTAAGGCGAACACGGATTTCAAAGCGGATGTGAGCACGACGGCCACAATGCAGGGCACGAGCAATCCGCAAGCCTCGTTTGTTTATGCCGACTTTGACAGCAAATCAACGCTGACGGTGGACCGATCCGCGGAAATCGGAGCCTTGGAAAACCAAACCGTTTTAGGAAAAACAAGCCTCGAATCCAAGACGACGAATAAGGTCAAGACCAGTGCCGAAACGTATGTGACGGCAGCCGGAAACATCGGACTTGCCGTCAACTACACCGATTTTTCGTCCGATTCGATTCTGACGCTCAAAAGCGGCTTGAACGGGACGGCGAATTCGCTCACGATCAACGCCGAAAATCTGACCGAGACGCTCACGGCGAGTTCTAAAACGGATGTCGGCGACACCGGTCTGATGATGAAACTGCAGGCCAAGATTTCGGATGTCGCCTTCAATAAGATCGCCCAGTTTGCCGGCAAACACGGCGCTTCGGTCGACGGAACAGTGACGGATTCGAGCTTCAACGGCGGCGGAGCCATCACGGTTGTCACCAACCGCCAGAGTTCGAAAGCGCTCGTTGATTCCGGACAGGATGAAAAGTTCAATGCTTCTAAGGATATTTCCATCGCAAGCGCAGCAACGCTCAAGGACCACCGTTACGAAGCCGCCACAACGTCGTCGATCGACGAGGAACAGGGAAACCAGCAGACAAACAAGCAGGGCGCGCTTGCCATTGTCGTCGCCACGAGCGGCAGCAGCGACGCGGCTGCGTCCGAACTTACCATTGCAGACAATGCAGCCATCGAATCGCTTAACGGTAAATTGGAGCTCTCGAGCACCGTTCTCATCGAGCAAAACCGGCGCGACCATTTGATCGAAGAGATTGAAGCACGTTGGAAGCAACTGACGGGTTACTTCGTTGAGACCGATCTCAAGCCCAAACTGGCAGAGTTTGAGGATCAAAAGAACAAGATGGTGACCGCGTTCAAGGCGGTGACTTCGGGACAAAACTCCACGGACAACTTCAAGCAGCTCCTGTCGGCCATGGTCGAATTCGGCAAGCTTGTCGTCGATACGTTCGGTGTGGCAGGAAGTGCCGTGAGCCCGGTGATTGCGGGCGCCAAGGAAACGGCATTCAGCATTCTCGACATCGTCAATCCGGCCGGCTGGGCCAATATGTACGTTTCAGCCGCCGGCACCTCCAAGGATTCCAAGCATTCGTCGTTGTCGGTTTCCGGCGCAATAGGTGTTCTCAATCAATCATCTTCAAATACGCTAAAAATCGGCACAAAATCAAGCCTTGTTTCCGGTGGCAATCTATCGATTACGGCGGACAGCAAAAACGGCAATGTTGCTCTGACAGGGTATCTGGCCAATCTGATCGGCATTCCGCTTCCCACGCGCGACAATTCCCAAGCTTTCGGGGCGTCACTTGGCTATCAGCAGCTCGAGTCAAACAATGCACTCACCATCAGTGAAGGAGCCGACATCAAAGCCGAGCATGGCAGTCTGACCCTTACGGCGAGCGATCAGCTCAAGGCCATAGCCGTGACGGCTTCAGCCGGCCTCAATTCGGGCGGAACATCGTTTTCAGGCATGGTGGCGGTCACCAAGGCCGACGGCAGCAATACGCTGGCGATCGATGACGAAGCAACTCTTGATTCGGCCGGTGCCATGACGATTGACGCCCGGCGCGACGATCTGCTTGAGACAATCGCCGGCGCCGTTAGCAAAACATCAAGCGACGAGGGAGGCAGCGTTGCGGTCGGAGCCGGAATTGCCGTCAATCTCGGCGGAGTCAATAACAAGCTTGAAATCAAGGACAACGACAGTGCGTCTTCGACCATAAATTACGGTGCAGGGCACCTTGTGTCCTCGGCAGGCACACTTACCTTGACGGCCGACACAACAGTCAACGCCAACGCAATCGGTGTGGCCGGTGAAGCGGCGACAACGACACACAAGGATCTTGGAGAGCAGCTCGACAACCTCCCCGGTGAAGAGGTTGACGGGGACGCCTTCAGTGCCGACGAAATCGAGAACATGACCGAAGTGGCGGCCGGTCAGAACGGCGATGACACGTATCTCTCGGATCTCAACTGGCTCTTTAACGAAGACAATTCGTCGGCCGAGAGCGCTTCCGAGCTGCCTACGCTTCCCGACACAAGCGTCGCCGAACTGTCACCTCGCACGATCAACATCGCGGCCGCGGGCAGCATTGGCTGGAATCAGTTCAATCAGAACAACAGTCTCACGATTCAGAGCAGTGCAAGCGATCCGTTCTCTTTGAAGGCCCAAAGTCTGTCCATTGAAGCACTTTCGAACAAATGGATCGGCGCCTTTGCGGGCGCTGCGGCTCTTTCGATCACGCGAGGCGGCAATACAACGAGCAACGTCGGCATCGGCGGAGCCGGCGCTGTCAACAGGTCGGACTTTGTCAACGCAATCGGCATTGACGGCCTCAGGATCACAGCTCAAGACACGAGCGTGAAATCGCTCGTCAACGGCACGACAGTCGCCGAGGGTCTGGGGCTCGCCGTCGCGGCCGGTCAGTCGCAGACGGCTCTTGGCATTGACGCGGGCATTTCAGCCAATCTCGGTACAAACGAGGTCACGGCCAGCGTCAAGAATCTGAACTACAGCTCTAGTGACGACGGCGACCATGTCTACGATCAGACGGCATGGTCCGGCGAAACGCAGGTCACGGGCGGCACGGCCGTGGGCGTGGCCGCCGGCGGCGGTACATTCTCCGGAGCCTTCGGCGCTTCCATTGCCGTAGCCAAAATCAAGAACACCATCGGTTCGGAAATGTCAGACTCGAATCTTTCCGACCTTTCGAACGCAAGTGTTCGCGCGCTTGCAAGCCTCACGCAGGTAAATACAGCCGTGGGCGCCAACGTGGCCGTGTCGTCGGAAACAGCCGGCGCGGCTTCGGGCTCGATTCTCTACGCGAACATCACCAACAATGTCAATGCTCAGGCCGACCGCACCACACTTACCGTTGCTGACGGCGGAACGGTTGAAATTGCCGCGCGCACCGCAGGAACAGGAAACGGGCAAGAGGCTCACGATCTGGCTCAGCGTGCCAAAGGCGTTGACGGCGTTCTCACGCGAGAAAAACTTCTCAATCGCGATGCGCTTGAAGGAATAACGCTCTACAAGGATAAAGACAAGAAGGAGAGTGTCGACGTCAAGGGCGAATTCGTCGACGGCAGCAAGATGAGTCAAGTGTCTGTGGCCATCGGTGTGGGCGTTGCCGTCGGAAGCCAAGGCGGCGGATCCGGCAGCGCTGCGATCCTGGTGAGCGACTTTGACAATCGCTTTACGGCAAAGAGCGATACGCTCACCGTGAAAACCGACACGACGGCCGTCCAAGGCATCGGCTTTACGCAGATTGCCGCAACAGACGTTTCGACCGTTAACGTCGCCGCCGGCGTTGCCGCTGCGGCAACAGGTGAGACGAGTTTCGGTGTCGCAGGGTCGCTTATCCTGGGCGGCATCGAACAGACGGCCGAATCGACTGCCACAGGTTTGACGCTCACGCCTTCGCAAAGCGAAGACTCAGCGACTGTTAAGAACGCCGTCAGCGCCGCCAACGAAGCCAAAACGGTAAATGTCGCGGGGAACGCGAGCGCTGCCGTCGGCGAGTCGGGAGCGGGCATCGGAGCCACTTTTGTGAGTACAGGCGTAGAAAACAACGCCATTGCCGGTTTGGACAGCTCGACGATCAACGGCACCGGCATGGGCGACTTTGTGGTCAACGCGCACAACAATGCGCAGACGTGGGATGCCGCCGTTAACGGTTCCGTCGCGGCCAATGCCGCCGTCGGCGGTTCGGTCGTACTTAATCGTCTGGCCAACAACGCACAGGCTCACATCAAGGGATCGATGCTTACTGGTCTGGGCGGCATTGACATCAATGCCAAGGACGAGTCTCAGGCTTGGACACTGGCGGGCGCCGTATCCGTCAACTACGAAGAAGGCGCATCGGTTTCGGGCGGAATCGGCATTACCCTGGACAGGGGTGCCACAGAAGCAAAGCTCGAAGATTCCTCGATCGAATCGAAGGACACGGCAACCGACATTTCCGTCGAGGCTCACGCCAAAGACAAAGTGATGACCATGACGCTCGGCGTGTCGGCGGCCCCGGGAGGCGTGGGCATCACGACGGCGTCGGCTAAAAACAAAATCGATCGTACGGTAACGGCGCAGATTCGCAACGTCAATCGCACGCAGCAAAGCGGCGCTCTCGGAACGCTGACGATCAAATCGGAGAGCAGAGCGACCATCGGCAACCTCGGCATCATGGCCGGCGGCGGCAATATGGCTGGCGTCGGCGTGGGCTTCGGGTTCAACACGATTGATATCGATGTTTCTTCCGTCGGCGAGAAAATCAGCAACTTTGAAGTCGACACGATTGAGGTCGGAGCGGTTTCCGCCAATGACATCAATTCGATCGGCGTGGGCGGTGCGGGAGCCATGAACACGGCCGTTGCGGGCTCTGCGACCATCAACAACATCTCGGGCGACGTGACGGCACGGCTTGCCGGAACGGGTGACGCGCCGATGCTGCTGCAGCATAAAGGAGCGGCGGCAATCTACGCCACGTCCGACGATACGGTGGGCACCTATGCGGGCCAAGTGGTGGGCGCCGGCACGGCAGCCGTAGGCCTCAATATCGGCGTTACCGATCACTCGGTCAACACGACGGCCGAACTCGATTACGTCACGCTCAACCGAACCGGCAACAGCGGACATACGCTTGCCGCTAAAGGCGGCGTAGACGATGACGCCATCAACAGCGATGTGGTCGAAGACGTCAGCATCGGCAAATCTCTTGAAACGGATCGAGACGACGTCACGGTGTCGGGCACGTTGGTGTCGGCAACAAGCACCACGACCTACAAGACGCTTGTCATCAACGGGGGCGGTGCCTCGAGCGCGGAGGTCTCGGGATCAGCCAACGCCGTCACGCACGGAGGCACAACGACGGCTTCCGTGAGAAACTCTTCGATCGACAGCCGCACGGCTGACATCGGCATTTTTGCGGGCGACTACGCCAATTTCTTTACGTCGCTCACGACAGTGGGCGGCGCCATTACCTTTGCGGGCGACGCCAACGTCTCTGTCGTTCAGACTAAGCACGCGACCAAGGCCGAACTCACGCAAGATTCAATCATCACGACGGATAAGGACGCTTCGGTTCAAGCCGAAGGCAAAGAAGGCGTCTCGGCCATGACGATCACCGCGGCAGTCGCGGGCAGCGGAGCATTGGGGGCTTCAGCCGCGGTCACGAATCTGCACTCGAGCGTTGAGACGGATGTTCGGACAAACTCTACACTCACGGCAGCTCGAAGTTATCTGCAGAATGCAAATTACCTAGGCCGCATTTCCAATCTCGGCATCACGGGAGCCGGCACGCTTGCCGGCGCCGGTGCCGTGAGTGTGGCCATCAACAATATCAATAACCGTGTGGCATCGCATTTCGGATCGACAACCGGCGCGACGCTGACACTTCACACCGACAGTGCGCAAATTACGGCCGAGCGAACCACCGGCATCAAGCTTTACGGCGCCAGCGCGGCTGTTGCCGTTCAGGGCGTTGCGGGGGCCGCGTTTGTGGGTGTCAATACGGTCGACGGGGAGTCGGAAGTCACGGTGCAAAACGCAGACATCCGCAAGATGGATGCGCAAGGGCAGTCCCAAGGTGCCCAAAGAATCGGGATAAGCGCTGAAAACAAAGATACGATCGATATCGTTGAAATGGGCGTCGGAGCCGGCGCTCACGGCGGAGCAGGCGCCAGCGTCGTCGTCAACCGAATTCACGACGCCGCACGTGTCAACGTGAACAAATCCGCTCTTGCGGCGGACACAATAGAGATCAACGCCGGGCAGAACCGAGCGGTCGACGGTACGCTCGTGATGGTGACCGGAGGTTTGATCGGCGGCATCGCAGCCAATGTCGTTGCCACTGAAATCGGCGAGCCCACAGGCAACGAATCGATTTTCGGCGACGCGTTTCCGTCGGGCAGTGCCGATGATCCGAGCGACGAAGTGTCCGGATATCAGGATAAGTTCGGCAGCGTCACCACCGAAGAGATACTCAATCGCGCAAAGAAGACGGCCGAGGGCGGCGCACAGGGCGCATCTGCGGACACGGACGCTCCCGTGTCTGCCGGCCCCACCCCGACGAACGGGCTCACGGGCACTCACGTTGCGCTCACCGATACGACAATCGTCTCTGAACCTGCCGATACCTCAAAGAAAGGCAGCGTGTCGATTACAGCCAATGAAGATACGGATGCGGGCGCGGGCGTCAATGTCACGCTCGGATCCGGCAGCGGCGGCGCGGCGTCACTTGCCGCGTCGGTAGCCACATTGACGCGTCACAGCGACGCGGCGGTGAGTATTGAAAACGGCGGTGTTCGTTCGGACAACATCACCATCGAATCGCGTCTCGGTACGGTTGACAAGCTCAAGCTCTATCAGGGATCGCTCGGCATCGTTGCGGGCTCGGCCGTCTACGGTGAAACCAAGGCCGACGGTCAGGCATCGGTCGAAATCAAGGGCGGCACCTACGAAGCTCGCCAAACGTCGGAAGACGACGGGGGAACACTGACGATCAATGCGGCCGACAATCGCTCAAGTTCGATTGAATCGCTCGGCGTGGAAGTGGCGGTCGGAACGGCCGGGGCCGTGATCAGCAAAATCAAGGACAGTACCGCCGCGCGGGTTCGCATGGACAACACCGCTGTCAAGGGAACGACATCGTTATCGGCACAAAGAACCCCCGTATTGACAGCCCATTCCAAGGCCGGTTACTTCGGCGGCATCACCGGCGTCGGCGCGGTAGCCGAAATCACGGATTCCGGAACCGCCCGAACCGAAATCAACAATGTGACGGCCGAAGACTATGTTTGGAAGGAGGAAGAGGACGGTGTTTTGCAGGATCACAAGACAAGCGTCTTCGGGGCGAGCGTTGTTCTCAAACCCACTATTTCGGTAACGGCCGACAGTTATGGCGGCAGCGGCTTTGCGCTCGGCATCGTCGAAGCGAAAGCCGTCGAGTCCGGAAAAGCCGAACTTGAAGTCAGGGGCGGACAATTGAGCACCCATGATGTCAGTCTGCTTGCTTCGGCCGGGCGCGACACGGACAACTCGGCCGATGCGCTTCACATGACCTCTCTTGTGAAGGGCTATGGCGGCGCCGGTCTGGGCGTTCAGGTCAATACCGGTAGCCTCACGAACAATACCGAGGTCAAACTCAAGACGGACAAGGTGAACTACTCGCAGGATACGACCGTCGACATCGATGCGGAAGGGCATGCCGAATACTCGCTTGTGTCACGTGAAGCCGCCGGCGAAGTCATTTCGAGCGACAACAGCGCTCTGAAGCTCGGCCACGGTGTCAAAACTTCGGTTACCATGGTCGGCAAGTCCGATGAGACGAAAGCCAAAGACATTGATGTCAAAGCACACAACACGGAAAACGCCGTTTTCAACGCCACCAGCGCCGGCGGCTCGGTCATCGCGATCGACGCCGATGCCATTCGACTTGAACACAACGATACGTCAAGCACGTCGGCCGACATCTCCGGCAAGTGGCTCACGGCAGAGGACATGCGCGTCTCGGCTCTCACAGACCGCGACGTCGCTTTCCACGGTCGAAACACCAAGGGCGATGTGGCCGGCGGCAGCGGTGCGGGCATCGTCAATTCAATGACGGGAGCCACCGCCGTCACGCTTGCGGACAACACGGAAATTGAAAGCGGGGGGACACTTGAACTGCTGAGTGACTCCAAATGGACGATCAAACCCGTGCAAGAGGGTGAAAACGCGTTTGCTCTCATTTCCGCCAACTACGGCGCGGTGGCAGGAAGCACGGTGAGTGTCAGCAATACCCAGACGTCTACGGCGTCCGTCACGGTCGGCAAGAACGCCAAACTGACTTCAGCCGAGGCAATGACGCTCGCGGCTAAGACCACGGGCGCGACCGCTCTTCGCGTGCAGTCGCTCACGGCAGGGGCTGTGGCAGGCGTCGGCACCAGCGCCACGCACAACATCCATGTCACCGACACGGTGAATATCGGTGAAGGAGCTTCTTTGCGGACAACGACGTCCGCGGGCAACATCACGTTGTCTGCTTCCGGAGACGAGACCTATGAACTTGCAGCCGTCGGAAACGTCCGCGGTGCGGCGGGCGGCGGCTCAACGGCAAGTCTCACGCTCACCTACGCGCGCGACAATTCGGTTGACATTGCCAAGAACGCTTCCGTCCATTCCGGCCGAGACGTCAACCTGTACGCCGGCCGAGATGTCAGCGGCGCCGACGCTTCGCTGGATTTCCACACTTACACGCACGCCTACAACCACTCGCTCATTGCGCCGGTGAGTTCCAAGATCACGGATGCGTATGCGTTTACCAACTCTGTGTCGGTTAACGAAGGAGCAACCGTTCTTTCGACGGCAGACACCAAGGTTGCGGCCATTCTCGGTGATCTTACAAGCAAGAAGGAAGCGCGCTACTACAACTGGACAAGCGGCAAGACCGCGGGCAACGTTGAAATGGTGACTTCCGGTTCGGGCGAAATTCCGAAGGGCACAACGCAGCAGTCCAACGCCGTGACGCTCGACGGAGAAATTCTTGCGGGCGTCAACACCGCCGCCAAGGTGACCATAGACGGCGTCGTGCTGCATGAAAACGACTGGGGCTTGACGACGGGTGAAGACGTTCTGGACAGTCCGATCGTCACCGTCAACGAAGGCGAACAGACGGAATTTGCAGAATCGATTCGCGACGGCATTGAGATCGGTACGGACGAAAACGCCAACGAGTACTGGGATCGTCACATGGAGCTGCAGCGCCTGATACAGGAGTATTCGGGGCTTGGCACCGACAACGGATCGATTCTGGCCGCGTACATGGCCGAAGACGAAGCATTGATCAACGTCATGCTTGACAAGGGTTATGCGACGAGAAGCGAAGACGGTGCCGTGAGAGCAGCCACATCGGTTGATCGAGGCTATGTTTTGGTCGACAACATCACGGTTTCAGGCGGCAATGTGAGTTTCACAACCGGCACCGTATCGGGCAAGGGGGCTGTTAAGGCGAATTCAGCCACAGGCATTTCGATCGAGAACAATTCCAATCTCGCGCTCAAGATAGGCGACCTCGAAATCCTCAATGTCGGCGGCAACGTGACCATGAACGACGTTGCCGTAATGCCCGGACAGAGCACGGCAGGATTTGACGTCGCCAATGTCGCAACCAACCCGACGGCCGACAAGCCGGTCATCGACATCGCCTCTAACCTCGGCGATTCGATCACCTACACGGGCAAGGACGGCAGTGAAACGGTGACGAGAACGATCAAGCCCGACACCAGCGTGATTCTCACGGGCAATATCGTCAATGCTGCGGGCGACGTGAAGATTCACTCGGCGTCCGACCTCTTCCAACACGAAGGATCCACGATCTCTGCCGCCGGCAACGTCGATTTGTCGGCCAACGGTACGGTCACGCAGGCTTATTCGAGCGGAATCACGAACATCGGCGGGAACGTGGAGGATCAGTGGACAGAGGCCAGAGAAGAGATCGACAAGAAAATCGCTGAGAATTATGACCAGAACAACTACGCTTGGAATAACAAGGAGGTACAGGGCGGCAGCATCATCGCGGGCGGCGATGTGATCATCTCGGGCGAGATGATCAACATCAACGGAACCGTGCAAAGCGGATATTCCTCGTACCAGCTTGACCTGAGCGGCGACGCGCTCGAGAGAATCAAAACGGTGACCGACAATTGGGTGAAGAACGGTTCCAAGCAAAATATTGATGTCAAGAGCGCCGCTTACCTTATCAGCGAGGGTGGCTATGTCGACAATAAGGACGGCACTTACAGTTATCGTGTCGCCGCCTGGTACGACCCTGTCAACGAGCGCATCGTGCTCGATGACATCAATCCGCAGGGCGGGCACGTCTACATCACGGGGCGCATTGCGAGCACCGGCAACGGCAACATCTACGTTGCCAACGGCAGCGCCGACATTAAGGTTGACGTGGGTGACTATGACGTGCTCACAGGTGTCGTCGACACCGGCAACATTGCAGGGCGCGTCCGCATCACGGACACGAACTACAAGTCATACGGTGACCGGAAGGCCTCGGCCATGGTAACCGAATGGTCACAGAATCAGTATGGCAATTGGTACCTCGATGAGAAGGGCGAACGTATTGAAGACAGCATCATCATCCGAGACCACAACAGCAATACTTTCGGCTACGACCCGGTCAAGGGAACGCTTTACTCCTGGTCATGGGGCTATCAGACAGGTACGGTCGGGCGAGTAAACCGCGAAAACCACTTTACCTGGTGGCGTCAAACGATTTGGGACAAAAACACAGAACCTGACCAATCGGAGATCACGTTGACTGAACTCGGAAAAGACATGCTCGAAGGCACGACATTCATTCAGAGTTCTTCCGAGCAGACCAATCAGGCTCAAGGCATTGTCCAGACGGTCAAGGAATACAAATCCGATTGGCAATGGGTCGAGTGGAGAACGTACGACGATGCGCTTCACTGGGGCGGTACCGACCATTTGGCAGGAACCCGGACCGAATCTTCGCAAAAGATCGTGACTTTTACCGTTAAGGCCGATTACGGCATCGGCGGCGGACTGATTGAAGGCTCCAACTCGATTGACATCAAGACGGGTGGTACGCTTTTGCTTGGAAATCGTGTCTCGGCAACCGAGGGTAAGGTGACGCTGACTGCCGGAAACGACATCCTCTCAACCTCGAGTCATGCGGTCATAAACGGCGCTTCAGAACTTTCGATGTGCGCCGGCGGATCAATCGGTGAGGCAGACAACGCCATCGCGCTTTCGGGAGGGAACGAGCAGCTGATCGCCAAGATCACCGCGGGCAGCAATGTCTACATCGACGGCTCGCGCCTGACCAATTCGGCAGTCAAGGCTGATTTGACGGCGGGTGACGCCGTCGGGTTTACGTCAAGCGCAGACCTGGTGGCCACCGTAAAGGCATCCGACATTGCGCTTACCAGCACGCAAGGAAGCATCAAGGCCGATGTCGAACAGATCGCCAAGCTCGATTCCTCGCAACGGTTCGACGCAACCGCGGCCAAAGACATTTCAGTCACGGTCGGTGAAGGAAAGAGAAATCTAGGCCTCGGCAAGGTCGAGTCGACCGAAGGCAATGTCTTGATTAATCTTGAAGAAGGAACCGTGTTCGACGCGATTGATCGCTCCGAAGAGACGGCCCTTACCGCCGAAGAGCGCATTGCGCTCTGGAAGGACCTCGGGTTGATCGGCGAAAACGGTGAAGACATCGGTGAACAGAACTGGAAATCCGACATGCAGAAAGCCGAAGCGGCAGTGGTCAATGACTACGAGCGCTATGAGGCTTACAAGTCGCAGGACAATCTGACGGACGAACAGAAAGCGGATTTCGCTTCGCTCACCGAACGCTTTGCCGCATACGGGTCGGCAGAGGCCGCCGTCGAAGGAGAAAAGGCCGACGAGTCGACAAACTTGGGCAAACTTGCACGCTCTGCCGACAATTACGACTGGACGCAGGACGAACTGCTCTATTCAATAGCCGAGTCAATCGTCAATCCCGATCCCGGAGACGTACCGGTTGCCGGTGAACCCAACATCATCGGCAAGCAGATCACCGTCAACTCCGTATACGGTGGTCTCGGCGTCAACAGCGACTCCGTAACGGGCGAACTGCGCACGCAAAGCGGTGAGATAAACACCGAGATTCTCAAGCTTCTTGCTCAAGCCGATGTTGACGACGTGGACTGGAATGCCGACGGCACGGTAACCATTGAACTCAAGCAGCCCGTGACTGTCAAGGCCGACAAGTTCCAGGCCGAAACCGAAACAAACGTTTTCGTGCAGTCTTCCTCCGATACGGCACTCAAGATTTCTCGCGTCATCGCACGCAACGGGGCCGTGAGGCTTGCCAGCGCCAACGGCGTGTACGGTGTAGACAGCGTCTTTGGAATCAAGGGTGAAGTAAACGGCTCAAGCGTTGCGATCCGCGGCGGATCGGGCGGCATCGGCACGTCCGATACACCGCTTCATGTGACGCACGCCGCAGACGGCTGGGTCGCTTTGTCGAGCGCCGATGACATTTTCGTGACAAGCGATTCAGGCGACCTGACGCTTTACTCGGTTTCGGGCGGCAGCGATGTGACGCTCACCGCGTCCAATCTCTATGCATTCGCAGGTAAGGAAGTCGACTTCGGCGACGACGTACTCGACTTCTCGACCATGGGTTACCTCTCGGCGGGCAAGGACGGAGAGGTCATTCTCAACGTAACCGGAAACATCGGCACCGAAACCACCGCGTTGCGAGTGGACTCCGACGAAGCCCTTGTCTTTAACAACCCCGTTGAAAACGTATGGCTGCATACCGTCGGTACGGGCGGATCGCTTGATCTGGTCAATCTCGATGCCGCGCAAAACATCGGTGTGCAGGCGACCGGCGACGTTTCGCTCACGGGTAAAGCCGCTGCAGGCGAGGCTCTGACGGTTGTTTCCTTCGAAGGCGACATCACGCTGAGCAACGCAGACGTGAAGACGCCGGGAACGCTCACCGTAACCGCCGTCAAAGGCAATGTGGATATTTCGGGCATTGCGGCAACGGATGAAGGACTAAGCGCCGGTGAAATCTTCATTACCGCCGGCGACGAACTGATGCTCGGACCGGATCCGGTGAAAGTCTCGAGCACCGAGGGCAGTCTTACGATTAAAGCCGGACGGCTTGACGACAACGCGGTGAAGTCCGGCTCGAACTTCAATGCGGCCGAAGCTCTCACGATCGCCGTGGCCGACAATCTCACGGTGGGCGGCGAAGGCGTGACGATGACAGGCAACAACATCAGCGTCTCGAGCACCGAGTCGACATTGCTTATCGAAGACGGCACTGTCATTGAAGCACGGCAGACGGCTTCTGTTTCGGGGCATGAAGGTGCGTACCTGCAAGGCGATGTTCTTGTGACGGGAAAGACCGCTGAAGTCACGTCCGAAGAAGGCGGCATTGAACTTGCAGGTAATGTCAAACTCGGAGGCAAGACCGCCGACGACGATCAGGCCAACGTGGTTCTGACTGCACGTGATGACATCGTTCAGCAGAATGCGCTCGCGGAAGGTGGCATACACGGCAATGCTCTTACGGCCAAGTCTGAAGCGGGAAGCATTCTTCTCGATGCGCCGCTCGACGACACAGCCGGGTCCTCGGGCAACACCGTCACCAACGCCAATCTTGAAGCCGCAGAAAACATCGCCTTTGGCACAAGCCGCAGAGACGTAACGATCACGGTGAACGAATCGACCGGCGGCGAGCTTGCCGGCAGCCTCAAGGTGCATGCCGACAATGCGGGTGTGACTCTTGCCAACAGCGTGACGACCGGAGGCGATGTACTCATCAATGCTGCGGCCGTTTACGGCGACAGTCTTACCGCCGGCGGTACGCTTGGCATCGTGAGCGCCCTTTACGACGACTCGATTGCAGAGGGAGAGCTGCGTGACGTGGTCTTTACCGGGTCGCTTACCGGAAACCGTGTGACGGTCTATACCGACAAAGGAAACATCCACCTTGCCGAGGTGAACACGACCGAAGGTTACCTCGACGTCTATCGCCTGAGTCAAACCGAAAAGGGAACGGTGACAATCAATGGCGGCGTCTCCGAAGACTCGACGATGATTCTCAACCACAACGGAGACGTGAACATCACCGAGCCGTATGTCGGCGAAGACAGCATCATTGTTCTAACGGGGCACGGCGGACAGGCTCACGGTCAAGACCAGCTCAAGTCCGAATCCGGCACGATTCTCGTGCGCGATCACACACAGAAGTTCGGATCGCTGTTGACGCTCGAAGGATTGCGGCAAATTCTTGCTCGCGACCTATCGCCCGACGATTTGCCTCATCTTGAACTTAACGATGCCATGTACGGAACGGCCGGTCGTGCGGTCGATGCCAACATCGTTGCACCGTTCGGCGACTTCGATTCGCCCACGGACCCGTATTTCTTCATGCATCTGAGAACCGATGCGCAGTCCGCAAAGGATAAGGAGGAAGAATCCAGTCTGACGCTCGAAAACGGGCTGCCGGCTTCTCCCAAGGCGATCATCATAGACCACCGCATTCGTGATCCGCACAATCTGTGGTGGATGGCTCAAAGCGAGGACTGACAAGCCGTCAACGAACGAAACCGCCGGGAGGTGATCTCGGCGGTTTCGATTGGGTGCGCTCGGCATGGTCGCGCTCTAACGGATAACACGTTCCGGATATCGTGTCACGCATCGCCTCCGGCGCTGTCTGAAAGGATTGTTTTAGCGACTGAACATGTAGGTTTTGCCGTTGCTCATGAGTCTGGCTTCACGGCAAAGGCCCTTGTCCACCTGTCTGGGCGCAAAATACAGGCTAAAGCCGTTCGGAAGCTTTCCTGAAACAGATTCCCACAGACGGCTTTGTTCCGAAAGAGGAGTTTGTTTCAAGTCCGATTCAAGCGAGGTTGCCCAGAATTTCCAGTGTTTGCCGCCGTCGAGCTTTTGCGTCTGTACGATCCAATCGGCCGGCTTCATCGGTTCGTTTTCCGAAAAATGCGATGTAAAGGCAATTCGGCACGGGGAGTGCTTTAAGCAGCCCGCGGCTTCGTTCACGAGTTTGATTTGCACGCTTTGCCGCAGCGTGTCGCCGGATTGCTCAAGTTCTGAAGTTCTGATGTCTTGAACGGTATAACCGTTTTGACTGAAGACGGCGATCGTCGCTTCCGCCAGAGCCTGAACGGTGTAGGTCTGAGCGGCTTCCTTGCTCGAATACGCTTGCTGCGGAACAAATGCGAACCAGTGATCAAGATTTTCGAAATAGACCGTGTCATTCTTCCAGCCGAGGTTGGCAAAGTCGAGACCTACGCCGGTACTGAACGGGCCTTTGGATACGCTTTTGGAAAGATCTTGAAGCGGAGAGTTGGCCAACAATGTAACACCTAAATTGCGCGCCAGGTGAGTCTCTGTCTTCACACTCGCGCATTGCTCCGTACCGGTCATTGCATCAGTGATTTTCAGAATGCCAAATTGACGCCCCAAGTTTTGGGCGTAAGAAGCTGTTTGGTCGTACGAAGCGCTGTTTTCAGGAACTGTTCGCGGTATTTCCGCTGTCGAGCATGCTGTGAGTAAAACCGAACACAGGACAGCTGAGGAAAGTGCCGTTCTTTTCATGTAAGTGATTCCTATCGTGGTGGGCTTGTCATAAGTCAAATAAAAAAGATGTTGAGGTGCATTTGATGCAGATCAAACGCAAGTCGGGATTGTACAGGAAAATACTTGGGTATAAACGCTGAAACACAAGAATGTTTTGTCGCAGTGAAAGAAATGTTGGACCGATTAGAGCCATATCCCTCGGGTGAGTAAGAATGCTCTAAACAGGTTGTCTCGGTGCTCTGAGCGTAAGTAAGATCAATGAGGCTTATCTGACTGTCGACGTTTTCGGCAAGAAGGCCGTTTCGTCAAAAAAGGCATCGTGCCGAAAATTGCAAAAACATCATTCATCAGGTCTGAGAACGACATGCTTGCTGTCACGCGTTTTTCCAAACTTTTGCTTCTGAGCGGTTGCCTCAGTGTCGCCGGTTGCGCATGCGTCACGACCTCAATTGACTCGGAACTCGCCGAAATGGTTGCCGATGTTGCAAACATCTATGCCGCAGATGCACGCCTGTCGGTCTGGGAAGTCAAGGTCAATGAGACGTCTGACGGTTGGACGATCGAGGGCAAGACAGATCGCAAAGAGGCGCTAGACGAACTCAATAGCCGACTGCACGCAAAGAAAATGCCGGTTGACGTTCGCGTGACGGTGCTTCCGCAAGACAATGCGCAAATAGGGGACAAGCCGTGGGCACTTGTGAATGTTTCCGTAGCGACCGTCAAAAAGGAACCTCGATTTGCGGTGGCTGCAACAACGCAGGCTCTGGCCGGCACGCCGTTACGTCTTCTCGAATTCAAGGCTCCGTTTTGGCGCGTGCAAATGCCCGACGGCTATATCGGCTGGGTTCATCGGCTGCAAATTGCTCGTATGACCGAACAAGAACTCTCGGACTGGAACGCCTCGCGGCGTGTGGTTGTGACCGCACGTTCCACAACGCTTACAGATGAAAACGGAACGGTTCTGGCTCCGCTTACCGCCGGCAGCATCCTTCGCTTGATTGAAAAGCAGGGTAAACGGGTTTGGGCCCAGCTGCCGGACGGAAATTCAGGTTTTCTCAGAACAATCGATGTCAGGGAGGCGAACACGTATTTCGCCTTTTATGACCGAGTCCGAAAGGAGGCCCCGCGGACTTTTGTCCGTCACCTGCTTGGTAACGCTAAGAAACTTCTCGGAACTCCGTATCTATGGGGCGGAACGAGCACCAATGGCGTGGATTGTTCCGGTTTTGTGTCGCTGGTGTGGCGGCTTAACGGTGTGATACTCAGCCGGGACGCTGATCAACAGATTGCTCAGGCTGAAAAACTGGTTGTGCGTTCTGTGGAAGATATCCCGGCAGGCAGTCTTGTTGCTTTCGGAAAGAAAAACGAAGCCGGGGACAACATCGTGCGCCACATAGGCATTGCACTGGAAAACGGTGACTTTATCCATTCGCTGGGAGCCGTGCGAATTGAGTCGCTGTCTCCGAATTCACCGATCTACAACGCATACTTTGCGGAGCGTTTCTTGGGCGCTTATACGATTGACTTGTCTTTGCAAGATGTTCCGAATGCCGAAGCGCTCTCCGAGAATGCGTTCTATCAGGTGCCTGCGAAAAAGATGTCCGTCAACAAGTCACATTAATATTTTCCCCGAACCATAGCCATGGCTGTTACGGATTGTCGAACACAAAAAGAGACCCTGCCGCGCTAACGACAGAGTCTCAGATTTCGTTGCAATGGTTAGCCGTAAAGTAAAGGATTAACGGTCGTCACGGCGACGTTTGTCGTCTCGGCGATCCCGTTCATCGCGACGACGTTCTCTGGCGTCGCGGCGGTCATCCTTGCGGCGATCTTTTTCATCACGACGCTGTTCTTTCTTGAACTTGCGATAGTTCTTGCCGTAACGTTTTTCTTCCCAGGCACGACGCTTGCTGTCGCGCCAATCACGTCCTTCTTCTTCAGCGCGGGCACGTCTTTGAATTTCACGCTGCCATTCGCTGCGGGAATAACGGCGGTTGTCGTATTTGTCGTAGTAGTACTTGCCGTCCCAGCGGGCATCGTCACGATATTTTTCGGCGTAACGGCGAGATGCTGCATCAGCCAGTCCGCCCAAAAGATCGCCGAAACCACCGTCACCGGCGGCCATAACTGCCGGAGCGATCGCTGACGCCGCAGCGGCGGCGAAACCGGTAATGAGCAATCGTCTGCTGAACATATAACTCTCCTTCAAGTATCACCGATCTCGGCTTACTGTCATTGTGAACCAAAACTTAGGATGAGCATTGGTATTTTCTTTGAATTTGCGAAACTGTACTTCTATCCATGGCACCGGCATTTGTTACTGCCGCACGGCCAGGAAACGAAATCTTTGAATGAGAACGAGCGTCAAGACGGCAAAGACCACCCCGCCGGCAAAGCAGTACTGCGCACCGAACAACTCCCACAAGCCGCCCGCAACAAGGCCTGAAACCAACAAAGCGATACCCGAGAAAAAGTTGAATACGCCAAAGGCAGTCGCGCGCAAATGCGAAACTGCCACTTCGGAAACGATAGCGGAGAAGATTCCTTGAGTGGCGCCGAGATGCATTCCGAACAGAACGACACCGAGGATCAAAACAGCAGTGTTTGCAGCAAAGGCAAACAACAAATCGGAAAGTGCCAGCAGAACCATGCCCAAAGCCAACAGCCTCATCGGATTGAGTCGATCGGCGAGCATTCCGAACGGATAACTGGATAGAGAAAAGGCGATATGCATGAGCACAATGATCATCGGTATCCAGGCTTGATCAATACCTATATCTGCAGCTTTGAGCACAATAAAGGCATTGGAAAAGCGTGCCAGCGAAAAGAGCATGCCCAGAATTACCAGTTGTCGGAAGGCAGGCGTCATGACACTGCCGATTTCGTTCCATTCAATCCGCTTCGTGTTTTTTGTTTCCGTGACATTGTCTTCGACGCCGATCAATATCAATAGCAGACACGCAGCCCCGGGAATCAGCGCGATCCAGAAAATACTTCTCAGATCCTCTGTCCAAAGCAAAAGCAGCAGCGTAGCAATCAGAGGACCGACAAAAGCGCCGGCGGCATCAAGCGACTGCCGGAGTCCGTAAGCCGCGCCTCGGATGCTTTCATCGGTGACGTCTGCCACAATGGCGTCTCGTGGTGCACCTCTGAGACCTTTGCCGATCCGGTCGAAAAAGCGAGCGGCAAGAACAACCGGCATACAACCGGCCAAAGCAAAGACCGGTTTCGAGACAACTCCCAGAAAGTAACCTTCAAACACCAGGCGCTTCTTGTGCCCGAATCGATCGGCTACGACGCCTGAAAAGACTTTGGCTATCAGCGCCGTACCTTCGCCGATACCTTCAACGAGACCGATCCAAATGGCGCTGGCGCCGAGAGTGCCGGCCATGAAAAGAGGCAGAAGCGCATGGATCATTTCCGAAGAAATGTCCATCAACAGACTTACAGTAGAGGCCGTAAAGCCCCTGATCAATCAGGGGTGGACGTCAAAAAACCCAGCACCCATACGGTACGAGGAATTTTGATTTTGGTTGCAGGACGATCGGACGACATGGCCGTCAAACAGGAAGGACAATTCTGGAGCCATTATCTGCTCGAAACGTGAAGAGAGCGTAAAAAGCAGAGGAACTTAGCCGGACAAACAGATTGAATGAATATCTGCAACCTGTATGTAATCAAGCAGATTTCAACCAACATAATCATGAATCAATAGCCAGAATCAATCACAAAGCCCAACTCACCAATTTTTTCGAGACTTCCCGGGCATCACGACGCCCCATTTCGTACGCGCGGATGATCGCCTGCGGGTCGTGCGAAAGACGACTCACCGGAATCGGAGCCTTCGGTCTGATAATGAAAACGGTGCCTTTCCGTTCCTCAGCTTTGAGATAGGCCTGAGTCTTTTCGTAGTCCTGCGGGCTGTTTTCAAACGTTCGGCAGAACGCAGGGTACTTGCGGTAGAAGAGACGTACGAGCGCAGCATCGCGATCCTTGACACAATGATCTTCCGGGTGCGTGAGCACAACGACGTTTCGATCAAAACCCCTGGACTGAAAGGCTCTGAGCGGAACGCGGTCCGAACAGCCGCCGTCGAGAAGAAGCTTTCCCCGGTAGTGAACCGGCTTGGAGACATAGGGAAGAGAGGCCGAAGCGATGAGCGCATCAATTTCGGCAAAACAATCCCGCATACGAATGTACTCAGGTTTTCCGGTCTCCAAATTTGTGCTCACTGTCCAAAATTCCATGCCGGAAGCTTCGAACGCTTTTTGATCAAACGGCTCGAGTTCCTGAGGGATTTGCCGATAGCAAAAGTCGTTGTCAACGATGTTGCCGGTGCGAAGCCATGTTTTGAAACTGAAAAACCTCGGATCCCTGCAAAAACGCGTATAGATGCGATAGCTGCGGCCTTTCTGGCCCGACACAAACGAAATTCCGTGAATGGCACCCGCAGAAACACCGATGACTCCGGAAAAGGGCAGGCACATATCGTGCAGGACGTCCAAGACGCCCGCCGCATAAATGGCGCGCACGCCGCCGCCTTCGACCACAAGTCCGAGTTTGCTCTTCTGCGTTTCCTGCATGGTTCTAATGCTGATGCTCCGAAGGTTACCGAGCATAATGCGCTTAATGGCAGAAAACAATCGGCCGTTTGTCTTGTCCGAAGCGGTAATACCTCAAGGAGCGGTCATCTAGGTAGTTTGTTGATCTTGACAAAACCTCGACAAAATCGGAGACTTCGATATCGTGCAAATTCCCGTATTTCCGTCTTTTCCGACAAACATGCGTCCGTTGCCCACAACGCTCGTTTCCTTTGCGGTTCTTACTCAGTACTGCCGCTCCCATCTCATGCGCTGATCTCCACGCGCACAGGGCTTGTTCGTCCGCGCTCAGCGGCAATTTCGACACAGGTCTTCGACTGAGAACCACTGCGTTCACTCAAGCCCAAAGCAACCAACACAAGCAGACACCATCGACGGCACGGACGCGCAAGCTGCGTTTGTCGTGCGAAGCCGCAAAAGATCAGGAAAAGAACCAACGAACATGCTTGAACTCAAACACATTACAAAAACGTTCGACACGGACGCCGGCCGCGTGAAGGCCGTCGACGACGTGTCGCTTACGATCAATCCCGGGGAAATTTTCGGCATCATCGGATTTTCAGGCGCCGGCAAATCCACCTTGGTGCGCTGCATCAATCTGCTCGAGCGCCCGACCTCGGGCAATGTCGTCATTGACGGCACGGACCTCACAACGCTTTCCGACGCCGATCTCCGCGTCGTTCGCCGCCGCATCGGCATGATCTTTCAGCACTTCAATCTGATGCCCAGCCGCACGGTATTCGACAACATCGCACTCGCGTTGCGACACTCCGAGCTCGGCAAAGAAGCCAAGGCCAAGAAAATTGAAGAGCTTTTGGCTCTGGTCGGGCTTTCGGACAAGTCAAACGCCTATCCCGCGCAGCTTTCCGGCGGCCAGAAACAGCGCGTGGCAATTGCACGCGCCCTTGCCAACGACCCGAAAGTGCTTTTGTGCGACGAAGCCACGAGCGCACTGGATCCGCAAACCACGCACTCGATTCTGAAGCTTCTCAAGGAAGTCAATCAAAAGCTCAGGCTCACGATCGTGGTGATCACGCATCAGATGTCGGTGATCAAGGAAATCTGCGATCGAGTCGCCGTAATGAAGACGGGGCGCATTGTCGAGGAAGGCACGATTACGGAGATCTTCGCCCATCCCAAGGCTGATCTCACCAAGGAATTCATCAACACGGCCAACAACGTCAAGAAGTTCCTGGGTCTCGTTGAAAGCGGTCAGCTTGACAACGAAGTTGCCGACGGCGGCAAAATCCTGCTTTTGACCTACACGGGCGGCTCGGCCGGCGAACCGCTCGTCGTGGCGCTCTACGAGCGCTTCAAGGTGCGGGCCAACATCGTCTTCGGAAACATCGACTTCATTCAGGGCTCGGCCCTGGGCAAGCTCGGCGTGGTGCTCACTGGTGAAAAAGCCTCGGTGCAGCAGGCCGAGGACTATCTCAAGGAAAACGGCGTTTATGTAGAGGAGCTCAAAAATGGACTTCATTAACACACTGATGCCCAATTTCGAGCGTTTGAGCGGCGAACTCTACGAATGCATCGGACAGACTTTCACCATGCTCGCCGTCTCCGGGAGCATCGCCTGGGTGCTCGGGGTTGCCGTTGGCGTGCTTCTTACCGTCTGCCGCCCCGGAGGCATTTTGGAAAACCGGTGGCTTTTTACGATCTTTGACCGCGGCATCGACATCATCCGCTCGATTCCGTTCATCATTCTGATCGTGCTACTGATTCCGGTGAGCCGTTTCCTGGTCGGCACGGGCTCGGGTGTGACGGGGTCCTTCGTCGCTCTTGTGGCCGGCACCGTGCCGTTCTTTGCCCGTCAGATCGAATCGGTCCTGGCCGACATTGATCACGGTCTCATTGAAGCGAGCCAGGCGATGGGCTTTTCGCCGCGCGAAATCATCTTCTCGGTGTATCTGCGCGAGAGCATTCCCGGCATCACCCGCGTGACGATGATCACCTTTGTGAGCCTTGTGGGCATCACGGCCATTGCGGGCGCAATCGGCGCGGGCGGCCTGGGCGACTTTGCCATCCGCTACGGCTATCAGATGGGCTACCGCGACATGATCTGGCTTACCGTGATCATCATCTTGCTCATCATCAGCGTATTCCAGTTCTTCGGAAACATCATCATCAAGAAATCGACGCACTAAATTCAAAAGGGAGACAAAACATGACCGGACTTCAATCTCGATTCGGCAAAGTGACGACGGCGCTTGTTGCCGCAGGCATCGTGGCGGTGACGCTCGCCGGTTGCGGCGACGACAAGAAGCAGGCGACGGCCGACGGCTTTACCGTAGTCAAGGTGGGCGTCGTGGGCGACTACAACGCGCAGTGGGATACCGTCAACGACCTTCTCAAGAAGGACAAGATTCAGGTCAAACTCGTGAAGTTCTCCGACTACGCCACACCCAACCGCGCTTTGGCCGACGGCGAAATCGATCTCAACGCCTTCCAGCATAAGGCCTATCTAAAGAACGACATCGAGCGCAACGGCTACAAGATCGAAGCGATCGGCGATACGCTCATCACGCCGCTTCGCGTCTTTAACAACAAGGAAAAGCTAAAGAGCATGAAGGACGTCAAGGACGGCGACATCTTCGCCATCCCGAGCGACCTCACCAACGGCGGCCGAGCTCTGAAGGTTCTTGAGTCCGCCGGTCTGATCGTCTGCGACCCGGCCAAGGGTTACGTTCCCACCAAGACCGACATCACCAAGTACAACGTCAAGATTCAGATCCGCGAAGCCGAATCGGGCGTTCTCTTTAACATCCTGCCCGACGTGTCCGCGGCGCTCATCAACGGCGGCAACGCCTATACGGCAGGGCTCGACTCCAAGAAGGACTCAATCTTTGCCGAGGACATTGATCCCAAGACCAATCCCAACGTGGGTCAGCTCTTCAACGTGATTGTCGCCCGCAGCAAAGACAAGGACAACCCCGTCTACAAGAAGGTGGTCGACGCCTATCACACGCCCGAAACCGCCAAGACGCTCGTGGACGTCTACAAGGGGGCCTTTACTCCTGTTTGGGCGGGTTCTGAAAAATACACGTACTGATCGGCGGGCTGACCGCCGCGGCCGGCAGTAATGGATTTAGAGACCGACTGCCGGCTTTTCCTTGAACGAACGGATACATCTGACATGGCAATCGATACCTGCGTTCTGGCACAAAAGGACTACATCGTCGGCATGCGCCGCTACTTTCACGCGCATCCGGAAGTAAGCCTGAAGGAATTCCAAACCTCGGCTCGCATTGAGGAAGAACTTGACAAGGTCGGCATCGAGCACACCCGTGTGGGTGAAACGGGCGTCTATGCTCGTGTAGTCGGGAAAAAGGTTGGCGAAGGCAAAACGAAAATCGTGGCGCTTCGGGCCGATATGGACGCTCTCGGCATGGAAGATCTCAAAAACTGCGAGTACTCCTCTCAGAATCCGGGCTTTTGCCACGCCTGCGGTCACGACGGCCACACGGCAACGTTGCTGGCTGCCGCACGCATTCTGAAGTCAATGGAAAACGACTTTGCCGGGGAAGTGCGCTTTTTCTTCCAGCAGGCCGAGGAAATCGGGCAGGGGGCGCGACAGTTCGTTGCGGCTGGTTTGCTCGAAGGGGTAGATCGCATCTACGGTCAGCACGTCACCAATACCCTCAACGTCGGTCAGGTGGGCGTCGTTGCAGGACCTCTCAACGCAAGCTGCGACTTTTTCCGCATCGAAGTGAAAGGCAAAGGGGCACACGTTTCGATGCCACACAAGGGCGTGGATGCCCTCTACGTAGCATCCCAAATCGTGGTGGCCGTGCAGAGCATCGTTGCGCGCAGCACAGATCCGATGGAGTCAGCTGTCGTCGGCATCGGCAAGGCCTGGGCCGGCACGCAGTACAACATCGTTGCCGAAGAGGCCGTTCTGGAAGGGACGGTGCGCACATTTTTGCCCGAAGTCCGTGAAGCCACGAACCGTCGTCTTACCGACATCGTCGAGAAGACGGCAGAGATGCTGGGCGCCAAGGCAAGCATCGTCATCAAGAACTATTCCAACCCCTTGATAAACGACGCGGATGCGACAAAGGAAGCCAAGCTCGTCGCGCAGGAAATTGTTGGTGCCGAAAACATCATCACGGACTATCCCAAGTCGATGATGGCCGAAGACTTCGCCGACTATCTGCCGCATTGCAAGGGGACGTTCGTTTACTTCGGTACGCACAGCGACAAGGCGGGCACCGATCGGCCCAACCACAACGGATTCTTCGACATTGACGAAGAGGGACTGCTCGTGGCGTGCAATATGTTTGTGCGCTACGCGCTCTATGTGCTTGGCACGAAGTAGCCCAGGATGGTCTGGCTTGCAAAACCAGTTCACGTTTGAGTGCGCTTACAAAAAGAGAAAAGGCTGCTTGATTCTTCAAGCAGCCCTTTATTCATGCAGAGTGCGTCAAGAAATTAGTTCTTGTGGCACATCGTGCAGTTGTTGTGCATGGCGTCAGCCTTCTTTTCGCCCTTGACCCAGTGGTCGGCCGGCATAGCCATCGGCTGGCCCTTCACCTTAGCGGCGCCCATCTTGGACTGATCGCCGTGGCACATGATGCAGGGGTTGTTGGCGTCCGTGATCTTGTAGGCGTCAATCGGATGCGGGATCTTGGAGGGCATGCCGCCGGCAGCCTGAGCGGCGGCGCAGATCATCATGGAGGCAGCTGCAACAACGCAGGAAACCGTGAACTTGCTCATCTTGTTCTCCTTTTACGGGGTGTTTTGTATGTCGTAAATGAATTCGGTTGAACTTCTCATCAGGCACGAGAAGTTCCGCGGGTGAATTTTTAATACGATTTTAAGGTTGGCGCAATAAGCCGCTCGAACTAGTTCCGAAAATTTCAAAGATTTCTGTAAAAATTTTTCTCCGCATCTTCCTCCCGACGATTTTTTTCGACAGCCGTGAAAGCACAAACTAAAATGGCGACTCCCGGGAGAATCAATACGAATGACTATCACACTCAATCAACTTGACGTCGGTCAATCCGCCACCGTTGAAGTAGTCGGCGGCAGCGGCGCGCTTCGCCAACATTTTTTGGACATGGGGCTGATCCCTCAGGCCACGGTAACGCTGATCAAGCGAGCTCCGATGGGCGACCCCATTGAGGTCCGAATCCGCAGTTACGAACTGACTTTGCGCGTAGCCGAAGCCAATGAGATTTTTGTGAAAAATGTCCGCAAAGGGGAGCCGACAAAGCAAACGCACCCCAAGCCGATAGAAATGGATCACCCCGGCTACGCGGAGGCCGGGAAAAATCAGGTGATCAAACGTGAGCAACCCCTGATGACGGCCGAAACCATCCGCATCGCGCTCGTGGGCAATCAAAACTGCGGCAAGACAACGCTTTTTAACAAATTGACGGGGTCCAATCAGCACGTAGGCAACTTTCCCGGCGTTACGGTCGATCGCAAGGACGGCCGTATCGTAGGCCACGAAGAGGCGCTTGTCACCGACTTGCCAGGCATCTATTCCTTATCGCCATACACCAACGAAGAGATCGTCTCGCGCGAGTTCATCCTTCGCGACGATCCTCACGTCATCATCAACATCGTCGACGCCACCAACATCGAGCGCAACATGTATCTCACGCTGCAGCTCATGGAACTCGGCCGTCCCATGGTTCTGGCCTTGAACATGATGGATGAGGTGGCTGCCAATGGCGGTTCCGTTCGCGTCAATGAAATGGAAGCGTTGTTGGGCATTCCGGTCGTGCCGATTTCGGCGAGTCGAGGAGAGGGCATCGAAGAGCTCGTTGAGCACGCCCTGCATGCCGCTCGGTTTGTCGAGACACCGGCAGTCCACGACTTCTGTTCGACCGACGATCATGGTGGGGCGGTACATCGCTGTCTGCACAGCCTGATGTTTCTCATTGAGGATCATGCTCAGCAAGCCGGCATTCCGCTTCGTTTTGCCGCAAGCAAAATCGCCGAGGGCGATGCGCTCATTACCGAACAGCTTCATCTTGACGTTAATGAAAAGCGCACGATCGAGCACATCCTTAAGCAGCTTGAAGCCGAACGAGGGTTGGACCGCGCCGCGGCCATCGCCGACATGCGCTTCAGTTTCATCGACAACGTCTGTGCGCAAACCGTCGTTAAGCCTCACACCAGCAAAGAACATCTGCGCAGCCTTGAAATCGACCGCATTCTGACCGGCAAATACACCGCCATTCCGGCTTTCATCGCCATCATGGCTCTGGTGTTCTGGATGACGTTCAATGTCGTCGGCGCGTGGCTTACCGACGGCCTCGACTGGCTTATCGGTTTGGCAACCGACAAGGTCGATGCCTTGCTCACGAGCCTCAGTGTCAACGAGTCGATTCATTCGCTCATCATTGACGGCATATTCAATGGTGTGGGTAGCGTTGTGAGTTTCGTACCGACCATTGTCGTCCTCTTTTTCTTCCTGTCATTTCTTGAAGACAGCGGATACATGGCCCGCGTCGCGTTTGTGATGGATGTCTTTCTGAGACGCATCGGCCTGTCCGGGCGCAGCATCGTGCCGATGCTGATCGGTTTCGGCTGCACGGTGCCCGCCGTGATGGCAAGTCGCACGTTGCCGTCCGAACGCGACCGCAAAATGACGATTCTTCTCACACCCTTCATGAGCTGCTCGGCAAAGCTTCCGATCTACGCATTTTTTGTAGCAGCCTTTTTCCCAGGCCAAGGCGCTTTGGTAATGATCGGTCTGTACCTGCTCGGCATTGTCACGGCCATTGCACTCGGTCTGGTCATGCGGCGAACCATGTTCAAAGGGGAAGCCATGCCGTTTGTCATGGAGCTTCCGAACTATCGACTGCCGGGTGCACGCAATGTCGCCTTGCTTTTGTGGGACAAGGCCAAGGATTTTCTGCAGCGCGCCTTTACCGTCATTTTTGTGGCGACCATCGTCATCTGGTTCCTGCAGTCCTTTGATTTCCGCATCAATCCCGTTGAAGATCCTCAGCTTTCCATGTTGGCCGTCGTGTCGGGCTGGATCTCACCTTTGTTCGAACCGCTGGGTTTCGGTGATTGGCGCATCAGCACCGCTTTGATCAGCGGATTTATGGCTAAGGAGAGCGTCGTGAGCAGCCTTTCGGTGACATTTGGTTCTACCGAAGCATTGAGGGCGGCATTAAGCGGCCTGACAGCAATCAGTTTGTTGGTCTTCTGCCTGCTCTATACGCCCTGCGTGGCCGCCATCGCGACAATCAAGCGAGAGCTGGGAGGCCTCTGGGCGACGGGCGTTGCCGTTTTCCAATGTGCGGTGGCCTGGGTTGTGGCTTTTGTGGTATACACGGGCGGCAGCATGCTTGGCCTGAGCTAAAAAGGAGGAGCGCCGTGAATGCCGCCAGTTGGATCGCTCTGTTCATAATCGCCGTCGCATTTGCCCTGGCTGTGCTGCGCATCTTTAAAGGTAAGCACTCGGGGTGTTGCGGCGGCTGCAACGGGTGCAACAAAACCGCTTGCGCAAAGTCAGGTTGCCCCAAGTGCCGGACTTGACCGCCCGGTCGTTTATTTCGTTAACGAATCAGCCGCTGTGAACTCAGTCACTGAGCAGCTCAGCTTCAGGTTGACGGCCGAACCACTTCTCAAAGATTTTCGCAAACTCACCGTTTTGCTTGATGGTGGCTAGACCGCGGTTGATGCGCTTGAGAAGTTCCTTGTTGCCCTTCTTAACGGCAATGCCCAGGTCTTCACGGGTCAGAGCCACCGGCAACGCTTTCACCTTGCCGCGGCCTGCGGTGACAACGTAGTAGTCGTTGGTCGGGATGTCGTTGAGCACGGCGTCCACTCCGCGGTTGCGAAGTTCCAGATAGCACTCTGTGAGCTGGTTGAAGACTCGAACCTCGGCGTTTTTGACCTTGCGGGCAGCGGCTTCGCCGGTCGAACCGATCGATACAGCCAAACGCTTGCCTTCGAGGTCTTCGGCCTTGGTGATCGTCGTATTGTCGGCATTGACGACAATGCCTAGCCCGGCAATGTAGTAGCGGTTGGAGAAATCGACGCTTTTTGCACGCTCGGGCGTAATCGTGATGTCGTTGATGGCAATGTCGATGTTGCCGGTCTTCAAGGCAGGTATCAGACCGTCAAAGGCGAGGTTCCTCACTTCCACGTCAAAGCCTTCGGCCTTGCCGATCGCACGAATGATGTCAACGTCGTAGCCCACATACTGTCGCGTCTCGGAATCCTGAGAACCAAAAGGCGGATAAGTCGCGTCCATGCCGACAATCAGCGTGCGCTTAGGATGTTGGTTTGCCCAGGCAGGAACTACAGACAGCGCAGCTGCTGCCGTCACGACGGATAAAAAGGTTCTCTTCTGCATTGTTGGTTTCAGGAAGCCGGTGTCGATCCATACCGCCGAATTGCGGTAATAAGCCTTAAATTTTAAGGTCATTTGGATTGAAGAAGCCAACCACCGGACAAACTCCCGTGTAGGTATTGCGATTTGCCTCAAATCGGCCGACAAAAGCAATCGGCGCCAAAGCGTTGGCACAACACAAGTCTTCGCAGTCGTATCAACCGAGAAACCACTTCCGGTGATTTGTATTTTTGTTAAGCTCTTTGCCACAACGCAACCCGGGAGGAAACCAAATGGCGCAGCACCTTTTAGCCGATTTAATCCGTCAGAGCGGTTCCGTCGTGATTGACGGCGCCATGTCCACAGCACTTGAAAAGGCAGGTTGTGACCTCAACGACAAGCTCTGGAGTGCGCGCGTACTCATTGAAGAACCGGACAAGATTCGACAGGTGCATGCTGACTATTTCGAAGCGGGAGCCAACGTTGCCATTACCGCAAGCTACCAAGCGACCGAGGCTGGATTCAAAGAGCGCGGAATTGACTCTCAGAAAGCATATGGGCTTATCGCTCAATCTGTGACGCTGGCTCGTGAAGCTCGCGATGATTTTTTGATTCGTCATCCGGAACGAGAGCCGAAAACTCTTTTGATCGCGGGTGCCGTCGGCCCTTATGGTGCTTATCTTGCCAACGGTGCCGAATATACGGGCGACTATCACCTTTCGGACGGTCAATACCGTACCTTTCACCAATTGCGCATGAAGGCTCTGACAGAAGCCGGAGCGGATTTTTTCGCCGTTGAGACGCAGGCAAGGCTCGACGAGGTCAGGGTCATTCTCTCGATGATGGAAGAGCTCGACATGACTGCCTGGGTAACCTTTACATTGAAGGACAGCGGTCATATCGCTGACGGAACGCCAATCGAAGAGGCTGCCGAAGTGTGCGGCAAGCATCCGTTGGTTGACGCCGTCGGCGTCAACTGCGTCAAGCGTGAAATGGTGGCTGACGCATTGCAGCGCATTTCGTCCGTCACAGACAAGCCAATGATCGTTTATCCCAATTCGGGCGAAACGTATGATCCGACGACAAAGACCTGGCATCATCCGGTCTCGGGGCCGGGCTGGGCGGACTTCGTGTCCAAATGGAAAGCTATGGGAGCCGTTTGTCTGGGTGGCTGCTGCAGAACGTTGCCCTCGGATATTGTTCAGATTGCTGAGCTGATGAAGGCTCGCCGCTGAGGAAGGACTTGCCCGGTATTCGGCGCAAACTACTCAGAGCAAAGAGCGGTTTGGGGATTGTTCGGGATGCGATCCGGGAAACCTTGTTGTCCTATTAATTTCCGGTCAACTGCTCAATCGTCTGAGGCGTTGTGAAGCTGCTTGATGTCACGCAGCGGAGGCAAGCCGAAAAGTTCCTTATAGTCCCGAACGAACTGAGCCAGGCTTTCGTAGCCGACGGCAAAAGCCGCCGAGGTGACGTTTGTTTCTCGAGCGACCAATAGACGGCGGGCTTCAAACAGCCGGACGCGCTTGCGAAACTGGACGGGCGAAAATCCGGTGACCTGTCGGAATTTACGGTGGAACGTTGCATTTGACATGTTGGTTTTCCTTGCCAGCTCCTCCACCGAACAATCTGTCGCATAGTTACGCCGGATCCAACTGACGGTTTTTAGAACGGCATGGCCTTCGGATCCGGCACTCGCAAGTGCTCTGAGTTCTGCTCCGCAGGATGAATCCAGAAGCAGAGCATGCAGTTCTCTTAGTATCAACGGTGCACACACCGCAATCAGTTTGGGACGGTCCAATATTTTCAGCAGTCGCAGGAACACGTCACGCAAATCCTCGTCCGGACGAATGACGAATACACGCCGGGCATTTCTGAAAATTCTCCGGAATGATGCCGATCGGACAAAGCATCGGCATATTCCATCAAAATCGACGCATCGAGCGACACGGAAAGCGCAAGGAAGGGATTGTCTCGTGAAGCATCGAGCGTGTGAAATTCACTCGGCGAAGCAATTCCGCACACCAGACTTTCTCCGGCACCGTACTCCAGCATCTTCCCGCCGATTGCCGTGGTTTTGCGACCGCGCACGATAAAAGTCGTCATGATTTCGCCGGCTGTGCGTTCGATAAATGCATTGGATTCAATGCGATAGAGCGTCAGTCCGGGAACCAATGTGGGAAATACGCCGTGATGCGGTGCATGTCGGACAATGATTTGAGCTGCGGACTCGAGCAAAGCGTCGAACATAAGGGTCTCTTGCAAAAAACTGAGACTGAAGACATCCCATTATAGGAAAGCAGGAAATTCATCTCGTCTTAAATTGATAGAAAAAAGCAAAGATTTGACATGATGGGCCATGAAAAATATCGCCGATGATTGAAAAATGTAAAAGGCAGTTCAATACGTCCGGTCTGATATTTCGAAAGAATGGAGAAATCATGCAAAAAATTCTCGTCATCAACGGCCATCCGAATCCTGAAGCCTCCGTTGCCGGCAAAGCCGTGCTCAATGCGCTTGAATCATCCAGTTGCGAGATGCAAATCAGAACGTTGGCGCAGTTGTGCGGTCCCAACGGTTTCGATGTGACTGCGGAACACGAGGCTTTACGGCGGGCCGATGTGATCGTGTGGCATTTTCCGTTTTATTGGTACTCGGTTCCGGCGATTCTCAAGAAATGGATCGATGATGTGCTGACGCGCGGTTTTGCCCACGGCGCCGGAGGAACAGCTTTACACGGCAAAAAGCTTCTTTTGTCGTTTACGACCGGTGCGGCGGCTCAGGAGTATGCAAAGGGACGTGCAATGAACTGGCCGGTGGAGGCATTCCTTCCGCCGCTTTTGCAGACTGCCTACTTGTGCGGCATGAAGACATTGGCTCCCGTGTGGTCAAACGGCATGATTTTTATTCCCGGCGTTCACACTGAGCCCGACCGCGAACGAATCCTCAAACAAGCCGAAGAACATGCCGCGCGGCTTCTCAATGAAATTAAAGCCTGCGCTTAAAACTAGATTGGGGAGATAGCAATGAAATTTCTGGTCGACGTGCGTATTACCGATCGTGAGGCGGCAAAACCGTATCTGCCGGCACATCTGGAATATCTGAACCGTCATTTTGAAAACGGTGACTTTATTCTTTTCGGCGCCTACGTTCATGGCGAGGGAGGAATGCTGATTGCTCAAAGCGAATCGATTGACTCGCTGAATTTGCTTTTGCAAGCCGATCCCCTGAAAAAAGGAAACTGCGCAACCTGGGAGACACTTGAATTTCGCGTGGCCCGCGCAGTGACGAAGCTAGCGGACTAACTAAGGATTCATGCCAGCAACAGGAGACTCATCGTGAAAAGGAGGCAGCTTTTACAGTCAACCTTGGCGTTTGGGACCTTGCCGAGTGTCGCGCTGGCCTCGCCAGCAGATATGGCTGACAAACCGCAAGCCGACATGTCGACCGATGTTGTGATTGTCGGAGGCGGTTTTGCAGGTTTGACTGCCGCTGTCATAGCCTCTCGTGCCGGAGCCAAAGTCGTGGTTCTGGAAAAGCGAAGCTATTGCGGCGGCGACGGCGTGTTATCAGCCGGCATCATCGCGTCGGCCTATTCGGAAGTCCATAAGGCGCTGGGCTTCAAAGGGAAAGCGGATCTTGACTCGTATTGGCAACTGATCGAGGAGGGACACACGGACGAACCGCTGTCAAAAGTGCGCGACAACATGCCCATCTCGCCGATGTACTCGGGCATAGCCAAACATGATCCGAACGTTTTGCGGCGTTCAGCAGAAATGTCTCCTGCAGTAGCGGCCTTCGTCATGTCATACGGCATCGATTTTTTGCCGATCAATCCGCAGCAGCCTTTTTTGTTACCGTCCAAGCCGGGATCCATGCCGAAATTTGCGCAGGCCATGCTCGATGAGCTTCAAAAGCGCGGTGTCTCCGTCTTGCTCGACAGCGCGGTGACTGGACTTGAAACACAGACCGAAGATAAAGGTCAAGACCGCGTCACCGGCGTTCGATTTGAGCAGGAAGGCAAAACACAATTCATCCGTGCTCGATCCGTGGTGCTTGCCACTGGCGGTTTTTCGGACAACCGGCAAATGATGCGCCGCTATAAACGTGTGTGGGCCAATATTCCCAAAGGGTTCACGGCTATCGGCGAAGGCGTTCCGCCGGGTCACGACGGCGACGGCATCACACTGGGAAGACTTGTCGGTGGCGCCATCGAAGACATGGAGTCCATGCCAAAACTCTTTGCGGCCCCCAAACCGGGTGACCGAAGTCCGTCGTGGATTCTTTTTGATACGGATACGGCTTACCTAGTCGACAAAAACGGCAGACGATTTTGCAATGAGCACGAAAGCCGCTACGCAGGCTGTGCACTGGCCTGCTTCAGGCAAAACATTGACGGCGCCTACGTTGTCTTGGACGAAGCCACGGTGACGGGACCGAACAAGGAACGTTGGCGCTACTCCGATTTATTGTCGGCAAAGGCCCTTTTCAAAGGGCAGACCATCGAAGAAGCAGCTACAAAAGCCGGTGTTGATCCCAAGGGGCTGCAAAGGACGCTGCAGAGAATTGCAGACGATGCCGCAGCGGGAAAAGGGGACACGGAATTCGGACGCAAAGACAAGCTTTTCCGTGCTCTTAAAGGACCTTTTTATGTGTCAACGCCGAGTTGGCCGGTTCGTTTCAAAACGGAAGGCGGATTGGAAGTCAATCCAAACTTTCAGGTATTGAGGGCCGCCGACGATACGCCGATCCCCGGTCTTTATGCCATTGGCGCAACGTGCGGTTCCATTTCAACCCGCTTGTGCGATGTGATTGCCAGCGGATTGATTGTCGGACCGATTGCCGCAGCGGGTGCATGAGGGCAGTACCGTCTGCGGTTAAACCTCAACCATAATCAAGGATTAGCAATGATCAAAGTTCTTTCATTGGTAGCGACGTGTATGGCTGTTATCTCATTTTCCGGCTTTGCCGCCGAGGCACCCTCGACTGCAGCAGCAAATCCCTACGAACAAAACGTTGTGCGACTCTCCAAAATCACGGTTGCGCCCGAATATCTTGATCAATACAAGGCATTTGCCGCCGAAGTGGGTCGTGAATCAATGAAACGCGAACCCGGCGTTCGCGTCCTGTACAGCATGCAGGAAAAAAAGAACCCCACGCGGTTTGCTATTCTCGAAATCTATGCAAATCAAGAGGCTTACCAACATCATATCCAGACGCCTCACTTCAGGAAGTACAAGGAAGGGACATTGCATATGGTGACATCGTTGGAGCTCATTGACTGCGACGCTCTCGTTCCGGAAGCGCTTATAAAGCCATAGCAATATTTGATACGGATCCTCAAACAGCCTCCTCCGGAGGCTGTTTTGCCGCAGTATCAATTCAAGCGTTTTTCTCTCAAAATCGTTTGATTTTGATCGGATTGTCTTTCAAAGGCGTTTCTCTCGATTTCCATATCTTCTTTCACCCAAAGGGCGGCATGCTTCATGGCTTCCTGTTCTGTCAAAAAGCCTTTGCCCAGACTCAACATGGCTTTAAGTGACTGTCTTGACAAAAACGCCATCGGAATGTGAGCTGCAAGCAGCAAACAGGCAAGACCGAAAGCGCCGGAATGGACGCATAACGCCAATCGGTAAGCACTGCTCTGTACCTCCAGCGGTTGGTGCAGTGCGAACAAAGAAAAGCCGGAAGCGAGCAAAAGAATATTCAGAAAAATAAGAGCGCCGTAAGCAATGCGCTGACCGGCGTTGTAGCGGCCTTGAGGAGGAACGCTGCCCGGCTTCTGCGGTCGATTCAATATCTTGTCGGGATACCCGCCCAAACATTTGAGCCAAGCCTGAAACGGACGATCGGTTCGGAAAACCTCAAAGAGCATTCTTTGAAAGCGGGATTTTGCAAAAAGGATGTAAGCGCTCAAGAGTACGGCAAGCGCAAATCCAAATGCAAAATGGAGCCCGATCGAAAGATGTGTCGGCTCAATGTTGGCTCTGGAAGCGGAACCAATGAGAATGCCCGTAGCGGCGAGAACGGCCCAGAACAGAGCATTGAACAGGTGAGTGAACTGGTCGCTTATCTCAAAGAAATCCCGCAGGAATCCCCTGTATTAATGACATGAACCACCCTTAATACCCGTTGAAGCACTCGGAGTGTGACAATGGGCTATGAAACAA
>ERZ1673700.341-NODE-341-length-63604-cov-9.529072_pt1 | contig 63604 bp, 47 predicted proteins | sample MGYA00580230_ERZ1673700 | MGnify/ENA primary metagenome ERZ1673700 (study PRJEB41218, sample SAMN15661782) | gut metagenome | host: Homo sapiens | place: Canada: London | collected 2015-08-20/2019-03-30 | study: EMG produced TPA metagenomics assembly of...
ATTTATGAAAATCAAAAAAGTACTGGCAATGTGCCTGATAAGCGCAATGGTGCTGGGGTCCTTCGCAGGGTGCGGCAAGGACGAGGGCGAAAGCACAGTCAGCGTGAATCAGGAGGATCCTGCATGGAAGGAAGCCATGACCACGCCCTATGGGAAATATCCGGAAACAGTGAACTACACCCTGGGGAAGACGGTAACGAATTTTGACGTGCTGGATGGGACGAAATATGAGGGCGATGACGATGAAAACAATGCATGGACCAGATATCTGAAGGAGAAGCTGAACGTACAGAACACGAACCTGTTCGAGGCGAATGACGGGGATGACTATGAGCAGAAGGTGTCCATGGCCATCGTCAGCGGCGAGATACCGGATATCATGGGGGTGGGAGATTACGATACATTAAAGCAGTTGTATGAGAACGACCTGATTGCGGACCTGACAGAGGTCTATGAAAACTGCGCCAGCGACAAAATCAAGGAGATCTATGATTCCTATGACGGCGTGTGCCTGAAGACAGCCATGTTCGACGGAAAGCTGATGGGACTGCCTACCACGGAAATCTCCCACGGGCCTGGGATCCTGTGGCTGAGAAAAGACTGGATGGACAAATGCGGCCTGGAAGAGCCCAAGACCATGGAGGACATCTATAATATCCTGGAGCAGTTCCTGGTACAGGATCCCGGCGGGAACGGCGAGGGCAAGACAGTGGGCCTTGTAATCGATCCGGAGATAGCAGGCGATTCCGGCGGAAGCTATATGGCCAACAATATCTTCACCCTGTATGGGGCATTTCCGAAGCAGTGGATTGATGACGGAAGCGGCAATGCCATCTACGGCTCCGTGCAGCCTGAAATGAAAGGTGCCCTTGAACAGCTTTCCAAGATGTACAATGAGGGGTTGATTGACAAACAGTTCGTCACCAGGACCGGCGATGACAGAAAGGGTCTTCTCAACAGCGGGAAGAGCGGCGCCTTTTTCGGCAACTGGTGGGGTGCATGGGAAGTGGCTGACAGCATGACTTTGAACAAAGAGGCAAGGTGGGAGCCTTACATCTGCCCTGTGGGTGCTGATGGGAAAGTGACCATGTTCACGGGCAATCCCAACAGCGGTTATGTGGTGGTGAGAAAGGGCTTCGAACATCCGGAGCTGATTGTGAAGCTGGCAAACATGCAGTTCGATTATTCCCGTTATGAGGAAAAGGATGACGAGGCCTATAAGGAGCTGGCAGATTACAGCGAGCTGAACGCGGGCGGAACCATACTTGACATGAACATTGACTATTATGATGCCTTCCCCAGGAGCAGCAAGAAGGTGGTGGATGCGCTGGAGAGCGGAGATACCAGTCCGTTGAACCGTCATGACATGGGTACATACGTGAACAGCAAGAAATATCTGGACAGCCTTGCCAATGGGGAAGAATCCACATCAGCCGGATGGGCTTCCTACAATTCCATGGCAGCCGCGAGCCTTGTGGCCGAGACGGAAGTCAATAAAGTGACCCCTGTGTTCTTTGGGAGCACTAAGTCCATGCCATTGAAGTGGCCCACCCTGGACAAGATGGAGCAGGAAATGCTGTTAAAGATAATAACAGGCGAGAAGCCCGTGGACTACTTTGACGAATTCGTGACAGAGTGGAACAAGACAGGCGGTGAACAGATTACTGAGGAAGTGAACCAGGCTATCAAACAATAAGAAGGAGCGATCAGGCATGAAGCGTAAAAAAGACCAAATGGCTTTGCATCTTATGATGCTCCCGGGTATGATCTTGCTGGCAATATTCTCGTTTACACCAATGTTTGGAATCATCATGGCATTCCAAAACTACATGCCTGCCAGGGGGATCGCGAAATCCCCCTGGGTAGGCATGGACAACTTTATATTCATGTTCCAGATGCCGGACAGCAAGCAGATTTTCATCAATACCATCACGATTGCGGTGGGAAAGATCATCCTGAGCACCTTCGTGACGATTGTTTTCGCGCTGCTGCTGAATGAAATCAAGAACAAGTTCATGAAGAGAAGCATCCAGACCATCGTGTATCTGCCCAACTTCCTTTCCTGGGTCATTCTGGCGACGGTTGTGGTCAATATCTTTTCCTACGAGGGGCCGATCAATGCAGTCCTTGAAATGCTGGGGATCGAACCGATTCTGTTCATGGCCAGCAATAAATGGTTCCGCTCTGTCCTGATCGTGACGGATGTCTGGAAGGGCTTCGGATATGGGGCCATCATTTACCTGGCGGCCTTATCGGGAATCGACCCGGGATTGTATGAAGCGGCAGCCATCGATGGCGCCAACCGGTTCAAGCGGGTATGGCATATCACTTTGCCCGGAATCCTGCCTACGATAATGCTGGTGACCATCATGAACCTTCCCAATGTGCTGAACGCCGGCTTTGACCAGATATTCAACCTGTACAACCCTCTGGTCATGGAGACGGCGGACATCATCGATACCTGGGTGTACCGGGTAGGCCTGGTGGAAAGGCAGTACAGCCTTGGTACCGCAGTGGGGCTGTTGCGCTCGATCGTGGGAATCATTTTGATGCTGTCAGCCAACAAAATCGCGCAAAAAGTGACAGATTACAGGATCTTTTAGGAGGGGCGGAATGATTGAAAAGAGAACCTTTGGTGGCATTGTCGCCGATATCATCATATGGATCATAGTGGGAGCGCTGGCACTGTCCTGCCTGATGCCCCTGATGAATATAGTCGCCATATCCCTGAGCGACAACGCCGCAGTGTCAGCCAACCTGGTGAATATATTCCCGATTGGCTTCAATATAAGTTCCTATCAGGAAATCATGGGAGATAAGCAGTTCTGGCGTTCCTTTGGCATCTCTGTCTTAAGAGTGGTCCTGGGATTGTCTGTCAATATAACGCTGCTTGTGCTGACAGCCTATCCGCTGTCCAAGAGCCCCAAGTTCTTCACCGGACAGAAGGTATATATGTCCTTAATCCTGTTCGCCATGCTGTTTTCCGGCGGCCTGATTCCCACCTTTATGGTGGTGAATTCACTGAAGCTGACCAATACGATCTGGGCGCTGATATTGCCGGGAGCCGTGCCGCTGGGGAATGTGATTCTGCTGATGAACGCCTTCCGGGGAGTGCCCAAATCATTGGAGGAGGCCGCCATGATTGATGGGGGGTCCCAGTGGGTGATTTTGCTGAAAGTATTCCTGCCGGTGGTAAAGCCCACTCTGGCAGCAGTCACGCTGTTTACCATAGTGGGGCACTGGAACGACTATTTCTCAGCTTTGGTCTACATTACCGATACGGCGAACTATCCCTTGCAGACATATATTCAGCAGCTGAACGTGGATATTACGGAGGTGACCGATCCTGACAAACTGGAGCAGCTTGCGCGCATTTCCAGTAGGACGCTGAACTCGGCAAAGATTGTGGTATCTACCATTCCGCTTCTGATGATTTATCCCTTTATGCAGAAATATTTCGTGTCAGGCATTGTGGTGGGATCTGTCAAAGAGTAGAGAAAAACAGGAGGTGTTTTAATAAAAGAATGGATTTTACAGGCGTATATCATAAAGCATCGGAACAGATGTGTTATCCCTTAAATGAGGATGAACTGATTGTGAATCTAAAAACAGGATATGATGTGAAACGTGTCTTTATCTATTATGGCGATCCCTTTGAAGCGGGAATCCTGGGCGGAAAAGAGCAGTGGGCAGGAAAAAAAGAAGAGATTTGTTTCAAGAAGCATCTGAGGCATCATCTGTGGTGGACTACCACATTGACACCCAGGTTCAAGCGGTGCAAGTATTATTTTGAGCTTCATACGGAGGAGGAGACATGGTATTATTTCGAGAACGGATTCCTTAGCGAAGAGCAGATTGGAATGGAGGGCAGGATGCTGCAATGCTTCGTCATGCCCTGGATGAACCCTGCCGATGTGAACAGTACGCCTGACTGGGTAAACGATACGGTATGGTACCAGATCTTCCCGGACCGGTTCTGCAACGGGACACCTGAGAAAAACGGCGCGGATATCGAAAAATGGCGCACGGGGCCTGTCTCCAACGCAGAGAGGTTCGGCGGAAACCTGGAAGGGATCCGAAAGAAGCTTCCCTATTTACATGACCTGGGGATATCGGGTATTTACCTGAACCCTATTATGGAAGCGGAGTCCACCCACAAATACGATACAAGGGATTACACGAAGATCGACCCGCAGTTTGGCACCAATGAGGAGTTTGCCCGGCTGGTAAAGGAAGCCCATGCCCATGGAATCCGCATCATGGTGGATGCCGTCTTCAACCACTGCGGCAGGAGCTTTGGCCCATGGGCGGACGTGGTGGAGAAAAAGAGCGGATCCCCCTATGCCGACTGGTTCATGATACAGGACTGGGATGCCTTTGAGAGGCATGGGGATACCAGGGACGGGAGATTCTATTCCTTTGCCTTTACGGACAGGATGCCGAAGCTGAATACCAACAATCCGGAAGTAATCCGATATTTCTGCCAGGTCTGTAAGAGATGGATCAGGGAATTCGACATCGACGGCATCCGGTTCGACGTGGGAAATGAGGTGTCCCACCGTTTCCTGAAGGAGCTCAGGAGACAATTGAAGAGCGTGAAGCCGGATCTCTATCTGCTGGGCGAAATCTGGCATGATGCCAGTCAGTGGCTGGGGGGAGATGAATACGATTCGGTGATGAACTATCCGCTGACCAGCGGGATCCAGGATTTTTTCCTGGATCAGGCAGCAGAGAAGGATGAATTTGAGTATATGGTGAACCGCTGCTATACCATGTACATGCAGCAGAATAATAATGTGATTTTCAACTTGTTGGATTCCCACGATACGGAAAGGCTTATGAACCGATGCCAGGATTTGGATATCTTTTACCAACAACTTGCAATTTTGTTCACCATGCCGGGCAGTCCTTGTATTTATTATGGGACGGAAATTGCCTTAGAGGGCGCCCATGATCCGGACTGCCGCAGATGCATGCCCTGGGACGAGATTGATTCTGCCGAAAATCAGAAAAAAATCGAATTAATGAAATCGCTAATCCGTATGCGTATACAGGAAGATGCCTGCAGAAGCCTGTACTTTGACTTTCCGCATAAGTATTCCCAGAAGCGATGTGTGGAATACAGAAAGCTGAATCTGGATGGAAAATGGATAGAAGTGTTGCTGAACTGTGGCAGCGAGCCGATTGAGATACAGGGCCAGGGGGAAATCCTTTTTGCCAGAAGATGCGAAGGGAACAGTCTGGATGTGCGGGGGACGTTGATCCGGCGGCTGCCATCTACGGTGTGATGAAGACAGTGCTTTTCATCCCCATCATCATCGGCTTGCCGGTGGCGATGGGGATGTTGTGTTCCAGTCCTCTCCAGACCGGGGCGACGTAGGACTGTCGTTTGGTGGATGTTGCCACGTTGGCTGGGATGGTGTTGAGCCGGACACTAGTGCGCTCTGTCCCCCATCAGATACCGCAGATAGCAGATGGCCGCGTTCGTCCAGAGCATATTGGCTACAATGCAGCCATAACCGCCTTGCTCACTATTGACTGGAAAGAGCCGCCGCAGGTCTCAGAGACGGACTACAGGCAGGAGATATTTGACTTCCTGAAAGAGGTGCAGATTTCCTTTACACAGAAGGAACAGATTTACAGGCTGGTAGAAAAGTATGGGAAAAATCCATTGATCATACAGGAACTGTCAGCGCTGGATTTAGGCCGGGAAGTTTATGAAGTTGTCAGCGTATTACTTTGGGCGTATGGAGCAAATGGGATGTAAGTATGGCAGATTAAGAAAGGAAGGGAAATACTGTGGCGTATTGTACGAAAACAGACTTAAGGAATCAGGTTATTTATTCCATATATGTGAGAAATTACAGTGAGGAAGGTACTTTCCTGGAAGTAGAAAAGGATTTGGACAGGATAAAGGGATTGGGGGTAGATATCATCTGGTTTCTGCCAATCTACCCCATAGGGCAGGAAAAGCGGAAAGGCATCCTTGGCTCACCCTATGCCATTGCCGATTACAGGAAAGTGAATCCGGAACTGGGTACAATGGATGACTTTAAGCATCTGGTGGAGGGAATCCGTACAAGGGGAATGAGGGTGATGCTGGATATTGTGTACAATCACACATCACCGGATTCGTGGCTCGCCAAAAACCATCCCGAATACTTTTACAAGACACCGGAAGGGGAGATGGGAAACCGGGTGGGGGACTGGGGAGATATTGTCGACCTGGATTATGGGAATAAGGAATTATGGGACTACCAGATTGATACGCTGAAAATGTGGGCCGGCATCGTAGACGGCTTCCGCTGTGATGTTGCGCCGCTTGTTTCCCTTGCGTTCTGGCTGAAAGCCCGGGAAGAAGTGGCAAGGGTCAATCCGGAATGTATCTGGCTCAGCGAATCTGTAGAACCGGAATTTATTGTGGACATGCGGGCAAAGGGAATGACGAACCTGTCCGATTCGGAGATATTTCAAGCCTTCGATATGTGTTATGATTATGATATTTTTAAATATTTCAGGCAGTACCTGAATGGGGAAGGTACGCTGGGAAGGTATGTGGAAGCAGTCAATATGCAGGAATACATTTACCCTGCCAATTATGTAAAGATGAGATACCTGGAAAATCATGATCAGGACAGGGCCAAAGAAATCATCCCGAAGGAATCGGCGCTCCGTAACTGGACGGCATTTCTTTATTTTCAGAAAGGGGCTACGCTTCTTTACGCCGGGCAGGAGAACCAAAATGAAACCAGGCCGGATCTGTTCAACAAGGACGTTATAAATTTGGATGGAAGCCGTGACATTTCAGATATGTTGAGGCAGCTCTATCAGATAAAAAAGCTTCCGGTTGTTGCGAAGAGCAGTTACCGTTTATCGGCTGATGAAGGTTTGGGCGCAGCCATCGGCGAGCATAAGGAGATACAGGGAAAGGGCAGGCTTTTGGGAATATTCAGCTTTGAAGGGAAATGCGGACAGGTAGAGGCAGGGATACAGGACGGAACTTACACAAATATGGTGAATGGAAAGGAGATTCGGATAGAAGACGGAAAAATTGATTTGAAAATGTGCCCGGTCATCATAAAAGAAAACGGAGAATGAGCCTATGAAAAGAGCATGTGGAACAAAAGGCCTTTGAAAATGTTCTTAGGATAAGAACGCCTTCAAAGGCTCTTTTTGTTGTATAACGGACTGCAGTCTGGAGGAAGATGCAGATGAAAAGCAAAGAAGCGATAGAGAGACATATCAAAGAGCTATTGTCAGAGATGACAGTGGAAGAAAAGCTGGATGAGCTGGATCCGAATATTATGGGGATCGATTGGGAAAAAATCGAAGAACCGATGCGCAGGGAATGCCTGGAAAAACTGGAAAAACGGCGGGCAGATGCAAGAGTTTATAATGCACTGCAGAAATATGCAAAAGAACAAACACGTCTGGGAATTCCGTTTTTGTTCCATGAGGAGGCCCTGCATGGGCTGCATCGCCGTGACGCAACGATCTTTCCACAGCAGCTGACTCTTGCCGGTGCTTTTGAACCGGCACTGTGTGAGGATATGGGGCGGATGGTTGCGGCAGAGACCCGCGCGAAAAATATACATGAGGTGCTGGCTCCGGTGCTGGATCTTGCCCGCGACCCAAGATGGGGGCGGACGGAGGAAACCTACGGAGAAGATACCTATCTTTCCTCGAAGCTTGGTGCCGCGGTTGTGCGGGGATTGCAGGGAGAGGATCTTGCAACCGACCATACAGTAGCGTCAGAACTGAAGCATTATACCGGCTACGGAAATCCGATCGGCGGATTAAACTGCGCACCGACTACAATGGGACGGCATGATGTATTTTCCTATTGCATGCCGGTCTTTGAGGAAGCATTTGTAAAGGCGGGTGCAACGGATACGATGTGCTCGTACAATTCGATCGATGGTTTTCCGGTTGTATCGGATCATGAAATTCTGACAGACGTGCTGCGGGGAACCTATAAAATGCCAGGCTTTGTACGCTCTGATATGACGGCGATCATCATGCAGCATACGGCGCATCACAGTGCAGCAACGCCGAAGGAGGCACTGCAAAAGGCGGTCAAAGCCGGCGTTGACGTGCAGTTTGCGGATTATTCTCACGAAGAATATCGGAGACTGATGAAAGAAATGCTTGCAGATGGCAGCATTACGATGGAGGAGCTGGATACCTCGACTGCCCGGGTGCTGCGTGTGAAGGACATGCTCGGACTGTTTGAAAATCCTTATGTGGATGAGACGCTGGAATCTAAGGTGGTACACTGCAAGGAGCATCAGGACAAGGCATTGGAAATCGCACAGAAAACAGTTGTCCTGTTAAAAAATGAAAATAATATGCTGCCGCTGTCCAGGAGCATTCGGAAAATAGCGGTGCTTGGACCCAACGCAAATCTTCCGGTTATGGGCGATTATTGTATGGAGCCGGATTACCATGCAGTAACACTGCTGGAGGGGATCCGGGAGGTGCTGGGCGTTCCGGCGGAGAATGTAGAGACAGCTGCCAATGCCTCACATCCGGAAATTGTCTACGACAAGGGCTGCAATATTCTGGGTGCAGAGATCAAGCCGCTGGAGCGATGGTGGTTCAATGCAAAGCCGCGTCCGGCGGTGGGTATCACGGAGATCGATTACGGTTTTACAGCGGAGTATTTCAACGGTGCAGATTTTTCGGGAGAACCGGTTCTGACGAGACTCGATTCGCAGATCAACTTCAACTGGATCTACCATGCTCCGGATGATAAAGTAGATTCCAGACAGTTCTGCGTCCGCTGGACGGCAACGATGTGCAGCCCGAAGAGCTTTGAAGGAAGGATCGGGTTATCCAGTCCGGACAGTATGCGGCTGTATATTGACGGAGAACTTGTTATTGATGGCTGGGGAGAAGATAAGGAAGCAAGCCAGATGGTTCCGTTTTTCTTTGAGAGCGGCAGAAAATATGATGTGCGTGTGGAATTTAGAAATGATGCGAGAGGCGTGCGGGTGATTTTCGGCTACGACCACGGAGAAGAAACCATCGACCGTGCGATCCGGTTCGCAAAAGAAAGCGATCTGGCGATCGTGGCACTTGGGGATTCGACAGAAACCTCCGGAGAAAATTTTGACCGGACGACGCTTAACCTGCCCGGAAAGCAGCTGGATTTTCTGAAAGCAGTGTATGAAACGGGTACCCCGGTGGTGCTGGTCATGAATACGGGACGTCCGGTTTCCTGTACCTGGGAGCAGGAGCATATCCCTGCGATTCTACAAGCAGGCTTTAACGGGGAAAAGGGTGGACTGGCAACGGCACAGGTTCTGTTCGGGGATGTGAATCCATCCGGACATCTGACAATGAGCTATCCGCGCAGTGCAGGCCAGATTCCGTGCCACTATTCCCGTAAACCTGCAGGCGGGCGAAAATACGTTGAGATGGACTGGAACCCGCTGTATCCCTTCGGCTATGGGCTGTCCTACACGACATTTTCCTTTGAGAATCTGAGGCTGTCCGCTTCCGAAATTCATGGGGACGAATCGCTGGAGGTACTGTTAGACGTAACGAACACAGGCAGCCGTGCCGGAGCAACGGTGGCGCAGATTTATGTCGATGACCATTATACATCCGTGGTACGCCCGATTATGGAGCTGAAAGGATTTCAGCGCGTGGAGCTGGAAGCAGGAGAGACAAAGACGCTGCACTTTACGCTCGGATTTGATGAGCTGCGCCTGTTGGACGCTTCCTATCACTGGGTGGTGGAACCGGGCGACTTCACAGTGCTCGCCGGGGCGAATGCCGGGGATTTGCCGCTGAGGGCGGATTTCAGGGTAGTGTGAGGACTGGATAAGCGCTGCCCAGTCTTTGCAAAGACTTCAGGTGAAAACTTCATAAGAAAAACGGGAACTGCCGGGAAACGATTTCCGGCAGTTCTTTTATCGTATAGGAAACTTCGTTTCCATACGATAAAAATGCTCCGCGAGGATGCGCACTCGGCGCAAGGGTAGATGGTTGCCGAGGCAACCGCGCCTCGGCGCGAGAATGTGCCAAGGCACATTCTTTTTTATATCGGAGACTCCTGCGAAGTGCGCTCTTTTTTCCGCCTTTCTTCCAAAACCCCCTTGACGCTTCTGGAAAAAGAAGTATAATTACTTCAAAAGTGAATAGTTCAAAAATGAAATAATCAAGGAAGGAGAGTCGACGGATGAATCTGAAAATCGAGTTTGCCAGAAAAATGGCCCTTGCCTATACGGCGGTATGCAGACCGCTGTGCCAGGAAATGAAGCTGCCGCAGACCGCCTTTGATATCCTGATGTTTTTGTACAATAATCCGGAGTATAAAACGGCACGCGATATTGTGGAAATCCGTAACATCAAGGCGAACCTGGTTTCGGTAAATGTGGAAAAGCTGGTGCAGGACGGCTATATTGAGCGGCAGGCGGTGGAAAAGGACCGCCGCAAAACGGAGCTGATCTGTACGCAAAAGGCGCTGCCGATTCAGAAACGGGGCAAAGAGCTGCAGCAGGAGTTTGCAGAGCGGCTGATGATGGGCTTGAGTGACGAAGACCAGAAAAAGCTGGCGATATATTTTTCACAGATGGAAAAAAATCTGGATCAGATTATAAAAGGAGACGAAAGATAAGATGCAGTTACTGATCACAATATTGGTTACATTTTTTGCGGGAATGGGCGCAGGTCTTGGTACCGGCTTTGCAGGGATGAGCGCAGCGGCGGTCATCAGCCCGGTTCTGATTACGTTTCTTGGGATGGATCCGTATATGGCGGTCGGCATCGCGCTGGCGTCGGACGTGCTTGCGAGCGCGGTTTCCGCTTATACCTATGGAAAAAATAAAAATTTGGATATCCGAAACGGACTGATTATGATGGTAAGCGTGCTGGCATTTACCGTGGTTGGCAGCTATGTTTCCAGCCTGGTTCCTTCCCGGACGATGGGCAGCTTTTCTGTGTTTATGACGCTTTTGCTCGGCATTAAATTCATTGTACGCCCGGTTATGACAACCAAGGAGGCAATGCAGGGCGTTTCTGCGAAAAAACGTGCGGTACAGTCGATTGTCTGCGGGCTGCTGATCGGCTTTATCTGCGGTTTTGTCGGCGCTGGCGGCGGCATGATGATGCTGTTGATTCTGACCTCTGTGCTGGGTTATGAATTAAAAACTGCAGTCGGAACGAGCGTATTTATCATGGCGTTTACGGCATTTACCGGATCGGTTTCGCATTTCGCCATCGGCGGTGCGCCTGACTGGACGGTGCTGATCCTGTGTATGGTATTTACGCTGCTGTGGGCACGGATTGCGGCTGTTTTTGCCAACAAAGCAACGCCGAAGACTTTAAACCGTGCGACCGGTGTGATTTTAGTCGTTTTGGGGATTGTGGTCCTCGGGTTTCAATTTTTTGCATAATAAAGAACGGTGGGGCACGATTGCAGCAGGTACGGCGTGATTAAGATCGCGATTCAGATTGCGTGAGAGATTCTGTTTGTGATACAATCAAAAGGGAAACGTAATTTCAATTGTGATTTCAACGATGACCCGGAAACGAGGAGACCTATGGAAACCAGAACAACTACCCCTATAACGACGGTAATGGTGCTGCTGGAAGAAAAACTGCGGCAGCAGGTGAGGCAGGACAAGCCGCTGCTTGTGGCGATCGACGGACGCTGTGCTTCCGGAAAAAGCACACTGGCAAAAGATCTGCAAAAGCAGCTGGACTGCAACGTGATCCACATGGATGATTTTTATCTTCAGCCCCATCAGCGCACGACCAAGCGCCTGCGGGAGCCTGGTGGAAATGTGGACTATGAGCGGTTTGAAACAGAGGTGCTGCAGCCAATGCTCACAGGAGAGGCATTCTCCTATCGCCCCTATGACGCGCACGCAGTCTGTTTTTTGCCCGAGGTAATAGTTTCTCCGAAAAAAGTGACGATCATCGAGGGTTCCTATGCCTGTCATCCGAGACTGCGCAGAAGCTATGACCTGCGCATTTTTCTGACGGTTGACCGACAGGAACAGCTGGAACGGATTCGGAAAAGAAACGGAGAAGAGCGGGAGGAAATGTTTGAACGGATCTGGATTCCGTTGGAAGAGCGCTATTTCTGGAAAGCCGGCGTGGAAAAGACCTGCGATATCAGTCTGGATACGACCGGGCTGTTCGAGGGCTGAGCGCGATACAAGGGCTACGCAGACGGTATCCGGGCGTGGAAAAGGCGGTATAGTGCAGAACATATCCGGCTCGCGTTTGGATGTTACGAAATGAGGAATTTGAAAGATGAAATGGATGGTTGCATCGGATATACACGGCTCCGCAAAGTATTGCAGGGAGCTGCTTGACGCATATGAACGGGAAAAGGCGGATCGGCTGCTTTTGCTGGGAGATCTTTTGTATCACGGTCCGCGCAACGATCTGCCGGAGGAATATGCCCCGAAGATGGTGATCGCCATGCTCAATGCGAAAAAGAATCAAATTTTGTGCGTGCGCGGAAACTGCGATGCGGAAGTGGACCAGATGGTGTTGGAATTCCCGATTCTGGCGGATTACTGTATGCTCGACCTTGGAACGAAACTGGTGTATGCTACACACGGGCATCTGACATCGGCAGAGCAGTTGCCGCCGCTTCGGGAGGGCGATCTGTTTTTGCAAGGGCACACTCATGTGCCGATGAATGAGGTAAAAAACGGGATTCGCTGCATGAATCCGGGGTCGGTGTCGTTGCCAAAGCAGGACAGCTGGCGCGGATATATGATTCTGGAAACAAACCGGGCGGTCTGGAAAGAATTGGATGGAACGATTCGGGAAATGGTTGAAATTTAGGTTTTTTGCAACCTTAAGAATTTCATCATCCGGATTTTATTTTTCCTTTATAAATTTTAGGACATTTTTAGGAACTGGACATAACGAGGACACATTTATTCGGTATTCTATTTTACGGATAGATGAATGACTCACTATCTCCCCCCTCATATAAACACAAAACGGCAGCCCTCCTATCCTGGCTGCCGTTTTGTGTTGTCGTTTTTCCAAAGAATCTCCCCCAATTGCCTTGACGGTATTTCGGAATCCCGGTAATATATTCAAAGAAAGAAATGTCCGTGACTGTTTCAAATACATGTAGAAGAGGAAGAACCGATGAAAAATTGGGAAGACGTAAAAATTGCACCGGAATTTAATGAACAGGGCGTAGCCTGTTATCGGCTGACCGGAGCTGATTTTTTGAATGAATACTATATTATTTCGGAGGCGGAGACGAGAAAGTTGCTCAACACGCCGGAAATCGTAGGCTATGAGGTCTATAACTGCCTGATTTCTTCTACCTCCCAGATGCTGTATTATCTGAAGGAGCAGAAAAAAGTGACGACGGCAAATATCCTTTCCATCCTTAGGGGTGCGTTGAACTATCCGCTGGAAGAAAGCTGCTACCGGGAGCATATCCGTGTGCATGACATCAGCTTTTTATCCAGTGAGCGCGTGTTTGAAAACGAAGAAATCGCCGGGTTGGAAATCAAATACAGCAAGCTGACGATGGTGCCGGACAGCACGCTGATGATCGGTGATATCATCGCAAGCGGCGAGACACTGATCCACTGCCTGCGCTATGTGACAGATTTTTACCGCGAGCACGGCGCAAAGCTGCGCAACATCATCATTTTTACGATTGGCGGTACAAAGGGAATCGATATTTTAGAAGATCTGACCCGCGATATCCGCGAGTTCTGGCCAGAATTTGAAGGCTTTATTACGGTATATTATGAAGGAATTTTTGCAACCTACCAGGACAAGGGCGTTTCCGGCATCAATCTGCCGGATGTGGACTTTTACTGGAAGGGCGGCATCGTTGCACCGGAGTTTCGACGGGAGACGCTGTCCATGTGCAGCCCGCTGTTTGAAAAGTGCATCATTTATGACGGTGGCGCAAGACGATATGAGATCCACGAGCACGTGGAAGAGGTGCTGGAATTCTGGGAGGGTATCCGGGAACGTGCAGACCAGATCAATTTTCCGAAGCTTCTGGAAGAAAAGCTCGGCTATGAGCTGCCGATCGACTATGAGGACTGGATTGCGGCAAACCACTACGGCTTAATCCGCCCGGAGGACGCCAGATGGCTGTATCGTCAGGAGCAGGGCTATGTCGAAAGCATGAAAAATGTGACGGTGAAGGAGCTGGCGGAGCAGAGAATCGCAGAGTTCACCGGTGCGTTGAGAAAATACATTCTGTAAGGAAACCGTGGGCGCTTATTTTTCACACAGCTATTCATGACAATAGAATGCTCGCAGAGCGTGCATTCTATTGTTTGTGCCGCAGGCGTCACAAAGTAGCTATGATCGCAGAGCCGAACTGGACGTTCGCCCCGCGATTCCTTCGGCGCAAAGCGCCTGCGGAATGGAGATTTTTATGGAAACAAATCAGAATATCAGGACAGCGACGTCATCTGATTTGGACTGTGTTGCGGCGGTGGAGGCGGAATGCTTCCCGGCGGCAGAGGCGGCTTCGAAGGAAGAATTTGCAGAGCGGATCGCAGCATATGGCAATCATTTCTGGCTGCTGTTTAAAAACGGAAAGCTGGTGTCCTTTGTGGACGGTATGGTGACGGATACGCCGGATCTGGCGGATGAAATGTATGAAAATGCAGCACTGCACGACGAAAACGGTGCGTGGCAGATGATTTTTGGCGTCAATACGATTCCCGAATGCCGCAAAAAAGGCTACGCGGGTCAGTTGATTCGCTGCGCCATTGAGCAGGCAAAAAAAGAAGGGCGCAAAGGGCTTGTCCTGACCTGTAAGGACAAACTGATCCATTATTATGAGGAATTTGGCTTTGTCAACGAGGGCGTTTCGAAATCGGTACACGGAAATGTCGTTTGGTATCAGATGCGCCTGATGTTATAAAAAATTAACAAATACTTTTCTAAAATTCATGATTTTTTGACAAAATTGTTGTATACTGGTGATTGTGAAACGCAGAAAAACAGATCACTCAGAAATGAGGAGTTTTATGAACGACGAAGAATACTACAATTTTGTGAGGCCTTATGCGGATGCGATGCAGATGCTCCTGACTCGGCTGGATGTGCTTAACCACAACCTTTACGGTAAGTCAGACAGCCGCCCGATTCATTACATCCAGAACCGGATCAAGAAGAAAAAGAGTCTGGAAGAAAAGTTGATCCGGCGCGGAAAAGAACCGACCGTAGACAACGCTAAGGACTATCTGCAGGATATCGCCGGTGTCCGTATTATTTGTTACTTTGTGGACGATATTTATAACCTTGCCAAAAGCTTAAAACGGCAGGCTGACCTGATCGTGATCCGCGAACAGGACTACATCAAAGCGCCGAAACCAAATGGATATCGCAGCTATCATCTGATTGTCGGCGTTCCGGTCTATTGCATGGATGGGATGGAATATTTTCCGGTAGAAGTACAGCTGCGGACATTATCGATGGATTTCTGGGCAAGTATGGAACACCGCATTTCTTATAAAAAAGAACGGGCGGATAAGGAAGAGCTGACAACAGAGCTGTTAGGCTACGCAAACCAGCTGCAGGAGATCGAAAAGAGCTTCGAGAGTCATAATGAAATCGGTAAATTAAAAGAACCGGAGAAGATGGAAAAAGATGTGGCAGAGCCGAAGAATACGGACAGTCCAATCATTTCATAACGAAAAGGAGAACAGACATGGAAAAGAGAAAATTTGAAAAGCTTGGAATCGAAACATCACTGCTTGGCTTTGGCTGTATGCGTTTTCCTGCCACACCGGACGGCAAAATCGATGAGCCGAGAGCAGAGAAGCTTTTGGATCGTGCCATCGCCGCAGGCGTCAATTACATTGACACTGCGTATCCGTACCATAATGGTGACAGCGAACCGTTTGTCGGCAAAGTGCTGCAGAAATATGACCGCAATTCCTTTTATCTGGCAACAAAGCTGCCTGTTTGGGCAATTGAGAGTGTAGACGATGCAAAACGCATTTTTGCAGAACAGCTGGAGCGCCTGCGCACAGATCATATCGATTTTTATCTGATGCACGCAATGAGCAAAGAGAGATGGGATAAAGTGAAAGAACTCGGAATTGTGGAGTTCTGCGAGCAGTTAAAGGCAGAGGGCAAAATCCGTTATCTGGGCTTTTCCTTCCACGATACCTACGAGGCATTTGAAGAAGTGCTGCGTGGCCGTGACTGGGATTTCTGCCAGATTCAGTATAACTACATGGACACCGAGGAGCAGGCAGGGGATAAAGGCTACGCTTTGGCAGAAGAGCTTGGAATTCCGATGGTGATCATGGAGCCTGTAAAGGGCGGCAGCCTTGCAAACTTCTCTGATGATATCAATGCAAAGTTCAAAGCGATGGATAAAGATGCCAGCATCGCATCCTGGGCATTTCGCTGGGTTGGCAGCCATTCCAATGCAAAGGTGATCCTGAGCGGTATGTCGAATGAAGAGCAGGTTGAGGATAACCTGAAGACCTTCTCGAACTTTAAGCCGCTGGATGAAGCAGAAGAAAAGATGATTTCTGAAATCGTATCAGATCTGCAGAGCAGAGTACAGAATGGCTGTACCGGCTGTCGGTATTGTATGCCGTGCCCGGCTGGCGTAAACATTCCGCAGAACTTCGCACTGTGGAACAAATACCACATTTACGGAACCTACGACCATGTAAAAAATGCATGGGAAAAGGATTTGAAGGACGAAGAAAAGGCGAAATGCTGCGTGAAGTGCGGCAAGTGTGAAAAAGTCTGTCCTCAGCATCTCTCCATCCGCAGGGATCTGGAGCTTGCACAGAAGGATCTGGACAGCGCGGCAGCGGCACAGGAGTAAGCGGGCTGCAGTAGCTGTGGCACAGAAATGGGCGGACAGAGTTACGAATAAAGAGCGGTATCGTTTTTTATAGACAAAATGGAAAGCAGGCGAATTGCACAGCTATAGAAATGTAGCGATGCAGTCCGTCTGTTTTTGTTTTTCGGAACACTATTGTTGTGCATGTTTCAATTTTGCAATGTATAAGGCTGATTTTGAACTTTAGAAATGAAGAGGAATCTTATATAATGATGTCAGAGGCAAAAGCCCCGGCCTTGATGCCTGCGGATTGTTCCGTGCGGCACACGCTAGTTAGGGGTAGAATTCTACTGACAGTATAGCATAACGGAGGAAAAAGAAAAGAATACAAAGGGAGGAAAAGAAAATGAGAGGTGCAAAATATCGTGCGCTTACTGCGCAGCAGATCAAACCGGAGGGCTGGCTTTTGCGGCAGCTGGAAATTCAGGCGGAGGGGCTGAGCGGACATCTGGATCTGGTATGGCCGGATATACGGGAGAGTAAATGGATCGGCGGAGACAAGGAAGGCTGGGAGCGCGTACCGTACTGGCTGGACGGTTTTATCCCGCTGGCATATCTGCTGGACGATGAAGATCTGAAAAAGCGTGCAAAAAGATATATCGATGCGATTCTGGCAGCCCAGAAGGAAGACGGTTGGATCTGCCCCTGTGAGCCGGAAGAGCGCGATCGCTACGACCTCTGGGCGGCATTTTTGATCTGTAAGGTTCTGGTGCTGTATCAGGATTGCAGCGGGGATGAAAGGATTGAGGAAGCGGTATACCGCGCGTTAAAGCAGCTTCTTCCTCATATTGCAAGAAATACGCTGTTTAACTGGTCGGCAGCACGCTGGTATGAATGTCTGATCCCGATACTGTGGATGTATGAGCGCAGACCGGAGCCCTGGCTTTTGCAGCTGATGGAGCTGCTGGATGCAGATGGTATCGATTACGAAAAGCTTTATACCTATTTTGATTTCCAAAAGCCTGCTTCGAAGAAATACTGGACGCAGACAAATCATGTGGTAAATACCGCCATGGCATTTAAGTGCCGTGCACTGATGTCTTGTCTGACAGAGGAAGATCCGGATGAGTTCGCTCTTTCCATGTATCAAAAGGTGATGAAATACAACAGTATGGCGACCGGACATTTTACCGGTGACGAGTGCCTGTCCGGTGATGCGCCGATCCAGGGCAGCGAGTGCTGCAGCGTTGCAGAGATGATGTATTCCTGTGAAACCCTGCTTTCCATTGGAGGAAATCCCTTCTGGGGGGATTTACTGGAGCGAGAGGCATTCAATTCCATGCCTGCAACGACGACGCCGGATATGTGGGCGCATCAGTACCTTCAGATGACAAACCAGATCTCGGCAGCGCGAATCCCGGATGCAGAGAATCCGTATAATTCCAATAATAACGAAGCGAACATGTTCGGGCTGGAGCCTCACTTTGGCTGCTGTACCGCAAACTTCAATCAGGCATGGTCGAAATTTGCAATTTCCGCAGTGATGAAAAATGAACGCGGTCCGGTTGTACAGAGCCTTGTGCCCTGCTGTGCACAGGTGGAAACACCCAACGGAACTGTTCAGGTACATATTGTTTCTAAGTACCCGTTCCGTGACAATGCAGTGATTGAACTGAGCTCGGACAAGCCTGCCGAAACCTGTCTGCAGATCCGTATTCCCGGCTTTGCAAAGAAAGCGACAGTCAACGGAAAAGAAGCCTGCCCCGGCACATATTTCGAGCAGAACATTTTGGTTGACGGCGTAACATGCGTTACGGTGGAGCTGACCTTTGAAGCTATTTTACAGGACCGCCCTTACGATGCAAAGGTGCTGGTTCGGGGACCGCTCCTGTTCTCCCTGCCGGTAAAGGCAAAGGTGAACCGTATCGAATATGTGCGGGACGGCGTAGAGCGCAGGTTCCCGTACTGTGATTATGAGATGCTCCCGGATTCTGAGTGGAATTATGGCTTTTACAGTGAAGAGTTTGAAGTGAGGTTCGAGCCTGTCACAGACACTCCGTTTTCTATTGAGAACCCACCTATCAGGATCAAAGCGAAGATGGTTCCGGTTCCGTGGGAAGAAAAAGGCGGCATCTGTGCTATTTCCCCGATAGAAAGAAAAGCGCTTGGGGAGGCAAAAGACGTGCTGCTGCAGCCCTACGGATGCACGAACCTGCGTATGACGGAAATGCCGTATATCAAACAATAGAATGCACGCTCTGCGAGCATTCTATTGTCATGAATAAAAAGAAACAGAACAGACCGCCCCTTCTGCAGTAATGGGAAAATTGCTGCGGGAGGGGCGAGTTCATGTCGAGTGATCTTATGAAAGAAGATTTGATCAAAGGGCTGCTGGATATTTTTTCTGGAGATATTGAGGCAATTATGCTTTATGATTCAGTTGCCAGAAATGAAAGTACATCGGAGAGTGATATTGATATTGCGGTTATTATAAAACGAGAAATGGATGATGAAAAAAACGGGAACGTTTTATCGATCTGCTTCGGATTAATAGAAACATGAGATGTATTGAAATTCTCCAGTATTTTGAGGTATCATATTTAAATAAAAAGCAATATTTTAAAATTTTACATCAAAGGCTCTACGGGATATCAAAAATCTAGTATGGTAAAAAGAGAGGACAAGAAATGCTGAACATTTTTTATGGAGATATGAAAGAAGCTGTTTACAATACGGCAGGTTATTTTAAATATGATTATGAAGATGAATGGATTGTAGATCCTTTTGTAAAGAAAATGATTCTAGACGTGGACAAATCGACCGTAATGGACAGCGGGGTAATAGACAGTCCCGTTTCTGGAAAGATACCGCCGGTTGGATTATCGGGTGGGGTAAAGACTTTGATTCTTGTTAAATTCGAAAAAGATAAGGTGTTCAATGCGTCTACCTGCGGCGACAACTGCGCAAAGTGGCTGTTAGAAATAGCAAAAGAGGAGGATCGAACGATTAATCTGCGTCATTTGATGAATTTTGGAAAGAAACCATTTAAGATTCGCATTTTAAATACAGATCAGATCGTTCATTCGATGGAAGAGCTGGTACCGATAGCAGGAGAATTTGTATAACGGAGAGTTAGGGTATGAAGGGAAAGCATAGAATTGTCGTTTCAACGAAGCGACAGAAATATGAATTTGAATTACGGCGTAATTTGACGATACTTCGTGGAGACAGTGCGACTGGGAAAACGACATTGATTGAGATGATACAGGATCATGAAAATGATCCGTTAGGAAGCCCGGTAGAGTTGATCAGTGATAAAAAGTGTTATGTGCTGGAGGGCGCTTTATGGAAAGAACAATTGGCTGGAATCACTGACAGTATTGTTTTTATCGATGAAGGAAATACCTTTGTAAAAGCAGAAGAATTTGCAGGTGTCATTCAAAATACGGATAATTATTATGTTATTGTGTCGAGAGAGTCTCTTCCGGCGTTGCCTTATAGTGTGGAAGAAATTTATGGAATCCGGACTTCTGGAAAATATGGAACACTGAAGCAGATCTATCACGAGTTTTACAGAATATATAACTTAGATGAAACGAAAGGTGAGATAGAGCCGGAGGCTGTTGTTACAGAAGACAGTAATTCGGGATATCAGTTTTTTGACGCAGTGTGCAGAGAAAACGGTTTGACGTGTGAAACCCTGAATGGGAAATCCAATATTTTCCGTTATTTGAAAGTGCATAAGAATGAAAAGATTCTTGTCATTGCAGATGGTGCTGCGTTTGGTTCTGAAATGGATCGGGTTATGCGATTGATGGAGAGCAGAAAAAATATCGTATTATACTTGCCGGAATCATTCGAATGGTTGATTTTATCAGCAGGAGTATTAAAAAATGCTGCGATGGAGAAGATTTTGAAGAATCCATCTGAATATGTGGAAAGCAGGAACTATTTTAGCTGGGAGCGTTTTTTTACAGCGCTTTTGATAGAAGAAACAAAAGGAACTTATTTGGCTTATTTCAAACGAAACCTGAACCCGGTATATTTAAATGAGAGCATAAAAACAGCAATTTTATCCCAAATGAAAAAGATAAAGATAGATAGAAAAAAATAATGTTTCCCCAAAAAATATCCCCAGCGTTACCGCGATTATCATATAAACCGCGACGCGCTGGGGAATATTTTTCCAATAACAGGTATTCAAGCATTTAGCCGTCTTGCGCAGGCACAGACACCTGCAATGTCGAGTTTAGCGACCAGCACTCTTCACTCACATCAGCGATGCATACTGGGACATATAGAGCTTGTAATATTCTCCTTTTTGGGCCATCAGCTCATCATGTGTGCCTTTTTCCAGGATCGTTCCCTTGTCCACATACATGATGCAGGAAGAATTTTTAATTGTGGAAAGACGATGTGCGATGATGAAGGAGGTACGTCCCTTCAGCAGTTCATTTAAGCCCTTCTGCAGGATGATCTCTGTTTCGGTATCGATACTGGAGGTTGCCTCATCCAGGATCAGGATCTTCGGGTCAGCCAGGAGTGCGCGGGCAAAGGAGATCAGCTGGCGCTGTCCGGCGGACAGACGGCTTCCACGTTCATTTACCTGTGTCTGATAACCGTTTTCCATTTCCATGATGAAGTCATGGGCGCAGACCGTTTTTGCAGCCCGGATGACCTCTTCATCTGTAGCGCTGAAGTTGCCGTAGCGGATGTTGTCCATGATTGTGCCGGAGAAAATGAAACTGTCCTGCATCATGACACCCATCTGTTTGCGGAGAGAACGGATGGTAACGCCTGCGATATCGACGCCATCGATTAAAATCCGCCCGGAATCTACGTTATAGAAGCGGCTCAACAGATTCACCAGGGTTGTTTTGCCGGCACCGGTGGGGCCTACCACTGCAAACGACTGCCCCTGGTTTGCGTGGAAGGAAACATCCTTTAAGATCGGAACACCAGGCTCATAGCTGAAGGTAACGTGGTCGAAGGCAACATCTCCGTGGATCGGAGGCATTTCAACCGCATCCTCCCGGTCTTTGACCACAACCGGCTCGTCGATAGTTTCAAAAATACGCTCCAGATAGGAGATCGCGGTCAGCAGAGAGTTATAAAAGCCAGCCAGCGTGTTGATCGGTGCCCAGAAACGTCCGATATAAGCAGTAAAAGCGACCAGCACACCGACGGTAATGCCGGTTTCGCCGTTGATCATCCAGTTGACACCGAGCACATAGATCGCTGCAGTTGTAATGATTGAAATGATATCGATGCTGGGACCCATCGTAAAGTTGAACATAACGGCGCGCATCCAGGATTTCCGGTAGCTGCCGCTTAAGTTGTTGAAAATACCGCTGTTCACGTCTTCCCGGACGAAGGATTGGGTAACACGGATCCCGTTGATACTTTCAGCAATGTACGCGTTTAAGTTGGACTGCTTATTGCTTTGAACCTGCCATGCGGTACGCTGTTTTTTCTTGATGACAACGATAACGATCGCGAGGATCGGAAGACCGCAGAGACATACAAGCGTCAGCCGGACATTTAAGATCAGCATGAAAACGATGATAAACACCAGGTTGCACAGGTCGGTGATGGTATTTAAGATACCGTTGGAAAGCAGGTCGCTGATGCTGTTGACATAGTTTACAACACGCACCTGAATTTTACCGTGAGGGCGGTCATCATAGTAGGAGAACGGAAGCTCCTGCAGATGCTCAAAGATGTCATAGCGCATGTCGTGAATGATCTGCTGTCCGATCTGGTTGGTGTATTTGATCTTGTAGCGAAGGCTGAAGGCACTGTAAAATGCGGCAAGCAGTGTCAAAAAGCTGTAAAATGCGATTCCCTTCATGTCCTTGTTCGGGATGCAGACGTCCATGACCTTCTGAAAAAATTGCGGAATCAGCATGGTAAAAGCGGAAGCGGAGAGCATCATGAAGCCGACACTGACAAACCGTTTCCGGTAAGGAATCAGATAAGCGAGCAGACGTTTTAACTGATTGACGTCAAATTTATCTTCCAGGACTTCGTCCACATCATATTTATTTCGTGCCATGAGTTCTCACTTCCTTTCTTTGGCTGTAACCTGACGGTATTCTTCCTGTTCTTCTCTGGAAGGAAGCTCACCGTATTGATGATGGAACGCACTTGCATAGTAGCCGTCATTTGCAAGCAGCTCCTGATGCGTTCCGTGTTCGATAATCCGGCCGTTATCCATAACCAGGATCTGATCAGCGTCTTTAATGGAAGAAATACGGTAGGCGATGACGAAGATCGTGCACTGGCCGTTTAACTTGCCGAGCTGCTGCTGGATATAGCTTTCTGTTTCCATATCAACTGCGGAAGTGGTATCGTCCAGAATCAGGATGGACGGTTTCTTTAACAGGGCGCGCGCAAGGGAAATACGCTGCTTCTGACCGCCGGAGAGTCCGACACCGCGCTCGCCGACGATGGTATTATAGCCTTCGGGCATAGCCTTGATGAAATGGTTGGCATCTGCCATGACAGCAGCTTCGTGAATTTCCTCAAATGTACAGTTCGGACGACCGTATGCAATATTTCCTTCAATTGTATCAGAAAAAAGAAAGATATCCTGCATTGCCATGCCGATGTTGTCACGCAGATCGTAAAGGTTCCAGTCCTTGACGTTTACGCCATCTACCAGAACCTCGCCGGAGGTCGCGTCGACAAAACGGCACAGCAGGTTCATGATGGTGGATTTGCCGGCACCGGTGGAACCGAGAATGCCGACTGTCTGTCCTTTTTTCACAGAAAAGCTGATATCCTTTACGATATCCTCATCATCTGCCGTATAGGAAACATCTTTAAATTCAACATTTCCTTCCATATGTTTGCGGGAAACCGGCACAGGAGGCATTTTTACAAGAGGCTCTTCCACATAGGTTGTGTAAATTTTTTCTACGGAGGTGATAAAACTGTGGGTATCATTGACCCACCAGCCTGCCATACGCAGCGGAGCGTTTAACATCCACAGATAACCGTTGACGGTTACGAGGTTACCGATTGTCATTTCTCCGGTAATTACCATCCAGCCGCCGTAGAGCATCAGGACAACGTTTAAGACATATGCCAGAACTTCGAAGATCGGAAGGTATTTCATCCAGACCTTTGAGGAGTTTAACTGTGCGTCCATGTAGGCATCGTTTTCCTTATTAAATTTTTCAATTTCAAAGTCTTCCTTGGCAAAGGCTTTTACGACACGGTTGCCGCTGACATTTTCCTGAACGAAGGCATTCAGGGAAGAAAAGCAGTCGCGGATGCGCTGGAATGTCGGTCGAACCTCTTTGGACTGTTTTGCTGTGGTGATGGCTGTAAAGGGCAGAACGATCAGCATGCAGAGCGCCAGCTTCACATTTACCGTAAAGATCATGAAGAGCGCAAAGCAGAACAGCAGGATATTTTCGTAAACCTGATAGATAATGTAAGCAACGAAGTGGCGGATTGCTTCCATGTCGCCGGTCTGACGGCTCATCAGGTCGCCTGTTTTTTTCTTGCTGTAAAAGGCGAAGTCCTCTGTCAGAAGGCGGCGGTAAACAACGTCCCGCATGTCGTAGAGCACGCCCTGCGAGCATACCTCGAAAATAACCTGATAAAAGAAACGCAGGGCACCGCGGACCAGCGTAACTAAAAGCAGGATGAGAACAAGCTTCCAAAGCAGGTCATACTGACCGCCCTGAATGACATCATCTACGATCATACCGGAAACGTAAGGGTTTACGATGGCGAGAGCGGAAATGAAAGTCGTCAGGATCAGGCCGCCCAGAAGCTTGAAGCGGTACTTTCTGAGAAATCCCCAGAACCATTTCATTGGTGTCATATTTCCTTTTTTCCTCCTTTAAAAAAGTATCCATGGGCTTTGATAGATCATGGATAAAAAAAGTGTATCGCAAAATATTTTATTTGGAATGTACAATCTTGCAGGTTTCATGTAAAATGTTGTTGAATGGTAACTGTGAGGAAACTGAACAGTTACGTTAAATGTTTTTGTGGGATGTTGCAGGAAAATAAAAGATAAATTTCAGGCATCCGGGAAGGAAGCTGGTGGATATGGAACGGGAAAACACGGTATTTCAGGATGAGTTAAATCCGACCTTCTTGTTTATGTGGAAGGGAACACGTGTGGAGGATGAGCCGAACTATCACTGCCATGAGCATCTGGAGCTGTGTTATATCCAATCCGGGACAGGAAAGCACAGAATCGGCGATACTATATATGAAGTAAAAGAGGGTGACCTGCTGGTCATCAATGAAGGAGTCTATCATCAAAGCCTGGCGGGAAAGCATAAAACGCCGGTTGCGGAATTTTACGTAGGGCTGACAGATTTAAATCTGGCGGGGCTTGGGCGCAACCACTTTCCACTACCGGGGAATTGCCCGGTATTTCGTACGGAGGGAGAGCTGCAGCGTAAGCTTTCCAAGCTCTGTATGGCAATGGAGGCAGAGCAGGAGCTTTGCCGGATCGGGCGCTATTATATGATGAAGACGTATGCCATGCAAATGCTTCTTTTGCTGCTGCGGGAAGAAGAAGAGACCGGTAAGCCGCAGAAGGCAGGTGGATGCTCCTTTGAATCCGCGAACCGGAAATATCTCGTGGAGAAGATCACGGATTACTTTGAGGATCATTATGCAGAGAAAATCTCTCTTGACCGGATCGCCGGCAATATGTATCTGAGCACCTTTTATGTGTCCAGGATTTTCAAGGCGGAAACCGGAAACACACCGATTCATTATCTGATAGATATTCGTCTGACCAAGGCCTATAACCTGCTGACGCAGAATCTGGAAATGAGCATTCAGGAAATCGCGGCGCAGGTCGGCTATGAGGATGCCTATCATTTCAGCAAGCTGTTCAAGAAAAAATATGGGGTGGCTCCGTCTGCAGTGCGGCGCAGGATACCATAAAGCAGCAGAATACGCCCATTCGGCTGAATACGGCCTGCCATAATTCATGACAGTAGAATACTCGCAGAGCGTGCATTCTATTGTATTAACAAAAAAGGAACTGGGGACAGGAGAACATGGAAAATCCGATTATTTTTACGGCGGAGATCATCGGGACGATCGCTTTTGCATCGTCCGGGGCAATGCTGGGTATCCGCAAAAATCTGGATCTGTTCGGGGTACTGGTGCTGGGACTGTGTGTTGCAGTCGGAGGTGGCATTGTCCGGGATATTATCCTGGGGCGGACGCCGCCGGGAGCATTCCGGGATCCGGTTTATGCGCTGGTGGCGCTGGGAACTTCCGCTCTTTTATTTTTACTTGTCTATGGAAAGCAGGAGATCATGACGAGCCGCTATCTGACGATTTATGAGCAGGTTATGAATTACTGTGATGCGGTTGGACTTGGGATTTTTACAGTCCTCGGCGTATATACCGCGCACAGCGAGGGTTATCACGGAATCTTCTTTTTAGTGTTTTTGGGCATGATGACAGGTATCGGCGGCGGTCTGATCCGGGATATTTTAGCGGATACAATGCCGTTTATCCTGTATAAGCATATCTATGCGATGGCGGCTTTTGCGGGCGCACTGGTGTGTGTGCTTTTGATCCATATCCATCTGTATCTGGCGCTGGCAGCAGGAACTGCGGTGGTGATTGTGATCCGGGTGCTTGCGACACATTACTGTTGGGATCTGCCGCGGCCGCTGCATGAAAAAGATGCACACACGAAAACAAAAATTCTGTCCGAAAATAGTAATGCCGACGATACTTGAGCAGAATCGACACTTTTGCTACCATGAAAAGAAATTTTGTGATAGAATTGGTAAGACTGAGCTGGAAACGTAAAATGCCGCCTGTGCGGCAAAAGGAGGACAAATGGAAAACGTAAGACGGATCTATGTGGAAAAGAAGACCGGTTACGCGGTTAAGGCACAGGAACTGAAGGAGGATCTGATCGGTTATCTGAATATGTCAGGGATCGAAGATGTCCGGATGTTCATTCGTTATGATGTGGAAAATATCAGTGATGAGGTTTTTGAACAGGCATGCCGTACTGTTTTTTCCGAGCCGCCCGTGGATATTCTGTATCGCGAGACGATCGAAATCCCTGCAAACGGACGCGTATTCAGCGTTGAATATCTGCCGGGACAGTTTGACCAGCGTGCAGATTCTGCCGTACAGTGCGTTCAGTTTTTAAAAGCGGAGGAGCAGCCGATTATCCGTACCGCAGTTACTTATTTGATTACAGGAGATCTGACAGACGAAGAATTTGACAAGATCAAGGCTTACTGCATTAACCCGGTGGATTCCAGAGAGACCGGTATGGAAAAGCCAAAGACGCTCGTAACCGAGTTTGCAGAGCCTGCAGATGTCAGGATTTTAGACGGCTTTACTACGCTGGATGCAGACGGATTAAAGCAGCTGTACGATTCTCTTGGTCTTGCGATGACCCTGCAGGATTTCAAGCATATCCAGAAGTATTTTGCAGGCGAGGAAAAGAGAGATCCTTCCATGACGGAGATTCGTGTGCTGGATACCTACTGGTCCGACCACTGCCGTCATACGACGTTTTCCACTGAACTGAAAAATGTCGCATTCGGAGATGGTTTTTACCGGGAACCGATGGAAAAAACCTACCAGAGTTATCTGGATGCGCGTGCAGAGATCTTTAAAGACCGTCCGGATAAGTTTGTCTGCCTGATGGATCTTGCACTGATGGCGATGCGTAAGCTTAAAAAAGAGGGCAAGCTGGAGGATATGGAGCAGTCCGATGAAATCAACGCCTGTTCCGTTATTGTTCCCGTTGAAATGGACTACGGCGATGGTCCTGTCACCGAGGAATGGCTCGTATTTTTCAAAAATGAAACCCACAACCACCCGACCGAAATCGAACCCTTCGGCGGTGCGGCAACCTGTCTGGGCGGCGCAATCCGCGACCCGCTTTCCGGCAGAGGTTATGTATATCAGGCAATGCGCGTGACCGGTGCAGCGGATCCTACCGTTCCGGTTGCGGACACCTTAAAGGGAAAGCTTTCCCAGAAAAAGCTGGTGCGCGGCGCAGCATCCGGTTACTCTTCCTACGGCAACCAGATCGGCCTGGCGACCGGTTATGTAAAAGAAATTTATCATCCCGATTATGTTGCAAAGCGTATGGAGATCGGCGCGGTTATGGGTGCGGCTCCGAGACGCAACGTCATCCGTGAAAACTCCGATCCGGACGATATCATCATCCTGCTGGGCGGACGTACCGGACGCGATGGCTGCGGCGGCGCAACCGGTTCCTCCAAGGTGCATACGGAAAAGAGTATCGAAACCTGCGGTGCTGAGGTGCAGAAGGGTAACGCCCCGACCGAAAGAAAGATTCAGAGACTGTTCCGCAGAGAAGAAGTTTCCCGTCTGATTAAAAAGTGTAACGACTTCGGCGCAGGCGGCGTTTCTGTTGCCATCGGCGAGCTGGCAGATGGTCTGACCGTTGATCTGGATAAGGTTCCCAAGAAGTATGCCGGTCTGGATGGCACAGAGCTTGCAATCTCCGAATCTCAGGAGAGAATGGCAGTCGTTGTTTCTCCGAAAGACGTTGATACCTTCTTAGGCTATGCGGCAGAAGAGAACCTGGAGGCAGTTCCGGTTGCGGTTGTAACCAAAGAACCCCGTCTGGTTTTAAACTGGCGCGGCAAGAGCATTGTAAACCTGTCCAGAGCATTTCTGGATACCAACGGAGCACACCAGGAAACCGATGTTTTTGTAGATGTTCCGTCGAAAGAAGATAACTATTTTGAGCAGTATGCAGTTCCTGCTGTAAAGGAAGCCGTAAAAGCCGGCGATCTGAAAAAGGCATGGAAAGCACTGCTGTCGGATTTAAATGTCTGCTCCCAGAAGGGTCTTGTGGAAATGTTCGACTCCTCCATCGGCGCAGGCAGCGTGCTGATGCCTTACGGCGGTAAGTATCAGCTGACCGAGACCCAGGCGATGGTTGCCAAGCTTCCGGTCCTGAAAGGAAAGACCGATACGGTAACGATGATGGCATACGGCTTTGATCCGTATCTGTCCTCCTGGAGCCCTTACCACGGCGCAATTTACGCGGTTGTGGAATCCATGGCAAGAATCGTAGCGGCAGGCGGCGATTTCTCCGGAATCCGCTTTACCTTCCAGGAATATTTCCGCCGCATGACCCAGGATCCCGAACGTTGGAGCCAGCCTTTTGCGGCGCTGCTGGGCGCTTATGACGCGCAGATGGGATTCGGACTTCCGTCCATCGGCGGTAAGGATTCCATGTCCGGAACCTTTAACGATATTGACGTACCTCCGACCCTGGTTTCTTTCGCTGTGGATGTTGCAAAGGAAAAAGATGTTATCAGCCCGGAATTAAAACAGGCTGGAAACCGTCTGGTTCGTTTCTCCATTCAGAAGGATGCTTACGATCTGCCGGATTATGAGCAGGTAATGGCACTGTATGCAAAGATTACCGAGCTGATGGGCAAGGGCGTGATCGTTTCCGCATATGCACTGGACAGCTATGGTGTGGCAGCAGCTCTGTCCCGCATGGCATTCGGTAACGGACTTGGCGTTGCAATTGAGGAAACGGTTTCTGCAGAGGAGCTGTTTACAAACGGCCTTGGCGATCTGGTGGCAGAAGTTCCGGCAGACCGTCTGGCGGATATGGATGTTGCTTATACGCTGCTCGGCACGGTAACGGCAGAGCCGGTATTTACCTATGGAAACATGACCCTTTCCGAAAAAGAGGCGCTGGATGCGTGGAAGAAACCTCTGGAAAAGGTATTCCCTACAAAGGCAGTCAAGGACACGGACGCAGTAGAAACCGGCCTGTATGAGACGAATCACATTTATGTATGCAAGAATAAAGTAGCGAAGCCTACCGTATTCATCCCGGTATTCCCCGGAACGAACTGTGAATACGACAGCACAAAAGCATTTGAACGCGCAGGTGCACAGGTTGTAACCCATGTATTCAGAAACCTGAGCGCAGAGGACATCCGTTCTTCCGTCGATGCGTTTGCAAAAGAGATCAGCCAGGCTCAGATCATCATGTTCCCCGGCGGCTTCTCCGCAGGCGACGAGCCGGATGGCTCCGCAAAGTTCTTCGCAACAGCATTCCAGAATGAGAAGATCAAAGAAGAGGTTATGAAGCTTCTGAAGGAAAGAGATGGCTTATGTCTTGGTATCTGTAATGGATTCCAGGCGTTAATTAAGCTCGGTCTGGTTCCTTACGGCGAAATCGTCGGACAGAAGGACGATTCTCCGACCCTGACCTTTAATACGATCAACCGTCACATTTCCAAGATGGTATACACCAAGGTGGTTTCCAACAAGTCTCCCTGGCTGCAGGGCGCTGAGCTTGGAAAAGTATATGTCAATCCGGCATCCCACGGTGAGGGACGTTTCGTAGCTCCGAAGGAGTGGATTGACAAGCTGTTTGCAAACGGACAGGTAGCAACCCAGTATTCCGATCCGGAAGGAAGGATTTCCATGGATGAAGAATGGAATATCAATGGCTCCTACAGCGCGATCGAAGGCATCACCTCTCCGGATGGACGTATCCTGGGCAAAATGGCGCACTCCGAGCGCCGCGACAGAAGCGTTGCACAGAATATCTACGGCGAACAGGATCTGAAGATCTTCGAGTCCGGTGTGGCATACTTTAAGTAAAAGGCTGTAAACAACAATAGAATGCACGCTCTGCGAGCATTCTATTGTCATGAATAATTTCGAAGACCTCACAGAAGGGAGAAATCTCTTCTGTGGGGTCTTCGTGGTTATGGGGTAGTACCTTTTAAGGTAGTACGAAGATAGGACTATTATGGAACAATGCGATTTTGTGGGAGAATTTTATTCATGACAATAGAATGCTCGCAGAGCGTGCATTCTATTGTTGATAAAGGAGACACTGTATGGGAAAAGAAAAGCAGGCATTAAAACCGGATATTATCGTAAAGAATTATTGGCGCAATAAAGAACAGTTTGCTGATTTTTTCAACGCAGTGCTGTTTGATGGAAAGCAGGTCATCAAACCGAAAGAACTGGAGGATTTGGATACGGAAGAATCCTCCGTTTTTGAGCATAAAGAATATGCGGAAAGCATCGGAGCGTCGAGAGATACGGTCAAAATTCGAAAAAAGTCTACCGTATATGGCGTGGAATTTGTTATACTGGGAATGGAAGGACAGGAGCATATTCATTATGCGATGCCCATGCGGGTAATGGGGTATGATTATGCAGCTTATCAGAAGCAATATGTGGACAATGCGGCAAAGTATAAAACAGCAAAGAGCTTGACAGAAGAGGAATATCTGTCAAAAATGAAAAAGGATGATCGGCTGGTTCCTGTTATAACAGTTGTTGTTTATTATGGGGAAAAGCCGTGGGACGGTGCGGTGTCTCTGCATGGGATGCTGCATATTTCAGAGGAAATGAAGCCATTTGTCAATGATTACCGGATGCACCTCGTGGAAGCGAGAAAAAATGATCTGAAGCTGCATAATATCAACAACCGGGATCTGTTTAATCTGCTCGGTATTCTGTTGGATCGGAATGGAAAGCTTCAGGAAACAAGAGATCGGGCGATAAACTACGCCAGAGAGCATCGAGTGGAAAAGACAGTGATTATGACTGCTGCGGGCGCGGCAAACTGTAAAATAGATTATAATAAAATTGCCAGGAAAGGAGGTGCTGATATGTGCACCGTGTTTGAAGAGACGAGGCGTGAGGGGATAGCAGAAGGAGAAGCAAAAGGAATTATTGAGACTGGATATGAATTTGGGATTTCAGAAGAAGAGATTCTTGCAAGATTACAGAAAAAGCTGAACATTTCTCTGGCAGAAGCGCAGGAGTATGTAAAAAAGTTCGGCAGGAAAAGTAAATCAGAAGATTCCGATGCAGAAGAAAATGGTTAAAATATAAAATTTTTCTGCATGTGAATAAGAGGAGAAATGAACAAAATTAACTATCAAAAAGAACTGGAATACCTAATCGATAAGCTTCCGGATCATCACCGGCGGCTGTTTTTGCACAGCTGCTGTGCGCCGTGCTCTAGCTACTGTCTGGAATATTTGCGGCAGTATTTCGACGTGACGGTATTTTATTACAATCCAAACATCAGCTTTTTGGAGGAATACCGGCATCGGGTGGAGGAATTAAAACGTCTGGTGAGCACGCTGAATGAAGAGGCGAAAGGGTCTGAAATGCTGAACCAGATCGCACTTTTGGAGGGCACTTACGAGCCGGAAAAATTTTTCGAGGCGACGAAAGGGCTGGAGGACTGTCCGGAGGGCGGAGAGCGCTGCTTTATCTGCTACGAGCTGCGGCTGCGGGAAGCGGCGAGGTTGGCGGCAGAGGGCGGTTATGATTTTTTTACAACAACGCTGACGATCAGTCCGCTGAAAAATGCGCAGAAGCTCAACGAAATCGGCAGCCAACTGGCGGAGGAATATCATGTGGCGTGCCTGCCGTCGGATTTTAAGAAAAAGGGCGGCTATTTAAGGTCCATCGAGTTAAGCCGCCAGTACGACCTGTACCGTCAGGATTATTGCGGCTGCGTTTTTTCAAAGCGGGAACGCGATAAAAGGATTGTACAGGAAAGCTGAAACAGATATACTAAAAAGCAAAGTACGAAACATGGGCTTTCGAAACGCAAGACGATCAGAAACGGTCGATGAGTCCTAAAACAGGGCGCGGATGTCTGTCAGTGCGTTGTCGATGACATCGAACTGCCAGACGCTGTGTCCGGGAATCCTGTGCTCCGTCAGATAATAATGTCCGTCAAAGGAAGAGATATAATAAGGCGTTCCGCCTCCGGCAAAGTTGTCATAAATATCCTCCCAGCTGCCGGAAGAAAGATCGTTTAAATCCTGCACGCGCAGGATCGTCGCATAATCCTGATTGCCGGTAAGGTCGGTGGAAACGGTGATGTAAAACCAGTCCTGAATGTGTGTCAGCTGGATCATGCCGGAGATTTCGGCAGGAACCGGGAACCGTTCTAGGATCTTCAGGTCCCTTTTGCGGGTGCGCAGAATCGACTGATTGCCGGAAACAAAATACAGGTCGTTGCCGTCAATTGTAAAGGAGCGGACATAAATCTGATCCAGCTCTGGCACAGAGAGAATTTTTTCGAGGGCAACAGAGGGACTGTCCGGATCGGGACGGTAAAAGACGTACAATTGCCCGGTCATGGAGCTGAGTACATAAAAACGTTTTCCCGTTTCATCATAGACGACGTAATGCGGGCGAGTGCCGATTTCGTTGAAAAGCTGGGTAAGGTAAAACTGTCCGTCCTGTTTTTCAAAGATGAGGACGCGGTTGTTTTCGGTGTCATCTGCAAGATAAACGGTGCCGTCCCCTGCGATGGTGTGCCCGCGGTTGATCTGATCGGTCATCACATACCAGTCGGTAAGTGGAGCATCCGGCGTTTTCGAGGTCAGAATCTGATTGTGATAGCAGTCCACCAGAAAATAATCGTCACCGATTTTGGTAATCTGCGTGGGGACGCTTAAGGATGGCTGCACATTTTTGACAGGTTCTGAGGAAACGGCTTCAACAGCTTCCGACCAGGAGAGCACCTGAGTGGAAGCGTTTTTTACGATTTTCAGGATCAGGGCTGCCGCTGCAAAAATCAGGACAGCGAGCAGGATCAAAAAGATTGTAAGTTTTAAATGGGATAAATTTCTTCGTTTCATGTCCCAAAGTATAACATAACAAAAGAAAGGATACCACTATGAAAAAACTGTTGCAGGAATTTAAGGAATTTGCGCTGAGAGGAAATGTCATGGATCTGGCAGTCGGCGTTATCATTGGTGCTGCGTTTCAGGCGATCATCAATTCGCTGGTAAACGATGTGATTTCACCGCTGATCGGCCTGTTTGCCAATACGGATCTGACGTATTTGTCTGTGATGGTCGGGGATGTGGAAATCCGCTATGGTGCATTTTTGACCGCAGTGATCAATTTCATCATAATGGCAGTGATTATTTTCCTGATGGTAAAAGGGATGAATGCGCTGGCTGGTCTTGGCAAAAAGAAGGAGCCGGAAAAACCTGCTGTGAAAATGTGCCCTTATTGCAGAAGCAAGGTTGCGGCAGAGGCAACCCGCTGTCCGTACTGTACGTCTATACTGGAAGTGAAAAAAGAAGATAAAAAAGAAGAAAAGAAACAATAGAATGCACGCAGAGCGTGCATTCTATTGTTTATGGTTCCGTCTTCGGAATCTGTACGCCGTCTGCATCCATATAATAGGAGTGCTTCCAGATCAGCTCGGAGATGGGAACTGGCTGATAGCCCTGATCCTCCAGATTGTCGATCAGGTCGGGAAGCGCCTGTGCGGTATAAACAGTTCCGGCATGGAACAGGAGGATAGAGCCGTTTTGGAGTTGGCGACTGTTTAAAATCCGATGGAGGATGTCCTGTGCCCCGTAGTCTTTCCAGTCCATGGAATTGATGTTCCACTGCACCGGATAACCGCCGGCTTCCTGGATGAGCCGGATAGCAGAGTTGTCATAGTTTCCGTCTTCAAAACGAAACAACGTCGTTTCAGAATCGGTAAGGCGATCAATTCGCTGCGTGAGATTTTCCAGTGTGAGCGTCTGTTCCCGGATGGAAAGGGATGCCTGCGTTGTCCACAGACCGCCGATATCGTGTCCGGCGTTGTGAATCGTACAGAGCAGCTCCGGATAGTTTTTTGCCCAGGCGTCGGAAACGAAAAAGGTGGCGTGCACATTTTTTTCTTTCAGAATTTCCAAAAGCTGCTGCATGTCTTGTGCACTGTAGGTGCAGTTGAAGGTCAGCGCGACTTTTTTCTGGTCGGTTTCGACACGGCAGATGGGCATAAACGTGCCGTTTACAGAGGCGGACGCCAGTGTTGTTACAGACGGAGGGGCGAGAAAAATGCACGCGCGGGAAAAGGCGAGGACGCCGAGCAAAAACAGGGCGGTCTGGAATGCAGACGAGCGGGAGAGACTGTGCAGAGAGGGAAAAACGGCATAGTGGCGCAGTTTATTTTGAATCAGATGAACGAAATCTCGGATCATGAAGGCTCCTGCCGGATTTTTGTTACAACTTATGAACGCAGGAAACGGAAAATCTCTATTTCACAAAAATTTCATAACCTTTTCGTGTGCTTTCTGGTACACTATAAAGACAGGCTGCAGGCGTTTGGCTGCAGAACAGAAGAGAAATGAAAGGAGACTGTTATGTTTTCCTGTATTTTATTTGACCTGGACGGAACGATCAGCGATCCGAAACAGGGAATTTGCGGTTGTGTGCAGTATGCGCTCAGAAGCTTTGGGATTGAAGAACCGGAGCTGGATCGGCTGGAGCCGTTTATCGGACCGCCGCTTGCAGAGAGCTTTATGAAATATTATAACTTTACGGCGGAGCAGGCGCAGGAGGCAGTTGAGAAGTACCGGGAGCGGTTTTCTGTAACCGGTAAATACGAAAATGTGCTGTATCCCGGAATGGGAGCGCTTTTGCATGATCTGAAGGCATCCGGGGCGACGCTGGCGATTGCATCGAGCAAACCGACCGTTTATGTGGAGGATATTCTGGTGCATTTCGGAATCCGGGAGTATTTCGACATCGTGGTCGGAAGCGAGCTGGACGGAAGAAGAGTGCACAAAGAAGAAGTGGTTGCAGAGGTGCTGTCCCAGCTTGCAGCGCGGGGCGAAAGCGATCCGGATAAGATGGTGATGATCGGCGACCGCAGCTTCGATGTGGAGGGTGCGAAAGCGATCGGTGCACACTGCATCGCGGTGTCATATGGGTATGCACAGCCGGGAGAGCTGGAAAATGCCGGTGCGGAGATCATTGTCCGGGATGTGGAAGGACTGCGAAGCGTACTGCTGGGCGGCACGCAGGCAGGAAACAGTGCGCAGGCAGGAAGTGGCACGCAGGCAGGAAACAGCGCGCAGGTAGGAAACAGCGCGCAGGCAGGAACCGGCGCGCAGGCAGGAAACAGCACGGCGACTGGCTCGAATACCCTTTCAGAGCGCTACCGCGGCAGCGCTGCCAAAACGAAGACCAAATCCGGGCAGTTCTGGAGTGCAGTTGGAACCAGCGCGCTGGCGATGTTTGCCTATTATGTAATCAGTCTCCTAATCAGCAGCGTAATTTTGACGGCGGTATCGATTGTGTATGCGATCGGGCTGCAGGAGCTGGAGGGCTCTTCCTACAATTTCTGGCTGAATGTGGCGAGCGCACTCTCGACGTTCGGTGCATTTATAATCTGTTACGGAATCTGGCACAAAAAGATCCGGTTCCATTCGACAAAAGAAATCGATAAACTGTCCATCGTTCCGATGGTGATTTTGGCGGCGGCAATTGCAATCGGCATGAACGGTGTTCTGACATTGACAGAATTGTATCGGTTTTCTCCGACCTTTCAGAGGGTTTCGGAGATGCAGTTCGATACGCCGGTGTGGCTGGGAATCATTTCCTACGGCATTCTTGCGCCGCTGGGCGAAGAGATCGTTTTCCGCGGCGTGGTCTATGGACAGCTGCGCAAGGTGTTGAAGGTGCCGTATGCGGTGGTGCTTTCCGGACTGGCGTTCGGTCTGTTCCATGGAAATCTTGTTCAGGCGGTCTATGCGACCGTAATCGGCTGCCTGCTGGCGCTGGTGTATGAATGGTATGGAACGATTGCAGCGCCGATGCTGTTCCACAGCGTTGCGAACCTGTTTGTGTATGTGATGTTAGAGCTGTTGCCCTTTGGCGGCGTATTTTTAAGCGTTCCGTCCTGTGTGCTGTTTTTGGTGCTGTCAGCAGGAAGCCTGTTTTTATTGTGGATGCTGCAGGGAAAGGCGGCATCGCGGCAAAAAGGATGAGCAGAGAAAAAGTTAAGATTAGCTGGTGACAGCGTCTGCATTGCGATGAGAAAAAGATCCTTTGTGAGATGCGCTGACCCAAAAGAGCGAGGAAGCTGTACGATACAGCTTCCTCGCTCTTTTATGACAATGGAAGGTTCACGGAGCGTGCATTCAATAACAGGACAACGCGCAGCCGTTTATCCTTATTCATGACAATAGAACGCTCGCAGAGCGTACATTCTATTGTTCATGACAATAGAATGCTCGCAGAGCGTGCATTCTATTGTTTACAGCAGCTGGATTCCGTGGGCTTCCGCTTCTTTGCGGATTTCCTCTGGCCAGATGGAGCACTGTACTTCTCCGATGTGCGCCTTGCGCAGGAAGAACATACAGATACGGGACTGACCGATACCGCCGCCGATGGTGTAAGGCAGCTCTTCGTTGAGGATTGCTTTCTGGAACGGAAGTTCTGCGCGCTCGGGACAGCCGGCTTTTTCCAGCTGGGACAGCAGAGCCTCTTTGTCTACGCGGATACCCATAGAGGACAGCTCCAGGGCGATGTCCAGAACAGGATAGTAAACGAGGATGTCGGCGTTCAATGCCCAGTCATCGTAGTCGGGTGCACGGCCGTCGTGGGGCTCGCCGTTTTCGAGCTTATCGCCGATCTGCATGATGCAGACAGCGCCCTTTGCTTTGGTGATGAAATATTCACGCTCCTTGGGCGTGTTGTCCGGGAACATGTCTGCAAGCTCCTGGGTGGTGATGAAGAAAATCTCACGGGGCAGAATCTCTTCGATGTAATCATACTGGATCGCCATGTACATTTCCGTTTTGCGCAGCGCCTTGTAAACGTCGCGGACGGTTGCTTTTAAGGTTTCCAGGTTGCGGTCCTTTTTGTCGATGACCTTTTCCCAGTCCCACTGATCGACGAAAATGGAATGGATGTTGTCAGTCGTTTCGTCGCGGCGGATGGCGTTCATATCCGTGTAAAGACCTTCGCCAAGAGAAAATCCGTATTCCTTGAGGGCGTAGCGTTTCCATTTTGCAAGGGACTGTACAACCTCTGCGCGGTAATCGTTCTGCTCGAGAATGCCGAAGGAAACCGGGCGCTCATAACCGTTTAAGTTATCGTTCATGCCGGAAGCGGGGTCGACGAATAACGGAGCAGAGACACGCAGAAGGTTTAAATGACGGACCAGAAGACTCTGGAAAAAGTCTTTCACCGTCTTAATACCGATCTGGGTATCGTGCAGGTTCAGGGCGGAGGAATAATTCTCCGGGATGATTAAGTGTTCCATATTACCTCTTTTCTGCCGCAGGGCGGCATATTTCAATAATCTTAGGAAGCTGTAAAAAAGTGCAGCGGACGTTGGCTTCTGACAGAAACTCAGGGAATCAGGAATCAAACGTCTTATCGTGCAGGTACGAAACGCTGCACCAGTTAAAAATTATAGCATAAAATCAGCCGGGTGTCAGGATTTTTTTCCCAAACGCTTCTGAGCAACTCCGATTCCGATAAACACAAGCAGGCAGATCAGGCTGACGATCAGACCGGTGGTCAGACCTGCAGGGCGGTAGGAAAGCTCAATCGTGTGGCTGCCCTCCGTCAGCGGAACGGATAGAAATACACCATCATACACATCGTAGTCTGTGGCTTTTCCGTCCACCTTCATCGTCCAGCCGGGTTCGTCCGCGATGGATAAAATCAGCCGACCGGCTTTGGTGACGTCGACATGTCCGGTCACATGGCTGGAATCATAAGAATCTACCGTAAAGGGCTGCTCAGAGAGCGTCTGCAGTGTGCGGGACAAAACTGCTTCATCCAGGCGCACAACAACGGCATTCAGCACGCTATCTTCGTCGTTGGTCAGTGTTACATGGTCGCCGATTTCGTGACGACCGAGATCGAGGATATAGTCATATTTTACTTTTTTATACGTTTTGTTGACGCTGGCGGAAGAGATCGAAACGGTATCGATCTTGGAGCTTTTACAGTAAGCGTAGTAATGCCCCTCCGTGTATACATCAAAGAAAACCTGATTGCCGGATTCCTCTGATTCGATGGAAACAAAGAGCGGATCAGAGGTCGAAACAGAAGCCGCCATCTGATTTTGTACCTCGAACGGGTCGGAGGTCTCTTCAGAAAACTCAGAGGAAGAAAGATTCTGTCCATCCTGCAGGATAAATCCGGCGGGCAGCGTCTTGTTGTTTTTGTACAGGTAAACGCCGTCCTGCTCGTCGATCAGCGTGTAGAGGCTGGAATCCTCTGCATCGGAGCGGGAAAACAGGTAGCGGACATTTAAAAGCGCTGCGGAAAGCGGCGTCTGACCGTCAAAGCTGTAAAATACCTTGCTTTCGCTCATGCCCATGCGGTCGTACCAGTCCTGAACCGCCGCGTTGGAGGTGGAAGAAAACAGCGACGCCGTCGGATAGCCTGCCAGCGCACCGTCATTTTTGGTGACGCGGCTGAGCTTTTCGTAGCGGTAAAAATCGGAATCTTTTTCTTCATTACGAGCAACTAACTCCCGGTAGGCGGGAATGCTTTCCAGATAGCTGCTGCGGCTGGTGGTGGAAACGCTCGTCAGCGCCATGTTGTAGGTGGATTCAAAAGCGACCAGCGCCAGCACGGCGATTGCAATCGCGCGCTGATACGGGAGGCTGTCTGCAGGCTGTTTTTCTTTCCCTTTTTTCCAGGCATAGAGCAGCAGCGCGTAGGCAGCAAGCAGGCAGGCGCTCAGCACAAAGGTGCCCTGGGTAAAGGCGTCGTCCTCCACGAGCTTTCCTGCCAGCAAAAGATAACCGAGCCCGCAGGCGAGGGAGACAAACAGCTCGCGCATGGTAAAGCCGTCGAGCTTTGAAAATGCCTCATAGCACATCAGCAGCACGAGCAGGATGTACAAAAAGGACTGACGTGCCGGAAGCGAATCCGGGTAGTTGAAACCGTGCCAGATGAAATTCAGGGTATTGACCGAGAAGCTGACGATGAAAAAGGTGCATAATACCAGTCTGCCGAGCTTTTCCTTCAGAGGGATTTTTCGGTTGACGATATAGAGCGGAATCAGGAAAAAGACTGCGCTGGAGCAGAAAATATTCGGCCAGTGATCCAGACCGGTTTCCCGGGATACACCGGTCGCATGCCGCGCGATTACGTCGAAGAAGGAAAAGTACCAGTTGATCTTTTCCGGAAAGTTGAATTCGGAAAATTCAGTCGCATGCAGGGCAGCGATTTCCGGGATCAGCAGCACAGCGGCGAGACCGCCAGCCAACAGGGAAAATAAAGCAAAACGTCCGATTGCGCCAAGCAGCCTTGCGCGGAACGCTTTCCAGCCATCAGAGCCAAACAGGTTCGGTACGAGCACGAGAAAGTACAGGCACAGGAAGATGCAGACCATGATGGAAAGGTAATAGTTCGATAAAATGCACAGCCCGAGGGTGATGCAGTAGAGGCTGTATTTTTTTTCGAAGACCAGCTTTTCCAGACCGAGAACGATCAACGGAGCGAGGATGAGGGTATCCATCCACATGACGTTCCAGTTATATGCGGCAACGAAGCCGGACATCGCATAAAATGTGGAAAAGAACAGGACAGAAAGGTCGTTTGTGTGGAATTTTTCTGTCAAAAGCCAGGAAAAGGTGAAGCCGCACAGACCGATTTTGAAAACGACCATGTAGCTCATAAATTCGATTAAATATTTTTCGGGCAAAAGGAGCATCAGCCAGTTGAACGGGCTTGCACTGTAGTAGCCGTAAAGAGACAGGTAATTGGAGCCCATACCGATGCGCCAGGAGTAGTAGAGCGGTTCGCCGTCGCGCACTTTCCGGACAAATTCCTCCAGAAAGGGGACGTACTGATGGTACATGTCGGAGTGCATGAAGCTCTGATCTCCGAAGGGATAAATGCCGTTGCCGATAAAAATCGCCATCATGGAAAGAAACGGCAGCAGGAAGGAAAAGAAACAGATCTTTTTTTTCATAAAAAAGGAAATCCTCCGCGGTTTAGTCAAAAAGCAGGTAATACTGCAGGGTCTGATAATCATAAAGCAGATCTTTTTGCTTGGATGCAGTGGTAAAGGTTCCGTCGGACAGCGTTACATGGTTGGCTGAAATGACGGGTACTTCCGTGCGCAGCTGCGACAGGAAGTTATCGTAAGCGGATTTTGGAAGCCCGGCGGCATCCAGCGTCTTTGCCGCAAGATAGTTTGCGCTGATTTCCAGATCGTTTTCCGTTTCGATATTGAAGTTTGCCCAGATAAAGAACGGAACCTTGTAGCGCAGCGCCTCTTCCTCGTCGGTTAAGTTCGTATCATCTTTGCCGTTTAGCTTCCAGACCGGACGTACGACAGAATCAGCAGGCTGATGATCTCCGAAAAAGACGATTATGGTAGGCTCCTCCTGTGCTTCAAAGTAAGAAATCAGGTTCTGGATGGCGCTGTCGGACAGCCTGATCAAGGACAGGTACGCCGGAAGCAGCTTGGAATCCGAGCCTTCTACCGTGATATCGGGAGAAAAGTTGTCGTAATCCGCCCAGTCGCTGTAGGAGGAATGGTTCTGCATCGTCACGTTGAATAAAAACAGCGGCGTGTCCGCATCTTTTTCCTCGTAGAGCTTTATGATCTTTTCATAGTTGCCTTCGTCACTGACATATTTGCGCACAAGGGGAGAATCTGTGAAAAACTCCTGAAAGTGCATCTCGTCGAAGCCGAGCCTGGGATAAACGAGATTTCTGTCCCAGCCGGCGGCGCGGTACGGGTGCATCGCAATCGTATAGTAGCCGAGGGAGGAAAGATAGGAGGCCATCGAAGGCGTCTCTTTTTTCACATACTGCTGATACGGGATACTTCCATAAGGAAGAAACGCCATTGAAGCGCCGGTCAGGTATTCAAATTCTGTGTTGGCAGTGTTGCCGCCCTTGACGGAGACATTTAAGTGACCGGAAATCGTGTTATCCGCGCCGTCGAGCAGGCTGTGCACGAAGGGCATATAATCCTCGTTCGTTGTAAAATCGCCGAGCACGGACGGATCGGAAAACGCCTCGTTCATGATGACGATAATGTTCGGCTTTTGTGCATTGTCCGAAGGTGTTCCATCGAATTCCTGAGAGCCGGTATCATAGGATGCCAGCAGCTCCTTGGCGTTTTCTGCGCTGTAACCGGAGGGCTTATCAACAGAAATGTACTGAAGCTCCATTAAAAACGCAGTTACAGTACCATTTTTAAATTGAATCGTCGTCGGAGTGAAAAGCTTGTTGTAAAGGTGAAGCTTCTGCTCGACGATGTCCTCACTGTGCAGCATTTTCGTGTAGCCAAAGCATAAAAGACCGCAGGAAAGCGCGAGGCAGACGCGGGCAATCCGGGCTTTTTTATTTTTTTTCGGAAAGCCTTTTTTCAGGAAAAATTCCAGAACCAGAAGCAGGACAAAACAGATCAGCACGATTACTGCGGTGCGGTTCAATTTGTATTCGTAGTTGTCCGCGACGCTGGCAGCGGTCGAGATCGAAAGAATGTCCCACGGCTGGATGGGCGCGCCGCGAAATTCCAGGACGAAATAGTTTGCAAGACCGTAAACGGCGCAGAAGGCGGTTTCGATGCCGAGTGCGCGGCTGATCCTGCCGGTCAGTGCAAATAAAAACAGTGCTGCAAATTCAAACAGTGCCAGATTCATCCCCTGTATATACGGTTTCATGGTCTGGAACGGATTATGCGTGTACCATTCCAGCAGATAAAAATTCAGAACAGGGCCGATCAGCAGAAAAATCCAGGGACTGCTTTTTTTCAGCCAGACAATCCATTTTTTCATAAAACTCCTCTTTTCGTGTAAGGTAAATTCGTTTTCTGTTCCATAATAGTCAGGACTTTGAGGGATGTCAAGGGAGGAAAACGCATATATATAAGAAACAGAAAAAGCTTTCGTTTTTCTTAATAAAGTTTAAATAGGAAAAAAAGAAAGCCTATGTTACAATAAACCAACTGGAGGAAATGCGGACATGGACGATAAAAAAAGGGATCTGATCCCGGTGGCGGCGATTGCTCTTTTTCTGGTAATTATCATCGCGCTGTGCGCAGTACGGCTGCATCAGCGCAGGGAGACACGGGCAGAGATCGCAGAAACGGAAAGCACGCAGATATGGTACAGCGAGGAACAGGCAGAGTCTGCAGAATCAGAGACGAAGGACGCAGCGGATCAGACGGAAGAAACAACAGCGGGGAAAAAGCAGACGACGGAAAGGGGACAGCAGGAGGATGAGACGCTGACAGAGCATCCGGACAGCAAACTTCCCGCAGGCAAAGGGAAGGAAAGTCAGGGTGCCAAGCAGGAGGGCAACCTCCGGACGGTGAGTGGAAATGATCCGTTATCCGGCGCGGAGAGTGCGAACAAGACAAACGAAGAGATGCTTCTGGAGATGTCCGGTTACTGGGAACAGGATAATATGGACGCGGTGGAGGATCTGGCGATGCTGCCCTGGTATATGAGGATGTCGTCGGATATTTCGGATGCAAACAGCTTTTATTATTATGGCGAGCGCAGCAGCGCAGGACAGCCGGACGGAACCGGAATCGCCTGCTATGCGGATAACGCCTATTACTACGGTGAGTGGTCGAATGGCAAACGCGAAGGCAACGGCAAGTGGGTGCGCTTTTACGTTTATTATGACGATGATACCACGTCGGACCGCGCCTACCGCGAGCATATGTATGCCGGAGAATGGAAAAATGACCTGCCGGACGGTGAAGGACAGGAGCATTACGAGCTGGATATGAGCAAGGCTGCCAAAAAGGAGCGCTACATCCAGAATGTGATCGGAACGTTCCGCAGCGGCTTCTACAGCGGAGAAATGTACCTGACGACGTTAAATTGGGACGGCAATCAGGAAGAGTGGAACGGCTTTGCGGACGCGGGAATCTGGAGCCCCTACGGAGCCGGTTCGAACCGCAAGGAGGTACCGGTCTGCCAGGATGTGGACGATGATAACAATTACCTTTGGCTGTCCGTGCGCGACAACAAGAATCGTGGAATCTATGAGCTGATGCCGTAAAATGCTTGACAGAAGTTTCAAAAGTTCGATATAATAATTAAGTTATACGAAAGAGAAACCTTCGGCAGCCGAAACAACCGGCTGCCGGAGCGGTGAGCGGTCATGGCGGAATTGGCAGACGCGTTGGTTTTAGGTGCCAATGGGCAACCGTGTGGGTTCGAGTCCCACTGACCGCATGCAGGCAAATGGAAAAGAAGAGAAGGGATGCCGGATCGACAAACAGGGATTTGAAGCTGCTGTTTTGTCGGGCGGCATCCCTTTTCGGCGTTTAGCGGTGCGGCTGGCTGGCAGGTATGATGGATCAGGCGGTATGACTGTCTGATGAGCTATCGCGGGATAGAAAGCACCTGTAGCAAATCACTCAAAACAGCTTTCGAAGTTTGATTTTTCGCTATCTGGTTGTGATTTAAAAGTGGGGAGATTATGATGAAGATACCAGGGTCACAAACATGAGCGGATTGCGAATGTTTGAAGAATTGTGCAGCTGCTTTGCAGCGGAGCAATTCGTGGGATCTTTCAGAATTGACTTATGTCAGACAGCAGACAGGACGCTGCCTGCAAAAGGAGGAATATCATGGAGGGGACTTTAGATTACAGATGGCAGAAAAACGGTATGGCGCTGGGGGGAATCGGCGCGGGAAGCGTGGAAATCTGCCAGAACGGAGAGCTGCGGGAATGGGACATCTGCAACATGGGCAAATGGGGAAGCCCGGATGTGCGGAAACAGAAAAAGCTATATGATTACGACGCCCATGTGCTGCCGTTTACGGTTCGTGCCAAGCTTGCAGGAAAGGCGCCTGTTGTACGCAGACTTTGTCATGACCGGGACAACGGCGAATTTCGGTCACTGATGTATTCGTGGTACAAAGAAATCGAAAAAATCCGCTGGAATCCGGATTTTCCTGTCTGCAAGCTGCAGTATGAGGACAGCGCGCTTCCGGTAGAAATTCAGGCAGAGTTTGCGTCCCCGTTTGTGCCGGGACAGGAAGCAATCGCAGGCACGCCGGGCTTTTATGTGACATTTACGATCACTAATCCTTCCGATCAGGAAGCAGAGGTTTCGATTCTAGGCAAATTGAAAAATCCGGTCAACCGCGGAATGGAGCAGAGACGGCTGAGAAATCAGCTGACGGCTGAAAAAGGCTGTGCACAGATCGTGATGAAAAGCGATTCCAAAAAAGCGAACGCATCCAATGGCAGTCTTGCGTGGAGCGTTTCGGCGGACGAGGTCAGTTGGATTTTAGGTGAGTTTGAACCATATTTTAAGAATTATGTCATGAACAGCAGATTCGGCGTAACGGAGGAGTCCTATCTGTTTGATTTTCGGGATACCGGAAAGCTTCCGAACCTCGGAACGGAGACGCTGCCGGAGTTTGGGACGGAGCTGACGGAAGAAGAAATTTCCCTGATGGACGAACAGGAGCTGGATGCGCTTTTTGAAAAGCTTTTGCAGATCGCGTGCGTGAGACATCCTTATGACAGAGTGCACCGTTTCGATGAAGCTCTGCTGACACAGCCGGAAATGAAAAGGGAGTTCGTCCTTGCGATCATCCGTCAGTTAAAGCGAATTTTTCCGGATGAAAACGGACAGGAAAACTGGGGCGATTCCGCACTGTGCGGCAGCTGTAAGCTTGCGCCCGGCGAAAGCAGAGAAATCCGGTTCGCAGTCGGCTGGCATTTTCCGAACCATTTCGGCGATTCCGGACGCTTTGAGGGGCACTGGTACGCAAAACGTTTTTCGGACGCGGGCGAGGTTGTTGCTTATCTGAATCAGGAGCGCGAAGCGATTCTTCCCGCGGTAAAAGCATTTTCCGCTTTATTAAAAAATACGAGCATGTCAAAAGAACTGGCGGACGCGTGGTCGGATCATTTGAGCACGCTGATCAAATGCTCCTGGTGGACAAAGCGGGGCGAGTTCGGTATGTGGGAAGGCTACGGCAGCTGCGGCTTCCATACGACAGACATCACTTATCAGGGTTCATTTGGTATTCTGGCATTGTTTCCAGACCTTCAGAAAAAACAGATGGAAATGGGCGCAAAATTCCAGCGTGGGGACGGACGCGTACACCATTTCTTCACACCGGACCTATCCGGCGTGGATAACGGGTATGATCGTGTGGATATGAATCCGCAGTTTGTGCTGCTGGTGTGCAGAGATTACCTTTGGACAGGCGACAGGGAGTACCTTGCGCGGATGTGGCCGCATATCGAAAAGGCGATGGACAACACACAGCTTCTGGACGGCGACAGGGACGGTCTGCCGGATCATGATACGAGAGCCAACACCTACGATGCATGGGCGATGCAGGGCACGCCCGCTTATATCGCAAGCCTGTGGCTGGCAGCGTTAAAAGCGGCAGTGCGCATGGCCCAGGATCTCGGGGCGCAGGATCGTGCAGCAGCGTGGGAAGCGTTGCTGGAAAAGGGCAGCAAGGCCTTTGTGGAAAAGCTCTGGAACGGCAGATATTTCAGTCTCTGGGCGGACGGCGACAAGCGGGACGACTGCTGCATGACGGACCAGATAGACGGACAGTGGTATGCCCGTCTGCTTGGGCTTGGCAATTTTCTGCCCCAGGATAAGATCGACACTGCGACAGACTGCATTCTTTCAGAAAACTTCCGCCCAGAATCCGGTCTGGTCAACGCCTCCTATCCGGCGCAGGCAACCCCGACACTGTATACCTGGAAAAATGTGCAGATGGAGAGCAACTGGTCCGGCATCGAATATTCCTTCGCATCATTCCTGCTGGAAAACGGCAGATACAAGGAAGCAGCTCAGATCGTGGAAACGGTTGAAAGAAGGCACACGCAGAATGGCAGACGCTTCAACCACGAGGAATGTGGGGAACACTACTATCGTGCGCTGGCATCCTGGGCAGTGTTACAGTCTTTGACTGGTCTAAAGGCAGATATGCCCAGAGAAAAGCTCAGCTTTTCGCCCGCCCTGCCTGAACTCACCGCACCGTGGTTTGTGCCGGGCGCATATGGCAAACTGAGCATTGCGGATAACAAAATCCGTATCGAATGCCTGGGCGGCAGCATGAAGTTAAAACAGCTTGGGATCCGCACCGGAATGGAAAAAGCGGTGGTGACGACTATGGGTGCGTCAGCAGAGAACGCCGCAGGCGCAGCACCCTGCGTGCAGACGTATGCGGATGGATTTTTGACGCTGGAGTTTGCGAATAGATTGGAGCTTTGCAGCGGGATGGGCGTGGAGCTTGCGGTGCCGCAAAACATGTATTCGGTCTGACGCAAACATTTCTTTGATAGAACGATATATCGACAGGGTGTTGACAAAATATAAAAAAGTGCTATAATTTATTTCAACAATAAAAGGGAGTAGCCAGCACCGAGAGGTGGTTTGAAACCGTCACCCCGACAAGCAGCCAGATGATAATCGATTTGCTGCAGATGTCCGTATTAAATGAAACGCGCGAGACTTTTATTGCAGCTGTCAGGCTGTAATAGAGGCCTCGTTTTTTGTTTCGTTGGAAAGGGTGTCCATAGGAAACAAAACCCTCCGGGGGAAAAGCACTTTTCCGGAAAAGTCGCCTGGCAGCGACCGAAGCTATTTACTTTACGAGTCCACCAGACCGGTGGAGAAAAGGAGAATGAGTATGTTTACAGGAATTAGTTTAGGAGCTGTTGTTGCCATAATCGCAGTGATCGCGCTGCTTGGAATTATCGCTTCCGGGTATGTGAAAGCACCTCCGGACACGGCGTATATTATTTCCGGCCTGCGCAAAAAAATCATTATCGGGAAATCGAGTATCAAGATTCCGTTTCTGGAACGTCTTGACAAGCTGAGCTTAAAGCTGATCCCGATCGATGTGAAGACAGAAGCAGCGGTGCCGACGGCGGATTACATCAACATTCAGGTGGACGCAGCAGTTAACGTCAAGGTTTCCAGCGAGCCCGAAAAATTAAAGCAGGCAGCAGAAAACTTCCTGAATCAGAACACCCAGTATATTGCGCAGGTAGCGAGAGAGGTTCTGGAAGGCAACATGCGTGAGATCGTAGGCCGCATGCGTTTGGAGGAAATGGTCAGCGACCGTCAGAAATTCGCGGACCTGGTAAAGGAAAATGCCGAGCCTGACCTGGCTGCCATGGGTCTGGACGTTGTCAGCTTCAATGTGCAGAACTTTACGGATTCCAACGGTGTCATTGATGACCTTGGTATCGACAACATTTCCCAGATCAAGAAAAAGGCAGCGATTGCAAAGGCTGAGGCAGAAAAAGAAATCGCGGTAGCAAAGGCGGAAGCGGATCGTCAGTCCAACGACGCGCGGATCAATTCCGAAAGAGAGATCGCCATCAAGAACAACGAGCTGGATATGCAGAAGGCAGAGCTTCAGAAAAACGCGGACAGCAAGCGGGCGGAAGCAGATGCGGCATATGAGATCCAGAAAGAGGAACAGCGAAAGACCATCGAAGTAACTGCGGCAAATGCCAACATTGCAAAAGAGGAACGTCTGGTGCTCTTAAAACAGCGTGAAGCAGAGACGATGGAAAAATCGCTGGATGCACAGGTTAAGAAAAAAGCGGAAGCGGAGAAATTCGAACGTCAGCAGAAAGCGGAAGCAGAGCTGTTTGAACGCCAGAAAGAAGCGGAAGCAAAGAAATTTGAAACGGAAAAGGCTGCAGAGGCGCAGCGTGCGAAGGCGGAAGCAGATCTGTTCTCTAAAGAACAGGAAGCCAAAGGTATCCGCATGGTCGGCGAAGCCGAAGCAGAAGCGATTCGCGCCAAAGGTGTTGCGGAGGCGGAAGCGATGGAAAAACGTGCGCAGGCTTATCAGAAATACAACAACGCGGCAATGGCGGAAATGCTGATCAAGGTGCTGCCCGATATCGCAGGCAAGATCGCAGAGCCTCTGACCCAGATCGACAAGATCACGATCATCGGCGGTTCGGACGGATCAAACGGCGTGGACCAGGTAGCAGGAAACGTACCGGCAGTGATGACAAAGCTGTTTGAAACCATGAAAGAAACCGTGGGCATCGACCTTGCGGAGGTTGTAAAAGCAGGAACCTATGATGCAAAAGTGAACCGCAATATCACGATCAACGCAGACGGAGCAAAGCAGGCAGCGGAAGTGTTGAAGCAGGAAACTGCTGCAGAAGCATCGGCGGAAATCGCAGAGTAAACGGCTGGGATTGTATTGAAAAAATGTTTTAAACGCATATAATAGAGATATGATAATTGGATGCGGCATACTATAAGGGGAGGTGTTAAATATAGCAACTTCGAGTATTAAAAAGAACTTTTTGGTTTCTGGAGAAAAACAGGCAGAATTGTTTGCGGATGCGATTGAAAGTTCCTATATGGAATCTCTCTGCAGAAAGACGGAAAATGAGTTGAGAATTACCCATCTGCGCGGAGCAGAAGACATCAGAAAGTTTATGGCGAAGAGAAAAGAGGTAAATGCTTAACGAGGTTACAGTGTTAAACATTCGTGAGTATTTGGCTGCAACAGAAAATGGAAGATTTGGAGAGGAGGAATTGAAAGAACTTCTCTCCGAATTTTCCTGCAGTAAAAACGCCGATGTTGAACGATTTTTAAAGGAACAGGCGATAGAATTTACAAAGAAGAATCAGTCAGTAACGTATTTGGTATTCCACAGTCAGGATGCTTCGCTGGTAGGCTACTTTACGCTGGCGATTAAACCGATTTGCGTCAGTGCGGAGAAGTTCAGTAACACGACGAAACGTAAAATAGCCAGAGTCAGTGAGCAACGGGAAAATGAACTTACATATACGCTTTCTGCGTATCTGATTGCTCAGCTGGGAAAAAATTTTAGAAATGGGGCAAATCGGAAAATTACAGGAAAGCAGTTGCTTCAGGCAGCTGTTGATACCATTCTGAAATTACAGTATATGACCGGAGGCATGGTATTTTTTCTGGAGGCAGAAAATGAAGAGCATCTGCTGCAGTTTTATGAAGTGGAAAATGGATTTAAAAGATTTGCAGTAAAAGAAACGAATCACAGAGCGAAGAAATCGCAAAAACTGATTCAATTGCTAAAAGCTCTGTAACAGAAACTCCCGGCAAAGCCCCTAAAAAGGCTCTGCCGGGAGTTTTTTACGTCCGATCCCAGGCGACAAAAGTGCCACGACATATTCTTTTTTACGGAAGTGCTTACGCGTTCTTTCCCTGCCCCTGGGGTGCATTGCGCAGGGTATCCTTCTGCATCCATTTTCCACGCTTATAATAGAGGATAAACAAGATCGATGTAATGGTCCAGGTCAGTGGATAGGAAAATGCCACTGTTGCGACCTCGTGTCTGAGGGGAACGGCAATCGTGATCCAGAGGATTCTCAGGACACAGACCCCAAAGCAGGTCAGCAGCATCGGGAAAAAGGAATCCCCGCAGCCGCGGCAGGTACCGGAAAGGATTTCGATGCAGATGTAAGTAATGTAGGCGGGAGAAACGACACGCATCATGCCGATGCAGATGTTGATGACATTGGTATCGCGTGTGAATAAAAGCAGGATCGTTCCGCCGAAATTCAAAACGATAAAGCTGAGGAAAAGGCTGGTCACGGCAGCAAGACCGAGACAGATGCGGACACTTTTTTTGATACGGTCGTATTTTCCGGCGCCGAAATTCTGCCCGGCGAAGGTCGTGATGGAAACGCCGTAAGCACCCATAATCATCCAGAAAATACTGTCCACTTTTCCGTAAGCGGTCCAGGCTGCGATTGTATCGGTTCCGAAGGAGTTGATGGAGGACTGGATCAACAGGTTGGAAATCGAATACATTGCGGACTGCAGACCGGCAGGCAGACCGATTTTGATAATGTCAAATAAAAGATCGCGGTGAAACCGGATTTTGGAAACGATCAGGCGATAGGAATCCTGTGTGCGCAGCAGGGCGATCAGTGTCAGGATCGCGGAGAAAAACTGGGACGCAATCGTCGCAATTGCAGCTCCGGCAACGCCCATGTCGAGCACGGCGACAAATAAAAGGTCGAGCACAATGTTGACCAGACAGGAAGCGATCAGAAAATAGAGCGGTCGTTTGGAATCGCCGACAGCGCGCAGGATACCAGAGCCCATGTTGTAGATCATGGACGGAATCGTGCCGAGATAATAAATTTTCATATAAGTCAGGGAAAGGGAAAGAATGTCGTCCGGCGTTCCCATCGCGGTCAGGGCAAAGCGTGCGGAAACAAAACCGAGCAGCATAATTACAACGCCGCCTGCAATCGCCAGAGCAATAGCGGTATGTACGGAATCACTGACCTTGCGCCTGTTGTCTGCGCCATAATACTGGGAAATGATAACGGTTGCACCGGAAGAAAGCCCGACGAAAAAGCCGACGAGCAGGTTGATAATCGTGGAAGCAGAGCCGCCGACGGAGGCAAGCGCTTCCTTGCCGACAAAGTTGCCGACGATGATCGCATCCGCAGTGTTATAGAGCTGCTGAAAAAATGTTCCAAATAAAATAGGAAAAAAGAAAATCAGAAGCTGTTTCCAGATGACCCCCTCAGTGATCTGATTTGTCGTATTTTGTGTTGCCTGCTTACTCATAAAGTAAAATAATCCTCCATTTTGAAATACTACACAAGGTCAGTATAGACTTGTCTGTAAAGAAACACAAGACACTATGTAAAACATCGAAAAAATGCTATACTTAGTGTACAGTTCACGGAGGGGGTGCCGCTTTATGAGAAAAAATAAAAATCGGACCAGACGGATTTACGGAATCATTCTGACATCGTTTGTTATCATATGGATAGGAAGCATTTCTCTCCAGATGCTGAGCAATCGGCATAATGCCTGGGGCGCCAGCGAGATGATTCTGCAGCAGCTGGAGGATGTGATCGAGGAAAATAAAGATAGCTATCAGACGCTTCTGGAAACCCTGAAGGAAGAGTATACGCTGCGGGCAGAGACAGTGGCAAACATCCTTGAAATGGAAGGAAGACTATATCAGACCACACAGGAGTACCGCAAGATCGCAAAACAGCTGCGTGTGGACGAAATTCACATAATCAACACGGGCGGATGTATTGTTGCAGGAACAAATCCGGAGTATTTTGGCTACAGCTTTTCCTCCGGCGAACAAATGGGATATTTTAAGCCCATGCTGACAGATAAAACGCTTTCCATGTGCCAGGATATGGTGCCGAATACTGCAGAAGGCAAAATGATGATGTATGCCATCGTCTGGAATTCTTCCGGCACGGCCATGATCCAGATTGGCATTACACCCAGCCGGCTGCTTGCAAAAATGAACAGTGCCAGCGTGGAAAATCTGGTTCGGCAGATGCCGATCACCTCCGGAATGAATATTTTCCTGCTAAAAGACTCCACAGGGAAAATACTTGCAACCACGCGGCAGGATATGCTGCTCTATGAGCTGCAGGATTCCGACCGGCTGGGAGAAGGAAACCTACAGGAGGGAAAGCGGTATCGGACCAGTGCGAAAATCAACGGCAGACAGCAGTATCTTGTCTATGAAAAATATGGGGAATATGATCTTGCAGTTTCCTACGGCATTTTAGAGGCGAACCAAAATCTGATCTATGTTGCTGCGATCATGTTTCTGGTACTGGTGCTTTCTTTTTTGATCGTTTTTTATATCACGGAGCGCTCGGTCGCTGCGATTGAAAAAAATGAAGAGGAGTTAAAGCTGGCAAAGGAGGCAGCAGAGCGTGCAAATGCAGCAAAAACCGGATTTTTGTCCCGGATGTCACATGATATCCGGACACCGTTAAACGGCATTATCGGAATGATCGAAATCAGCGACCGCCACAGGGAGGACAGAGCGCTGGTGGATGCAAACCGTGCGAAAGAAAAGGTTGCGGCAAAGCATCTGCTGGAGCTGATCAACGATGTACTGGAATTTAACAAACTGGATGAAGAAAACCTTCAGCTTACGAAAGAGCCGTTTTGCTTAAAAGAGCTCTGGCGGGAAATCATCACGATCGTGGAACCCCGGGCAGTAGAAAAGGGAGTTCTCTTAAAGTATGAAGAACAGACAGAAGGGACAGCTGTCGGCTGTGTGCTTGGAAGCCCTCTGCATGTCAGACAGATCTTTATCAATATTTTGGGGAATGCGATCAAATATACGGATGCCGGAGGATATGTCCTCTGTCAGGTGACTACAAAGGCTATCGGGGAAAGCCTGATATCCTGTCGGACAGTGATTTCGGATAACGGGATCGGCATGAGCACAGCATTTCTTCCCCACCTGTTTGAACCCTTTGCCCGGGAAAATACCGATGAAAAAAGTGTAACCCAGGGAACCGGGCTGGGAATGTCCATCGTCAAGCATCTGGTTGACAAGATGGGCGGAACCATTACGGTGGAGAGCGAGAAGGGAGTTGGAACCACATTTACGGTTACGCTTCTGTTTGAAGGACTCAAAGAACAGGAATGTAAGAAAATCGAAGAAGAGGATCAGAACGCTGATCTTTCCGGAATGCGTGTGCTTCTTGCAGAGGACAATGAGCTGAATATGGAGATTGCGGAAACCTTTCTGACAGATGCAGGTGTACAGATCACAAAGGCATACAACGGTGAAGAAGAGGTGGAACGCTACCTGGAGCAGCCGGCAGGTACCTTTGATGCGATCCTGACCGATCTGATGATGCCGGTCATGGACGGCTACGAGGCGGCACGGGCGATCCGCAGCAGCGGCCGTGCAGATGCTCAAAGCATCCCTATCATTGCCCTGACGGCCAACGCCTTTTGGGAGGATGCAGAACGGGTGAAGCGGGAAGGAATGAACGAGCATCTGCCCAAACCGCTGGACGTTGGGAAATTGCTTTCTATATTGGCAAAATACAGGAAATAGCGGCTGTGACAGAAGCATTTTTGGAAAGCTTTGCGGCTTGTCAAATACCCGGTTCTGACATACAATACTGATATGCGGCAGGAAATGGGGCCTTTTCAAACGCGGAAAAGGAGATAGAATGCCGATATTTCAAACAGTTGCTGCGGCATGCCGCGCCGCAGGAGAAAAGTTGAGATCCTGGAAACAGAAAAAAAGAACAGACCGGCTTTGGAGAGTGGTTTTATGGGGAATTCTGTGGGCAATGCTATGCCAGACGCTAGGGGCCTGTGGGGCACAGCGGGAAGAACTCTTTTTGTCGGAAAAGGAAAGCATAGCCTATGGGGATGGAAACCGCAAAGTAGAATCAAAGGTCGAAGACACGGACCAAAACCGCGAGGCTGAACCAAATGCCGGGAATACAGACCAAAACCGCGAGACTGAGTCAAATGCCGGGGACACGGATCAAAACCGCAAGGCTGAGCTAAGTTCCGGAAGCACAGACCGGACAGAGCTCTCCGATGCTTCCTCAGAGGAAGCAAAAACCCTTGTGGTGCACATCTGCGGAGCAGTATCCGCTCCTGGGGTCTATGAGCTTCCGGCAGGCAGCAGAATTATAGACGCCGTGGAGGCAGGAGGCGGTTTTTTGCCGGAAGCGGATGAAGCATGCTGCAACCTGGCGGAAGAAATCGTGGACGGTTGTCAGATTTATATCATGACAAAAACGGAAAGCTGCGCCGACGGACAGACAGAAAAGAAAGCCGGGATCCAGACTTCGCCGGACAGCGATATGCAAACGACAGACATAAATGTGCGAAGCAACAGCGCTCCGGCCTTGGAGAACGGTCTGGTCAACCTCAACACAGCGGACGTTGCTGCACTCATGACGCTGCCTGGAATCGGGGAAAGCCGGGCAAAGGCGATCATAAGCTATCGGGAGCAGCATGGAGCGTTTGCGCAGATTGAGGATATCATGAAAATCAGCGGAATCAAGCAGGCTGCATTTTCAAAAATCAAAGACAAAATTACAGTTTAATCATAGACAGAAAGAATCCGGACAAACAGCGAGAAACGGATTGTCCGGTCGGGAAAAGGGAGAAACATGGCAAAGAAAGTTTTGGTTGTGGACGATGAAAAGCTGATTGTAAAAGGAATCCGGTTCAGTCTGGAGCAGGACGGAATGGAAGTGACCTGCGCATATGACGGAGAAGAGGCACTGCTGTGTGCGAAAGAGCAGAAATTTGATATGATTCTGCTCGACATTATGCTGCCAAAACTGAGCGGAACCGAAGTATGCCAGCAGATTCGGGAGTTTTCGGATGTTCCGATTGTAATGCTCACAGCCAAAAACGACGACATGGACAAAATCATGGGACTGGAATACGGCGCAGATGACTATATCACCAAGCCCTTTAACATCCTTGAGGTAAAGGCGCGCATCAAGGCGATCATGCGCCGTACCTCTGCGAGAGGACAGATCGCAAAGCCGGAAAGCATTCTGGAAAGCGGAGATATGCGCGTGGACTGCGAAAGCCGCCGCGTCAACATTTCCGGCAGAGAGGTCAATCTCACTGCAAAAGAATTCGACCTGCTGGAGCTTTTGATCCGCAATCCGAGTAAAGTCTACAGCCGTGAAAAACTGCTGAACCTCGTCTGGGGCGCAGACTATCCCGGGGATGTTCGCACCGTAGACGTCCACATCCGCCGTCTCCGCGAAAAAATTGAAACCAACCCCAGCGAACCCCGCTACGTCCACACCAAATGGGGAGTGGGATACTTCTTCCGCGTATAAGCAGAACCGGGCTTTTGCGAAGCAAAAGGTCCGGTTTCCCGTCGGCAGCCCCATCCTTTTACACCCCTTCTCCCGGAGGCATTCATGAACACAAGCAGCAAAACCCCCGGATTATTCCGGCGGCTCACTTATAAAATTCCGATCTTCCGCAGCCTGAAGGCCTACATTTTCCTCCTGATGCTGATCATCGGAATCGTGCCCAGCGACATCATGCGGCTGGGCATTCTGAATAATTACGAAGAACGTGCGGTGAATCTGCGCGGCTCGGACGTCGCGTCCCAGTACCGGATTATCGCAAACCACCTGGTCAATTACAACTACCTGCAAAATCCAACCTCCGATGTCGTCAATGCCGAGCTGGAGCAGATGTCCAACCTGTATGACGGCCGTGTGCTGATTATCAACAGCAATTTCCGCATTGTGAAAGACACCTACGCCATGAGCGAGGGGAAAACGATGATTTCCGAGGAGGTGATCAAGTGCTTCCGCGGGGAAAGTACGACCCGCTACGACAAGACGAACGGCTATATCGAGATGACGGTTCCGATTACGGAGACGGTAGACGGGGAAAACGGGCAGACGAGCATCGTGCACGGCGTGATTCTGGCCAGTGCATCGACGGACAGCATTGCGACGACGCTGGACATCCTGAGCCGGAAAGCCCTGATTCTGGAAATCGTGATGGGAATTATCATTATCGGCATTGTCTTTTTCTTCTCGCACATCCTGATTATGCCCTTTAAGCGCGTAACCCAGGCGATCAGTGAGGTCAAGGACGGTTTCACGGACGAGCCGATTTCCGTACCGGATTATCTGGAAACCGAGCATATCGTGGATGCCTTCAACCAGCTGCTGGGCAGAATGAAGGTCATCAACGATTCCAGGCAGGAATTCGTATCGAATGTCTCTCACGAGCTGAAAACGCCCATGACCTCGATCAAGGTGCTGGCGGATTCCCTGAATCAGCAGCCGGACGTGCCGGTGGAGCTGTATCAGGAGTTTATGCAGGACATTACGGAGGAAATCGAGCGGGAAAATAAAATCATCAACGATCTGCTTTCCCTTGTAAAAATGGACAAAACCGAAGGCTCAATGGACATTTCCGCAGTGGATATCAACGAGCTGTTGGAAACGACGCTAAAGCGCCTGCGTCCCATCGCCCGCAAACGGGACATCGAGGTGGTTCTGGAAAGCCTGCGCCCGGTTACGGCAGAGGTGGACGAGGTCAAAATGTCTCAGATTTTCACGAACCTTGTGGAAAATGCGATTAAATACAATAAAGAACACGGCTGGGTCAAGGTGCTTCTGGACGCGGATCATCAGTTTTTTACAGTAGAGGTTTCCGACTCCGGCATCGGTATCCCGGAGGAGGATTACGAGCATATTTATGAACGTTTTTACAGAGTAGATAAATCGCATTCCCGTGAAATCGGTGGTACCGGACTTGGACTTGCGATTACCAGAAATGCGATCCTGCTGCACCGCGGTTCGATCAAAGTGAGCAGCGTGGAAGGACAGGGCACGACCTTTACGGTGAAAATCCCCTTGTCCTACATCAAGTGATTTCAGAAAATTTGGAGAAAACTATGTCAGGAATCAAAAAAATGCGGGCGGTTGCGCTGCTTTTGGGCTGTCTGCTGTTGACCGGGATATTTGCCGGGTGCGGGAAGAAAGAAGAGACGCCTGCAAATACGGTCAGCGTTTATTATATTAATAAAGAAGAAACGAAAATCACGGCAGTGGAAAAAGAGCCGGAGGGTGACACCCTTTCCAAACAGGCGGAATGGGGCATTTCCCAGCTGAAGGAAAATCCGGTAGAATTGTCTTTGCGTTCGCCGATCAGCGGTTTTACGATCAACAGCTGGAATGTCAAAGACGATCAGCTGGTGCTGGACATGAGTGTGGAGTATAAAAAGCTGTCTCCGTCCTCAGAAGTGCTGGTTCGGGCTGCAATCGTGCGCACGATGACGCAGCTGGAAGGAATTTCCTATGTTTCGGTGACGGTCGGCGGAGAAGCGCTGACGGACAGCCTCGGCAACGTGGTCGGTCCTATGACGGCGGATCTGTTTATCGACAACGCCGGAAATGAAATCAATGCATACGAAAAAACGCGCCTGCTTCTTTACTTTACCAATGAAAGCGGCGAGCGCCTGATCGGTGTGCAGACAAAACCGGTTGTATACAGCAGCAACATTTCCATGGAAAAGCTGGTGGTAGAGCGGCTGATTGCCGGACCGGATGCAGAAAACGAAGAGCTTTATCCGGTCATCAACCCTGCGACAAAGGTGCTGGGCGTGACGGTAAAGGATGGGACATGTTATGTAAACCTGGATAACGGTTTCCTGACACAGACCTACAATGTTTCCGCGGAAGTTCAGATCTATTCCATCGTCAACTCTCTGGTAGAACTGTCGAACATCAACAAGGTGCAGATTGCGGTAAACGGGAATACGGATATGATTTTCCGGGAAAAAATTTCACTGTCTAACGTGTTTGACCGGAACCTTGATCTGGTTTACGAAACGGAGGAATTACAATCATAAAAAATTGCAGAAGACCGCTGTGCGCGGCAATCCTGATTTTCCTGACCCTCTATCTGGCAGCGCGTCTGCTGCCGGAGTGGGTGGGAACGGACGCTGGCACAGACACGTCAGAGAAAGCGCCCATTGGCGGGCGCACCTCGCTTACACAGCTTGACACCTGGCTGGAAGCCATGGATGGCGAAACCCTGTGCCTGACGGGAAAAGTCACAGACTGCTGGCAGCCTGTAGATGGAGCGCAGGAAAACGCCAGCTTTCTTTTAAAAGACCTTTCTATCGAGGCAGATGCCTCATCTTTTGTTTTTTCAGGGGATTCGGCGGAAACGACCGATAACCTGTCACAGATATCTGGTTCGGCAGATGCGGACCAGATGTCAATTCTTATTTCTTCTCAGAAAACAATCTCACAAATCAATGAAATGCAGGAAATATTCGGGAAAAAAGCGAGTGCGTTGTGCTATTTGGAGAAAAACGAAGCGTTGCCGAAGGCGGGCAGCTATGTTCGGGTTTTCGGCGAAGTGTCGCCATTTTTGCTGGCAACGAATCCTGGAGAATTCGACACAGCAGCCTATTATCGGAGAAAAGACTGCCTGTTTGCGCTGAGAAAAACAAAAATTACCGCTCAGACAAAAAACTATGGACGGCTGGAAGAATTTCTTTCACAGCTGCGTTATGAATCGGAGGTATTGTTCCGGAAGCTGCTGGGGGAAAAGAACGGTGCGACAGCATCCGCCATGGTGCTCGGACGGAAAAAAGGAATGGACAGCGAAGTAAAAGCGCTATACCAGGGCGCAGGAATCAGCCATCTGCTGGCAATTTCTGGACTGCACCTGTCCCTGATCGGTGCAGGACTGTTCGGACTTTTGAAAAAAGTACGGCTTCCGGTTGCTTTGAGCGCCGGAATTTCCACATGGATTCTGATTGTATACGCGCAGCTGACCAGAATGGGCATTTCTACCCGGCGAGCCCTTGTCATGTTTTTGCTGTTTTTGGCGGCGGGACTGCTAAAGCGCACGCCAGATCTGCCAACCTCCCTTGCGGTGGCGGCGTTGCTTCTGCTTGTGCCCAAGCCACAGCGGATTCTGGATGCAGGCTTCCAGCTTTCTTTTTCGGCAGTGCTCGGGATTGCGGTAATGATTCCGGTTTTGCAGGATGGCTGGGAGGACGCAGCACCTTCACTGCGAGTCACCGATGGAGTTACCGGGTGGAATATTGCCCGGGCTGCCATCGTCCGGGCCTACCGTCTCCTCCGCAAAAATATCCTTGCCGGTCTGGGCATTACCATGACGATGCTGCCGTTTCTGCTGATTCATTTTTATGAATGGAGTCCGTGGTCGGTGCTGTTGAATCTGGCAGTCATTCCGCTGATGGGAATCTTGCTGCCGTGTCTGATCGGACTGCAGCTGGTCGCCCGTCTGACTGCGCTTGTCCACTGCCTGGAGCTTCCACAGCACCTTCTTTGTACCGCCATCGAAGCGATTTTTTCCTGCTATGAGCAGCTGTGCCGGTTTACAACGGCGCTTCCGGGCAGTATCCTGCACACCGGATATCCGACCTGGCAGGCACTGGCCGCGTATACAATCGGACTGATTGCTTTGGCTGTGTCAGGCAAAAAACTCCGTCCGCACCTCCGGCTTGCAGCCGCTGTGTGTCTGATGGGGATTTTCCTGATCCGCCTGCCGGGTGAACTGAACGTTACGATGCTGGACGTCGGGCAGGGAGAGTGCGTTGGAATCGAAACCCGGGAGCATCATGTATATTTGGTGGATGCCGGAAGTACGTCGAAGAAAAAGACCGGACAGTACCAGATTATTCCATGGCTGAAATATATCGGGACGCGGAGCGTGGAAGGAATTTTCATCACGCACTGGGACGAAGACCACATCAGCGCGGTAGGGGAGCTGTTGGAGTGGTCGAAAAGCAGCCGGGTCAAAATCCGACGCATTTTTCTGCCGGATGTGGCGTTGAAGGATGAAGTGCTGGAAACGCTGCTGCAGCAGATCGAAGAGGCGGAGGTCTCCGTGGAATACCTTTCTGCGGGAGAGCACATGACCGATGGCGCGCTGCAGATCTCCTGCCTGCACCCCTATGCGAAAAAAGTGCCGGAGGATCGCAACGATGCGTCGCTGGTGCTGCGCCTGTCACAGGGCGATTTTCAGATGCTGCTGACCGGAGATCTGGAAAAGAGCGGCGAAGACTGGCTGGTGGAGCAGGCGCGACCCGCCGTGGAGCAGACCCAGCCCGCTGGGCAGGAACAGGCACTCCCGTGCGCACCGTCAACCCAGCCCGCTGCGCAAAATCCCCTCCGCTGCACTATCCTCGACGCCGGACACCACGGCGCGTCCAACGCGACGGGAGAAGCACTGCTGGATTTGGCACAGCCGGAGCTGGTCCTGATTTCCTGCGGCAAAAACAACCGGTACGGGCATCCGGCGCCGGAAACGCTGAAACGCCTGGAAGAGCGGGGAATCCGCTGGTATTCCACGGCGGAGGTCGGCGCAATACAGGTGCATGTTGGAAAGAAAAAAGTGAAAATAGAAACTAGTACATCGTTTTCGAAATAACTATACCACTCACTTGCCTGTGAATCCGATTGCACAGGTATAAAAGCCTCAGCGTAGCCCGATACAAGCTTGCGGGAAATGAGAAAATTGAGCTAAAGAACCGTTATCAAGTTAAGGATGATGACAAGATTTCAATTGACGAGTCGTCACGAGATGATTATCGTCTCAGAATTGAAAATAAGTATTTGCGAAAATTTATGAAACGGTTTGATCGTGGAGCAAATCGTGAGCGTATTGATAATCTGAGTCGAGAATTCAAAGAAGAACTGATTGACAAAAATATTGTGAATTGGAACCGTATATTGTATCGCTATTGTGGTAGACATATAACAGAACTTCATTGGGGAGAACATTTTCAATGTTATGAACTTCTCCTTGCTGATATCATAGAATTGCTTCCGACACCAGAGCAAGAAAACGATTTGAGAAATTTGATGGGACAGCCTTCGGAAAGCTATCGCTTTGCAACAGCGGAAGAAATAATTTCTTTGGGTATTGATACTAATAGTGGGAACTTAAGAGAAACAATCGCTGATCATGCTACAAAGATTATACAAGAAAACGAAGGAAAGCTGATTAAAAATAAAAGCGTTGGGAAAATATACAGCGTCACCGTCTAGCCGATTTACAAGTATCTAAAGTGACTGGGAAAGGAGCAACTTATGGACCAAGAGTTATCGAAAGATGCCGACCAATCAGAAAGCACTTGTGATCCTTATCAGCCAATCCGGTGAAACCGCCGATACGCTGGCGGCTCTCCGTCTTGCAAAAGAAGAAGGCATTATGACACTGGCCTTTGTCAATGTGGTCGGAAGCCTCTGTTGCTACAACAAAGGCATACAGCGCACAGTTGGCAGCAATGTACTGTCTGGCCGTTCAGTTTGCAAAGGTCAGAGAAAAAATCACCGAAGAACAGTACAGCTATGATATCTCCGAGCTGCTGACCATCCCGGAAAAGATGCAGAAAACAGCTACATCCACTCCGAGGCCTACGCTGCGGGTGAGCTGAAGCATGGTACCATCAGCCTGATTGAGCAGGGAACATTGGTCGTCGGCGTTCTTACCCAGAGTGAGCTGTACGAAAAAACCATCAGCAACATGCTGGAATACAAGAGCCGTGGTGCATACCTGATGGGTCTGACTACTTACGGAAAGTATGAGACGGAAGATCAGGTGAACTTCACAGTCTATGTGCCGAAGGTGGACGAGCATTTTGTCGGCAGTCTGGCTGTGATCTCGCTGCAGCTGTTGGGCTACTATGTATCTGTTGCAAAAGGTCTGGACGTAGACAAGCCGAGAAATCTGGCGAAGAGCGTTACTGTAGAGTAATAGAATTGAGGAAGCTCGGACAGAGCCGGGATTTTGACACCCGGAGAAGAAGTCCATGAGAAACTAATGCCGTGTGGACAAACGAAACCTCAGGGGGTGGTGGTTCCTATAACAAGGAGCCGCCACTCTTTTTTTGTGTGGAAAACGAAGATGTCTTGATATTTTTGAAAATCACGGGTATAATAATAACAGAACAGAAAATATAAAACACGAAAATGTGAATGGAGGGCAGTATGGAAACATTATATGAGTATCTTTTAGAAAACTACAAACCGAATGAGCCGATTTTCCTTGCTGAGCTTCAAATTGAAGGTATGAGCCGCGCCAACCTTCGACAACAGATAAAAAAACTCACGGATGCTGGAAAGGTAAAGCGGTTTGATAATGGAGTTTACTTCTTGCCGAAAAAAACAATTTTCAAATCAGGGTCACAGCTTCCACCAGAAAAAGTGTTGGAATGTAAATATCTAAGAGATAAGGATAAGCGATGCGGCTATGTGAGTGGTTTGATGTTCTTTAACCAGATGGGGCTGACTACGCAGGTTCCGATGTTATATGAAGTTGTATCAAATAAGGCTACGAATGAATACAGGGAAACATCTCTGGCAAAGTCGCGGGTGATCGTTCGTAAGCCGAAAGTGTCAGTGACAGAATCCAATTATAAGGTACTACAATTTCTTGATTTGCTGAAAGATGTAGATGTGTACTCCGAAGTTACGGGAAAGCCTTTGCAGGAACGGTTGTACCAATATATGAGTGATGCAAGTTTGAGCCTTTCGGAAATGGAACCGTATTTTTCTTATTACCCGGATAAGTTGTACAAAAATTTGGTAGAAACGAGGGTGATTTATAATGGCATACTTGCACAGTGATAGAGAACAATTCCGGGATGCGATTGACTTGGCCTATGAGCAGACTGGTGTTATGGTACAGGCAATTGAAAAAGATTATTATGTTACGATGTTGCTGCGGCTTTTGGCGCAGAAGATGCCGTATATCGTTTTTAAGGGTGGCACATCACTGAGCAAGTGTCATAAAGTGATTCGCCGCTTTTCGGAAGATATTGATATTACGATTGATACGTTGCTGTCACAAGGGCAAAAGAAAAAGATAAAGCAGGCAATCGTGGAGTCGGCAGAAGAACTTGGAATGACGATTGAGAATCTGGACGAAACCAGAAGCCGCCGTGACTATAATCGTTATGTGATCGCATACGATTCAGTCATTCCAATGGCAAGTGATGCGCTGAAAGCGGCGGTTTTGTTGGAGACGTCTTATACGGCAGTATCCTTTCCGACTGTTTTATTGCCTGTCCATAGCTACATTGGTGACATGATGGAGCAGGAAGCCCCAGATGTGATTGAAGAATATAATCTAAATCCGTTTGAAATGAAAGTGCAGGGAATTGATCGAACACTGGCGGACAAGGTTTTTGCAGTTTGCGATTATTACTTGCAGGGAAAAGTTGCAAAGCATTCTCGCCACCTCTATGATATTTATAAGTTGCTGCCGCTTGTTCCACAGGATGAGAATTTTAAAGAATTGGTAAAAGAAGTACGAGCAGTTCGCGAACAATCGGTCATTTGTCCATCTGCATTACCGGAAGCTGATGTTCCGGAATTACTTGAAAAAATCATAAAGGAAAAAGCATATAAGCAGGACTATGATAGTCTGACAACGCAGCTATTGGAAGAAACCGTGCCGTATGATACTGTGATAGCTACATTGAAGAAGGTTGCAGAAAGCGGCCTTTTTGAAAACAACTAAAAAATTGAGAAGCCATCCACAGGACTTTCAGAGAGAAGTCTTGTGGATGGCTCTTTTCTTGTAGTTTCTTAGTAAGCGATTAAATCTTGGGTAGCTTTACTGTCTACGTTTTTAAACTCATAATGATAGTAAATAGCTGAAAATGAAAATCTTTTTATTGGTTTTTATCCCGCTTTTTTCATGATATCCACAAGCTTTCGGGTGAATATTACGGTACGGCAGAGCCGCCAGTCCGGTGTGGCGAGAGCCACCTGTC